>LXNJ01001130.1_pt1 | contig 16432 bp, 15 predicted proteins | sample 809081 | NCBI WGS metagenome assembly LXNJ01 (sample SAMN04870510, study PRJNA318959) | sponge metagenome | biome: sponge; feature: marine sponge reef; material: water | host: Petrosia ficiformis | place: Greece: Milos, Mediterranean Sea | collected 2013-05-29 | depth 5-7 m
AGCGGAGATCCGGGGACCAGGAGCCTGCCCTGAGCTTGTCGAAGGGGCCGCAGGCAAAGGACTTTCGGATCGGCCCTGGGCCCCGGATCGGGGTCCGGGGCGGCAAGGCGGTAGGGAACACGAGCACCCGTGGCGGACCATGACATTTCATGACAGTTCCTGACGCAGGCCGGCTTGCGATTGCGGCCCGGCCGCCCTCCGCAGCCCGCCGATTGCGGCGGCGCACCGCCTTGCGCGCGCCGGAACCGCTCCTTACACCGGGGCCATGAGCATCTGGGGCAAGATCCTGGGCGGGGCGGCCGGCCTTGCGATCGGCGGGCCGATCGGCGCGATTATCGGCGTCGGCGCCGGCCATGTCGCCGACCGGACGATCCGGACCTTGTCGGGCCGGGCGCCGAGCGGCCGGATGGCACGCCAGATCGCGTTTACCACCGCGGTCATCGTGCTCGGCGCCAAGATGGCCAAGGCCGACGGCGTCGTGACCCGGGACGAGATCGCCGCCTTCCGGGAAGTGTTCCAGGTGCCGCCCGGCGAGGTCAAACAGGTCGCGCGCCTGTTCGACATCGCCAAGCAGGACGCCGCCGGCTTCGAGCCCTATGCCCGCCAGCTCCGCGACATGTTCGCCGACGAGCCGGCGATCCTGGAAGCCCTGCTCGACGCCCTGTTCCACATCGCCAAGGCGGACGGCCAGTATCATCCCGGCGAGAAGGCGTGGCTGGAAGAGGTCGCCGCCCTGTTCGGCTTCCCGGAGGCCGATTTCCGCCGCATCGAGGCCCGGCATACGGTGCGTCCGCAGGACGACCCCTACACCATTCTCGGCATCGACCCCGACGCAAGCGACGACGAGGCCCGGGCCGCCTGGCGCGCCCAGGTCCGCGAACATCATCCGGACAAGCTGATCGCCGAAGGCCTGCCCCAGGAATTCGTCGACGCCGCCAACGAGCAAATGGCCAGGATCAATGCGGCCTGGGACGCGATCTCGAAGGAAAGGGGGCTGACGTGACGGGGCCGCGCCTTGACAAATGTGCCATTTGCTTCAATATTTTGGGCAGATGGCACAAAGCAGACCGATGATGCAGCTTGCCGAATCGGCGCCGCCTCTGGCGCGCCATTTCGAGATCGCCGAAGGCTTGAACTGGGCGGTTCTGCAGGATCTGCTGGATCGCGGCCTGATTGCGGCGGACGAGGCGGAAACGCTGATCGCCCCCCGGAGGACCCTGATGCGCCGCAAGCGATCCGGCAGACTGACGGCCGGGGAATCGGATCGGCTGGCGCGTGTCCTGGACACACTGCGCTTGGCCGAACGGACGTTCGGCGAACCGGCGAAGGCACATCGCTGGCTGCGGGCCCCGAACGGTGCAGTCGGCGGCCATCGCCCCCTCGACCTGTGCTCGACCGGCGAAGGCGGGCGGCTGGTCGAAACTGTTCTCGGCCGGCTCGCGCACGGCGTCTACGGATGACCGTCCGGCAGTGATTGTCTGGCGTCTGTGCCGTGCCGGGCATGCCGCGCTGGACGGCGAGGGGGCGTTCCTCTACGGCGGCCGCTGGAACTCGCCGGGGACGCGGCTGGTCTACACGTCCCGCCACCTCTCGCTGGCCATTCTCGAAATCCTCGTCCATACCGGACCGGACACCCTGCCTGACGGATTGATCAAACTGGAAATCTCGATCCCCGAAGACATCCGCCGGGAAGCCCGCGCAGCGTCGGACCTGCCGGCGCGCTGGGGTCAGGACACGATCCGCGACACGCAATCCGTGGGCGACCGCTGGGTCGCCGTTGCCCGGTCGGCGGCATTGCTGTTGCCTTCGGCCATCGTGCCGGAAGAAGAGAATGTCCTCATCAACCCCCGCCACGCCGACGCCGGCCGTATCGCCGTCCTGTCGCAAGCGCCGCTGCGGCTCGACCCGCGGCTGATCCACGGCGGTTCCTGAGCCATGGCCCTGCCGCCGCTGCTCTCCCTGCGCGACGCCGCCATCGGTTTCGGCGGCCCGCCGCTGTTCGAAGGGCTGACCCTGCACATTGCCAAGGGCGATATCGCCTGCCTGGTCGGCCGCAACGGCTGCGGAAAGTCGACCCTGATGAAGCTGATCGTCGGCAAACTGGAGCCCGATGCCGGCGGACGCTATGCCGAGCCGGGCCTGACGGTCGCCTATCTGGCCCAGGAGCCCGCCATGCAGGTGGGCGCCAGTGTCTATGACTGGGTCGCCGCCGATATCGCGCACGGCCGGCCGCAGGAGGTCCATCCCCGTCATATCGTCGACGCGGCGCTGTCCCTGTTCGGGCTGGACGGCCGGCGCGATGTCGCCAGCCTGTCCGGCGGCGAGCAGCGCCGGGCGGCGCTGGCCCAGGCGTTCGCCGACCCGCCGGACCTGCTGCTGCTCGACGAGCCGACCAACCACCTGGATATCGCGACCATCCGATGGCTCGAAGGCGCGGTGCGTAAATACCGCGGCGCCGCGCTGGTCGTGAGCCACGACCGGACATTTCTCGCCAACGTCACCAACAGCATTCTGTGGCTGGAGCGCGGCCGCCTGCGCCAGACCGCCCAGGGCTTCGCCGCGTTCGACGACTGGTGCGAGCAGGTGCTGGACGAAGAGGCGCGCGAAGCCAAGCGACTCGACAGCCGGCTGAGGGACGAAGCGCGCTGGCTGCTGCGCGGCGTGACGGCGCGACGGCGGCGCAACCAGGGCCGGTTGCGCAAGCTGGAGCAGATGCGGGCCGCCCGGGCCGCCCTGCTCCAGGATACCGGCCGCATCCGGGCGAAGATCGACGACGGCGAAGTGCGCAGCAAGCTGGTCGTCGAGGCCCGGGATATCGCCAAAAGCTTCGCGCCGGCAGGCGGCGACGACGGCGCGGATACCCGCACCATTGTCGAAGGGTTTTCGACGCGCATCCTGCGCGGCGACCGCATCGGCATCATCGGGCCGAACGGCGCCGGCAAGACGACCTTGCTCAAGATGCTGATCGGCGAAATCGAGCCGGACAGCGGCCATGTCCGGGTCGGCAAGGCGCTGAGCCTGGCCTATTTCGACCAGGAGCGCAGCCTGCTGGACCCGAAGGCCACGTTGAAAAGCACGCTGTGCGAATCGGGCGGCGACCTGGTGCGCGTCGGCGATTCGGTGCGCCACGTCCGCGGCTATCTCAAAGACTGGCTGTTCGATCCGCGCGAGGCCGAGGCGCGGGTGGCGACGCTGTCCGGCGGCCAGGGCAACCGGCTGATGCTCGCCAAGGTGCTGGCGACGCCGAGCGACCTGCTGATCCTCGACGAGCCGACCAACGATCTGGACATGGATACGCTCGACCTGCTGCAGGGCCTGCTCGCCGACTATGCCGGCACGCTGATCCTGGTCAGCCACGACCGGGATTTCCTCGACAAGACGGTGAGCAGCACCATCGTTCTGGAGGGGGACGGCACGGTCCGGGAATATGCCGGCGGCTATGCCGACTACCTGGTCCAGCGCCGGGACGCGCCGGCGCGAAAATCCGGCCCGGCGGCCAGTGCGCCGAAGAAAGCCGGCGCGGTAACGGCGGCCGGCGCGCCTGCAAAACCGCGGACGGCAACGCGGCTCAGCTACAAGGACCGGCGCGCGCTCGACCTCTTGCCCGGCCAGATGGCTGCGCTGGAAGCGGAGATCGCGGCGCTGGAAACCGAACTGTCCGACAACGGCCTGTACAGCGCCGATCCCGACCGGTTCGCCCGGGCGGCGGCGCGGCTCGATGCGGCGCGGACCGAACTGTCCGCCGCCGAGGAGCGCTGGCTGACCCTCGAAGCCCGGCGCGAGGAGATCGAAGCGGCGCGACGGGCGGCGGAGGCAACCGCGGCGTGAGACATGCCCGATGCGTTTGAGCCACGCCGTCATCCTGTTCGGCGTCATGGTGCTGTGGGGCCTGAACTTCGTCGCCGCCAAGTTCGGCTTCCGGGAATTGGAACCGATGTTCCTGTTGAGCCTCCGGTTCCTGGCGATGGGGCTGGTGCTGATCCCCTTCGTCCGCATTCCCCGCGGGAAGATGGGCCATGTGCTCGGCCTGTCCTTCACGCTCGGTTCGCTGCATTTCGGGCTGATGTTCACCGGGGTCGCCGGCGTCGACGCCGCCGTGGCGGCGATTGCGATCCAGCTCCAGGTGCCGTTCGCCTCGATCCTGGCGGCGATCCTGTTCAAGGATTATCTGGGCTGGCGGCGGATGCTCGGCATGGTCGGCGCCTTCGCCGGCATCGCGCTGATTGCCGGCGAGCCGCGCATGGAATCGAGCCTGTTCCATCTCGGGCTGGTCGTCGTCGCCTCGCTGGTCTTCGCCACCTCGAACATCCAACTGAAGGCCATGGGCGATGCGCCGCCGCTCGGCGTGCTGGGCTGGAGCAGCCTGTTCGCCGCGCCGCAACTGTTCCTGCTCTCGCTGATTTTCGAGGACAACCACTGGCGCGATTTCCAGGCCGCCGGCCTCTACGGCTGGGGCGCGGTGGCCTATATGACCGTCTGCGTCGGCCTGATCGGCTACGGCATCTGGTATTCGCTCATGCGGCGCTACGCGGTGAACCAGATCATGCCCTTCACCCTGCTCGCGCCGGTTTTCGGCGTCCTGGGCGGCGTCGGGATCCTGGGCGAGCAGATGAGCTGGCAGGTGATCGCCGGCACCGCGGTGACCCTGGCCGGGGTGGCGGTGATCGTCCTGCGCCGGCCCGGCACGGCGGACGCGCCGCTCAAGACCTGATCCGCCTGCAAGACCGACCCGTAACCCGACATGCGCATCGTCGACCATCCCTCCCCCAACCATAACGAACGGCCCGGCGGCCGGGCGCCGGACATGCTGGTGCTGCATTATACGGGCATGACAAGCGCGGCCGCGGCGCTGGACCGGCTGTGCGATCCGGCGGCGCAGGTCAGCGGCCACTATACGGTGGACGAAGACGGCACCGTATTCGCCCATGTGCCTGAGGAGCGGCGCGCCTGGCATGCCGGCGCCGCCTGGTGGCAGGGCGAGACCGATGTAAACGGGGTCTCGGTCGGCATCGAGATCGTCAACCCCGGCCACGAGTTCGGCTACCGGCCGTTCCCGGCGGCGCAGATGCAGGCGGTCGTCGCCTTGTCCAAAGAGATTGTGGATCGCTACGGAATTCGCCCGCTGCGCGTGGTCGGCCACAGCGACGTTGCTCCCGAACGGAAGACCGATCCCGGCGAACTGTTCGACTGGCCGATGCTGGCGGCGGCCGGAGTCGGATTCTGGCCCGATGCCGAGACCGTCCGGGCAAGGCTCGAAGCGCAGCCGGACGTTGAACGCGACACGATCGGCCGGAACCTGGTGCGCATCGGATATCGCTGGCCGGAAGAGCCCGGCAGCGCGGGGGCGGCGGACGCGCGCGGGCAGGCGGCGGTCCTTGCAGCCTTCCAGCGCCGTTTCCGGCCCGGCGCGATTACCGGCATCGTCGATCGCGAAACGGCGGCGCTTGCCGCGGCGGTCGCGGCGGCAGCGGGATAGGGCTCTGGCCGGGATATCCGCGTTGCGGCTTGACCCGGACCGGCCGGACGCCAATCTAGACCGGGCCAGACGGCCGGATGGCCGCGCCCGGCCAACGGGGAAACCCGGCCGGGTGAGGAAAGTCCGGGCTCCACGGAAACACGGTGCCGGGTAACGCCCGGCGGGGGCGACCCCCGAGACAGCGCCACAGAAAGCAAACCGCCCGGTATCGGGCCGGGCAAGGGTGAAAGGGTGCGGTAAGAGCGCACCGCGCGGCCGGCAACGGGCGCGGCACGGCAAGCCTCACCGGGAGCAAGACCGAATAGGGACGGCACGGACCGCCCCCGTTTCCGGCGGGTGCGTCCAGGCGGGTTTCCGCGCCGCCGTCCGGGTGGGTCGCGAGAGGCAGCCGGCGACGGCTGTCCCAGATGAATGGCCATCCCCCCGGCCTCCGGGGGACAGAACCCGGCTTACAGGCCGTCTGGCGCCGGCCCCTGCGAGAAGAAGAGTCGGTGCGGCGCATTTCGGATCGCGCGCCGCCATCGGCACATCGCGGCGCTGCCGATAGCGCTCGGGGCAGGTCAAACGCTTGATTTGCCGGGAAATTTCAATCGAAACGGCGTTGACTTCCATGAAATCCCATGATATCCCATCAACGGCCATGGATGATCGGCGCAGTGTGACCCGACAAAGTGACTGGGCCGACGGCATGGAAACGATAATCCGGGCAAGCCGCGAATCCGGCGGCGATGCCCTCGCAGGGACGGGTTTCGTATGGCGTCGTTTATCGGCACATTTACGAACAGGATCGACCGGAAAGGGCGGGTTTCCGTGCCGGCGCGGTTCCGTGCCGCCCTTGCTGCGCCGCCTGCTGCGGGCGCCTTCAACGGCGTCGTCGTGGCGCCGAACGGCGGACTCGGCGCGATCGACGCTTGCGACCGCCAGCGCATCGAGGACACGATCGACCGGCTCGACGCCAGCGACGGCCTGACGGCCGAAGAGCAGCAGGCGATCGAACTCGTCCTTTCGGACTCCGAAGAACTGCCGTTCGACGGCGAAGGCCGGATCATCCTGCCCGAGCGCCTGATCGCGCTCTCCGAAATCGAAGACAAGGCGGTTTTCGTCGGTATCGGCAGGGTCTTCCAGATCTGGTCGCCGGAGCGGCGGGAAGCCTGGCAGTCCAAGGCGTCCAAAGCGCCGCTCGGCCAGATCGGCCTCAAGGACCTGTGGTCGCTCGGAGCCGGAGGCGCCGCATGACCGCCGGTCACATCCCCGTTCTGCTGAACGAGGTGATCCGGACGCTCGCGCCCCGGCCGGGCGGCGCCTATGTCGACGGCACGTTCGGCGTGGGCGGCTACACGGAAGCGATACTCGGCGCCGCACACTGCCGCGTGGCCGCGATCGACTGCGATCCGGATGCCATCGAACGGGGCCGCGCGCTTCGCGACAGGTATCGCGGCCGGCTTACCCTGATCGAAGGCCGCTTCGGCGACATGGAACGCCTGGTCCGCGCCGTCACCGACGGACCGGTCGACGGGGTCGCCCTCGATATCGGCGTGTCTTCGCCCCAGCTCGATACGCCCGAGCGCGGCTTTTCCTTCCGCCACGACGGCCCGCTCGACATGCGCATGAGCCGGTCGGGCCCGACTGCGGCGGATGTCGTGAACTGCGCCGCCGAAGCGGACCTGTCCAAGATCATCTTTACACTGGGCGAGGACCGCGCGGCGCGCCGGATCGCCCGCGCCATCGTCAACGCACGCCGCAACGCCGCCATCGAGCGGACGCACCAGCTGGCGGAAATCGTCCGCTCGGTCTTGCCGGCGGCGGCCGGCGGTATCGATCCGGCGACCCGCACCTTCCAGGCGCTGCGCCTCCATGTGAACGGCGAGCTGGAGGAACTGGACCGCGGACTGCGCGGCGCCGAGCGGCTCCTGCGGCCGGGCGGCCGGCTGGCCGTGGTCTGTTTTCACTCGCTCGAGGACAGGCGGGTGAAACGCTTCCTGCGCGACCGCAGCGCCGAGGCGCCGCGCGGCTCCCGCCACCGGCCGGAGCCAGGCCGGCGGCGCCCGCCGACGTTCCGGCTGTTGCACCGCCGCGCGATAACGCCAGCGTCCGGCGAAATTGCCGCCAACCCGCGCGCCCGCTCGTCCCGGCTGCGCGCAGCGGAGCGAACCGACGGCCCGGCCTGGGCGGACAATGCCGCCGGCACTCCGGGCGGAGGTGCGGCATGATCCGCTCCACGACGATCGTCCTGCTCCTCCTGCTCGGCGGGCTGACAGGCGCCCTGTTCCTGGTGAAACACCAGGTCCAGACCCTGGAAAAACAGGTCGCGAAGGTCGAGGCGAGCGTTCGGTCATACCGGAACAACATCCGGATTCTCCAGGCGGAATGGTCCCTGCTGACCTCGCCGCAGCGTCTTGAGCGACTGCCGCGGCCCGATGGCCTCGCCCCGCTCTCCGGCGGACAGTTCAAACATTTCTCGGACCTGCCCGATACCTTCGCCGCGCAGTATGCCCTGAGGGACGAAGGCCGGGCGCCCGACAAGGCGACCCGTGCGTCCGCCGACCGCGGAAGGAAGCGGCAATGAGCCGCCGCCTGCGCGATCTGTGCCGCCCGCACGCCAGGTCCGCCCGGTGCCGTCCGGGCGAAATTCATCTGGAAGGCGAGGCGGGCAAGGCCATCGCCGTGGCGCGCCGCCGGTTGATCGTGACCGGCGCCGTCTTCCTGCTCGCGTTCGGCGCGATCGGCTACCGGCTCGTCGATCTGGGTGTGATCCGCGCCGGCGCCGAGGCCGAAAGCGCCAAGCTCGCGGCGAAGAATTCCCTGCCGGCGGGTCACCGGGCCGACATTGTCGACCGGAACGGGATCGTCCTGGCGACAAGCATCAGGTCATGGTCGATCTTTGCCGATCCCGCTCTGGTCGACGATCCGGGCCGCACGGCCCGCATCCTCGCCCATATTTTTCCGCAACAGTCCGTTCGCACCCTGGAATCGAAGCTGCGCCGCAAGGCCCGCTTCGTGTGGATCAGCCGGCAGGCGTCGCCGGCAGCCTATCAGCAGATACTGCGCTTCGGGCTGGCGGGAATACAGGCGCGCCCCGATTTGCGCCGGGTCTATCCGCAACGCGCGCTGGTCGCGCACATCGTCGGCAGCAGCGATGTCGACAACAAGGGAATCGCCGGCGTCGAAGCCAGGATGGACAAGCGAATCCGGACCGGGGTCCGGCCGCTCGGATTGTCCATTGACTTGCGCGCCCAGGTTGCGGTTCGCCGGATACTGGCCCGGTCGATCAAATACTGGCGGGCGATCGGCGGCGCAGCGATGATCATGGACGTGCGGACCGGCGAAATCCCGGCGATGGTCTCGCTGCCGGATTACGACCCCTACAATTTGCTGCGCGTCCCCAAAATCGCCCGATTCAACCGCAATACCCTGGGCGTTTACGAACTCGGCTCGGTCTTCAAGATCCTGAACACGGCCATGGCGCTCGATTACGGCGTCACCCACCTGCGCGAAATGTACCGGGTCGACAAGCCGGTTCCGGCAGGCCGGCGCTTCATCCGCGATTCCCATCCGATTTCAAGGCCGATCGATACCGGCACGATCCTGGTCAAGTCGTCCAACATCGGGTCCGCCACCATCGCCCGGCGCGTCGGCGGCAAACGCCAGAAGGCCTTCCTGCGCCGTGCGGGAATGCTTGCCAAAATACCGCTGGAACTGCCGGAAGCGGGCCAGCCGCTGTATCCGCGGCACTGGCGGCCGGTCAACACGCTGACCATCGCGTTCGGCCACGGCATTGCGGTGACGCCCGTCCACCTAGTGGCTGCGGTCGCCGGCATCGTCAACGACGGCGTGATGGTGGCGCCGACCCTGCTCAAGCGCCAGAACGGAAAACCCCGATGGCGGCGGCGCATCGTAACGTCGAAGACCAGCCGGATTCTCCGCGATCTGATGCGCCGTGTCGTCCTGGAAGGCACGGGCAAGAGGGCAAACGCCAGGGGATACCGGGTCGGCGGCAAGACGGGCACGGCGGAAAAGGCCGGGCGCGGCGGGTACCGGCGCAAGGCTCTCTTGTCTTCCTTCGTCGCCGCCTTCCCGATGAACCGGCCGCGTTATGTATTGCTGGTTTCGCTCGACGAACCGAAAGGCAACAAAAAGAGCTACGGCTATGCCACCGCAGGCTGGGTCGCGGCCCCGGCGGCCAGGGAGATGATCGAACGGATTGCGCCAATCCTGAAGATCCCCCGCCAGGCCGAGGAAAAGCCGGGGTCGCGAAAGCAGGTCCTCGCCAGCGCCGATTCCGGCGCCCGGAAAAAGGACCGCCGCGGCGCGGTATCGGGCGGGAGCCGGCAATGAAGCTCGCCGCGCTGATGGCCGAACGCGCGGGCCGGACCGCCACGGCGCACTGGGACCCGGCCTTCGCCGACCTCGATATCGCCGGCCTGAGCGCCGATTCGCGCCAGGTCGCGCAGGGCTACCTGTTCGCTGCACTGCCGGGCGCCCGGCTCGACGGCCGCCGTTACATTCCCAATGCCCTGAGGGCCGGGGCTGCCGCAATTCTGTCGACGATGGATGTGACCCGGGACAGCCTGGACGGCGGCGGCGCAGCGCTGATCACCGATCCGCAGCCGCGCCGGCAGCTCGCCTGGATGGCGGACCGGTTCTTCGACGCGCAGCCGGCGACCCAGGTTGCCGTGACCGGAACCAACGGCAAGACGTCTGTCGTATCGTTCCTGCAGCAGATCTGGTCGGCCGCGGGCCGCAGGGCCGCCGCCCTGGGCACGCTCGGCATCAGCGGCCCCGGTGTCGAGCGGCCCGGCGCGCTGACGACGCCCGACCCGGTCTCGCTGCATCGCGATCTCGCGGCGCTGAAGCGCTCCGGGATCGAGTGTCTCGCCATTGAAGCCTCCAGCCACGGCCTGGATCAATTCCGGCTTGACGGGCTGCGCCTGCAGGCCGCCGCTTTCACCGGATTCGGCCGCGACCATATCGATTATCACGGCAGCACCGACGCTTATCTGGCGGCGAAACTGCGGTTGTTCGCCGAACTCGTGCCGGCCGGAGGAACGGCGGTGATCAACGCCGACAGCCCGGCGCACGAGGAAATCCGCCGGGCCTGCGACCGGGCGAATCTCAGGGTCGTCGGCTACGGCTGCGCCGCGGAGGAGATCGTCCTGCGCAGCCTGACGCCGGTATCGGGCGGCCAGCGGCTCGAACTGACGGTGTTCGGACAGGCCACGACCCTCGAGCTGCCGCTCGCCGGCGACTTCCAGGCCTGGAACGCGCTGTGCGCGCTGGGTCTGGCGGCGGCGACCGGCGTCGACGCATCCGTGGCACTGGACGCCTTGAAGCGCCTGCACGGTGCGCCGGGCCGGATGGAACGCGTCGGTTCCCGGCGCAACGGCGCGGCGGTCTATGTCGACTACGCCCACACGCCGGACGCGCTGGAAACCGTTTTGAACGCCCTGCGGCCCCACACGAAAGGCGCGCTCGCCGTTGTGTTCGGCTGCGGTGGCGACCGCGATGCCGGGAAGCGGACCCTGATGGGGGCTGCGGCACACGAATTCGCCGACCGGGCGATCGTCACAGACGACAATCCGCGCGGCGAAGCGCCTTCGGCGATCCGCGCCGCGGTGCTGCCGTCCTGCCCCGGCGCGGCCGAGATCGGCGACCGGCGCGCGGCGATTTTCGCAGCCGTATCGGATCTGGCGCCGGCCGATATCCTCGTGATCGCCGGCAAGGGCCATGAGCGGGACCAGATCGTCGGCGACTCGGCCCTGCCCTTCGACGATGCGGCCGTCGCCCGCGAGGCGATTGCAGCAGCGGACGGCGCGGCATGAGTACGATCCTCTGGACAGCGGCGGAAGCCGCGGCCGCGACCCGCGGCCGGGCGCTTGCGGCAACGGGCGCCGGCTGGTCTGCGACCGGCGTGTCGATCGACAGCCGCACCGTTGCGACCGGCGATCTGTTCGTCGCGCTGAAAGGCCCGGTATTCGACGGCCACGACTTTGCCGGCAAGGCCTTCGCCGCCGGAGCCGCCGCGGCGCTGATCCACCGCCCGGTCGAACCCGCAGGCCCTGCTCTTGTCGTCGGCGACACCCGGACGGGCCTGGAGGATCTGGGCCGTGCCGCCCGGGCGCGCTGCACCGGCCGGATCGTTGCGGTGACCGGCAGCGTCGGCAAGACCGGCGTCAAGGAAAGCCTGAGAACGCTGCTGTCCCGGCAGGGCAGGACCTATGCGACGGCCGGCAACCTCAACAATCACTGGGGGGCGCCGCTGTCGCTCGCGCGCTTGCCCCGCCCTGCGGCGTACGGCGTTTTCGAGCTGGGCATGAGCGGCCCCGGCGAACTGGCGCCGCTCTCCCGCATGGTCCGGCCGCACGTCGCGCTGATCACGACGGTGGCGCCGGTGCACATCGAATTCTTCGACAGCGTCGAGGCGGTCGCCGACGCGAAGGCGGAGATATTCCAGGGCGTGGTTGAGGGCGGCGCGGCCATCCTGCCACGCGACAACGACCATTTCGAACGACTCGAGTCCCGCGCCGCCGAGGCCGGGATCGGCCGCCGATTCTCCTTCGGCGTGCACCCGGAAGCGGACGTCCGGCTGCTCGCCTCGGTCATGGATGCCGAGGGCAGCGATGTGACGGCCTCGGTATTCGGGACGCGCCTGAACTTCCGGATCGGCGTGCCCGGACACCACTGGGTGGTCAACGCGCTCGGCATGCTGGCCGCCGTTCACGAGGCCGGCGCCGATGTCGTTGCCGCTGCCGAAGCCATGGCCGGGCTCGAAGCGCCGGCGGGGCGCGGGGCACGCCGGACGGTCGGTCTGCCGGACGGCAGCTTTGAACTCCTGGACGAGAGCTACAACGCCAGCCCGGCGGCCATGCGCGCGGCGTTCGAGACGCTGATGCTCGCCAATCCGCGCGCCGGCGGGCGGCGCATCGCCGTGCTCGGCGACATGCGCGAACTGGGCGACGACGGGCCGGCCCTGCACGCCGGCCTCGCGGACGACCTGGCCGACGCCAATATCGATCTCCTGTTCGCCGCCGGGCCGCTGATGCACCACCTGTACGACGCCGTGCCTGCGGCGTGCCGAGGCGACTATGCGACCGATTCCGAAGCGCTGATTCCTGCGGTTGCCGTTGCCGTGCGGCCCGGCGACGTGGTGTGCGTCAAGGGCTCCCTCGGCAGCCGGATGAAACCGGTCGTCGACGCGCTGGTCGCGCTGGAAACCCGCAGCGGGGAGGCCGGCGGCGATGCTGTTTGAATTCCTCCACCCGCTGTCGTCCGAGTTCAGCCCGCTCCGGCTGTTCCAGTATCTGACCTTCCGTTCGGGCGGCGCGCTGATGACGGCTTTGTTCATCGGCCTGGTGCTTGGTCCGTCGGTCATCCGCTGGTTGAAAAACCGCCAGGCCGAAGGCCAGCCGATCCGCGACGACGGCCCGGAATCGCATTTCCGGAAGCGCGGCACGCCGACGATGGGCGGCGTCCTGATCCTGTTGTCGGTGGCGATCTCGACCCTGCTGTGGATGGACCTGGGCAACGGCTATGTCTGGAGCGTGCTGATCGTCACCCTGGGTTTCGGCTTTCTCGGCTTCTACGACGATTACCGGAAACTGACCAAGCGGTCGTCCAAGGGCATGCCGAGCATGCTGAAACTTGCCGGGCAGATCGTCATTGCCGTGGTGGCGACCTACTGGATCATGAACCTCGGCTGGAGCGCCCAGTTCAAATACAACGTCAACGCCGACCTGCCGCTGGCGACCGGCCTGTCGATCCCCTTCCTCAAGGGCTATCTCCTCGATCTCGGCAACTTCCTGTTCGTCCTATTCGCCGCCTGCGTCATGGTCGGCGCGTCGAATGCGGTCAACCTGACCGACGGCCTGGACGGGCTCGCGATCGTTCCGGTCATGATCGCGGCCGGCGTGTTCGGCCTGATCGCGTATCTGGCCGGTAACGCCGTCTTTTCCAACTATCTGCAGATCGTCTTCGTTCCGGGCAGCGGCGAACTGGCGGTCTTCTGCGGCTCCCTGGTCGGCGCCGCGCTGGGCTTTCTCTGGTTCAACGCGCCGCCGGCGATGGTGTTCATGGGCGATACCGGCTCGCTTTCGATGGGCGGCGCCCTGGGCGCCATCGCGGTCGCCGTGAAGCACGAGCTCGTGCTGGCGATCGTCGGCGGCCTGTTCGTCCTCGAGACCCTTTCGGTGATCGTACAGGTCGCTTCCTTCAAGCTGACCGGCAAGCGCGTTTTCCGCATGGCGCCGATCCACCATCACTTCGAACAGAAGGGCTGGCAGGAGCCGACCATCGTCGTGCGTTTCTGGATCATCGCCGCGATCCTGGCGATCGTCGGCCTCTCCACCCTGAAGCTGCGGTAGACGCCATGATCCCGGTGCCCTCCTTCGCGAACAAGCGGGTTGCCGTCATGGGCCTCGGCGTCGCCGGGCTGGCGACGGCGCGCGCGCTCGCGGCGAGCGGGGCCGACGTTCTGGCGTGGGACGATGCGGAGGCCGGCCGCACCGCCGCGGCCGCCGCCGGCATCGCCGCGACCGACCTGGGCGCGGTCGACTGGACCGCCGACCTGCCGCTCGTCCTGAGTCCGGGCATTCCCGACGCGTTTCCGGCGCCCCACCCGGTTGCCGCCGCGGCGCGCGCCGCCAAAGCCGAAATCCTGTGCGATATCGAATTGCTCGCCCGGTCCGTTCCGGCGGCGACCTGCGTGACCGTGACCGGCACGAACGGCAAGTCGACGACAACCGCTCTGATCGGCCATATCCTTCGCGCGGCCGGCAGAAGGGTCGAGGTCGGCGGCAATTTCGGGCCGCCCGCCCTCGGCCTGGAGCCGCTGGACGCGGGCGGAATCTACGTCCTGGAACTGTCGTCCTATCAACTCGACCGGACCTACAGCCTGCGGGCGCAAGCCACCGTCCTGCTGAATATTGCCGAAGACCATCTGGAGCGGCACGGCGGACTGGACGGCTATATCGCCGCCAAACGCCGGACCTTCGATCTCGCCGCGCCGAATGCGACCGTTGTGGTCGGAATCGACGATCCGGAGGCGCGCGTCCTCGCAAGCGAGGCGGAAGAGGCGGGACAGACCGTCATCCGCGTTTCCGGCAGGATGCACGTTGAAGGCGGCGTCGGCGTGCTGGACGGCATCCTGCGCGACGATACGGCGGACGGTTCGGGAAGCGCCGGCGTCCCGGTGGATCCGGGCGGCACGACGGCCCTGCGCGGCGCCCACAACCACCAGAATGCGGCGGCGGCCTGGGCCGCCTGCCGGGCGCTCGGCGTCGCGCCGAAAACCGTTGCGGCGGCCTTTGCAACCTTCTCCGGCCTGCCCCACCGCCAGGAACGGGTCGGTGAAGCCTCCAACGGCGGCAGGACCGTCTCTTTCGTCAACGACAGCAAGGCGACCAACGCCGTCGCCGCGGCCCGGGCCCTGTCGGCCTATGACGATATCTTCCTGATCGCCGGCGGGCGCGGCAAGCAGGGCGGCTATGCGGAGTTGGCGCCGGCCCTGGCCGGCCTCCGGGGCGCCTTCCTCATCGGCGAGGACGCGCCGGCGATGGCGCGCTTCCTGGCCGGGGCGGCGCCGGCGGTGCCTGTCACCGTATCCGGGGGCCTGGATCGGGCGGTCACGGACGCCTGGAGAGCGGCAACGTCCGGAGATGCGCCGGCGAATTCCGTCATCCTGCTCTCGCCGGCCTGCGCCTCTTTCGACCAGTTCGCAAATTTCGGCGCCCGGGGCGACGCCTTCCGCACATGTGCCCGGAACCTGATTGCCCGGAACCCGGTCGACCGTACGGGAGGCGCGGCATGAGCTACGCGCCGTCCCGCATCGATACGAGCGTCATCGGCCGTTGGTGGTGGACGGTCGACCGCTGGATGCTCGTCGCCGTCGGCCTGCTGATCGTCTACGGCATCGTGCTCACCCTCGCCGCCAGCCCGTCTGCCGCGGCGCGCGCCAACATCGAGAGTTTCCACTTCGTCCGTCAGCAGCTTCTGTTCATCCCGCTCGCGATTGCGCTGATGCTGCTGACCTCCCTGCTTACCCCGCCCTGGGTGCGTCGGTCGGCGCTTATTGTGCTGGCCGGCGCACTCATTTTTTCCGTATTCGTCGTTTACGCCGGAGCGGAAATCAGGGGCGCGCGACGCTGGCTGTCCTTCGCCGGCTTCGCATTCCAGCCGTCGGAATTCATCAAGCCGGGCTTCGCCGTTGTCTGCGCCTGGCTGTGCGCGGCGTCCCGATCGGGAAACGGCTTTCCCGGGCGCGTGCTCGCCACCGTCCTGTGCCTCGCAACGCTGGGCGTGCTCGCGATGCAGCCGGATATCGGCATGGCATCGGTCGTGTTTTCGATCTGGTTCTGCCTGATGTTCCTGGCCGGCCTTTCGCTGTGGCTGATCGGCGCCGGCATCGTTGTCGTCGCGGGCGCTGCGACCGCGGCCTATTTCAACTTTGCCCATGTCGCCAAACGGGTCGACCTGTTCCTCAATCCCGGCAGCGGCGACAACTACCAGGTCGACCGAGCCCTCGACGCCTTCATCAACGGCGGCATCTTCGGCAAGGGACCTGGCGAGGGCACCGTGAAGGCCCAGCTGCCGGACGCCCACAGCGATTTCATCTTCGCTGTCGCCGGCGAGGAATTCGGCGTCGTCGCCTGCCTGCTCATTGTCGGCACCTACGCCTTCATCGTGCTGCGCGGCTTTTTCCGGGCGATGGAGAGCAACAACCTGTTCGTGCTGTTCGCCACAGTCGGCCTGCTTGCCGCCTTCGGCCTCCAGGCGATCGTCAATCTGGCCTCGACCCTGCACCTGATGCCGACCAAGGGCATGACCCTGCCCTTCATTTCCTATGGCGGCTCGTCGATCATGGCGCTGGCGCTGGGCACGGGCATGATCCTTGCGCTGACCCGCGACCGGGCGGGAGGCGCCCTGTGAGCGGGCCTGTGAGCGGGCCTGTGAGCGGGCCTGTGA
>LXNJ01001131.1_pt1 | contig 16430 bp, 16 predicted proteins | sample 809081 | NCBI WGS metagenome assembly LXNJ01 (sample SAMN04870510, study PRJNA318959) | sponge metagenome | biome: sponge; feature: marine sponge reef; material: water | host: Petrosia ficiformis | place: Greece: Milos, Mediterranean Sea | collected 2013-05-29 | depth 5-7 m
CAACGTCTCCGACATCACCTTCGTAATCGCCGCCGTCAGCGTCGTCTTGCCATGATCAACATGGCCGATCGTCCCAACATTCACATGCGGCTTCGTACGCTCAAACTTCTCTTTCGACATGGTCGCCTGTTTCCTGTTCTCACGGGCTCCGCCGCCCTGCGGCGCACCGGCCGGGCGGTGCCGGCATTTCCAATTCTCCTTCGGCCTTCCGCGCTTCGGCGGCTGCCACGATCGACGACTAACGATCCGGCGGATCGTCAACTGGAGCGGGCGACGGGAATCGAACCCGCATAACCAGCTTGGAAGGCTGGGGCTCTACCATTGAGCTACACCCGCAACCGGCGCTCCGGCGCATCGCGGCTGGACTGCGTTGGTGGAGGGGGTTGGATTTGAACCAACGTAGGCCTAAGCCAACGGGTTTACAGCCCGTCCCCTTTAACCACTCGGGCACCCCTCCGCGACAAGACCGGCCCGGTGCCGGCATACAGAAAGAACCGGAATTCCGGGTAACGCCATTTGGATTCCACTTGCCGGATGTCAACGCTTCCAGACGCAAAACGAGCCGCAGAAGCCGCCGCCATCGCACTCCGGCCGCCGTTCCTGCAGCTTGTTTGCGTCCCGGTCGCCGCTACTATGCGATTCCATGGCGAAAAGCAAGCACCCGCGCCGGCAAAAAGCCCGGCCGCAACACGGCGTCGCAGCAAAGCCGGGGCCGGCCCGGCATGAGCCCGCTGCCGCGCCGGCGACGGCGCCGAGACAGCCGCTCATGCTGTGGGGCACGCACGCGGTCCGCGCGGCGCTCGCCAATCCCGCGCGGCGGCTCGTCGCCGGATGGGCCATCCCTTCGGCGCAGGAAGAACTTGGAGATTCGCGAATTCGAAGACCGGAATTCGCGTGGTCGACGGTGACGGCGGCGCAACTCGCCGCCCGTCTGCCCGACGGCGCAGTTCATCAAGGTGTGGCAGTAGCCGTCGAGCCGCTTCGGCGGGTTCCGCTCGACGCAATTCTTGCCCCCGAAGCCCGGGCCGGCCCGCTCGTCGTGCTCGACCGGGTGACGGACCCGCACAATGTCGGCGCAATTCTGCGCTCCTGCGCGGTGTTCGGGGCGGCGGCGCTGATCACGGCCGACCGCCACGCTCCGACGGAATCGGGCGCGCTGGCCAAGGCCGCCGCCGGAGCGCTCGACCTCGTGCCGTGGGTGCGGGTCGCCAATCTCGCCCGGGCCCTGGCGGCAATCCGGGACGCCGGCTGGTGGGTCGCCGGCCTGGACGGCAGCGCGGAGGCGACGCTTGCCGGGACCGGCCTCGCGGACGGCATTTCAAAAACGGCGCTCGTACTCGGTGCAGAAGGTCAGGGCCTCCGGCGGCTGACCAAAGAAAACTGCAATATTCTCGTTCGCATACCCATGCAGTATGCAAATAACGAAAAAAGTAGTAACCTGATTGATAGTCTGAATGTCTCAAACGCTGCGGCAGTTGCTCTTTACGAACTTTGCCGCGACTGAACGGTTATTTTGCCGCACACGAATTCCTGCGATCATTCGAGGAAACGACCGTGCGATCGGGTCCTGCCCATGCGGAAACTCATTCTCATCTTGGCGATCTCGGTGGCCATCGCCGTCCTGTACCGCGCCGAGGCGCGCGCCGCGCCGCCGCAAACCGCCGGCGCCGGCCCTGTTCAATCGGACGTCAACCATTCGCGCGGCCGGCCGGCCGGTATCCGCCATGATCGTTGACTGGCACGTCCACTGGCTGCCGCCCGAGCTGGCCGATGCGCTGCGGGCGCGCACGCAGCCGCCGCGCATCGTCGGCGGTCCGGAGGGCGAGCGGCTCGACGTTCATCGCGAGGCCCTGCCGGTCTCGTCGGCCTTGATCGAGTCCGGCGCCCGCCTCGAATTCATGGACCGGCACGGCGTGTCGCGGCAGGTTCTCTCGCTGCCCGGCCTGTTCGGGATCGATAGCCTGCCCGCGGACGAGGCCGCCCCCTTGATCCGCCGGTTCAACGACGCCCTCGCCGGGCTCATGGCGGACCTGCCGGATCGCTTTTCGGGCCTGGCCGCCCTGCCGCTCGCCGACCCGGCGGCAGCGACCGAGGAGCTGGCGCAGGCCATGACGCGGCCCGGCTTCGTCGGCGCGATCCTGCCGGCCGATGCCTTTCTTGCCCGGCGCGAGGCCGAAGCCTGGGCGCCGCTGCTCGAGGCAGCGAACGCACGCAGGGCCCATGTCTTCATCCATCCCGGCCCGGTGCCGCCCGTCGGCGCGGGTCCACCGCCGGATTACGGCGACAATGTCAACCTGCGCCACATCGTGCTGGACGTGCAGGCCCGGCTGAGCGCGGTAACCGTCACCCTGACGCTGACCGATTTCCTCGACGCTTTCCCGGCCCTCACCGTCCAGGTCGCCAATCTCGGCGGATCGGTGCCGATGATGGTCGAGCGCATGGACCATGTCTCCGCACGCCGCACGCCTGACGCGCCGCTGCCGTCGAGCCGGATGGGCCGGATCTACGTCGATACCTCCAGTTTCGGTCCGCGGGCCATCGTGCTGGCCGCCGGCACATTCGGCGCCGGGCGCGTGCTGCTCGGCACCGACCATCCGATTTTCGATACGCAACGTACCCTGAAGGCCGTCCGGTCGTCGGGACTGCCCGAAGCGGACATTGCCGGCATTCTCGGCGGCAACGGGAGCGCCCTGCTCGACCGCTGAACCCGAGGCTGCGCCTCTTGCCCGCGAGCGCCGGTCTCGGTTAGCCATTCCTGAAACCGCGTCGAGAGGAAGGACTGTTCCATGAGCGGTAAACTGCAGGACAGGGTCGTCGTCGTCTCCGGTGCCGGATCGATAGGGCCTGGCTGGGGCAACGGCAAGGCGGCGGCGGTGCTCTATGCCAGGGAAGGGGCGAAGGTGCTGGCTGTCGACATCAACCCGGAAGCCGCGGCGGAAACGGCCGGCATAATCGCCGGAGAGGGCGGCATCGCCGAAGCCTGTACGGCGGATGTCAGCCAGACCGGGCAGGTCCAGGCAATGGTCGAGGCCTGCCTCGACCGGTTCGGCCGCATCGACGTGCTGCACAACAATGTCGGCTTCGTCGCGCCGAGTCCGACCGCCGAACTGAGCGACGCCGAATGGGACCGCTTTCACGACGTCAACCTGAAAAGCATGTTCCTGACCTGCCGCGCCGTTCTGCCGGTCATGGAGCGCAACGAATTCCGCACCGACGCCGACGGCCGCAAGATCGGTCGCGGCGCCATCGTCAACATCGCCTCCATTGCCGGCATCCGGTGGCTCGGCGTGCCCTACATCGGCTATTCGGTGACCAAGGGCGCGATCCTGCCGCTGACCCGGACGATCGCGGTGGAATATGCCGGCCGGGGCATCCGCGCCAACGCCATCCTGCCGGGGCTGATGGATACGCCCATGGTCGTCGAGCCGCTCAAGGAGACCTACGGCGGCGGTGACCTCGAACGGATGGCCGAGGCGCGCAATGCCGTGTGTCCGACCGGCTACATGGGCGACGGCTGGGACGTCGGCCACGCCGCCGTGTTCCTCGCCAGCGACGACGCTCGCTATATCACCGGCGCCGAGCTGGTGGTCGACGGCGGGTTCAGCGCCAGGGCGGCGTGAGCCGACGCGCCGGGCAGCCGCCCGCAATGTTACGTTATTCTTTTTTTGTTCGAAACGGCGGCCGGTTTTTCCTATAGTCCGGTCCCGGCCGGGCGCCGGGTGCGGGTAATTTTCAGGGCCGGGCGGGCAACGGCGCATGGGACGACTGAAGGACCGATCGATCCGCCGGTCGGAAGAGGGCCGGCAGACCGTGCGGCTCGGCGATATTGCCGACGCGGGGCTGGCGATCTTCTGCTGGTGCAACCGCTGCGGCCACAACAGTTCGGTGGACAGCCGGATGCTCGCCGCGAAGGTCGGTCCGGCGCTGCCGGTGCCGGAGATCGGCGCCCGGATGCGTTGCACCAACTGCCAGTCGAAGGACATCGCCACCCGGCCCGGCTGGCCCTCGCCCGGCCAGGTCGCGCGCCACGAGGGGCTGTAATGCGGTTTGCCCGGCCCTATTCCCACTCGATGGTTCCCGGCGGCTTCGACGTGACGTCGTAGACGACACGGCTGATGCCGGGGACCTCGTTGACGATGCGCGTCGCGGTGCGGCTGAGGAAATCGTGGGAGAAGGCGTAGCTGTCCGCCGTCATGCCGTCGGTCGAGGTCACGGCGCGCAGGGCACAGACCCTGTCGTAGGTTCGCTCGTCGCCCATGACGCCTACCGCGCGCACCGGCAGCAGCGCGGCGAAGGCCTGCCAGATTTCGTCGTACAGCCCGGCGGTGCGGATTTCCTCCAGGTAGATCGCGTCGGCGCGGCGCAGCAGGTCGGCCTTTTCGCGCGTCACCGGGCCCGGAATGCGTATGGCCAGGCCGGGGCCGGGGAACGGATGGCGCCGGATGAAGGCCTCGGGCAGGCCGAGGTCGCGGCCGAGCGCGCGCACTTCGTCCTTGAACAGGTCGCGCACCGGCTCGACCAGTTCCATGTTCATGCGCGCCGGCAGTCCGCCGACATTGTGGTGCGACTTGATGGTGGCGCTCGGCCCGCCGGTTGCCGAGACCGATTCGATGACATCCGGGTAGAGCGTGCCCTGGGCCAGGAACCGGGCGCCGCCGATCGCTTTGGCCTCTTCCTCGAACACGTCGATGAACAGGCCGCCGATGATCTTGCGCTTGGATTCCGGGTCTTCGATGCCGTCAAGCGCATCGAGGAACAGGCCCGACGCTTCGCGATGGACGAGCGGGATGTTGTAATGGTTGCGGAACAGTTCGACGACCTGTTCGGTTTCGCCCAGCCGCAGCAGGCCGTGATCGACGAAGATGCAGGTCAGTTGCTCGCCGATCGCTTCGTGCAGCAGGACGGCGACGACCGACGAGTCGACGCCGCCCGACAGGCCGCAGATCACGCGCCCGCGGCCGACCTGCGCCCGGACGCGTTCGATGGCCTGCTCGCGGAACGCCGCCATCGTCCAGTCGCCGGCGCAGCCCGCGACTCCGTGGGTGAAATTTCTCAGCAGGTGCGCACCCGAAGGCGTGTGCACCACCTCGGGATGGAACTGGACGCCGTAGAAGCGCCGGGCCTCGTCGGCGATGGCGGCGAAGGGCGCGCCCTCGCTGGTGCCGACGACCCGGAACCCTTCGGGCAGGGAGATCACCCGGTCGCCGTGGCTCATCCACACCTGATGGCTCTCGCCCGGCCGCCAGACCCCGTCGAACAGTGCGCAGCCGGCCTCGACGCGCAGCGACGCCCGGCCGAACTCGCGGTGGTCCGAGGATTCGACGGTGCCGCCCAGGATATCGACCATAGTCTGCTCGCCATAGCAGATGCCGAGCACAGGCAGGCCGAGTTCGAAGACGACCGGCGGCGCGGCGGGCGTGCCTTCCGCCGCCACCGAGGCCGGGCCGCCGGACAGGATAATGGCCGTCGCGCCGAATTGGCGGATCGCCGCTTCGCCGATATCGAACGGGTGGATTTCCGAATAGACGCCGGATTCCCGGACCCGGCGGGCGATCAGCTGCGTCACCTGCGAGCCGAAATCGAGAATCAGGACGCGGTCGGTCATGGCGGGGTCGGCGGCCCGGAAATTGGCGATTGGACGGGCTTATAGCAGTGCCGGGCTTCGGCAGGCCACGGGCGAATTTCCTGCCGCTTCAGACTTCGCTCAGGTCACGCCAGGTATAGCTGATTTCCTTCAGGTCCGTGCCCCACAGCCGTTCGGTCCGTTCGGCGGCCCGCACCCCGCCGGCCGCCTCGTAGAAGAAGCGCGACGGATTGCCGGCCAGCACCCACAGCGTCGCGCTACCGTAGCCGCCCCGGCGCAGGCCGCGCAGCGCGGCTCGCAGCAGCGACCGGCCGATGCCCCGGTTCTGCCAGTCCTGATCGACATAGAGCAAATAGATTTCGCCTTGGGCCTTCGGTCCGCCCCGCGCGGGCCCGGCGCTGCAAAGGCCAACGACGCCGCGGTCAGGCACCCGGCAAACATGAATGAACTGTCTGTCCGTTTGCTGGCCGATCCAGCGGGCGAACCGCGCTTCGTGGACCGATTCCTGCATGGACACGAGAACCCGGTCCGGCAGCAGGCCGGCATAGGCCGCCCGCCAGGTCTCGACATAGACCCGGGCGAGTCCGCCGGCGTCCGCCGGCCGGGCACGTTCGATCCGGAAGCGACCGTGCGCCGTCACTGCTGCGTCCGTTCCATGACGGCGACGAAGAACCCGTCGGTCGATGCAACATGGGGCAGGAGCCGGACAGCGTTGCCGGCGACGGCGGCCGCCGGCGCCGCCCGGCCAAGTACCGCCGGCCAGATTTCACCGGCTGCAAGCGGCGCGAATGCAGCATTGCCGCCGAGAAACCGTTCCACGACCGCATCGTTTTCGGCCGGAAAGATCGAACAGGTGACATAGACCAGCCGGCCGCCGCGCGCGACCGCTGCAGCCGCCGCGGTCAGAATTTCGAACTGTGCAGCCCGCAGCGCATCGTAGCGCGCACGGTCGAGACGCCAGGGCGCCTCCGGCTGGCGGCGCCAGGCGCCGCTGCCGCTGCACGGCGCATCGACGAGCACCCGGTCAAACGCCGCAGCTTCCACCGCGGCGCCCGGCTCGATTCCGCGGCATTCGATAATCGTCGCGCCGGCCCGCTCCGCCCGGCGGGGAAGCGGCGCGATGCGGCCTGCGTCGGTATCGGTCGCCACGATCCTGCCCTCGTTCGCCATGGCCGCAGCCAGTGCCAGCGCCTTGCCGCCGCCACCGGCGCAATAGTCGAGCACGCGCATCCCTGGCACGGCCGCGACCAGCGCCGCCGCGATCTGGGAGCCCTCGTCCTGGCTCTCCAGCCAGCCATCCCGCATTGCGGGCAGACTCGCGAGGTTCGCCCGGGACTGCAACCGGATGCCGAGCGGGCTCAGTGCCGTTGGCTCGGCATCGACACCGGCGTCCCGCAGTGCGGCAAGACAGGTTTCGCGATCGGACTTCAAGGTGTTGACCCGCAGGGTTGCCGGCGCTTCTTCCGCCAGCGCCCGCCAGCCCGTCGAACCGGCGGAGCCAAGCACCGTTTCGGCTTCCGCAGCCAGCCAGTCCGGCATGTTGGCAACGGCCCAGCACGGCGGCCCGGACGCCGCGTGCACGGTATCGGCCAGCGCCCGTTCCGATGCGCTCAACTCCTGCGGCCCATAGGCCGAACCGCCGAACAGGTTGTCCATTTCCGCTTCGGACCGGCCGGCCGCGCCGGCCAGCGCTGCGATCGCCAGTTCCCGGCCGGACAGATTTTCCCGTTCCGCCGCCCAATGCGCCCGGCCCCGATAACGCAGCGCCTGCCAGACCAGCCCGGTCACGGCGCGCCGGTCCTTCGCGCCGATATAGCGACGCTTCCTGGTATATCCCGCGACGACGGCGTGGGCCGGGGTCTGCCCGCGCCCCGCCGGCGGCGCGACGATGGCATCAAGGATTTCTATTGCCGCCTGGACCCGACCGCCGGGGGTCATGCCGCTTGCGCCTAGAGCCCGCGATAGTTGGGCGCTTCGCGGGTAATCGTTACGTCGTGAACGTGACTCTCGCGCAGGCCGGCGCCGGTAATGCGCAGGAAGCGGGCGTTGCGCTGGAGTTCGGCGATATCGCGGCTGCCGGTATAGCCCATCGCCGCCTGCAGGCCGCCGACCAGCTGGTGCAGCACCGCGCCCAGCGGCCCCTTGTAAGGCACCTGGCCCTCGATCCCTTCGGGTACTAGCTTCAGCGATTCGGCGACTTCCTGCTGGAAGTAGCGATCGGCCGAGCCGCGCGCCATCGCCGCGACGGAACCCATGCCGCGATAGCTCTTGTAGGACCGGCCCTGGTAGAGGAAGACCTCGCCGGGCGCCTCGTCGGTGCCGGCGAACAGCGAGCCGATCATGGCGACCCCGGCGCCGGCGGCGATCGCCTTCGCCAGGTCGCCGGAATATTTGATGCCGCCGTCGGCGATCGCCGGAACGTCCGCCGCGGCGCAGGCTTCGGCACACTCCATGATCGCCGTCATTTGCGGCACGCCGACGCCGGCCACCATCCGGGTCGTGCAGATCGAGCCCGGGCCGATCCCAACCTTCACGGAGTCGGCGCCGGCATCGATCAGGGCCTTCGCGCCGTCGGCCGTCGCGACATTGCCGGCGACCAGTTGGGTAACGTTGCTCAACCGGCGGATCCGTTTGACCGCTGCCAGGACGCCTTCGGAATGACCATGTGCCGTATCGACGACCAACACGTCCACGCCCGCGTCGAGCAGAGCTTCGGCCCGTTCCAGCCCGGCCTCGCCGACGCCGGTCGCTGCGGCAACGCGCAGGCGGCCCTGCTCGTCCTTGCAGGCGTTGGGATGACGCTCGGCCTTGTCGATATCCTTGACCGTGATCAGGCCGGTGCAGATGCCGTCCCCGTCGACCACAAGCAGTTTCTCGATCCGGTGCTTGTGCAGCAGGCGCTTGGCCTCGGCCCGATCGACCGATTCGGCCACGGTGACCAGACCGTCGCTGGTCATCAGCTCACGCACCGGCTGCTGCGGATTGTCGGCGAACCGGACGTCGCGGTGGGTAATGATCCCGGCCAGCCGGCCGTTGCCGCGCTCGACCACCGGAACTCCGGAAATGCTGTGATGCTTCATCAGGTGCAGCACGTCGGCAAGCGTCCGGTCCGGCGTGACCGTGACCGGATTCACCACCATGCCCGATTCGTATTTCTTGACCTTGCGGACTTCGCCGGCCTGGTCCTCGGGTTCCATATTCTTGTGCAGGACGCCGATGCCGCCGGCCTGGGCCATGGCAATGGCGAGCTTGTGCTCGGTCACCGTATCCATTGCCGCAGAGATCAGCGGAATGCCGAGCCGGATCGACCGGGTGAGCCGCGTCCCGGTCTCGGTGTCCGCCGGCAGGACGGCCGACCGGCCCGGCTGCAACAGGACGTCGTCGAAGGTCAGCGCCTCGGGGATGGAAGCGGAAGACGGGTCGGCGGGGATGGACATGCGGTTCTGGCCTGCGCGCTGCACGATTGCGGGGGGCGTTTGGCGGTTGCCGATTGTCCGACCCGTTTAACCACGTTCCCGCTGCGAGGCAAAGCGCCGAGCGCACCTGCCGAAACCCGCTTCCGGTCGGTCTGTGGCCTTGCGCCGGCTGGACCCGGTTGCGGCCGGCAGTCACAAATTGCGGGCACGGGAGTCTGGCTGACGGCTATCGCCCGCCCAGTAAAACACGCGCACCGGAGCCGGGCATGAATTCGATCGAACATACGAAGACGTTTTACATGGACAGTCCCGTGGCCGAGCTCTTTCCCCTGTTCAGCCCCGAGGGCGAAACCCTTTGGGTGCCGGGTTGGCGCTACGAGAGCCCGATGGAATCGACGGAGCTATGCGAGGACTACGTTTTCCTTACCAAATCGCACGACCATGCAAGCGCCGAAGCCATCTGGGTGGTCAAGCGCTACGACCCTGCGGCGTATCTTGTCGAGTATTACAAGGTCGAGCCGAACCAGAAAGTCGGAGCGATAAGGGTCAGATGCGCGCCCCTCGGCAATGCGCGCACCAGTGTCGAGGTGACGTACAAATACACGGCCTTTTCTTCCGACGGGAAAGCCTTCATCTCCGAATTCAGCGCGGCAGCCTACGACCGGTTCATCGGCGAGTGGCAGACTCTCCTGACAAATTACTTCGCATCCCGGCGCTGATCGGCATTGGCGAAGAGGATCGGCGAACCCGTCGGCTCGCGCGCTACTCGGCGTCGTCCTGGTTGCCGGGCGCGGCGCGCTCGAAGGCGGCGTGCGCGTTGCAGGTTTCGCCGATGCGGCGGATCGTCGGGAACCGGTCCATGTCCGCACCGAATCGGGCGGCGTTGAACAACTGGGGCACCAGGAAGACGTCCGCCATCGTCGGCGTCCCACCGTGGCAGAAAGCGCCGGTCGCCGGATGCCCGGCCAACATGCGCTCGAGGCCGGCAAAGCCGAGCTCGATCCAGTGTTTCGCCCAGGCCGTGACCGCCGCCTGGTCCTGGCCCAGTTCGTTTTGCAGATATTGCAAGACCCGCAGGTTGCCGATCGGGTGGATATCGCAGCCCGGCACCGCCGCCATGGCGCGCACCCGCTGCCGGCCCAGAGGATCGGCAGGCAGCAGCGGCGGCTCAGGGTGCGTCTCTTCCAGCCATTCGAAGATCGCCGGCGATTGGACCAGCAGATCGCCGTCTTCGGTCTCCAGCGTCGGCACCTGGTGCTGCGGATTGATCCGGCCGTAGTCCTCGGCATACTGCGCACCGCCGCGCAGGTGGATCGAAACCTGACGGTATTCCAGACCCTTCAGATTGAGGGCAATGCGCATCCGGTAAGCGGCGGACGAGCGATAGTAGCCGTAAAGGGTCAGCATGGCGAATGTCCCCGCTTTGGCCGGGCGCCCGCGGGCGCCCGGGTTTCGGCCATCCGCGGCCGGTCCGGATCAAGCGCCGTCAGGCTGCCGTCTTCCGGAATACCTCCAGCAGCGCGTCCGGCTGGGCATAGAAGGGCGAATGGCTGCCGCCCATCCGATGCACGACGGTCTTGCCGCCGATGCCGGACCCGTCGACCAGTTCGACCATCCTGTCCTGCGCAGCCGCCGGGATCGCCCGATCCTCGGCCAGATGGACGTAATGGCGGGCGACCTTGCCGAAATTCGCCGGCGTGACCGGTGATTTGACGCCGACCGTCTGGGCGACCTCGTCGCAATGCAGCAGATTGGCGATCGCCGCGAAATGGCCGTCGGTCACGTCGGCGTAGAACGCTTCCTTCGCCGCGGCGACATAGGCCGGATCGGTCGACCTGGGATCGATCCGCAGCGCCCCGATCTTCTCCGGATCGCCCATCACCAGCGGCAGCACCTTGCCGGCCTTGAAGCTGGGATCGCCGAGCATCTCGCCCGGCGAAATGCCCCCGCGCAGCATGAAGGCGGTAAGATAGACGACAGAATGGATCAGATCGGGAACCGCCTCGGCGACGGCCGAGATCGTGTTGCCGCCCCAGGAATGGCCGACCAGCACCACCTTGCCGTCGCCGAGCCCGGCCGCGCTCTTCACCACGTCGACGACATGGGCGGTGCGCTGCGCCTGGGTGATCCCCGCGACCGGCGAGACTTCGGTGGCGAAGGCCTTCTTGTCGAGCGGGCGCTTCAGGAACGAGGCGGGAAACCGGGTGCGGGAGCCGGCGCCGGGCAGATCCACGGCGAATGCGGCGTGCCCGGCCTTGGCGAGCCGGATCGTCATCTCGTTCCAGGTCCAGGCGCCGTGCCAGGAGCCATGCACCAGCACGAAGGCCGGCTTCGCCTTGCCGGCGGCCCGGGCCCCGGCGGACGCGAGCGCATAGACGCCGGCGCCTATTGCCCCGGCTTTGAGGATATCGCGGCGATTCATGGCGGAAGCCTCCCTTGGTCGTCTGAGGCCGGATTGTGCTGGGAGCGCGCCCGGATGGCAAGATCGCCGTCCCCTGCAGCCGGAATGAATTCAGAATACCATCTCCATCGGCAGGCCGCGGACGTCTTTCGGCGGATCGGCGGGCAACTGCCCGTGACAGCCCAGAAGGATCCGGGCGGCGGAACGGCACAGCGCCAGCGCATCGACGATATCGTCCCGCGCCGCGCCGGAGCCGCGCGCCCGGTCCAGCCATTTGCGAACCGCGGCGCGTTCGATAAAGCCGGCCAGCGCGTCCAGCCGTTCGGCCTCGCCTTCAGGCGTTTTCTTGTAGTGGGCCATCGGCCGTCCCGAAACGCCGGTAAACGCCAGTTCGGGATGGCCTTCGCGGAAGATTCGACTGCGCGACGGCGTGATCCAGTCATCGACCTCGCGAATCTTGGGAAGGATGTTCCACATCTGGCGGGTCAGCCCTTCTCCGTCATCCTTACCCCAGGCGTTGGCCGCTTCGTAGCTGTTCAGCGCCAGCAAGGGCCGGCGCACGCCGGTGAACACGCTGCTGCGCCGCGGGCCGAGCATCGCGCGCGCTTCCAGGTCGCAGGCGCGCCGGCCGCTTTCGGGCAGGCCGATGGGGATGTCGATCACGGTCATGTCCGTGGCCGGCAGGTCGTCCAGCGCCGTAACGACGAGCGGCGCCTCGAAGCGGCCTGCCGCATCGCGCCGGACCATGACCCAGCCCGCCCGGCAGCCGTCGACCCCGGCGACCGAGCGGCCGGGTGTCGGCAATACGGAAGAGCGCTGCTCTGAAGCGAACGGTTCGGACGGCATTGTCCTATCGTGCGCCATGCACGGATTTCGCGCCAACAGTCGTTGCAGCCGCCCCGCCGTTGCGCCGCTTCCGGCGCTTGCCTATAAGCCCCGTGCCGTCCGCTTATTTCCGCATTGCAGCAACCGAACGGAGGACTCGCATGCCCGGTCCGCTGGAAGGACTCCGCGTCTTCGACCTGACCCGCATCCTCGCCGGCCCGACTGCGACCCAGGTTCTGGCCGACCTCGGCGCCGACGTCATCAAGGTCGAGCGGCCCGGCACCGGCGACGACGTGCGCGGCTGGGGCCCGCCCTTCCTGAAGGACGCCGACGGCGAAGAACTGCTCAACGACAGCGTCTACTTCAACGCCGCGAACCGCAACAAGCGCTCGGTCACGATCAATCTGGCGACGCCTGAAGGTCAGGGGCTGGCCCGGCGCATGATCGCTCAATGCGATATCCTGTTCGAGAACTACAAGACCGGCGCGCTGGCGAAATACGGACTCGCCTACGACGACCTGAAGGACGAATTTCCCGGCCTGATCTATTGCTCGCTCACCGGCTTCGGCCATACGGGCCCGTACGCGCCGCGCAGCGGCATCGACCTGGTCATTCAGGCGACCGGCGGCATCATGTCAATCACCGGACCCGAGAGCCAGGAGCCGTGCAAGGTCGGCGTCGGCGTCGCCGACCTGATGTGCGGCCTCTATTGCAACGTCGGAATCCTGGCCGCGCTGCGCCATCGCGAGCGCACCGGCGAAGGCCAGCACCTCGATATGGCCCTGCTCGATTCGCAGGTCGCCTGGCTGGTCAACGAGGGCATGAACTATCTGCACACCGGCGAGTCGCCCAAGGCCTGGGGCTCGGCCCATGTCTCGATCGTGCCCTACCAGGCGTTCCCGGCATCGGACGGCAGCTTCATCCTCGCCGTCGGGACGGACCGGCAGTTCGTCGCCTTCGCGCAGTTCGCCGGCGCGCCGGAACTGGCCGACGATCCGCGCTTCACGACCAATGCGCTCAGGGTGCGCAACCGGGCGGCCTGCGTCGAAGCGGTCTCGACGCTGACCCGGGAACGTCCGCGCAGCCATTGGCTGGACGGCCTGCCGCCGCTCGGCGTGCCGGTCGCGCCGGTCAACAGCATCGGCGAAACATTCGACGATCCCCAGGTCCGTTCGCGCGACATGGTCGTCGAGATCCCGCACAGCGCGACGGGCAAGCCGGAACCCTACATCGCCAGCCCGTTCAAGCTGTCGAACACGCCGCCGGAATACACGCGCCCGGCGCCGACCGTCGGCGAACACACCGACGAGGTGCTCGGCGAACTCCTGGGACTGGACGAAGCGGCGGTCGCCGAACTGCGCTGCAAGGGCGTGGTCTGACCGGCGGCCGGCTCTCAGAGCTGCCGGTTGACCGCCGCCGTGGCGGCGCCCGACAGGCGCTGGCCCTCGAAGACGTAGCCGACCGCTATTTTCCTGCCGCGCGGGTAGAAGCAGCTTGCCAGCTTGCGGGTATTGTTCTGGATGTAGGTCAGCGTCACTTCGGTGACCTTTTGACCGTCGATCGTCCGCGCAGCCTCGGCGCTGTCGTCCACGCTGAACTTTGCGGTGTTGGGGCCGGTCCGGATCAGCACGGCCAGCGCCTTTTCGCACTGCGCCACTTCCGCAGACGAGAAGACGCCACCGGTGGACGCGCAGGCGCCGAGCAGCGTTGCGGACAGCGGCGCCAGGATCAGCAATGGAAGAAAACGCATTCGGAGCCTCGAACGGCAGCACATCGTCCTGAGAATATGCGGAGCGGACGGCCGATGTGCAATCCCGCGCTGCGCAAAACGGTGACGGCATCCGGCGCAGGCCCGTAAGGTCCGGCTATCCGGCGCCGGCAAGCTCCGAAAACCGCGCAGCGCCCAGCCCGGTGGCCGTCGCAGCGGCCCGCAATTCGGACCATGTCGTCTTGTCGATCTCGATGCCGGCGCGGCTGCGTTCGGCCTTGTGCAGGAGTTCCGGCTCGCCCGCGACCAGCACCGGCTCGGCCGGGTCGGCCGGCGGCGAGGCCTTGACCCAATCGACCACGGCCGCGGCTTCGGAGAGGAACGGTCCGCGGCCGGCCAGCCGGTCCGGATCGATGACGATGGTGAGCATATTGTTGCGGATGCCGGAGTCGCGGCCCCGTTCCGGCCGGATCGTCATGCCGCCGGTCAGCGCCGCACCCAGCAGCTCGGCCATGAGCGCAAGGCCGTATCCCTTGTGATCGCCCATCGGCGTCATGGCGCCGCCCGCGAGGCTGAACATGACTCTGGGATCGGTCGTCGGCTGGCCCTTGCTGTCGATCAGGAGGCCGTCTTCCATCCGGCGGCCTTCGTTCATGGCGACACGGACCTTGCCGAGCGCGACCTTGCTGGTGGCGAAGTCCAGGATGACGGCAGGCTTTTCCCCGGCGGCGGGCACGGCGATGCACACCGGATTGGTCAGGAACCGGGCGTCGGCGCCGCGGAACGGCGCGACCGTCGCGTCGTGGCCGCCGACATTGACGAACTGGATCGAGACCATGCCGGCTTCGGCGCAGACCTCGCCGTAGGTGCCGACCCGCCCGATATGGTGCGCCAGGACCAGGCCGCTGACCGCGACGCCGGTTTCGCGCGCCCGCTCGACGGTACGCCGGGTGATCTCCATCGCCGCGACCTGGCCGTGGCCGCCGCCGGCGTCGCAGACCAGGAACGGCCCGTCGTCGCGCAGGGTCTCGAGCGGCCGGTTGAGGGCGAGTGTGCCAGCCTGCCAGTTCCGCACATAAAGCGGCATCATGCCGACGCCGTGGCTGTCATGGCCCTTGAGATTGGCCTCGACCAGATGGTCCGCCACGGTTTCCGCCTCGCTTTCGCCGCTGCCCATCGCGGCGAGCATGGCCCTGACGGCGAATTTGAGGCTGGCGTGCGGCACGGTCGGCATGGCAGGACACTCGCAAATTTCCCGGAACAGGCGGCCGGCTGTAGCGCCGGCAGAATATATGGCCGGACTTTCCCGCATTTTGACGATTGCCGACATGCGCAAGGCGGCGCAGCGCCGGCTGCCCAGGACGATCTTCGATTTCGTCGACGGCGCGGCCGAAGACGAGCTGGGCAAGGCGCACAACACGGCCGCGCTCGACGCCGTCCGGGTGACGCCGAACTATCTGATCGACATCGGCAAGCGCAGCCAGAAGACGGAGCTGTTCGGGCAGACCTGGGACCGCCCGGTCGGAATTGCGCCGACCGGCATGAGCAACCTGCTGTGGCCCGACGCAGACCTGTGCCTGGCGCGCGCCGCCCTGGCGGCCAACGTGCCCTATATCCTCAGCACCGCGGCGACGACCTCGATCGAGGATATCGGCGAGGCCACGGAAGGCCGCTTCTGGTTCCAGCTCTACGCCCAGAGCGACCGGGAAACCAACCTGGATCTCATCCGGCGCGCGCGCGAGGCCGGCGCGCAGGCGCTGGTGCTCACCGTCGACGCGCCCTGGCCCGGCAAGCGCGAGCGCGATATGCGCAACGGCTTCGTCCTCCCGCTCAGGATGACGCCGAAAATGCTGCTCGACGGCGCCCGCCACCCGCGCTGGGCGATGCGCTTCCTCGTCAACCCGGCGCCGCGCCTCGCCACCATCGCCGCCTACGCCCCGGACAATGCCACCGCCGGGACGCTTGCAGCCTTCATGGCGGCGCGGATCTCGCAGACGCTGACCTGGGACGATCTCGCCTGGATACGCGACGTCTGGGACAAGCCTTTCATCCTGAAGGGGCTGCAATCCGCCGCCGATGCCGTCCGCGCGAAGGCGCTGGGAGTGAACGGCATCGTCGTCTCGAACCATGGCGGACGGCAACTCGATGCCGCGCCGGCGCCGGTCAGCGTCCTCCCCGCGATCCGCGCCGCCGTCGGGCCGGAGATGGCCCTGATCCTGGACAGCGGCATCCGCCGCGGCTCCCATATCGGCCGGGCATTGGCGCTGGGCGCGGATTTCACATTGGTCGGCCGCGCGACGCTGTATGGCGTCGCCGCCGCCGGCCAGCCCGGCGCCGCCCGTTCGCTCGACATCCTGCGCGACGAGCTCGACCGCTTCCAGGCCCAGACCGGCTGCCCGGACATAAGCGGGATCGGCAGGCTGGAGGCCGCGCCGCCGGCCGCGGCGTAACCGCCGCCCCGCTTCCGCAGCCGGACAGGGCGCGCCGCAGGACATA
>LXNJ01001132.1_pt1 | contig 16425 bp, 10 predicted proteins | sample 809081 | NCBI WGS metagenome assembly LXNJ01 (sample SAMN04870510, study PRJNA318959) | sponge metagenome | biome: sponge; feature: marine sponge reef; material: water | host: Petrosia ficiformis | place: Greece: Milos, Mediterranean Sea | collected 2013-05-29 | depth 5-7 m
GTCAACGCCTAGAAAGCCCTCTGGCGTGCGCGTCAAGAACATCAGGTATCCGGCTGAGATGGTCGTTCGGGCCGGCAGCCAGCGATAGAGGCTCGTGCCGAAGATCTGACCCTGGGATACCACCTGACGCCGGGGCAGGTCGAATGCCTGGGTTGCAAATTCCAAGCCGCGTGCCATCATGCGGTCTCGCGGGTACGACTCCCAGGTCTGGAGCCACGCGAACTCGCTCGGACGAAACACATAGCCCAGCAGCAGCCGCTTGACCGGATGCAGGGCGGTTACGAATGCCCACTCTGCGGTGGGGTCCATCCGATGCGCCGTGTGGTCCAGCGAATGGGACTCCCGTGGCGCTGCGCGGAGATTGACCAGCCCGCCGGCCCGGGTCGGGGCCATCGGCCACGTAAACTCGGCATTGCTGGCCAAGCGATGGGTCAGCCCCGCCCTGACCGCCTCTTGCCGCGGCCGTGTGATCGCGCGATTGGGCGAAATGTCGACTACAGTCACGCCGCGCTCCAAGAATGGCGATCCGATCGTCGCGTGTTCCGCCCAATTCACAGGTCGGTCGAAATCCAGCAAGCTTTCCAGCTCAGAGCGCACATACACGACGCTCTCACCGGGCCGCAGGCGCAGCTCTCGGCGGAGCACCTCGCTCACCCGCGGCAGGGTGACGGATTGTCGCAGCACCATCGCGCCATCTTGCACCTCGGCGAATTCTGTTGACCACTCCAAGCGGTGGGCCTCGCCGTGGCCTTCCATTCCAGCGGCCCGTTCGTGTTCGGACGGCTGGCCGAATCCATCCACGCACACAAAGTGCCCCACAGCGCCGCTAGCTCGTTCTGCGCGACCTTGCTCGCGGTCTGCCCGCAGGGAGTCCCACATTGGGTTGAGACGGTCCGGATCGGCGGTCAGCGTTAACGAGGCGAACACTCCGCCGCGCTTGAGCACGACCAGTTCGATGCTCTCGCTGGCGAGCACTACGGCTGCGCGCTGGCGATAGCGGCCGTCCGCATCGATCTCGGCCTGTGCGGTCACAGCCGCGCAGGCCAGAGCCAATACAAGAGTTGCGCCAAATATCCGCATGCGTGCATCCTAGCAAGGGCCGTCGCCGTGAGAGAATAATGAAGCTGGTGGTTAGGAGGGCACGATGTTCAAAGGTTGCGGCACTGCTCTGATCACGCCGTTCGCGGCGGACCTCTCGCTCGACGAGGCCACGCTCCGTACGCTGGTGCGTCGCCAGGTGGCCGCGGGCGTGCATTTCTTGGTGCCGGGTGGGACGACCGGCGAGAGCCCGACGCTGACGAAGGCCGAGCACCTCAGGCTCGTCGAGATCACCTTGGAGGAGGCCGGCGATGTTCCCGTCGTAGCCGGCTGCGGCGGATACAACACCGCTTCGATCTGCGACCTTGCGAAGGAGTTGGACGCCCTTGGCGTGCAAGGCCTGCTCTCCGTCACGCCGTACTACAACAAGCCGACTCCGGAGGGCCTCTTCCAGCACTATTCTGCGCTGGCTGCGGCCAGCGGCCTGCCGATCATCGTCTACAACGTGCCCGGTCGGACTTGCTGCAACATCAAGCCCGACCTGTTGTGCCGTTTGGCGGCCATTGACACAATCGTTGCCGTCAAGGAGGCGTCGGGAGACATCGGGCAGATGGCACAGGTCTGCCAGCAGCTGCCCCGCGAGTTCTCGGTGCTATCCGGCGACGATTCCGTGACGTTGCCGCTGATGTCCTTGGGCGGCTCGGGCGTGATCTCGGTCGTGTCGAACGAAATTCCCGGCCAGATGGCGGCGCTGTGCGACAACGCGATCAACGGCGATTTCGCGGAAGCCCTCGCCATCCACCGGCGCTACCTGCCGCTGATGGATGCCAACTTCTGCGAGACCAGTCCCGGGCCGGTCAAGGTCGCCTTGGAGCTGATGGGCGTGCTGGATGAGGCGCGTTACCGGTTGCCGATGACCCGCCCGACGCGGGCGAGCTGCGAGTACATCGCGCAGGTGCTAGCGAACGTGGACTTGCAAATGGCGGTCCACCAGTTCGCGGATTTAGAAGCGTAGGCGCAGGGCCACTTGGGCCGTGCGGCCCAATCCGGACATGCGGGCGACCCCGAAGTATACGTGGTCGACGTTGCTGAACGGCTCGGCCCAGTTGCGGTTGCCGAAGGCGTTGAGCAGGTCGAAGCCGAGTTCGGTGGAGACACCCTCGGTGGTTTGGAACAGTCGGGCGATGCGCAGGTCCCATTGCTGGAAGCCCACCATGCGGTACTCGTTGCGCCTGGAGCTGCCCTGCCGGACCTGTTCGAAGCTGGTCGGGCGGACCGGCCGGAATGCCGTGGGTTCAAACGCGAAGTGCCCGGTGACCTGGCGGTCTCCGACCAACGCGTAGCTGCGGGTCTTGTTCGCGTCCAATCTGGTGAAGGCGCCGATACGGTCGGGCCTGCCCACTTGCTCGAATGTGTAGCTAGGATCCTGGGTCTGGCGAATATCCAGCGGCAGCCCCGAACGCCAGCGCCAGATACCGCTTATCGTCCAGCGGTCGGCCCAGCGCGCGCGGTCGACCCAACGCTGCGGCAGGCGCACTTCGTAGAGCCAGATCGCAGTCAGCGAGTGTCTCCGGTCGAAGTCGGAATAGGTCCAAGCTTCCCCGACAAGCTCGTCGCCGAAGACCGTGCTGCCATCGTCGAACGACTGGCTCCAGTTGTATCCGATGTCCAGAGCAAGGCCGCGGTGCAGGTAGCGGTTGGCGCGCAGTTGGATGCCGCGATAGCGCGCCGTCCCGGAGCTTTCGAAGGAGCGGATGTTCCCGAACCGGGAAAAGCGCCTCATGTAGCGCACGAATCCGAAGCCGTGCAGCGGATTGCGGACGAATCCGTTCAGCTCGCGCTGCTGCTGCAGGCGCGAGGAGCGAGTGCCGAGATAGGTTCCGCTCAAGTAGATCCGCCCCGGCAGCAGGCGCTGCCAGCTGAGGTTCCAGTGCTCGGCCCGGGCGTTCTCGAACCGCGGATCGAAGACGAGGATCGGATAGCGCACCACGGGCGAGCGGATGGTGGTCAAGGCGAGGTCCCCGATGGCCGAGCCGGGGGCTTGGAACATGCCCTCCGGATTGCGCAGGGTGTAGCGGTTGTCCACGCTGAAGGGCGGGTAGGTGGCTTGGAACAGCGCCGCCGCGCTCGAGCCCGCGAATGTGCCGTGATCGAAGAAGACGCCGTATGCGCCCCGAAACACGGAGCGGCCCGATTCTCCCAAGATCCAGCGCGCTGCCCGTCCCTCCCACGATGGCGAAAAAGCGACGCCGACGCGCGGCGAAAAGTTCCGGCCTAGGGTGTCGATCGTCGATCTGGAAAGCACTTGGCCATCGGGAGTGGTGTCCCCGGGAAACAGCAGGTTCGGGGGGGAGTCGGGGAATCGGGCGCTCTGGGTTCCTTCGCGGAATGTCATCAGCCGGTCGCGCTTGTCGATTCCGGGCGGCTGCTGCTCGAAGCGCAGGCCGATGGTGATTTTCAAGTCACGCCAAGGGCGGATCTCGCCCTCCGCGAAGGCTGCGAATTCGTGCCAGCGCAGATCCAGGCTGCGCGGTGTTTGCAAGCGGAATTCGCCTGGGCGGCCGAGCAGCAGGTCGCGCAAGCCTTGGCCGCGGAAGCGCACCGGAGGGTCGGGGGGCAACGGGAAGCTGAAACTGCCCGCGGCGTTCTCCCGATTCGTGAACGGCCAGCTCCCGCGCTGCATCAGCAGTCCGGCGCGAATTGCTTGGCGGCGATAGCGATACTCCATCCGGTGCGAGAGTTGCAGAGTGGTCTGCACCGAATCCTCGGCATCGATGAAGGGTGCGACATGCAGTTGGAGCTGTCCGAAATCGTTCCAGAGACGCACGTTGGGGAGGGACCTGGGGTTGAGGTCCCCATAGTCGAAACCCAAGTCCTCGGCCGGCGTCTCGCGGTAGCGCGGATTTCCGCTGCGCTGGTCGCTGGACAGTCGCTGCATGCCAAGGCGCAGCGTTTGCACGAAATTCGGCGCCGCTGTGTGCGTTATGGCGTATTGGGTGTGGTTGGAAAACTGGCGCCGGTCCGCAACCGTTCCCGGTGACACGGTGAACGCCTCCTGGGTGGGCTCCCTGACCCTGTTGGAGTACAGGTAGTGGCTGAAGTAGTGCGACAGAGTCTTCGAGCGGCGGTCGATGCGGGCCATGCCGACTTGGCCGTGGCTCGGCAGTTTCTCGGTGAACTGCATCCAGCCGCCTTCCAGGTTCGCTGGCGGGACGAACGTTTCGAGATAGTGCTGCATCAGCGGGTCCAGGCGGTACGCGGGGATCTTGCCGTTGGGGAACGGCAAGCCGTCCAGCGGATCGATGGGCTGGTTCTCGAAGCCGAAGAAGTTCCCGCTGCGCTCGTTGTCGCTCAGCCCGCGGCGCAAGGCGTTGTGCTGCCGATCGGTCAGCCACGCTTCGCCGTCGAAGAAACCGTAGAGCTCCTGCCGCTGCCAGATCGGCCCGCCCGCCTGTGCTCCGCCGGCCCATCCGCCGACCCGGTCGCGAGCGCCGTCGAACGAGCCGGACGACTCGCTCCACGGGGGGCGCACGAAGCCGCGCACTTGACCGTGCCATTGATCGCCGCCCGAGCGGAACAGCGGGTCTACGACGGCGCCCGCGTTCCGGCCGTCGCTGGCGGAATAGGTGTGAGTAATGACGCGCAGGGACTCGAGCGCTTCCGGGGTCGGGCCTAGGGTAGCGGCTTGGGCTCCCGTGATGCGGTTTTGAGCGTTGTTCGAGGCACCGTCGAGCTTGTAGTTGATGAACGAGCTGCGCGACCCATTGGCCGAGACCAACGCCGCCCGGCCGGTGAAGGGATCGATATCGATAGCGTTGGCCGGGGTGATTCCGGGCACCAAGTGCAGCAGCTTGTCCACCGTGGTCCGCCCTTCGGCGCCGACCACGATCGGCAGCGCCTCGACCTGTTCGCGCACCAGGCCGTGCTCCAGGCCCATCTCTTCGAAGCCGGAGCGCGGCAGCGTCGACGAGGCGGACAGCCGCCGCATGACGATTGGCGGGAAGGCAACGGGGATTCCGGGCAGGACCTCGAACGGCCCGCTCCGCCAAGCTTGGTAGCGCTCGCGCACGAGCATCAGCGAGTAGCGGCCCGAAAGCACGCCGGCAAACTCAAAGGCCCCGTCGGAGCCGGTTTCGCGGCGCAGCACTTGCGCGCTGCCGAGGTTGATGAGTTGGGCCTCGACTCCGTCCAGCGGAGCTTGGTCTGCTGCGAGAACGTGACCTGACACCAACCCGGAGCCGGACTGTCCGCACAGGGGCAGCGCCAGCGTGAGGGCTAGCAGGCAACCGCGCTTGAAGCGGTGTGGCACCGTAGCTTTAGGCTACCGGATGGCAGAGCGTAGCTGTCGGGTGCGTTGGCGGAGCCTCGCTAGCAGGCTCGCGCTGGAGGGGCTGCTCTCGCGCACGTCGAGCATGTCGCTGGCGCCGAAGAACAGCGAGCTCAGCGCTTGGTCGAGCCCTAGGGCGTCTTCCAGCAACGCCGCGCTAGCTGCTTGCAGGCCATCGCTATTGCCGTCTATGGCGCGGGGCCCGCGATATGCCCAGTATCGCCTGGGCAGGGCTTCCGAGAGCTGGCCGTAGATGTCTGCCTCGTGCCGCGCGATGCCGTCCAAGTGGTAGCGGACCACGCGCCGGAAGCTGTCCGCTGCCCGAGCTTGGTCGATGTCAGAGCGGCTGAGCAGACTGTGCAGCGCGTGGACATGTGCCAGCAGGTCCGCGTCATGGCGCATCACGTCGCTGACGTACAGGTCCAACTCGTTTTCCAGCATGCTCCGGTCCAAGGGTTGGAACGAACGCCGGGCCGCATCCTTGTAATGTTGCAGCAGCGAATTGCGGACCGTGGTGCCGAGGCTTCGTGTGCGGGTAGCGCGAATGGCCGCTGGCGCGGCGCTAGCCGCGACGTGCGAACTACGAACCGCGATATCGAACTCGACGGGGCGACCATCGGCGACTGCGAACAGCGCCTCTTCGGCCCGGGTGCGCTCCTGCTCGCTTGCCACTGCACCGGTGAAGCGTATGGACTGGGCTGTCCCGCGGACCCGCATGTTTGCTTTCCACAGGCCTGCCTTGATGAGCATCCACCTGCCCTCGGCCAAGACATCGGGGGGCGTTTGGGCTGTGGGCGGAGCGGGGCTCTCAGCGTCCGGCGCAGCCTGTGCCAGCACGGTCGGCGAGTGCGCTTGCGGCACTGGCAGGCTGTCCAAAGCCGGAAGCGCCACCGGCACGAGCTGTCTTGGAGCCGGCCCGGCGATCACATCCGGGGTGGCGCCGGCGGTCAAGACCGTCGGGCTGGGGCGAGTGACGTGTCGCGGCTCGGTGCCGGACCAGTCGAAGCGCTCCGGCGGCGCGGTGCGAGCCGCAACATCGGGCTCCACAGTCTGCGGCACATCCACGGCCAAGGTAGCGGGTGCCGAATCTATTTCGGTCAGTTGGGCCACTGCAACAGGCTCGGGCGCGTCCGGCGTGCCGATTGCGTTCCAGCCCAGCCAAACCGCCAGGCAAATGCCTGCGAACGCGGCGGCATAGGGAGTGAACGCCGGGATCTGGTACGCAGGAATCTGAGGCACCCAGCCCCAAGGTCGCGTGCTGGCCCTGCGCTGGGATTCGATCTCTTCCTCGAGACTGCCGCGGAGCGCTGCCAAGGCCGCGGCCCGGTGCTCCAAGGGCAGTTCGAACGCGGCCTCGCGTTGCAGCTCATACTCGATCGAGGCCAGCTGTACCTGCACGTTCGCCGCGCGATCTTGGCACTCGGCGCAAGTTGCCAAGTGCGCATCAAGCTCCGGGCTCAGGCTGTCCTCGATCGAGAGCAGCAGATCCTCGGTTGACAAGTGCAGGCAGAGCAACTGGGCCTCGGCCGCCAAGCGCGCGCGCAGCTTGGCGAGTTGCTCGTAGCCCGGAGCCGGTGCGGGAATCTCCTCGCGGATGGCGGTCGCGGCCAGGACATAGCTCTCCTGCATGTCGACCAAGTCGGACTTGCAGTCGACGCACTCCGCCACGTGGCGGCAAAGCCCGCGGTCTTCCAATTCGCCGTTAGCGTAGAGGAGAAGCTCTTCTGTGCTCAGATGTCTCACTAGGCTTTGCAACCGATTTGCGGAGCTTCTTGATCCCGCGCGCGACGTAGCTCGCCACCGTCGAAATCGAAACCCCCAGGACCTCCGCGACCTCGCGGAATGCCAACCCTTGCGCCCGCAGCAGCAGGCATTCCTTTTCCATGGCTGTCAGCGTGTGCCAAGGCAGCCTCGAGAAGCGCAGCGACCGATCCTGTGCTTCCCATTCCGGCGAGTGCGAGTGCGCCGCCTCGAGATCCTTCCACTGGTCTTCGTCCAGCAGCAGGGGGCGCGCCTTCTTGAGGTTGTCGAGCATCAGGTGCCGACCGACGCGATAGATCCAACCCTTGGGGTTGGCAATCTCCTCGCCATTGCTGCGTGCGTGAAAGAAGCGGATGAAGGTCTCTTGCGCGATGTCCTCGATGTCGTTGGTATTGCTGACGCCCGCGCGCAGATAGCGCACCAAGTTCGAGAAATGCTCCTCGAAGAGCCTCTCGGTCTCCCATGCGGCCTGCGTCGTTGCGTCGGGTTGACCGAATGCAGGCACAGGAAACCTCGCTCGCTCCGATCACCACTAAACGATCCCGCACTTCCAAGACGATTGAGAGGGCCGTTCTTGTGGCAATCGAGGCTGCAATTCGATTGTGGACTCGCAGCGCTGCCATGTCAAGGGTTGATTCGCCGCCCCGCCGCCGGGCCTCTGTAATTCGACGGGCACGGGGCATTCCTATAATGGTTAACCGGTTCGATGCTTGGCGCCGGCTTGGATTGGCGGCGCGGCGCGAGACCGCAGGAGGCTGCTGCTTTTGCACTGGATTGACTACTTACGCCCTGGCACATTGGATGCTTGCTTGGGGGCATTCGCGGAGCATGGCGCGAACGCCCGAGCTCTGGCAGGCGGCACGGACCTGCTGGTGCAGATGCGCGCCGGGCGCGTGTCCAACAGGGTCGTGATTGACCTCAAGGCGGTTCCCGAGTTCAACGAGATCCGCTACGACCCCGGCGCCGGGCTGACGCTTGGCGCGGCCGTGCCGTGCTACCGGATCTATGCTGACGAGACCGTGCAGCGCGAGTATCCAGGGCTGATCGACAGTGTGTCGATGATTGGCGGCACGCAGATCCAGGGCCGCGCCTCGGTGGGCGGCAACCTCTGCAACGCCTCTCCGAGCGCCGATGCGGTGCCCGCGCTGATCGCCCTCGGCGCCACCTGTCGCGTGGCATCGGTAGCGGGCGAGCGGGAAGTCCCTGTCGAAGAATTCTGCTCTGCCCCCGGCAGGAACGTGCTGAGCGAGCAAGAAGTCTTGGTCTCCCTGAACCTGCCCGCGCCTTCCCCCGCTTCCGGGGCCTGCTATTTGCGCTTCATTCCGCGCAACGAGATGGACATCGCCGTGGCCGGCGCCGGCGTGTCGGTCAGGCTGGCAGATGGCTGTTTCGCCACTGGGCGCGTGGCGCTGGCCGCGGTCGCTCCCACGCCTTTGCTCGTCCCAGCCGCGGGCGCTGCGTTGCGCGGGCAGCCGGTTGGCCGCGCGGCCATCGCAGCGGCTGCGGCGGCAGCCAAGGCAGCCGCGAGCCCGATCAGCGACATGCGCGGCACGGCGGAGTACCGCAGCAACTTGTGCGAAGTGCTGACCCGGCGGGCCTTGGAAAAGGCTGTGGAACGCGCCGGCGGCACGCTCGGCTAGGCAGGGACACATCGATATGCAAACCATTCACGTACGGACCAAGATCAACGGGCAGCCGGCAGAATTCCTGTGCGAGCCGCGTCAGTCGCTGTTAGAGGTGCTGCGCGACGTGCTGCGCCTCACGGGCACCAAAGAGGGCTGCAACGACGGCAATTGCGGCGCCTGCACCGTGGAAATGGACGGGCGCATCGTGCCGGCCTGCCTCGTGCTCGGCGCCGAGGCCGAGGGTGCGGAGATCCTCACCGTCGAGGGGATCGCCAAAGGCAGCGCGCTGCACGAGTTGCAAAGCGCCTTCCTCCAGGGAGCGGCCCTGCAGTGCGGTGTTTGCACGCCGGGCTTCATCGTCGCCTCCAAGGCGCTTCTGGACAGCAACCCCGACCCGAGCGAGGCAGAGATCCGGCTCTGGTTGGCCAACAATCTGTGTCGCTGCACCGGTTACGACAAGATCGTGCGCTCGGTGCAGGCGGCAGCCGCGAAAATGCAGCAGGAGAGCGCATCATGAGCACACCCACTCTGGAACCCATCAACGCCGCGGATGCCCCGGCCGGGGCGTCCGGCAACGGAGCGCCGGGCGGCGACGGCTACGAGCCCAACATGGTGCTGGCCACCCAAACGTTCGATGTGGTCGGCACGCGGCCGGTGCGCCACGACGGCGCCGACAAGGTGACCGGGCGGGCGCTCTACGGCGCCGATCTCACGCTGTCCGACACGCTGCACGGCGCCATCCTGCGCAGCCCGCACGCGCATGCGCGAATTCGCTCCATCGACACGTCCAAAGCGGAGCAGATGGACGGCGTGCATGCGGTCGTTACCGCCGACGACCTGCCGGAGGCGGAAGACAAGCTGGTCGACGTGGGAGAAGGCGACACGCGGCTGGCCTACGTGCACGGCAACGTCCTCGCCAACGGCAAGGTGCTGTACCAAGGGCATGCCGTGGCCGCAGTTGCGGCGCGCAACCAGCATGTCGCCTTGGAGGCGGCCAGCGCCATCGCGGTGGACTACGAGCCGCTGCCGAGTTCGATGACCGCGCCGGAGGCGATGTCTCCGGAGGCCGAACTGCTGCATTCCGATCTGTGCACGAAGGAGTTCGGACAGCAGACGGACAAGCCTTCCAACGTGGCCGAGCACTTCCAGTGGTCGTTCGGCGATGTTGCGGAGGGGTTTGCGGGTTCGGATGTGGTGGTTGAACGCACGTTCGACACGGCCACGGTCCATCAGGGCTACATCGAGCCGCACAACGTGACCGCGCTGTGGAACCACGACGGCCGCTTGCACATCTGGTGCTCCACGCAGGGCGCCTTCGTAGTGCGCGACGTGACCTCGAAGATCTTGGAGATCCCGGTCTCGAACATCAAGGTCACGCCGATGGAGATCGGCGGCGGCTTTGGCGGCAAGATCCCGGTCTACATGGAGCCGGTGGCGGCCCTGCTGTCGCAAAAGACCGGTCGTCCGGTCAAGCTCGTGATGTCGCGCGAGGACGTCTTCGTCGGGACGGGACCGACGCCCGGATCGCATGCCCGGGTCAAGGTCGGGGCCACGGCGGACGGCAAGATCCAAGCCTTGGAAGCCACGCTGGCCTACGAGGCCGGCGCCTACCCGGGCTCGTTCGTAGCGCCGGGCGGCATGTGCGTCTTTGCCGCCTACGACTGCCCGAACATCTCCGTGGACTGCTACGACGTGGTCGTCAACAAGCCCAGTTCGGCGGCCTACCGGGCGCCTGGTGCGACGCAGGCCGCGTTCGCTGCAGAGCAGGTGATCGACGAGGTCGCCTCCAAGCTCGGCCTGGATCCTGTCGACTTCCGGCTGCGCAATGCCGCCAAGGAGGGCACGCGGCGAGCCGATGGCCCGAAGTACCGGCGCATCGGCTGCGAGGAAGTGCTGCGGGCCGTCAGAGACCACCCGCACTACGCGACGCCCCTCGCCGGCCCCAACCAAGGGCGTGGCGTGGCCGTGGGCTTCTGGTTCAACGTCGGGCTGGAGTCCAGCTGCACCCTGAACGTCAACACCGATGGCACGGTCCACTTGGTGGAGGGTTCCACTGACATCGGCGGCACGCGCACCTCGATCGCGATGCAGGCGGCTGAAGTGCTGGGCATTTCGGCCGAGGAGATCCTGCCGGAGGTCGTTGACACTGACTCGGTCGGCTTCACCTCGGTGACCGGGGGCAGTCGCACCACGTTCGCGACCGGCTGGGCGGCGCACGACGCTGCCCAGAAGATCGTCGAGGAAATGAAGGCGCGGGCGGCCAAGCTGTGGTCCGTGGAGGCTGACCAGGTGCGTCATGACAAGGGCGTATATTCGTCGAACGGCAACAGCATCGTCTTTCGCGACCTGGCAGCCAAGTCGAGCAAGACCGGCGGTCCGGTGAGCGCGACCGCTACGGTCAAGCCGCGCGGCGTCGGCGGCTCGTTCTCCGCCAACATCGTCGATGTAGAAGTGGACCCGGAAACCGGCAAGGTGGAGATCTTGAGGTTCACAGCGGTGCAGGATGTCGGCAAGGCCGTGCATCCGAGCTATGTCGAAGGCCAGATGCAGGGCGGATCGGTGCAGGGGATCGGCTGGGCGCTCAACGAGGAATATTTCATGGGCACCGAAGGCACTATGAAGAACAGCAGCCTGCTGGACTACCGGATGCCCACGTCCCTGGACCTGCCGATGATCGACACGTGCATCGTCGAGGTTGCCAATCCCGGCCATCCGTTCGGCGTCAGGGGCGTAGGCGAAGCCAACATCGTGCCCCCTCCGGCGGCGGTCGCCAATGCGATCCACAACGCCGTGCGGGTGCGCATGCAGCGGCTTCCGATGAGCCCGCCGGCTGTGTGGGCCGAGGTGGCCGGGAACTAGGGTGCGCTCTGCGAGAGTCTGGGCGCTGGAATGATCGGAAGCGCCAGCCGGCGCGTTGAAAGGAGAGCTGTATACACATGTCCACTGTCTTGATGGAATCGAACATCCCGGGTCTGCCGCTGTTGTCTCGCGGCAAGGTGCGCGACCTGTACGCGGTTGGCGACGACCGCTTGCTGATGGTCGCGTCGGATCGAATTTCCGCGTTCGATGTCGTCCTGCCGACACCAATTCCGCGCAAGGGCGAGGTGCTCACCAAGTTGTCTATCTTCTGGTTCGAGTTTCTCAAGGACGTCATCGGTACCCACTTCATCACGGCGGATGTCTCCGAGTACCCGTCGGAACTGTTCCAGTACCGGGATCAGCTCGAAGGCCGCTCGATGTTGGTGAAGCGCTTGGAAATGTTTCCGATCGAGTGTGTTACCCGAGGCTATATCGTGGGCTCGGGCTGGAAGGACTACCAGCGCACGGGATCAGTCTGCGGCATCGCTCTGCCCGAGGGCCTGCGGGAGTGCGCCAAGCTGCCGGAGGCGATCTTCACGCCGGCCACCAAGGCGGTCGAGGGCCACGACGAGAATATCGGGTTCGACGAGGCGGCCGAACTAGTGGGCCGCGAGAAGGCGGCCCGACTCCGGGAGTTGACGCTCAACATTTACGAGCGAGCGGCGCAGCACGGACTGGCGCGCGGCTTGATCCTAGCCGACACCAAGCTTGAGTTCGGCATGCTCGACGGCGAGATCGTGCTGGGCGACGAGGTCCTCACGCCGGACTCGTCGCGGTATTGGCCACTGGACCTGTACCAGCCGGGCCGCGGCCAGGAGTCGTTCGACAAGCAGTACGTGCGCGACTACCTAGAGGAGGTGCGGTTCAACAAGCAGCCCCCCGGGCCGGAACTGCCTGACGACGTGGTCACCAACACTTCGCTGAAGTACGTGGAAGCGTTCGAGACGATCACCGGCAATTCGCTGTAGGGCGACGGCGCCCGGAATATCCCCGCACGCGGCGCGCCCAGCGCGCCTCGCGAGTGCTAGAATCCATTGCGATGACCAATCTCAAAAACTCGGCAACCCGTCGCACGGCCATCAAGGCGGCGGCGTCGTTCGGCATTCTCTCGAGCGCTACCAAGGCTGGCTTGGCCGCTGAGAACAAGCGCGCGGACGGCCGTCTCAACCAGTCCGTCTGCAAGTGGTGCTACCGGGACATGAGCTTGGAGGATCTGTGCGAGCACGCGGCCAAGATGGGCATCGTCTCGGTTGAGTTGCTGGCCAAAGAGCAGTGGCCGACGCTCGAGAAGTACGGGCTCACCTGTGCGGTTGGCAACGGCATCTGCAGGATTCCCGACGGGACCAACCGCATCGAGAACCATGCCAGCATCGAGAAGAACGCCCGCGATCTCATCTCTGCCGCCAAGAATGCGGGCGTGCCGAACCTGATCCTCTTTTCCGGCAACCGCCGCGGCATGTCGGACGAGGAAGCCTGGGACAACTCGGCCAAGATCCTCAATCGCATCAAGGCGCAGGCCGAGGACGACGGCGTGACTGTCATGATGGAACTGCTCAACTCCAAGGTCAACCATCCCGACTACCATTGCGACACGACGCCTTGGGGCGTGGAGTTGATGAAGCGGGTGGAGTCGCCGCGGATCAAGCTGCTGTACGACATCTATCACATGCAGATTATGGAAGGCGATGTGATTCGCATGATCCGTGACAACATCGACCACATCGCCCACTTCCACACGGGCGGGAACCCCGGTCGCCACGAGATCGACGACACCCAGGAACTCAACTACAAGGCAATCTCCAAGGCGATTGCCGACTTGGAATTCGAGGGCTATTTCGCGCATGAGTTCATCCCGCAGCGGGATCCCATGACATCGCTGCGCGAAGCTGTCGAACTCTGCACCGTCTAGCGCACGACGGTGCAGGCAAAGTGCGCTCTTAGAACCGGGCAATGATCTGCCGCTCAAGCTGGCGAACCGCCCGCCCGCCGCGTAGTGCTTCGGATTCGGGAAGTCACGCGCATCCTGATTCTTGACCGGTAGCAGCCGCACACACGCGGACTACGGCAGCGGAATGCGTGAGGCGATATAGGCCGGCGCAGATTCTGCCGACACCGTCTGCAGAATTCCGGCACTTGCAGTTTCTCTGGGTGCCGGCTGCCGAGCCTGTCCGCCCTGCAATTCTCCAGACGGCGTCTGGAGAATATGGGGCAGGTTGCCGACTGACAGTAGTGACAACGCCGCATCTCCCGCGGACGCCTTCACGAATCGTGCGATGGGAGGGACGACGCGGCATTCCTGCATTCGGACGCGGGGCGCGCGATCTACATGTCGAGGCTGAACCTGTTTGACGCCAAGCTCTCCAGAGCGGTCTGGCACAGGGCACGGAACTGGCCTTGATCCACGATCTTCGGGGGCCGCTCCTCAAGATCCGCATCGCCGAGCTTTCCCACGGAGTAGTCTCGCATTGCCCGCTCCAGATCGGCCGAGGGCAGGAAATCTCCAACGACGAGCAAATCGTGACCGTCAGCTTCTTCTGCTCCGACTCCTGCGCTAGGCGTACCACCCTCTGCGTGCCAATCATGTTCGCGTTCAGCGGCTGCTCGGCGAACACGCGCTTGTTGGCATAGATGAAGTACTTGAGGCGCAGCGGCCGCTAGCCCGGGGGGGTGTGCAGGAAGACTGCGTCCACTCCGGAATCGACGGCATTCATGTAGGCGTCGGAGCGCAGGTAGCGGTACTCTGTCGCGATTCAGATCTGCTGTCTCGGCCGACGTGTGGGCGTGCCCTCCGTTGTCGTGCAACCCCGCCAGCTCCCTGCCTCGGTCGCACGTCTCCAAGAGCGCTGGGTGCGGCGCGAAACTGTATTGCTGAGCCGGCTGGTGCCGCTACAGCCTAGGCAAGATCCTCTCTGTCCGGCCTTGCGGCGCTTGCTGCGGCACTGCAACGCCGAAAGTGTCCGAGACGCCGCTAGTGGTGGCTCTCAGGATAGTAACCCGAACCCACGAGCAATGGCATTCCTTGCGCTACGACACGTTTGACGAAAAATGTCTTTGCCTCGACGGTCCCGGTCGCGGGATTCGTGAATCCGGCGTACCAGAAGGTTTCCCCAAATCGTCCCGTGGCGTCCACCATGTTCCGCCCGTCGAACAGGACTTCGATCCTCCCCGAAACTTCGAAGCTCGCTGGGTTGCTGCTGAATAGCGTCGTGCCGTCGGCTGCCGCGAGCACGAACGGATAGATAGAGCCGTGATTCCAGCGAGGATCGGATTCCAATACCGGGCCGGCGAAGTGGCCGGACGATTGCACTGCCAGCGCCGCGCAGCGGACGAAGTCCTGCAACAAGAGGTCGGTTGGGTCTGCCTCCAACGCTTCCGCGTTTACGCTCCCGGGTTCGCACGTGCCGGGCAAGTCGTTCGAATAGAACCCCGCACCGATCGCCGCGCGCTCGCCGTTCCAGTCGATTTCCATGACATAGGAACTCTTCGGATTCCAAAGCCCCGTAGAAGGATCGGTGAAGGAGTAATGGAGCCAGCCCGAGTCCACGAGCGAGAGCACGCGGTACAACTCGAAAAAGTAGTCCGTGCCGAGATCGTCGATCGAGATTCCCCAGATCGTGCCCTCTAAGGACGGATCGGGAGGAAATACGAAGGACATAGCATCCTCTCCCGACGGCCGGAGCGCGTCCACGAACACGTAGATCCCGGTTTCGTCATGCTGCCAGACACCGTCCTCGTTGAAGGCCCGTCGCGCCTCATCGGCGCCATGTTCCATCACGTACTCTGCCGCGCACTGCACGAATGCCGGAATCTGGTCCCGCGAGCGAATCGCGCCCGAGGTCACCGTGCAGTCTTCGCAACTCGTCCGGGTCGGGGACTGGTCTCGCTCTGTCAAGTAACCCGACCCGACAATCAGCGGCACACCGTGAGCCACAACACGCTTCAAGAAGGCGACTTTCGGCTCCGTCGCCCCGGTTGTCGGATTGTGGCTGTCATAGTAGATATAGGATTCCCCGAATGTGTTGGCCATGGTGATCATGTCCCGGCCCCCGAACTTAGCGAGCGGATCTGCACCGGCGGTTCCCCACTCGTGGGGCGCATAGCCGTTGATGCGGATCGGGTAGCCGCTCGCGACCTGGTTGCCCATCAGGTCCAACAGGAATACGTAATTCAGTCCGTCCCTCCATCGCGGGTCGCGCTCGATTTGAGCTAGCGCGAAGTAGCCGCCGGATTCCACCTCCATCGCGGCGCAACGAACGAAGGCCGCCAACACTTCGGGCCCCGGATCCGCGCCAAGCGCCTGGGCGTTGACTTCATCGGACCTACAGGTCGATGGCAGGTCGGGCTCGTAAATTCCAGCTCCGATCACCGCGCGATGGCCATCCCATTCAACTTCGATCACATACGAAGCCTTGGGGCTGGAAATGCCGGTGTCTGGATTCAAGAACGAGTAGTAGGTCCAGCCTGCGTCGACGACCTCCATCATGCGCCAGATTTCGTAGAACAGATCGGTTCCGAAGTCGTCGATCGAATCGCCCCAAACCTGGCCTTCTCTGGAGGGATCCGGAGGATATACGAAGGTGATCGATGCCGATCCCGACTTGGCGATTCCGTCCACGAAAACATAGATCTCGCCGTGCCTCCAAGGGCCGGCCTCGGCAAACGCATGGTGCGCTTCCTCTGGACCGACCGACCGGAGGAACTCTGCTGCACATTCGACGAACGCTCGAACGTCGCCTCGGGTCTTGACCGCGCTTGCCGCGACGCCATCGTCGAGGCAGCCGCGCCACAAGTGCGCTGAGGCCGGCAACGTGCTTA
>LXNJ01001133.1_pt1 | contig 16391 bp, 14 predicted proteins | sample 809081 | NCBI WGS metagenome assembly LXNJ01 (sample SAMN04870510, study PRJNA318959) | sponge metagenome | biome: sponge; feature: marine sponge reef; material: water | host: Petrosia ficiformis | place: Greece: Milos, Mediterranean Sea | collected 2013-05-29 | depth 5-7 m
CGATAATGCCGTTGCTACCGCTGGGTGGTGATGTTATTCTGGGAAAACCGGAAACGGCGGAGTTAGTGGCACACTTGTTGAGACTTTGGGCGCGTATTTCGGCGGGACCGGCCGGTGGACTGCGGTTGCTGGTTGCCACAGTAGCTTTGTTCGCGCTGGTCGGTTGCGGTAACCTGCCATCCCTGAATCCCGACCCAACGTCCATCCCGATCAGGAATGCTTCCATCGGTGGCGCCCCGCTACTTCAGGAAGAAGACCCCCAAACAGGAGCATTACCCTCTTTGGCTGTTGACCGAATCGCCTACATAGGTCCCTACGGAGACCTGTTCACGGTCAATCCCGACGGCAGCGACGAACGACGGTTGACCGGGGTCAGCCGAGTCCGTTCTCGTCCCTCGGACCCGGCTGGTCCGGCCAGCCCGTCGGACACCGCCGCTTTCTACCAGGTGCAGGACCTGGACTTCAACGAATCTTACGCCTGGCCCACCTGGTCGCCGGACGGGACCAGGCTGGCGGTTTCCCGGGTGCAGATTGCCCCCAACCGCTCCCTGGAAGTGTCGGTGCAGGTCATTGACGCCATCACGGGCATCAGCCGCATAGTGTATGAGAACGACGTGCCCGGACTGATCGCCGACGGATCTCCCCACTACCTATATTGGTCACCCGACGGGGAGTTGCTGTCCTTCCTGGCCACCACCCGCCAGGGTATGACCCTGTTCGCCGTAAATCCCGACACATCCGACGGCGCCATTGCCTTGGAACGGGGCGCACCCCTTTACTTCAGCTGGAGCGGCAACGGTCAGAACCTTATTGTGCATTCCCGGGATGAGGTTAAATTGCTGCGCCGCCCGTTGCTGGTGGACGACCCCCAGCACCTGGCCAGCGCTGTTGGCTTCCGTACGCCGGCCCTGGCTGCAGACGGTGAAAGCTGGGCCTGGTCCGGCGGGGATTCTGCCAGCAGCGTCATCTACGTGGGCGGCATTGGCGGCCCTGCTGCCCTGCAAATCATGGATACCGGGCCCCTGGTAGCCTTTATGTGGTCGCCGGACGGCCGCACCCTGGCCGTGGCCGACAATCCCGACCCACAGGGACGCATCTATCAGCGCCTCCGCCTGGTGTCTTCCGACGGAAGTGGCCTGCGCACCCTGGTGGAAGAACCGCTGCTGGCCTTTTACTGGTCGCCAGACAGCGCGCGCATGGCCTGGGTGGGCGTGGACCCCGAAGAACAGGTGTTTGAGATGAAGGTTTCTGCGGTGGCTGAGGCGGGCCCCTCGGTCGACGACCAGTCACCAGATGCTCGGGAGTTGTTCCGTTTTCGCCCCAGTGGGGAAACCTTTACTATGTTCAGCTTCTTCGACCAGTATGCCTATTCCCATTCACCCTGGTCGCCCGACAGCACCCGCCTGGTGGTGGCCGGTTCCGAGGGTCCCGTCGCGGAACGCCGGAACGGCCACAGTCCCACCGGCGCGCGGGTGTACGTGCTGGACGCAGTGGGGGACGCGCCTCCCTCCGAAATTGCCCAGGGCAGCGTAGCCTTCTGGTCGTGGAACTAGGAAACCGCCAAATTCCAACCAATGAAGGATAGATTAAGACAACTGGCGCCCGTTTTTCCCTTCTGGTTGTTGGCTGTACTGGCAGCCCTGGTCCTCTCTTGCGCAGGGTCGGGCCAATTGGCCGACCCCAGGGGCACCCCCGTACCTACGTCCACGCCGACCCCTACACCCACGCCGCCGCCCGACCCGCGGGCCATTCTGGCTCGCGCTGCCGACCAATTGACCGCAGAGCAATACCTGGGATTTGTACTGGAGCACCCCGTGGGCAGCACTCCGCTGGCAACAGGTTTGAATCTTGTCGGGTCCGAGGGGGTGGCCAACCTGCCAGACCGATTCCGGCTGGCGCTGGATATGGAAGCGTCGGGCACCGCGCTTAAGCTGGACGTGATTGTAGTGGGGGAGCAGGCCTTTATGACCAACCTGTTCAGCGGGACCTGGGAACCGGTACCCAAGGAGCAGATTCCCTTCCGCTTCGACTTCGTAACGGAGTCAGTTACCGCCCTGCTGTCCGGCATGGATGACCTGACCCTGATGGGAGACGGGGAACTGGACGGGTTGCCCGCCTACGTTATTCGTGGGGTCGGTCCGACGGAGGCGTTGAGCCAGATCATCCCGGGCGCGTTGCCCGACTCCACTATTCCGGTGGAACTCTTGGTGGATAAGGCCGACGGCCAATTACGGCAGGTGCAGATGACTGGCCCCCTGGTTTCCGGAGACCTGGCGGACACGGTAAGGCTGGTGCGCCTGGAAGCCCTGGAAGAGGCGCCGGAGATTGAAGCGCCGGAAGTGATGCCCGCGGGTGTGGAACCAGCAGGGGGATGAAGTCTAGTAAAGGCTGTTCCTGACGAGTCTGGCTAGGCGGTTACACCCGCAAATCTGATTATGTCCTCGCTGCCCTTTTCGCAAAAATCGTTAAGCACGGGGTATTGAGTATCAGCATTTCTTGTTAGGTATAGTTGTTCTCGGCGACCAAGATTTTCCATGTTCTCATGGACTACCAAGCTCATAAACGGCAGTTGAGCTGCCTTAAATTCAAGAAGGGATATCGCTACGTTCTTGGCCTTATCGTTGCCTAGGACACCGAACACATAGAATTGGCGATTATTGTATTTCATTGACCAATCCACACTGTTTGGGTAGTCGGAGAGAGGAAACAAATCGGCCTCAGGTTCAAACTGGCTCATATTTTCACCAATCCACTTTTCCAAGTCATCATAAAAAGCATTTCGGATGGTCTCTCTTTGCCAGTAGCGCATGTTGCAAATCTTCTGGACACATCCAGAAAACTGTAAAATGCTCTCATAGAGTACTTCTGCGCTCGCATCTAGGTACAAATTACCATTGTCGTTACCAATACCGTTGTTTGTTAGAATGCTTTCGTAAATGCGTCGCTTCGTGTCAGTGTTTACTTCAAAAGAATACGAAAGCCTCATCAGAGTCATCCCGAAGTCACAAATTCGAATGCGACCCCCACCGATCGGACTATCCTGGAGGTAAATATCTACCATATCCCCGTCTTCATGGAATACAGGAAAAATCAATTGGAAGCTGCCGGAACGCCTCTCGTAAAAATCCACGGGAGTAGCGACACGTTGCTGAAGAATGCCCTTGAGGCTGTCAATCTCCATCGAATAGCCTCCCTTGCAAGAGTTCCGGAAAATAGTCCTCCGAGTTGGATATTCCAGCATCGTTTACGAAAACCCTTAAGCCCTCAGCAAGGGTGCCATATCGGTCTGTTATTTCCCTCAGATTCTCTCGCGGTTGAATGCTTCCCAACAGCAACTCGTGCTCTGTGATTAGATGTATGTGAGCCAGAGCATAATGGCCATCCGGCGAGCGGCTGTATTCACCATGCGGACCGTTGTACCGGGCAAGGACAACAGAACCCATGCTAGGGTCTCCGGTCAGGTACCTGATTCCAATGGAAAAATTCTCAATAAAGTCCAGATTCTGGCGGACGAACATGGCAAATCTTCGGCTACTGACTGATTCCGACTCCAAGTCAAGGTCGCATCGCTTGTGCCGATTCTCTTCCCGGTACCCGACCGCAGGAGTCTTGCCTATTATCCGTTTAGGCTCTGCAATAAGCTCTTGAATCAATACGTCGGTCAGCATGGCACTCCCCAAGTTCCACGAATGATATTAGATAGTAGTCGCCGTTTCAATACTTGGAATGCTATGAGGCAATCCAGTATTGTGTTCGCACATCCGTGAACAGGCCTGTAAAGTTGTCCAATCATCCATGCATAGTTTTGCCTCTCCAAACTCCCGTCCTCGCGTTGCCCCCACCTGGCTGGTGCTGACCGTTATTGGCTTGGGGGCTTTCTTTACCGCCCTGGACCAGACGGTGGTGGTCACCGTGCTGCCGGCGGTGATGCTGGACCTGCGCATACCCATTGGCGAACTGGACCGGGTTTCCTGGGTGGTAACCGCATACCTGCTGGGGTACACGGCCTTCATGCCCCTGTTTGGACGACTGGCCGACGTTTACGGTCTTCCCCGGCTGTACATCGCGGGCCTCGTCATATTCGCTGTTGGCAGTGTGCTGGTGGCCCTTTCCCGCAGCCTGGAAGAAGTTATCGGGGCGCGGGTTATCCAGGCCATCGGCGGGTCGGCGGCGGTGCCCATCGGGTTTGCCCTGGCCGTCAGCGCGGTGCCCCGGGAACGCCAGGGACTGGCCCTGGGCATTGTGGGAGGCGCCGCCGAGGCGGGGTCCATGCTGGGGCCGGCCTACGGTGGGGCCATCGTGGAACTGGCCAACTGGCGGTGGCTCTTCTGGTTGAACCTTCCCCAGGTCTTGCTGGTGGCGCCTCTGCTGCTGCTCTTGCCCAACCGGCGGCAGCCCGGAGTACGGGTGGACTACCTGGGCGGAGCGCTGGTCCTGGCAATGCTGGTGGCCCTGTCCCTGGGACTTTCCCAGAAACAGCTGTTTACCCTGGACTCGGGCTTGCCCTTCGGCCTGCTGGGGGCGGGACTTCTGCTGGCGGTGGCGCTGGCTCTGTGGGAGCGGCGTGCAGCCCAGCCCCTCTTATTGCCCCTGTTGTTCCGCACCCTGAATTTCGTTACAGCCAACCTGACCCAGTTGCTGGTGGGTGTGTCGCTGGTAATTGCCCTGGTTACGGTGCCGCTGATGGCCAACACGGTAATGGGCAAGGACCCGTTTACGGGGGCGCTGTGGCTGCTACGAATGACTTGCGCCATTCCCGTGGGCGCGGTGGTCGGGGGGTTGCTGCTGTCCCGCGCGGGAAACAGACCGGTCATTGCCGCCGGCCTGTTGCTGATTGCGTCCGGCCTGTTCCTGGTTAGCGGCTGGCCCCTGGACGTAGCAGAGCCGCAATTGACGCTGCACCTGGTTGTGGCCGGACTGGGCTTTGGCCTGGTGATTGCGCCCATCATGGCCCAGGCATTGAACGCCGCGCCGCCCGAGTACCACGCCACCGCATCGTCAATGGTGGTGGTAGCCCGGCTCCTGGGCATGACCCTGGGGCTGGCGGCCCTGGCTGCCTACGGCATCGAGCACTTCCAGTCCCAGACCGGCGGGCTGGCGCTGCCTCTGCCGGTGGCCGGTGAATCTCCCGCCGAGTCGGCAGCCCGAGTGGCCGCCTACGCCGCCGAGGTGCAAAATGCGGGGCTGGCCCTGTTCCACAGGTTCTTCCGAATTGCCGCGGTGGCGGCCCTGCTGGCGCTGGTTCCCTTACTTTTCAGTCAAAGGCAAGGTCGGTCCGCCGATTCGGGAACGGAACCCCACGATGGGGAAGACGAAGGGATTGTGTAGGCGCTGCTGACAACCGCCAGTCGCCCGAACCTGCAGCGAAATCCTGCGCCTACGCCGCTCCCTCGTCGTCCTGGAAGACACCGATGTGGTTGCCCTCGGTGTCCAGGAAATAGGCGGCATAGCCCACACCCGGGATGGCGAATTTGGGTACGGTAATGGTTCCGCCACCCCGTTGAATTCGGTCAGTGTATTCCTCTACCGACGGCACCTGCATGACGATGGTGGTGGTTGCGGATGGTTCGGGCCGCACCAGCATGCCGCCGTTGATGCCCGGCTCCGACTCATCCCCGGTGTTGATCAGCCAGAAGGAGTCGTCTCCTTCCCACTGGTTAAGGGTCCAGTCAAAAACGTCGGCATAGAACCTTTCGGCCCGGGAGGGATTGTCAACGTACATCTGGAAATGGACTACCCTGGGCATGTGAGCCCTCCTTTAAGTCGCCAGATTCAGGCGGTCACGGAAACGGTATCTGGCCAAGGTCAGGCAGCCTCGTTGTTATCTTCAAATATGCCAAAGGGGTTGCCCTCGGTGTCATTGAAGTAGGCGGCATAGCCAACCCCGGGCACGGCGAACTTGGGAACAATGACGGTACCGCCGCCGCCGGTAATCTTCTCGACGTATTCATCCACTGAGGGGACGTCGAGAACTACGGTGTTAATCGCCTCAGGGGTTGGGCGGGGCATCATGCCGCCGTTGATTCCCTCTTTTGGTTCCTCACCGGTATCGATCAGCCAGTAGGCCGCCCCACCGTCCAGGTCAATCTTGGTCACCGTCCAGCCGAAAACGTCGCCGTAGAACTTGCTGGCCCGGTCCATGTCATCGGCGTAAACCTCGAAGTGCACTACTCTGGGCATAATTCACCCTCCAATATGCAGTTATTGAATGAAAGCCGGGGTAGGCTAACAGAGGGGGAAGTGGAGGTGCAAGGGGCGAGTGTCAGTGGTGGCGGTTGTGCAGTCTAAAAGGATACAGAACCGCGGCATAGATGGAATTTAATCAGTGTCGTTCCATGGGTGGTTGGAAGATGACAGGTGGAAGGTGCCAGCGAGAGTACGTTAGCGGGTACCGAAATCCTCCTCGTTGCCTGGGCTAAACACATTGTGATACAGATGCCTGGATACGTAACGGCCTAGCTGGGTTGAGTAGTACTCTTCCTTAGGCAAGTCATCATAATAGTTAAGCACAAAGGCGCGCTCCTCCGGTGAGACGGAATTAGCCAAACCCAAGGGCGCCAAATGTCGGGATGCCCTGCGGAGGGAAACGCCAATAGGAACGCAATCCTTGGGATCGTATGGGTCTTCCCCCCAGTGCCCTATTATGTCTCCGTTCTCGGTGACTAACTCCGGCGCGTCGGCAGTTGTGCCCAGGGTGAGGACGTCGGTTTCAGCGTCGTAGCCCTTGTCTCCGATGGGCCAAACGTGGGAGGATCCGGAGATCTCTATGCCGGCCAGGTTGCACGGAAACTCCGGGTCGTCCCCCACCAGAAGCACGAGCACGCTGCTATCGTACTCTAACTCCTGGACGTGATAGCGCTCTCCAATGGCGACGTAAAGGATATCACTCTCTCTATCGTACGAAACTATCAAAGCTTAAGTGATATGAAACGCCTGTAAGCCACGCAGGACAAAACTGTAACTCCGGCGCCCTACCCCAGCAGGCTACTCCCCTCGCCCTTAACAAAGTCGGCCGTCCTCAATGCCAGGGCCTGAATCGTCGTGGTGGGGTTGATGCAGGCGCCGGTGGTGAAGATGCTGCCGTCGATGATGAGCAGGTTGGGCACGTCGTGGGCCCGGCCCCAGCGGTCCACCACCGAGTTGGCGGGATCGTCGCCCATCCGCGCTGTTCCCAGCAGGTGCCAGCCCGCGTTTCGGCGGATGTGGGAAGTGTAGACTTCCTTGGCGCCTGCGGCCTCCAGTACTTCTTTCGCCCGCGCCACGCCATGGTCCAGGATCTTGTCGGTGTTCTCGCTGACCTTGTACTCAATCTTGGGCGCGGGAATGCCGTGGGAGTCGGTCAGCACCGGGTCCAGGGTTACCTGGTTGCTCTCCTCGGGCAGGTCCTCGGTCATTACGGTGATGCCGATGGTGTGGCCGAACCGCTCGCCGAAGATGCGGTGATGGTCCGCGCCCCAGGGCACCGTCTCCTGCTGGATGCCGCCCAGGGCGGTAGGCAGCGGCGAACTGGTTACGCCGGTAATCTGGAGGTCATAGCCACGGACGAAGCCACGGTTCAGGTCGGTCTCGTAGAACTCCTGGCTCAGCATGGAACTGCCGCGAGGCCCGGCCTCGCCGCCCAGCCATTCCTCGAAGATGCCCATGGCGCCGCCGCAGGGGTGGTGCATCAGGTTCTTGCCCACCAGGCCGCTGCTGTTGGCCAGGCCTTCGGGGAACAGGGCCGACCTGGAGTTGAGCAGCAGGCGGGCAGTGCCCACGCCGTTACCGGCCACCACAACAACCCGGGCCCGCTGTTCCTGCAGGTTGCCGTTGGCGTCGTAGTAGAGGGCGCCGGTGGCCCGTCCCGACTGATCGACCAGGATTTCCCGCACCCGGCAGAAGGTCTTCAGGCGGGCGCCCCGGCGGATTGCCCGGGGCCAGTAGATGATGTCGGCGCTGGCCAGGGAGCGCAGGGTGCCGCCCGTATCGGGCTGGCGGCCGTCGTACTCCACCGAGGCGATGGCGCTGTCGGAAGACCACCAGTGCCAGCCCAGCTTGTTGAAGGCGTTGGCCAGCAGTTCACCGCCCTTGCCGATGGACAGTGGTGGCGTGGGCCGGTCGGGCTTTGGGGGGTAGGCCGGGTCGCCCCGCAGGCCGGAGACGCCGTTCAAGCGGTCGTTCAGGTCGTAGTATGGTTCCAGTTCCTCGTAGGTCATGGGCCAGTCGTCGGCCACGCCGTCCTGGGACTTGAGGACAAAATCGGAGGGATGGAAGCGGGGAAAGTGGGAGCCCCAGTGGATGGTGCTGCCGCCCACGGCGTTGTACATCAACGGAGAGATCGGCGTATCCGCCTCGTTGACCGGATAGTCCTCGGGCAGGCCGCGGACATTGGGGTTGGAGTGGAAGTCGGTCTGCCAGTGAATCTGGGCGTCAGGTTCGCTGGTGGAAAAGACGTCCAGGGGCACCCAGCCGCCCTGTTCCAGGCAGACTACCTTAATGCCGGCCTGCGTGAGGCTCCAGGTGAAGGCGGCGCCGGAAGCGCCCGCGCCGATTACCAGCACATCGGCTTCATCGTGTCGATTAGCCATACTTCCCTCCAGTTGTCAGTTTCATCCACGAAGGGGCACGAAGAACCATCTATATCCGAAAGGACAAGCCTTAACCGCGAACCAGCAGGACGATAATCTGGGTAATCTGCAAACCTATGAGCATGGCTCCGATGCCAAGTATTGCCAAGAAAAGCCGTTCGATTCTGGCATTTACCTGGTCAATCCGGGTGTTAACTTCTCGAAACCCGGTTGCCATCTCAACATTGGTCTGTCGCTGCCCTTCCCGCAGGTCCTGAATACCCAGAGACTGCTCTTCGATGCGTCCTTCTAGGTTACTTAGCCGGCTATCGTCGGTAGCCATGGTCATGTCCTATCCTTCCTTGAAATTGCGGAATATGGATCGAATAGGTTTTCTTTTTAATAGGGACCAGATGGAACCAAACAATTAACCTTTTTACCGCCGTTCAAACACTGCGGCTACGCCCTGGCCGCCGCCCACGCACATGGTTTCCAGGCCGAACTGGGCGTTGCGACGCTCCATTTCGTGCAGCAGGGTGGTCAGGATGCGCGCGCCGGTGGCGGCGATGGGGTGGCCGAGGGAGATGCCCGAACCGTTGACGTTCAGGTTGTCCTCGTTGGGCAGCTTCCACTCCCGCAGCACCGACAGCACCTGGGCGGCGAAGGCTTCGTTCAACTCGATCAGGTCCATGTCCTCAAGGGCCATGCCAATCTTGGCCATTACCTTGTTGACCGAGGGGACGGGTCCAATGCCCATGTAGGCGGGGTGGCAGCCGGTTACGGCCCAGCCCCGCAGGTAGGCCATGGGAGTCACGCCCAGCTCTTCCACCTTGTCCTCGGCCACCACCAGGCACACCGAGGCGGCATCGTTCTGGCTGCTGGCATTGCCGGCGGTGACGGTGCCGTCAGGCGTCACCGGCCGCAGCCGTCCCAGCGCTTCCATGCTGGTGTCGGCCCGGGGATTCTCGTCCTTGGCAAAGTCCACGGGGTCGCCCCGCCGCTGGGGAATGGGCACACCGACGATTTCCTGGTCGAACTTGCCGGCCTCCTGAGCGGCCACGGCGCGCTGGTGGCTGCGCAGGGAGTACTCGTCCTGCTCCTGGCGGGCGATCTCGTACTGCTTGGCCAGGTTCTCGGCGGTCTCCACCATGCCGGAGATGTAGCCGAACCGCTCCTCCGGGGAGATGGTCTCCCGCGCCCTCACCAGGCGGTCGTGGAAAGTCTGGGAGCCGAATCGGCCGCCCCATCGGGCTTCGTTGACGTAATATTCGGCGTTGCTCATGCTCTCGACGCCGCCGGCCACTACCGCGTCGGCATTTTCGGTCTGCACCAGCATCGCGGCGTTGAGTATGGCCTGCAGGCCCGATGAGCAGCGGCGGTCAAGCTGGTATCCGGGCACCTCGATGGGCAGGTCGGCCTTGAGTCCGGCCAGGCGGCCGATGGCGGGGTTCTCGCCGCTGGGATACCCGCAGCCCAGGATGACGTCGTCCAGCCTGGCGGGGTCGATGCCGCTGCGCTCGACGGATTCCTTGATTACCAGGGATGCCAGGTCGGCGGCAGATACGTCGCGCAGGCCTCCGCCAAAGGTGGCCACGGCCGTGCGTACCGGCGCTACAATTGCGACTCCACGCATGTGAATCTCCTTATCAAAACAGGTTGAAGCGGGCCCTAAAAAAGAGCATGGGAAAAGGCCCGATTTGCTGGGCAATATAATACCCGCTCGCGGGTGGGATGTCGAATGAATTTCCTGGGCCGAAAGTACGGGAGTAGTCGAACAGAAGGGACAGGGCGTGATAGAATGGAAGTCCACAAATGGGGGTGTAGCTCAGTCGGGAGAGCACCTGCTTTGCAAGCAGGGGGTCAGGGGTTCGAATCCCCTCACCTCCACCACCGCATAGTTTTGCTGCGTCCAACGGAACACTCAAGATCCCCTCTTCGTCATTGTATTGACCCGTTTGCCGTCTTGTGCCGTCCTGCGCCTTCCGAAAACAACTGATACACCGTGTGGGAGAGAATGCGGGAAAACCGAAGGAGCGCACTGACAGCATTCAAGGTCGAGTCAATAAGTCAGCCTGGCTGGTCAGGCTGAAATGGGGGAGTGGTGCAACCAATAAGGGCCGGCTCAAGCTGAGGGTTGGCCTGGATACCTTGCTTGCCAGCGCAGGGATGCGGCTTGGAGTTGGAGCACTTCGCTGGCGTTTCTGACAGCCTGGCACACAACATTGTGGGAAAGCGCCCGGGAACGCGCGCAGCTGTGGAAGCGCCAGGGACCCTACAAGTTTATTGAGGGTTCCACGTAGTCCTTCAGCTTGTTGTAGATTTGAAGCCGGTGATGGTAGGACTCCAGAACTATAATTCGGTCCTCGGCGTCAACGTTGACAGCCACGGGCCGCCGGAACCGCCATTCAGGCTCCAGATCCGTCCGCCGCCTGGCTTTGATGAGATCCGGATTGGCCTCGATGTAGGTCTGGGCCCACGCCGAAAGCTCCTGGGCGTCGCCGACCAGCGCAGTAATATATTGACCGTCGGCGGCGTAGATCTGGACGCGGTGGTTCCCCCAGTCGGTTACATATACATCCCCGTCTGAGTCGACGGCCACGCCGGACGGCCCCTTGAGAGAGCCCACTCCGGCGCTGGAGCCTTCGAACTTAACCAGCAGCTCTCCGTTAGGGGCGAACTTCTGCACCCTGTTATTTCCCCAGTCCGCGACGTAGATGTTGTCTTGACGGTCGATGCAGATGCCCCACGGCATCTCCAGTTCACCGTCACCGTCACCTTGCTTTCCGAATGTGGAGTGAAACTCACCGATCTGGCTGAAATTCTGTACCCGGTGATTCAGGCTGTCCACCACCCAGATGGTCCCCCTGGAATCGAAAGCAATTCCGGACGGTCCATTCAGTTTCCCATCTTCGCTGCCGGACCGGCCCCAGTGATACCGGTAAGCGCCCTCGTCATCGTAAATGGTTATCCGGTTGAGATGCTCGTCCGAAACGAACACTCGTCCTCGAGGGTCCAGATCAATTGACCGGGGCCAGACAAAGCGCCCATCTTCCGCGCCAACGGAGCCGAACTGGCCTTGAAACTCATGGTCGAAGTTGAGTTTGCTGACGCGCTGCCCCAATTGCTCCACGCCGCGGCTCAACACATAGATTCGACCGTTCGATCCCAGGACGAAATCCTGGGGAGCCCAAAAACCCCGCCCGGACTGACTGTACATGCCTATGCAATAGCTATAGTCATACACCCGGCCGGCGGCGACGGTGGTTAGCATAACCGCTCTCCCGTGAACGAACTTGGGTTTCCTGAAGCTACACGAAGGACATTTGCTCGAAGTGCCCACCGACGATAGGTACCGGATCGAGTCCCAGCCACCTTTCCGCCAGAGTGGAGTAGAAGCCACGGAAATCGTAGCTGGGCGCCAGGTCTCCCTGGGTTAGGTCCTCTGGTTTCAACGACGGGTAGGTCCCGTACATTCCACCGTTCACCCGGTCGCCGATGGCGAACGCTGCCCCGGCCGCTCCGTGGTCGGTACCGGTGCCATTATCGCGGACGCGGCGTCCGAACTCGCTGAACAACATGACAACCACCTCGTCGGAGGCGTCGTGCTCACGCAGGTCGGCGAAGAAGTCGCGGATGGCCACGGAAACGTCCATCCAGAGCTTGGCATGTGACCCCATCTGGTCATAGTGGGTGTCGAAGGACCCGTAGGCCGTGTAAAAGACCTGGGTGCCCAGGCCGGCCAGATGCACCTGGGCCACATCCCTGAGACGGCGCGCGATGGGGTTATTGGCGTACTCCACGTTGGATGAATAAGATTCGGGAGCAACCCGGATGATGTCGGCTCCCTTCAACGCATCCCGTCCTGCCTGTCCCAGGTATTCCATGGTCGGCCCCGTGCCGATGGCGGGAGCGTACATGCGGGCAAAGCTTTCCAGTATCTGGGTTCGTTCCTGATCGGACGCGATGCCCGGATTCGATGAGAGCACACCGTATGAAGGAAGGTGGTTGACCGAGGTAACCGGAACGCCCTTCATAGTTAGCGCCCGGGGCAAGCCCTGGCCCAGGCTCACGCCCTTCAGCACGTTCTCGCCGACCGGGTCCAGGTCACGGATCACCTTGGCTAGCCAGCCGTTAATCCCGATGGAATCCGGCTCGCAGGTATGCCAGATGTCCATGGCGCGAAAGTGAGAACGCGGTGAATTCTCAAATCCGATCCCGTGGATGATCGCCATGTTGCCCTGATCGTAGATGTCTTTCAACGGCTCTATGTCAGACCGGAATGCCAGTTGGTCATCTATGGGCAGCAACTGGTCTTCAGGGATATGAACTTTGGGTCGGTTATCCCAATACAGTGGATTGCTATAGGGAACGATCGTATTGAGGTAATCGTTGGCCCCGGTCAGTTCCAGTACGACCAGCACGGGGTCTTTATGGGTTGATGCCATTTTCATATCCCTCTGCATCAGTTGTATGCAATTGGCTAGGCAAACTGGTATTCCCGCGAAGAGGCAATCAAGGTCAGTATCTTGCTCACATTCCGCAAGGCTGCAATGAGTTCTTCCCTGGTGTTCCAGGCCAGATCACCACATTTTTCGGCATGGACAAGCAACTCGGCATGGGTCGCCTCACCGACTTCCAGGGGTCCCATTTCATCAAGACAAGCTGCCACTATCGCCTGGGGGGAATGATCCCCATGCACATGCACATTCACCAAAACCCGTTTGATGATAGCCTGCACGCCGGGCAAGGAAATGTCTCCGAATATCCTCGCGGCAAAATTCACGCGGCGCATCAAAACGCCGGGGTCGATCCATTCGGAGCCCGTGTGCCAGCCTTCCACGCTGGGAGGGTTGAGGAGCTCCTGTCCCTGCCAGCCGCACTCCAATGCCAGATTATTGAATCCCGGCTTGAAGCCGTCGTAGTTGCCCGTCATCCGCACTGTGCCAACGATCAATTCAGCCGGGCATTTCACCCGGGCGAAGCGGGCGCTCTTGAAGAACTCCGAGTTGAACAATGCCCGCAGAATAGACCGGATGTCGCCACGGGACTCATTGTAGGCATCCACCAGGAACTGGATGGCTTCCGGATCAACGGGCGGCGTAAAGTTCCAGCTGGCAACATGGGGCTCGTCGGCGACGAAGAATCTGTAGAGGTGGCGGGCCAGGAACCGGGCCGTAGCGGGCTGGTCCACAATGATGTCCACGATGTCTTCGCCATTGAAGTTTCCGGTATGCCCCAGGAACGTCTTCTCCCGATCGTCGTGGGTCTCGGGTTTGTACTCGAACTGCCAGTGGAAACGACCGTAAGGATTTCGGGGAATCTTGGGGGCAATCGTCCATCCGGTAAAGGCCCTGGCTGCTTCCCTGATATCATCCTCGGAGTAGTTTCCGACTCCGAGGGAGAAAAGCTCCAGCAGCTCTCGCCCCCAGTTTTCATTTATGGCGCCGTCGCGATTTCCGTGGTTGTCCAGCCAGAAGATCATGGCCGGTGACCTGGCAACCTCTACCAGCAGGTTGCGAAAAGTACCCAGGCCGTGCTCACGGAAGGTGGCAATCTGGCGGGTCATCTCCGGCGGGTTGTCCACCTTGGAGTTGCCGGTTGCGAACAACTGGTGCCAGAAGAGGGCCATCTTCTCTTCCAGGGGCCGTTTGGTGTTGATCATCCGGTAAACCCAATTGGCCTGATTGATCGGCGGCGCCCCCGCCCCCTCATAACCCGGGAAATACCGGTAAAGCAATTCGTCGTCTATGGCTGGCTGCCGCTCCGGAAACAGAAGCTCCTCGACCACGGCCTCGTAGCCTTTGGAGACACGCTCCTCCAGTGCCTCACGGGGATCACCGAAGCCCGCGCGTCTCATCAAGTGGGCCATCAATTGAATGTCTTCCTGGTGGGACATTACCACCTCGCCGTTTTTCGAGCCTGAAACATCAAGGGAGGGGCCTGTTCACAACATATTAGGTTTGGCCAAATCGGATGTCAACGAAAGAGCCGATGTGTAACTATTAAGAGTTGGTTAGTCGCCGCTCCCTGCAGTGCGTCATTCCGGCGCAGGCCGGAATCCAGTAAGGTTATGGCGGGATGCAGACCAAAAGTGGCAAGGCTCCTGGATACCGGCGAAAGCCGGTATGACGGGTTGGGCTGGTAACGTAATCCCCTTAAATCTAAGCAGTTATGCGATGTCCCTCCGCTCACGCGAACCACGAAGGGCTACTGTTTCCGCACCACGGATTCAGGACTTGAGCTAGGGGCCGCTCAAGCCTCTATTTCCCTGTATTAGACCGCACCCGCCAGGCGCATTTCCGTGGCGCAAAGGAGGCAAAGAACGATGGAGGCTGCCTTGTCCTCCTTAACGTCTCCAGTATGGGGCATTTCGCTGGGGGGTCTGGCAGGTCTCTACCGAGTTACAACAACAATCTGCAAGGCAACTGCTGGAAGATGCCTGATTTTGCCAACCAGTGACCGTGGACCGGTTAACGGCTGCTCACCCAGAAGTCGTTTGACTTCTTGTCAAACTTTCCATGTCCCGCCAGGTCGTCCAGCCAAATCCAGGTCTTGTTCAACCATCTCCACCGGAAGTTCCTGATAAAGAAACGCGGGATGGCATACTTCTTACTGGGCGGCTTGGTCCAGGCGCACCGACGCACGCAGGTGCTGCATGTGCTCCCCACTCGGTTCTGGAAAGTCATGCACTTCTTTGCGTCCAGTTTCCAGGTAAGCACTCCGGTTGAATTACTTTCGTCAATGGGATCGAAGCTTCGTTCGCCTGTCGTAATGGCTTTCGTGCCGCACTTCGGTACGCACTTCAGGCATGCGTTGCAGAATTCGGTGATGCCGGAATCCACAGCGCCGGCGGGCTCCAGCGGAAGGTCGGTGAAAATCTTGGATATGCGGCAGCGTGCCCCAATCCTGGGGTTGATCAACATTCCGTGTCTCCCCACCTGGCCAAGTCCTGCATCGATAGCCAGCGGAATGCTGAGGGCGGTGTCATTGGCTGCCGGAATGGCGTTGTAGCCCAGTCCCCTGATGAATTCAGCCACCATCCAAAGGGTAGGCGCCATGCGGGCGTAGGCCAGCGTGCTGAGTCCCTCGGTAAGCAGGGTGGGCGCATGCTCCGTGCCGTCCAGATCCTTGCCCCACTCGTGGAGCATCACCACCACGTACTTCATCTCCTTGGGGATGACCCGGGTGCCATCATCCAGGCGGACGGGTTGGTCATGCTGCTCGTACCCGGGTTCATCAGAGAACTTGATTGGGAAAGCTTCTTTCGTCGCAGCGTCAAAGTAATGGGAATACACCCAGCGACGGTCAAGTTCCGCAAAGCCTACCTGGTCCGCTCCCAGGAGTTCAGCAGCCTTTCGCACGATCTGGGAGGCTTCCTCGGGGGAAGTTTCCGGGCGGCCCACCGGCGACGGCTCCAATTCCGATTGCCATGCGGTAGCCCGCGTATCCGGCTGGTTCTTGGAGAAGTCCATCAGCGAGAGCAAAGAATCTGCCGCGGAGTCCAACCCCCAGGCTGTGGACTCATACCCGACGCGTCCCTTGTCCATTAGCAGGCGCTGTTTGTCCTTCAGTTTGTCTCTTTCAGCTTTGTAATAGGCATCCCAGACCATCTGCGAGCCCATATGGTCTTTCTGATTAAACCGGACGTATGAGTCCTGCACCTGGTACATTTCGGCGGCCGTAACGCGACTGTCCTGGGTTGCCTTCTCTTTCGAAGAGGACTTGGAAAGCCCCCGCGTTCCCAGTTTCATGCTGCGATACCTCCTGCCGGCAAAAGCCAACTACATACTGCGTTACGTCCGGCATTTTTGCAAACGCTCCGCGTCCACCATGTCCCGAACCCCG
>LXNJ01001134.1_pt1 | contig 16390 bp, 16 predicted proteins | sample 809081 | NCBI WGS metagenome assembly LXNJ01 (sample SAMN04870510, study PRJNA318959) | sponge metagenome | biome: sponge; feature: marine sponge reef; material: water | host: Petrosia ficiformis | place: Greece: Milos, Mediterranean Sea | collected 2013-05-29 | depth 5-7 m
TCGACCGCTATGCCGCGCAAACCGGCCGCCGCAGCCTTTTCCACCGTCGAAGCGCCGATCGTCGGCAGATCGAGGCGCCGGTCCTGACCGGTTTTCCGCAGCTTGATCAAAACACCGCCCGGTCCGCTGCGTTTGACGACCGCGCAGCGTTCGAGCAGGGCATCCGTGCCTTCGATAGCCTCCACGCCCAGGACCAGGGACTGCTGCACGACAACGGCCTGGCCGACATCCAGTTTGCCGAGGGTCCGGGCAATGCCGACCCCGTGCGCGATATCGCGTTGCGCCTCGCGGTCCGGCCGCGCGCGGCTCAAGTTGCCGGACGGCGCCAGCAGGTCGGCGACGATTTCCTGGATGCCGACCACCCTGAAACCGAAGCGTTCCAGTTCCCCGGCAACCGCGCGCAGCAATCCGTCGTCGCCCAGCGACTTGACCGCGACACGCGTCAGGAAGGCCGCCGCCTTGGCATCCGGCCGAATTTCCCTGAGTGCCGGGCGGCGAACCCGACCGACCATGACGATGTCCCTGACGCCCAGTTCGCGCGCCCGGTTTTGGAAGCGCGCGGCGGCGCCGATCCGCAGAACCTCGTGCGGCGCGGCGAAGACGGCGGGATGGTCGGCGTGTCCCTTCAGCGCAAAGACAAAATAGGGCCGGCCCGCCTCTTCGCAGGCTTCAATGGCCAGCGCAGGGATCTCGCCGCCACCGGCGATGATGGCGAGCGTTCCGGCCGCCGTCTCAGCCACTGGTCGCCGGCGGCTGGCAGATCGGCCGTGCCGGATCCGCACGGATGAAATCGACGATTTCCCGAACCGCGGCGCTGCCGTTGAACATTTCCGCGACATCGTTGGTGCGCTCGGTCAGCGTGCCTTCGGCGGCGAACAGCAATCTGTAGGCGCGGCGCAACTCATGGATCTGGTCGCGCGTATAGCCGCGGCGGCGCAATCCGATGAGATTCAGGCCCGAAAGGCCCTCGCGCACGCCGATCACCAGGCCGTAGGGAATGATATCGGCTTCGGAGGCCGACATCCCGCCCATCATGGCATGCCGGCCGACCCTGGCGAACTGCTGGATCGCCGAGTTGCCGCCGAGAATGGCGTAGTCGCCGATGGTCACGTGTCCTCCCATTACGGCATTGTTCGCCAGGATCACGTTGTCGCCTATGGTGCAATCGTGCGCGACATGGGTGTTCACCATGAAGAGGCAGTCGTCGCCGACTATCGTGACGCCATGGCCTTTCGCCGTTCCGGTATGCAGCGTGGCGTGTTCGCGGATGACCGTGTTCCTGCCGACCACAAGGCGGGTCGGTTCGCCTCGATAACTCACGTCCTGAGGCGGCAGACCCACACAGGCATGCGGATAAATTATCGTGCCGGCGCCGACGCTGGTATGGCCTTCGACCACGGCGTGCTGCATCACCGTGCAACCGTCCGCAAGAACGACATGGGCGCCGATCGTGGCGTAAGGGCCTATGCGAACGGCGTCCCCCAGTGTGGCGGATCGATCGACAATGGCGGTCGGATGAATTCCTGTCATGCCGGCGCCGCCACTCAGCTCACTTCATCGACGATCATGGCTGTGTAGGTCGCTTCGGCGACCACTTCGTCATCGACCTTGCACACGCCGTCGAACTTCCAGACCAGGTGCCGCGCATGGCGCTTGACCACCTCGATGCGCATTCGGTCGCCGGGACGGACCGGCTTTCGGAAGCGCGCATTTTCGATCGACATGAAATAGACCAGCTTTCCTTCCATTTCCGGCCCCAGCGTCTCGATGACCAGGGTCCCGGCGGTCTGGGCCATCGCCTCGATCACCAACACGCCCGGCATTATCGGAGCACCCGGAAAATGCCCTTGAAAATACGGTTCGTTGATCGACACATTCTTGATCCCGACCGCGCTTTCGCCGCGGACCACATCTTCCATCCGGTCAACCATCAGGAACGGATAGCGGTGCGGCAGCACCTCCAGGATGCGCTGTATGTCCAGGGTCGAGGAAAGCGCTTTGTCGGACACTGTCTTTTACCGGTTCTCCGCGACCGCCATGCGAACCATTCGGATCGCGGACGCTTGCCGAAGAGCGGCGGCGATTATTTTTTCTCTTTCTTCGCCTTTTCGCGCCGCTTTTTCAGTTCTTCCCTGGCGCCGCCGACCGGATCCTTGAACTTCAAGGCCAGTTTCGGCATGCGCTTGTTGAGGCGGGCGACGACCTTTTCCGTGATGTTGTATTGCGGGGTGGCGTGAATGAACGCGACCTGGTTCAGAATCAGCGTCAGGCCCTCCTCGACCGCCATTGCCTTCACCACCAGAACCACCTCCTGCCGGAATTTGGTAAACGCCTGCTGGAACGCCTGGCCCAAAGCATCGTTCCGCGCCCGGCTCTGCCGCCGCAGCTTCACCAGTTCGGCCTGAAGCGCGCGAACACGCCGCTCATACTCGCCGCGCGACATTTCCTTGTCCTTGCGCAACCGGTCGTATTCCGCCTGCATTTCCTTTTCGGTGGCTTCGAAAGTCTTGTTGTACTTGGTGCGCAATGCCTGCAGCGCCTTCCGGATGCCGATCATCGCGTGCGAATCGCGCTGCACCTGTTGTACGTCGACAATTCCGATCCTGACCGCCGGCGCCTTTGTCTGCGCCTGCGATGCGGAAACGGTGCCCAAGGCGATCGCCGCGGCCAAACTCAGCAATCCGCAAATTTTCATAATCTAAAACCTGGTTCCAAAGCGGAAGTTGAACAGGCGGGCGCGATCGTGGGATTGACGCGCCAGGGGGAAACCGAAATCGAACCGGAGCGGCCCGAGCGGCGAACGCCAGGAAAGGCCGGCGCCTGCGGAAATACGCGGTGTCCCGTTGTCGATCAGGTTCGGTCCGCTTGCGTCGATTCCGAAAGCGCTGCCGGTATCGGTGAACAACCGCCCCTTGATACCCAGTTCCTTCGGCAGGCCGAGCGGAAAACTCAATTCGGCGGTCAGCAGCCAGTAGTTGTTGGCGCCCAGGGAATCGGTCGTCACCCGGTCGCGCGGACCGACTCCGCCATATTCGAAGCCGCGGAGCCTGTCGCCTCCGAGGAAAAAGCGTTCGCCCAGCTTGACGTCCTGACCGATTCCGCCGACATGGCCGGCCTCGCCGAACAGTGCCAGCACCAGGCCCGGTGTCAACGATTGCCAATGGCCGCCTTCGGCCGTGAGTTTGTAGAATTTCTCCGTTCCTCCGAGACCGGCGATCGTCGTCCCGCCGCCCACAACGAAGCCGTCCGTCGCTTCGAAGCGATTGTCGCGAGTATCCCAAACGATGCTGGTGCCGACAGCCGACTTCGTCGTACTGCCCTTGGCGCTCTGGAGGAAACCGGAGCGCTCGGCCGCCACATCTGTCACTCGGCGGTTCGTAAGTTCGTAGAACACCGATTGGCGGACGTCTTCAGCCAGCGGATATCCGAACCGGACCCGGCCACCCAGCCGTTCGATCTGGAAATCCGAGGTTTCCGCGAAATTGCTCTGAAATCCGCGTTTGGTCCGGAACAGATCCACGCCGAAGGAGACGTCGCGCCCCAGGAAATGCTTGTCGGTAAAGCTGGCGTCGATCTGCGAGGCTCTCAGAGAAAGTTGGCCCGACAGGCGCACATCGTAGCCTCGTCCGAGAAAGTTGGATTCCTGTATGCCGACATTGCCCAGCGGACCGTCCCGCGAGGAAAACCCGCCGCCCAGCGAAAGCTGGCCTGTCGCGCGTTCGACGACGACAATGACCAGACGCACCCTGTCCGGCGTTGTGCCTTCCTTCCGCTCGATATCGACAGATTCGAAGTAGCCGGTGTTAACCAGACGCCGTCGCGACTGGCTGATCTTGGTCGTATTGAACGCGTCTCCTTCGGAAACAAGGATCTCTCGCCGAACCACCGAATCCCGGGTTCGAACATTCCCCAAAACCTCGATCCGCTCGATAAAGATCCGCTGCCCTCTGTCGATCGTGAAGGTAATGTCTGCCGTCGCCTTGTCGCGGTTCAGCTTGACCTGCGGGGCCACCCTGGCAAACGCATAGCCGTGGGTGCCTGCGACATTGGTAAGGGCAACGACCGAGCGATCGAGTTTTCCGGCGTCATACCGATCGCCGGTTTCCGCCTTGACGGCAGCAGTCAGTTTTTCCGAATCGATCCGCGGCAGCCGGGAATCCACTACCAGTTTGCCGAACCGGTAGCGAGGGCCTTCGCTGACAGTTATGGTGATAAAGAATCCTTCCCGGTCAGGAGCCAGTTCGGCGACCGCAGATAGAACCTGAAATTCGGCAAAACCGCGTTCCAGATAATATCGGCGCAGCAGTTCCTTGTCCGCCTCGAGCTTTCCGGGATCGTAGATGTCGGAGCGGCCGAGAAAACGCCAGAAAGCCGTTTCCTTGGTGACAATCGCGTCGCGCAGCGACCCGTCGGAATAGTTTTTGTTGCCGATAAAGCTGATCCGACGGACCAGGGTCGTTTCGCCTTCCTCGATCTCGAAGACGACGTCAACGCGGTTCTGCGAGCGCGGAATGGCCTTTGGCGTTATGGTTGCCGCATACCGGCCCGCGGCCCGATAGGCGACCAGCATACGCCGGACCGCTTCTTCGACCCTGGCGAGGGAATAGACGCTGCGCGGACTGATATTGGCGGCAGCGTTCAGATCCTCGTTGTCGAGCTTGGAGTTGCCCTCAAAGGCCACCCGGTTGACAATCGGGTTTTCGACAACGCGGACAATGAGATCCCTACCGCGGCGGCGGATCGACACATCGCGGAACAGGCCGCTCGCGAATAGCGATTTCAGCGAGGCATCGATCTTTGCACTGTCGAACGGGTCGCCGCGCCTGATCGTCAGATAGCCGGCAACCGACTGGGGATCGATGCGCCGCGTCCCCTCGACAATTATGTTCCGGATCGTTCCGCCGCGCGCCTGGGCGGTTGCAGGGCTGACGGTGGTCGCTTGTGCGAATCCGGCAAGCAACGCTACGCCCAGCAGCAACACGGTCAAAATTCGCACGCCAGTCCCTTTCAGCCACAAGTCAATGCGACCGCCAATTCCTTCGCCGGCGATCGCTTTACTCGACAAGTTTACGAACCGTGCGCTCCGAACAGGCGGAGCAGATCGTTCCACGTCACAACGACCATGAGCCCTAATACCAAAGCCATGCCTATTCGGAAACCAAATTCCTGAGCCTTTTCGCCCAATGGTTTACCGCGAATTGCTTCGATCCCGTAATACAGGAGATGGCCGCCGTCGAGCATCGGCACCGGCAGCAGATTGATCAGGCACAGGGAAAGCGAAATCGCCGCCATGAACCAGACGAAGGCATAGATTCCGATCTGTGCCATGTCGCCGGACATTTCCGCGATGCGCAGCGGACCGCCGATATCCCTGAGTTTCCGCTGACCGGCAAACATCTGCCCGATGGCCGTGGCTGAAATGACAGTCAGCGACCAGGTCTCGCCCACGGCCGCCCGGAGCGCGGCGAGCGGACCGTGACGTTTCATGGGCGGCGGCGCGACTCCGATTCCGATTCTCCCGACCGTCCGCGCCACGCCGGCACTGTCCTCGTATGTATAGACTTTCGGCACGATCGTCAGACCGAGGGAACGGCCGTCGCGCAGAATCCGCAATCTCAGCCGCCTTTCCGGCCCGGCCATCACGACGGTACGGACTTCCTGGAAGGTCGATACCGGCCGCCCGTCGATTGCGACGATCCGGTCACCGTTCCTCAGCCCGGCCTCGGCAGCGGCAGATTTCTCGAGAACCCGCCCGACGACCGGCGCGACCATCCGCACGGCGCCGAGCACGCCGTAGACCTCGGTATTGCCATGCTTGTCGCGCACGGTGCGCGGTTCCGGCGTCAGTCGGAATGCACGTTCGGCGTTGTCTCGCCTGACGACAATCCGAAGCGCCTGTCCGGGATGCAACAGGGCGACCTGTTCGACCTCTTCGAAACGGTCGATGTTCCGGCCGGCGAATTGCACGATCGTGTCGCCGGTGCGCAGGCCGGCGCTTTCGGCCGCCCCTCCGGGGATCACGGCTCCCACGACAGCGGGGGTATGGCGCTGGCCGGCGGTCATGAACAACAGCGCCAGGATCAGGACCGCGAACAGATAGTTGACGGCGGGGCCGGCGAACACGATGGCAGCGCGCTGCCCCACGCTCTTGTGGTAAAAGCTCACCTTGCGCTGCTCGGGGGTGAGCCGCGCCGCTGCTTCGCCCGGCCGGCTGGCCGCATCGGCGTCGCCGAACATCTTGACGTAGCCGCCGAGCGGGATCGCGCAGAATTTCCAGCGCGTACCCCACCGGTCGTCCCGGCCGAACAGTTCGGGACCGAAGCCGATCGAGAAAATCTCGACACGCACGCCGTTGCGGCGCGCTACGGAATAGTGCCCCATTTCGTGCACGAACACGAGCAGCGTGAAGAGAACAAGGAACGGAAGAATGTAGTTCCAGAGGACGGAGATGAATTCCATCGGCCTTCGGTCTCGAGCGGTCAGCCGAGCGGTCGCGCCGCTAACGGTCCGAATTCGAATATAAGCGCGGTCGTGCCGATTTCCCCCCTCGACATGTCGCGCGGCACGATCGCCGGACGCACATTGCCGATACGCCCGGCCATTGTGGAATCTGGTTCTCGTTTCAGCGGTTTTCGACCCGGCTCACTGCATCGTCAACGTCCGCGCAATCCGCCGGGCGGACCGGTCGACGGCCAGAACATCGTCGATCGATCCGATCGGGTGTTGCGGCCCGCGCGACAGGGTTTCCTCGACAATCGCGGCAATGTCGAGGAACCCGATCCGTCCGTCCAGAAAGGCCGCAACCGCAACCTCGTTGGCGGCATTCAGCACGGCGGGCGCGGCGGCGCCGGCTTCGAGCGCGCCAAACGCCAGCCTGAGAGCCGGAAACCGCACGAAATCCGGTCCCTTGAACGTGAGCGTCCCGGCCTCCGTGAGGTCCAGCCGGGCGGACGGCGCCACCATCCGCTCCGGCCAGGCCAGGGTGTAGGCGATCGGCGTGCGCATGTCGGGCGTGCCCATCTGGGCGAGCGTAGATCCGTCGACATAATCGACCATGGAATGGACGACCGATTCCGGGTGCACCACGACGGCGATCCGGTCCTTTTCGACGGGAAACAGGTGCCATGCCTCGATAATTTCCAGGCCCTTGTTCATCAAGGTGGCCGAATCGACGGAAATCTTGGCCCCCATGTCCCAGTTCGGGTGGGCGACGGCCTCGGCCGGAGTCGCCGCAGCCATTCGCTCGCGCGACCAGTTGAGGAACGGGCCGCCGGACGCCGTCAGGACGATGCGCGCCACCCGCTCGGGCTGCGCGAAATCGAACACCTGAAAGATCGCGTTATGCTCGGAATCGACCGGCAGCAGCGTCGCGCCGCAGCGCCGCACTTCCGCCTGGACGAAATCCCCGGCGCAGACCAGGCTCTCCTTGTTCGCGAGCGCAACGACCGTCCCCTGCCGCACGGCACGCAGGGTCGGCTCCAGGCCGGCGGCGCCGACGATCCCGGCCATCACCCAGTCGGCCGGCCGGTCGGCCGCCTCCGCCACCGCCTCCGGCCCGGCTGCCGCCTCGATACCGGTTCCGGCAAGCCCATCCCTTAACGCGCCGTACAATTCCGGGTCCCCGATTGCGGCCAGACGCGCGCCGGTTTCCCGCGCCTGCTGGATCAGGAGCGCGACGTTGCGATGGGCGGTCAGCGCCTCGACGGCAAACCGGTCGGGATGGCGGGCGACCAGGTCCAGCGTGCTTCGGCCGATCGAGCCGGTCGCACCGAGGATCGTGAGGCGCCGCGGCGCCGTATCGGCAACGGCCTCCTCCCCGGCCCGTCCGGGTCGACGTGCAGCCGGGTTGGGTCCGTCTAGAGCCATGGCGTTTCCACACTGCCGCGCAGCGATGCCAGCGCCGCGACCAGGATCAGGGCCGGAACGACGCCGTCGACCCTGTCGAGCAATCCGCCGTGCCCCGGGACCGATCTTCCGGATTCCTTGGCGCCGTACCGGCGCTTCAACGCCGATTCGAACAGGTCTCCGCCCTGCGCCACCAGGCTCACCACCAGGGCGGCGGCGATATGGAAGCCGGCCTCCGGGCGATCGGCGGCCAGGGCGAACAGCAGTCCGGCAAGAGCGGCAAACGCCAGTCCGCCGAAGAAGCCCGACCAGGTCTTGTTCGGACTCAACCGTGGCGCAAGCTTGCGTCCGCCGACGGCCCGTCCGGTCAGAAAGGCGCCAATATCGGTCAGCGCAACCACCCAGAAGATCCAGGCGACGGCCCAGGCCCCGTCCCGGTACATGTCGAACAGGGCGATTGCAGCCCAGGCTGCGCCGCCGACATAGAGTACGCCGGTGCCGAGCCACGCCGCATCCGACACGCGTTCCGTACGGGCCAGTATTGCCGTCGCCGGCGCTCCGAGGATCAGAACCAGCGACGCCTCGCCGGACATGGCGAAAGAGGCCAGCCCGACGACGGCCAGGCAAACGGCGATCAACGCGTAGCCGCCACCCGCGACCCGGCCCCGGCCGCACAGCGCCGCCCACTCCCAGGCCATCAGCCCTGCGGCGCAGAAAATCAACAAATGGAAGAACGGCCAGCCGAAATACAGGCCGCCGGCCAGAAGACCCGTGAGGACTGCCGCGGAGAGTAACCTGATCAGAATGTTGCCCGATCCATCCGCCGCGCCCGCCGTTGCCGGGGAAGCGATGGTTGGCTCCGCCGAGATCGCCCGGTCAGCCGACCGCACCAAAACGGCGCTCCCGCTGGCAATATTCCGAGACCGCGGCACGCAGGGTCTCGGCGTCGAAATCCGGCCACAGACATTTCGTAAAGACCAGCTCGGCATAGGCCGACTGCCACAGCAGGAAATTGCTTAGCCTCTGCTCGCCGCTGGTTCGTATGACCAGGTCGGGATCCGGGATATCGCTGGTCAGCAGGTGGCGGGAAAATTCTTCCTGCCCGATCGCGTCGGGATCGAGATCGCCCTGCGCCGCCCGCGCGGCCATCCGCCGTGCCGCGGCCAGAATTTCGTCCCGGCCGCCGTAGCTGAGCGCGATGACCAGCGTAAAGACCGTATTGCCGGCCGTGCGCCGCTCGGCATGGTCGATCTGTGCGATGATATCGGCCGGCAGCCTCGGCTTGTCGCCGATGAAGCGGAGTCGAACGCCCTGTTCGTGCAATTCGGCGATTTCGCTATGCAGGTAGTATCGCAGCAGCTCCATCAGCTCCCGGACTTCCGAGGCCGGGCGGTTCCAGTTCTCGGAAGAAAACCCGTAGAGCGTCAGATAGCCTATGCCATCCGCAATCGCGGCCTTTACGGTCCGGCGCACGGCCTCCACGCCGCGTCGGTGGCCGGCAGTGCGCGGCAGGCCGCGGGCCTTCGCCCACCGGCCGTTCCCATCCATGATGATCGCGATGTGGCGCGGCGGGGTCTGTACGATTGCGCAGGGCGAGACGGCATCCATCTGCGGATGACTCTAGACCTGCATGATCTCGCCACGCTTCTGGGCGAGCAACATGTCGATATCCTCGATATGCGCGTCGGTGGCCTTCTGGATATCGTCGGCCCGGGCGCGATGTTCGTCCTGCGAGATCTCGCCGGCCTTCTCGGCTTTTTTAAGGCGGTCCATTCCGTCGCGGCGGACGTTGCGCACCGCAATCCGCGCCTGTTCGGCATAGTTGCCCGCCACCTTGACGAGCTCCTTGCGGCGCTCCTCGGTCAGGTCGGGCAGCGGCACCCGCAACACCTGCCCCTCGGTTTGCGGATTGAGGCCCAGATCCGACGCACGGATCGCCTTTTCAACAGCGCCCACCAGGTTGGTGTCCCATACCTGGACCGTCAACAGGCGCGGCTCCGGCGCCGAAATGTTGCTGACCTGGTTCAACGGCATTTGCGTACCGTAGGCATCCACGGTTATCGGTTCGAGCAAGCCGGTCGACGCCCGCCCCGTGCGCAAGCCGGAAAGGTCGCTGCGCAGGGCCTCCATGGCACCGTCCATCCGGCGTTTGATATCTTTCAGAACGGGATCCTTCATTGTTTGGCCTCTCGTTCCGTTTCTTCGAGTGGCGGCAATTCTGCACGCGGACTGCGCTTCTCCCCGCGCGTCGCTTGTTCGTACTTTTTTAACAGAATGTTCGAAGCGGGAAATGCCTTATTCGGTAATCATGGTGAAGGCGCCCCGGCCATGTGCGACTTCGGCGATCGAACCGGGCGACTGAATCGAGAAAACGACGATCGGGATGCCGTTCTCCCGTGCCAGCGCGATGGCGGTTGCGTCCATGATTCTCAGGTTTTGGCTCAGCGCCTCCGTGAAGGTGAGGGTTTCGTAGCGCTCCGCCGCCGAATTGGCGACCGGATCGTCGCTGTAGACTCCGTCCACCTTGGTCCCCTTGAAGAGGGCGTCGCAGTTCATTTCCGAAGCGCGCAGGGCGGCCGCGGTATCCGTCGTGAAGAAGGGATTGCCGGTTCCGGCGGCGAAGATCACCACCCTTCCCTTCTCGAGATGCCTGACGGCACGGCGGCGGATATAGGGTTCCGAGACGGTCGACATCGGTATCGCAGACTGAACGCGGGTATCGACGCCGACCTGCTCCAGCGCGCCCTGGATCGCCAACGAGTTCATCACCGTCGCCAGCATGCCCATATAGTCGCCGGTTGCCCGGTCTATGGCATGCGCGGCGGATTGAATTCCCCGGAAAATGTTGCCGCCGCCGACCACGAGGCAGACTTCGATCCCGATGTTGTGGATCGACTTCACCTCCGTCGCGATGCGCTCCAGCGTCTCAGGGTCAAGCCCGAATGTCCGCCCGCCCATCAGCGCCTCGCCCGACAGTTTCAAAAGGACGCGCCTGTATTTGGGTTCGTCCTTCAAGGGCGGTCGCCTCCCAGCCTCGGTACCGGCGCCGATGCCTGTGCCGAAACGGCGGGATCAGCCTGCGAGCTGCGCAACTTCAGCGGCAAAATCGCCATCCTTGCGTTCGATCCCTTCGCCAAGCTGATAACGCACGAAGCCGGCAATCTCAATCGGGGTTCCGAGATCCTTCGCGGCGGCATCGATGACTTTCGATACCTTCGATTCACCGTCGATCACCCATGTCTGGTTCATGAGGACGACTTCTTCGTAAAACTTGCGCAGCCGGCCTTCGATCATCTTCTCGACGATGTCCGGCGGCTTGCCGCTGGCCGCCGCCTGTTCGCGGAGGATTTCGCGCTCCTTCTCGACCGTCTCGGCGTCCAGGTCTTCGGCCGTCACCGCCCGGGGGCTGCTCGCGGCCACATGCATGGCGACCTGCTTGCCGATCTGCTGCAGCGCTTCCGGCTCGGCGGCTGACTTCATGCCGACCAAAACGCCGATCTTGCCGAGACCGGGCGCCGCTGAATTGTGCATATAGGAGGCAACGACGCCTTCTTCGACGCTCAGGCCGACCGAACGGCGCAAGGTCATGTTCTCGCCGACGGTCGCGATCAGATTGGTGAGTTCGCCCTCGACCGTGCGGGCGCCGTCCGGATACCCGGCCGCCTTGAGCGCGGCCAGGTCGCCGCCGACGCGGAGCGCGACATCGGCGGCGGCGCCGACGAAAGCCTGGAAATGCTCGTTGCGCGCCACAAAATCCGTTTCGGCGTTGACTTCGACCAACGCGCCGTGCGCGCCCTCTGTCCGCAGCCCGACAAGGCCTTCCGCAGTAACCCGGCCGGATTTCTTTGCCGCCGCCGCCAGGCCCTTCTTGCGCAGCCATTCGCCGGCGGCCTCGATATTGCCTTCGGATTCGACCAACGCCTTCTTGCAGTCCAGCATACCGGCGCCGGTGCGCCCGCGCAGTTCCTTCACCATGGACGCACTGATCTGAACCATCTCATCCTCGCATGTTTCTGGCACTCCTCGAGCCGGCTGCGCCGGTCGCGGAAAATCGCAGGCGGCGTCGCGAACGCCAATGGCGGGCCGGTCAGCCGGCGGCTTTCGCTTCGCCCGCTTCCGGAGCGGTTCCCGAGTCCGCTGCAGGAGCCGGATCCGGAACCGTTTCCGGAGCCGGGCTGTCGGTTGCGGCCGGCGTCTCGGCCGGAGCCGCAGCGGCAGGCGTTTCGGCCGAAGCCACAGGGTCTGCCACTGATTCTGCAACCGGATCGTCAGCCGCTTCGGTCGCTCCGGTGTCGCCCTCCGCCGCCGCATCGGGCAATTCCTCGGGCACCGGCGCTTCCGCCTCGCCCAGGTCGCCGCCGGACAGCGCCACTTCCTGCGCGAGACCGTCCAGCACCGCGCCCCAGAACAATTCCAGGTAAATTTCGATGGCGCGCAACGAATCGTCGTTGCCGGGCACCGGATAGTCGATGCCTTTCGGATCGCTGTTGCTGTCGATCACCGCGATCACCGGGATCTTCAGCTTGTTCGCCTCGGCGACCGCGATCGCCTCCTTGTTGGTATCGATCACGACGATGATGTCCGGCACCGCGGACATTTCCTTGATGCCGCCCAGCGCCTTCTCCAGCTTGTCGCGCTCCCGGGTCAGCTGGAGCAGTTCTTTCTTGGTCAGGCCCTGGGTCTCTTCTTCGTTGCCAAGCTGAGCGTCGAGGGTCTTCAGGCGCGCGATCGAACGCTGGATGGTTGCCCAGTTGGTCAGCATGCCGCCGAGCCAGCGGTGGTCGACGTAGAACTGGCCGCACCGCTCGGCAGACTGGGCGATCATGCGCGAAGCCTGGCGCTTGGTGCCGACGAACAGCACGCGCCCGCCGGCCGTAGCGACGTCGCGCAGCGCGTTCATCGCGCGCTGGAGCATCGGCACGGTCTGCTGAAGATCGATGATGTGGACATTGTTGCGCGCACCGAAGATGTAGGGTTCCATCTTCGGGTTCCAGCGGCGCGTATTGTGTCCGAAATGGACGCCAGCCTCGAGCAACTGGCGCATGGTGAAGCTTGGCATCGCCATGGCAATTTCCTTTACCGGTTCGACCGCCGCGGACGTACATCCGGACCCTGGCGCCTGTCGGCCGCTTCAGTCCGGACACCGGATCGACAGGAGCGGAAATCCCGGCTGCCGCAAATCCGCGTGAGGAGTTGACGACGCAAGACCTAGGCCGGCCGCGCCGGGAGAGCAACGGCCGAACGCGGCATGCGGCAAATCTCCTGATGCCGGCGCATCGGCCTTGTCACAAGCCCGCCGGTCGGGCGCCCGAAAAAAGAAGGGCCGCCCGATCCGGGCGGCCCCTTTTTCCTGGGTACGTCGATACCGGATCGACGTGCCGGACTATCCCCAGATGTCCGCCGCGATGCTGGCGTACCAGCCGCTGGCGTATCGGGCTTCCTCGGCGCGGAAGCTGGCGGGCGCGCCCTTCGGGCTGACGCCGCCGGAGCCCTTGACGCCGACCAGCTTGCCGCCCTGCCAGGCATAGACCTTGGCCACCGAGATGCCGTATTCCGGCGTCACAAGGCTGTAGCAGGTGTTGGCGAAGGAGGGATCGGCCGGGTTCTTGCCGGCCAGCGCATCGACCGCCGCGGCGGCCACCACCTTGCCCTGGCTGCTCGCCGAGAAGCCGGACTTCGGCATCGGCGAGGCGATCGAAGCGTCGCCGATCACATAGACGTCCTTCTGCATGGTCGATGCGAAGGTCCGCCGGTCGACCGGCGCCCAGCCCGATTTGCTCGTCACGCCGGCGACGTCGGCCACCTTGCCCGCTTTCTGCGGCGGGATCAGGTTGACCACCGCGCCCTTGTGCTTGGCGCCGAACTCGGTGATGACCGTGTTGTTGGCGACATCCACCTCGGTTACCGGGCCGTCCTTCTTCTGCGGGATCCATTCGATCATCGGCCCGTAGACTTTCTTCCAGCCCTCCATGAACAGGGGCATCTTGGAGAACTTGTCCTTGGAATCGACGATCAGGACCTTGGACTTCGGCTTCTTGGTCTTGAGGTAATGGGCGATCATGCTGGCCCGTTCGTACGGCCCGGGCGGGCAGCGGAACGGGTTGCCCGGCGGCGCCAGGACGACGACGCCGCCGTCCGCCATCGCCTCGAGCTGCTTGCGCAGCAGGACGGTCTGCGGACCGGCCTTCCAGGCGTGTGGCATTTTCTCGGCCGCCGCTGCGTCATAGCCTTTGATCTTGCCCCACTGGAAATCGATGCCCGGCGACAGGATCAGCTTGTCCCAGCCGATCGAGGCGCCGCCGGCGGTCGTCACCGTTTTCTTGGCGTGATCGACTCCGGTCACCGAATCGTGGACCACCTTGACGCCGCGTTTACTCATGGCGTCGTAGCCGTGCCCGATCGACCCGATGTCGCGCAGGCCGCCCAGAACAAGGTTGCTGAACGGGCAGGTGTAGAAGGTCTTGTTCGGCTCGATCAGCGTCACCTCGACTGCGTTGCCGCCGAACATCTTGGCGTATTTCGCGGCGCTTGCGCCGCCGAAGCCGCCGCCGACCACAACGATCCGACCCCCCTTACCCTGGGCTACCGCAGGGGCGGCGAAGGCCGCCGCCGAAGCACCTGCTGCAGCGGTAAATTCGCGTCGTGTCAGTCTGCTCATGTCGCGAACTCCTATTTCACGCCGGCAAGATAACCGGCAAGCGAACGGATCTCCGCATCGCTGTAGCCCTTGGCTATCCGCTGCATCACTGTGGATTTCCGCTTGCCGTCGCGGAAACCGATCATTTCCTGGACGATAAACGCCTTGTTCTTGCCCGCGATCGCCGGGATCGAATCCGGGCTCTTGCCCGCCGGGCCGTGGCAACTGTAGCAGGACAGGGCAAGGTTGCGGCCGGACGATTCCGCCTGTGCGCCAACCGGCGCAACGGCGATCAGCGCCGCGGAAATGAGCCCGGCTGCGGCCGGGCCATATCCCAGTTTCATGCGCTTCCTCCATCGTTTTCGTCGAACCGGAACAGCCGGCGTCCCGGCGCGGTGCCCCTATGCTATGCCGCGTGCGCCGGTGTTGGAAGCGATTTCGTCATGACGGCAGCGGAAAAATGCCGAATTTCCGGGCGGCGACCTCTTCCGAAGCGCTGCGTCAGACCGGGCGCCGCCATGGAACCGGCCTTCGTCGCCGGCGTCGCAGGATTTCGATCCGGCCAAAAACTCAGCGAGTCTTCAGGATGTTGCGAATTCTTGCCCGAACCGACGCGGCTTCCGATTCGCGCGCCTGGGCGAGCATGCGGTCCGTCATTTTCCGATATCGCGGGAAGCGAAGCGACAGCTCGTTGAAGCCGTTGTAGGCCCACGCCCTGACGAATTTCCTGTCGCTTCTGACACCGGCATCCAGAAACCTCTCCAGAGCGGCGCAATCCTCCTCAACGATGTTCAGATAGGGGATGCTTTGGAGCAAATGCAGTTTGCTCTCCCAGTGCTCCTGAAGGGAGAGCCCGCCGAAAATCGCACGGCACTCGGCAGCGGTCAGGGTATTGCCGGATTCAAGGTATTTCTTGAGTAGCCAGGTCGCCACCCGTTGCGATTCGACCTCTGCAAGATGCTGCAGGATCGTCGCGACGAAATCCTCTTCGGCGTGATGGCGCTCGTAGATCGACCGCAAGGCGGCAGCGGACTTGCCGTCCCGGGCGACCATCTCTTCGGTCAGGGCGGTCGTCACATCCGGCCCGCGACGTCAGGCGGCGGATTGCGGCCGGAGGGGGCCTCCCGGGCGATCTTTTCCGGCCGGGAAAATATCAGGTTGAGCAAAAGGCCTGGTGGACCGCGCCGATGATCGCCTCGACCTTCGGATCGCTGATCCGGTAGTAGACATTCCTGCGCCGGCGCCGAGTCGCGACCATCCCGTTGCGGCGCAACTGGGCCAGTTCCTGGGAAATGCTCGACTGCCGCACGTCGAGAAGCTGCTCCAGTTCCATGACGTTGCGTTCGCAGTTCACCAGATAGCAGAGGATCAGCATCCGCTTCGGATTGCCGATCGTCTTCAGGAATCGCGATGCCTCTTCGGCACTGCGCGCCATTGCCTCGGTATCGATCGTGTCGATGGCCACGCAACGGCTCCCCGACAATTCCCAATTTCGGACGGATTCAGTCCCGTCGGTCGGCCGCGTCTCCGGATACATGGACCGGCCGAGACCGCTGAACAACATAACCCGCCGCGCGAAATGTTCAAATTTCCGAATATGCCGTTGCAGCCCTGCGCGCCGGTCCGGCGAGAAGTTCGGGCCGGGATGCGGCTGGTCGTTCGCGCCTGAACCGTCAGACTTTTTCGCAGACCAGATAGATGTGGACATAGTCCATGGCGTGGCCGTCCGGGCTTTCGCGGACCCGGTTCTCGTAGTTGCCGTAAAACCGGTCGACGATGGCCTGCCGTTCCGCAGCGGGGCGGGTGGGCGCCAGGCCGGCAATGAAGGTGTGCTCGCTCCACGACCGCAGGGTCGGGATGTATTCGACGGCAAAGCGGTCAGCGTCGCCGTGATCGGAGAAATCCCGT
>LXNJ01001135.1_pt1 | contig 16386 bp, 12 predicted proteins | sample 809081 | NCBI WGS metagenome assembly LXNJ01 (sample SAMN04870510, study PRJNA318959) | sponge metagenome | biome: sponge; feature: marine sponge reef; material: water | host: Petrosia ficiformis | place: Greece: Milos, Mediterranean Sea | collected 2013-05-29 | depth 5-7 m
TCGAGCATTTCGAAGCCCAGGTATTCGGTCAGCGCGCCATAGACGCCCGACAGCGAGTCGGGATCGTAGAACTCGTGGATGCGGTTGATCGCGCCCTTCTCGCCAACGCCGAAGAACGTCGTCGCGTATTCGCCCTTGCCATCCACCCCGAGCACCGCAGCCGCCTCGAAGCCGGACAGGTGATAGGCGCTCGAGGCATGCGCGAGGTGGTGTTCAACCGGCGCGAAGTCGGTACGCGACCAGTCGATTCCCAACTCCCCGCCGAGTGCCGTCACCCTTGCGCGGTTGCGCCGGTAGCGGCGATTGCCGTTGAAGATGGCATCCAGCGCGCGATCCGGGGCATACCAATGGCGCCACGCGTAATGCCACCGCGCCGGGGAGAAGATCGAAATCGGCGCGTAGGGAAACGCAACCGCATCGATCCGCGCAGGGGACACTCCCCCGTCCTCCAGGCAATAACGGGCGGCTTCGAGAGGCATTCGGTTCCGCGCATGTTTGTCCCGGACAAAACGTTCTTCCTCGGCCGCAGCGACGGTTTCACCGTCGACCAGAAGCGCCGCCGACGGGTCGTGGCCCAGCGCGCCCGAAAGCCCCAGGACGATCAAGCGCGTTCTCCACCGCCACCCGTGCCGCCATCGGATTCCACCGCGTCTCTAATCGACGCCGGTGCATTTGGCCAATTGGCGAGGAACCGCCCGCAGTCGCGCCGATGGTGGCGGGCGAAACGCCATGTACCCCGGTGAAAGACGGCTGCATCGAGATCCAGGATGTGAATGTCGCCGTCCTTGATGACGAAGTTGCTCGCCTTCGTGTCCCCGTGCGCGAAATGCAGTTCCCGCCAGGCGCGAAACATCCCCGCCAATGCGCTATTCACAACCGGGTCGACACCGGCACGCTCGACGAACAGGTCGAGCCGTTCCCCCTCGGCGTGATCAACCACGAGATAGGCAACGGCATCACCGACTTCGGGCCGGTGCATCTCGATCAAGGCGCGCGGCCGCGGCGTTGCCAGGCCAGCGAAGCGCAGGCCGTGGCCCGCCCGCCAGGCCCTGAACGCCCGGCTGCCCCGCAACCGCTGGCGCCGGCGATGCCACCGGTTCTTCACGTTGTAGCGTTTGACGACGAGGTCGCCGCAGCGGATCGCCACCGCCGTATTACCGCGTTTCAAGGGTTCGCCCGTCGATGCCGCCCGTTCCGGGTCCGCAACGACTTGCACGAGTTGCGCCTCCTCGTCGCCCCTCTCGACAACGACTCGGCGGTCGGCTTCCTCGCGAACGGCAAAGGCAGTGCACTCGCGCCCCGTCTTCGCAATGAACTTCCGCAGACGATGTCGCCGCGCACGGGCCACGCGATCGTCGAAATTGTCCAACGCCCGCTTCGGCAAGGCAACGCCGGCTGCATCTCCATAGGCGGTTGTCAGCCGGCCGAGCGGTCCGAGCGCGCCGCTCGGGAAGTGGGCGAGCAGGTGGGCCAGATCGGCAAGGCGACGAGCACTGCTCAGCTTTCTCGATTTGCAGACGCTGCCGCCGTCGATCGCGAACAGACGTCTTCCGGAAACGATGAAGTTGCCGGGGTGCAGGTCGCGTTGCCGGATGCCACCGCGGTGCATTTGCGCCAGCGTGGCCAGCAACTTCCCGACGTCGCGGACCGAGGGCTCCCGGGCATCGTCGAGTGCTTCGAACGCCAGAATGCGCGCCGCACCTCCCCGGCCGATCCCGAGCAACCGCGGGGTCGCCACCCCGGATCCACGCAGGGTCTCCACGCCCCGTTGTTCCCGTGTCCAATCCCGCGCCGCGCGGGGTCCGAAGAACGCCTTCAGGACAAGCTCTCGACCATCCACGGTCGCGCGCAAGACCAGCCGCCGGCCCGGCTGAGCCCGAAGCACGGCCGTGCAAATCGCGCGCACGCCGCCCTTGTCGAACCCCACACGCCCTGCGGATTCGGCGTCCGGGCCCGTCCCCCTGCGTTCCAGGGCCACGTCGAACCGAAAGGGCAAGGGTGGATCGCGATCCAGATCGGCCAAGCGCCCGACAGAGGCAATTCCCGCGCCGGCGAGCGCGCTCTCACCGGTGGCCACGCCGTCGGCAACGGCGCGCGCATGGAGTCGCTCGGCGCGGCGCCGTACGGCGCGCCAAAAGTCGCCCCGTCCGCGCAACTCGACACCGGCGGGCGTGCCCGCGTAGGCAGCCACGAAACGCAGGAGGTCGCGGTCGCCGAGCGGCATCGCCGCAGTGGAATACAACAGCGCACCGAGGTCGCGTACCCGGGCCCGGGTAGGGAGACGTCGACGAACTTGGGCGCGGTGCAGGTCGATGACCGCGAGTTCCACCTCCCCCCGGGCGAGCTTCGCCGCGTTCGCCATGACGTGACACGCGTAGTAGTCGCGGTGGCAAACTCCCCGCGCATGGATGGCGGCGGTTAGCCGCCCGAGGGCCGCCAGCAGGGCTCTTTTGAGATTGATGTCGGGCGGCGTTGCGAGCCAACCGTGTCCGATGTCCTCAAGACTGCAATAGCCGTCCAACGCATCGCAGAACGCGAAGGAGCGACGGCGGGCCGGATTGAGGCCACGCTCCCCGAAGGCGGCCACATCGGGCACCGGCACGCCTGCCGCACGTAGTCGTCGACTGGCCTCGAACTCGTTCCGGGCACCGAGAACGGGTTGTTTCCCGGACAGCAGATTCTTGGCGATCTCCGGCCACCCGACGCCTTCGTGATGCTTCGCGAAATAGGCCTTGCCGGCGATCACGACCCGCGACGTGGACCGACCGGCGGCGCGCCGATAGACCTCCCCTTCCAGCCGCGACATGGCGGTAAAGACATCGTCGTCGCCGACCGGCGCACCGGGCAGGCCGGTGCGCACCGCGGCTTCGAGATCGTCACGCAGGTAGAGGCTCTGCATGACCGACCCTAGCGGTGTTGTTCGATGACCGCGGCTACGCGGTCGGCTTGACCGAAGCGGTCGGGCACCGCCGCGAATCTCGCGGCATTGGCCGAAAACCCGGCGCGCTCGTCCGCCGAGCCCAGAAACTTCGCAAGTGTCCGGTTGAGGTCGCCTTGGCGAAACGGCGATGCGAGCACGATGCCGGCGTGTGCATCGGACACCAAGCAAGACTCCCGGACCGAGGCGCAGGTGATCACCGGTCGCCCGGCGGCCAGAGAATCGAAAATCCAGCCATTGCAGGACGGTCGGTAGGAAAGATCCGCGAAGGCATCTGCCGCTTCGATGGCATCCAAGGGCGACAACTCGGCGTCGACTCGAATCCGACCACCGAGCCCAAGCGCGCGCTCGGCGGTGCCGAGACGAATGTCCAGCCGACCCGCCGCCAGGACCGCGCAACGATGGCGGAGCGCCGCCGGCAGCCTCCCGAGGGCCATGATCAGCCGTTCGAGACCGCGGCCCGCCAAATCGCCACCCGCCATGGCGAACACGATCTCCTGTTCGCCGAAATCGTATGCCGCGCGCACGGACTCTCGGGATCTTCCCGCCGATGTTCGCGCCTGCTCGAGTCCGGGTGGCAGTCCACCGAGGATGCAAACGGCGTCACCTTCCTCGGCCAGTGCGCAAAGCGATGCCGTTCCCGGGTCGGACCCGTCGGAACGGGCCGAGGCGTAGCGGAGGTCTATGCCCGAGACGTCCTCGAACCCGACCAGGATCCCCATCGGCGTCCACCGTAGCCAGGCGGCCAACCATTCCCGTTGCCGCAGACGTCTCTTGCGTCGGCCAAGCGCCGTCGCCGGCACCACAACCACGTCGACCCCCTCGGGAGGCGGGCCGTGCCAATCGCCCACGAAGACCCGGACATTCATGCCTCGTCGACGACACGCCTGGGCGACCGGCACGAGGGGTCGATACTCGGGATCCGTCTTGGAGTATTCGAGCGCGCAAAAGGAGACCACGGGTGGCTCGCGGCCGGCGGCTACCGTCTCCAGCAACTCGACCGCCCGGGGCGCCATTCGGTAGAGCGATTCGTCCGCCGCCAGATCCCGTCCCCGACGGGACCATTGCCGACGTTCATCCGCGGTGAGCAGCCTCTCGAGGTCGGCGTTGAACCGCTTCTGGTCGAATGGCACGGGAGTCACTATCCCGGCGTTGGCTTCCCGGAGAATGGCGGCGTACCCGCAGTTCGCCGTCGCCAATACCGGCACGCCGGCGCTGGCGGCCTCGAGGATCACCATCCCCGCGGCCTCGTCGTAGGCCGGCAACGCCAATGCGTCCGCCGCCCCGAGCCACGCCGCCACGTCATCGCGACCACCCATGAACCGGACCTGCGGGGCGACGCCCAGGCGACGTGCCAAGCGCTCGAATCGCTCCGCCTTGTCGTCGCCGATCACGAAAAGGCGCACCCGATTCCGAACCGGGACAGGCAGGGCGCCGAGGCCCACCAGGACGCGGTCGAGTCCTTTCTTCACGAAACCCGAACCCACGAACAGGAGCACGATGTCTGCATCGGCCACACCGAACTCGCGCCGGAGCACCCGGCCGGCCTCGGGTGTGGCGGCACCCCGGTCCCGCTCGATTCCCGGTGGCAGGGAATGGAACCGGTGCGCCGGGGTGCGGTAGACGGCCTTGAAGGCGGCGTCCTGATCCGGCACCAACGTCAGTATGCGGGTACGGGAATCCGGGGCGAATACGGCCCGTTCGAATGCCGCGTAGTGCCGGTACCGGGACGTCAATCGATACGGCCCGGGACGCTGCCTTCTCGCCTTGTCCTCGAAACAGGAGTCGGCGGCATAGTAGACGTCGAGGCCCGGCATCTTGTTCATGCCCACCACGAGATCGACGGGGTGAGCCGCGACATGGTCGGCGACGCACTCGGCGAATCGCCGTTGCCGGACATGGCTGCGGACACCTCGCTGCGCCAGCACGACGATCTCGACACCGTCCACGCGTGGACCTTCCCACTCCAGCGCGTAGATCCTCACCCCGTGTCCCCGCTCCCGGCACCGCGACACGATCTTCACCAGGTCCCGGGCCGATCCCCCATGGGGAAAGAATTTGAAGATGGCGAACGCGACGTGCATGGGTCGTCGTCTACGCGCCGGGGTCGCCGCGATCATGCCGGTCGATCAGGTCGGCGAGCGAGACCCAGGCGCGGGTCGGTTCCACCGCCTCGAGGCACGGTGGCCCGGAACGGCCAGCTTCGTATCGTGAGAACTCTCCGCCCAGCCGACAGCGTCTCGACGAGCACGGCGAACAAGCCAACGACGCCGTGAGATTGCGCACGTATGCCCCCCGGCAACCGGTACGCGATGGATCCGTCGGCCCGAACAGCATCACCGTCGGTCGTCCCAGCGCGGCACCGAGATGTGAGAGTCCGCTGTCAACCCCGACGACGCCACGGGCGCCCGCGAGCAATCGCATGATGCCGTGCAAGTCCAGGCGCGGGCAGATTCGTGCACCGGGCGCCGCTTCGGCGATGCGTTCGGCCCGGCCTCGCTCGCCGGTCGTCCAAGGCAATACCGGGACGAACCCATGCGCCGTCACGAGTCGGGCGAGGACCGTCCAGAACGTCTCCGGCCAGTGTTTCGTGGACCATGTCGTACCGTGCGCCAGCACCACCTCCCGGCCCGGGTCCGTATCGACGTCCCATCCACGACCGAGCAGGTCGAATGCGGGTTCGCCTTCGGGTCTTTCATAGCCCAAGGCGTCCGCGAACAGGCGGCGCGTTCGGTCGATGGCATGCCAGTTCCGCGGCGCCGCGATGCCACGGTGGTAGGCCAACGTGGCCGCTCGCTCGCGGGCACTCGCCGCATCGAACCCGACGCGTTCGTCGGCGTGCGCCCAGCACCCGACCACGGCGCTCTTCAGCAAGCCCTGTGCATCGAGGACCTGATCGTAGCGACGCTGGCGAAGGCGCTGTCGGAACGCCCACAGTTCGGCCTGGAAGGCGAGGGGCGCCGCGCGCCAGCGGCGAAACGCCACGTCGAGTACCCGATCGACCCCTGCGGCGAGGGCAGGCACCGCGCGGTAGTTCTCCTCCACGATCCAGTCGAAGCACACCCCGTGGCGAGTGGCATCGTCGAGGGCCGGCAGCGTGTGCACGATGTCGCCGAGGGACGACATCTTGACCAGCAATACGTTCACGCGCCGCCGACACCCAGCGCGTCCAAGGCATCCACCACCCGCTCCGCCGACGTCTTGGTGAGACAAGCGCGATGTCCCAAGGGACATTCGCGCCGAAAGCACGGCCGGCAAGGCAGGTCGTGGCCGATGGCCAACGACCGCGACGACAAGGGCGGCGTGAACGCCGGGGTCGTGGACCCGTATATGCCGGCAACCGGCACGCCAAGCGCTGCCGCGACATGCATCAGTCCCGAGTCGTTGCTCACCGCCGCGCTGGCCGCCGACAGGATGTCGACGGCATCCAGGAGCCCCGTCTTCCCTGTCAGGTCGAGCGCCGGCGAACGCCGGGCGATCTCCCCGCCCAACTCGGCATCCCGCGCGGTTCCCAAGATCCAGACCGCGGCACCTTTCGAAGCCAGGCGCCTCGCCAGGTCAGCGAACCGTTCGGCGGGCCAACGCTTCGACGGCCCGTATTCCGCGCCGGGACAAAGTGCGATCACCGCCTCGCCCGCGCCCAGATTGAACTTGGTGCGGAGCGCCTCGCGTTTCGCCGGGTCGGCTCGCAAACGGGGATTCTCCGGCGCCACCTCGGCTAGCGCCGCATAACGGTCCACCAGGCGCGGCTGACTGCCGGTATCGAGTCGACGCCTGTCGTTGAGCAGTCCGTAACGCACCTCGCCGGTGAAGCCGGTGCGACGGGGAATACCCGCCAGGAACGGCGCGATCGCCGACTTGAAGGAATTCGGCAGGACGATCGCCCAGTCGAAACGTCGCGCCTTCAGACGCCCTGCAGCATCCACTCGTTCGCGAAAACCCAGGACCCCGTGCCCCACGTTCAAGTCGTGCACCGCCGAAACCCCGGGCATTCGACGCCCGAGATCGGCCGTGGCCCGCGGTGCCAGGAACTCGACCACGGCGCCGCGACGGACGAGGCCCGGCACCAGTGTGTGCGCCATGACCATGTCCCCCACCCACGCGGGGGCGACCACCAGAACTCTCGCCGCGGCTGCGCCTACATGCTGACCGGCGTATGCCATTCGGGATGCGCCTCGCGCCGTCCCCGGACCTGATCGAAGTAGAGCGATTGTAGCTTCTCGGTCACCGGACCACGTTTGCCGCCGGCGATGACCCGGCCATCGAGTTCGCGGATCGGCAGAACCTCCGCGGCGGTGCCGGTGAAGAACGCCTCGTCGGCGATATAGACCTCATCGCGGGTGATGCGCCGTTCCACGACGTCGATCCCCTGCTCCCGGGCGAATACCAGGATCGTGTCCCGGGTGATGCCGGGCAGGCAGGAGGTGAGCTCCGGCGTGTGGATCGTGCCGTTCTTGACCAGGAAGATGTTCTCGCCGGTGCCTTCGGCGACATAGCCTTCGTTGTCCAGTAAGAGCGCTTCGTCGCAGCCCGCGTCCTGGGCTTCGCGCAGTGCCAGGATCGAGTTGATGTAGTTGCCGCTCGCCTTGGCCTTGCACATGGTGATGTTGACGTGGTGGCGCGTGTAGGACGAGGTGCGCACCGTGATGCCCCGTTCTCGGGCCTCGGGATCCATGTAGTTGGGCCACGGCCAGCAGGCGATCGCGACGCGAACGCTCAAGTCCTTGGCGCGCAGGCCCATGTTTTCCGAGCCCAGGTAGACCACGGGGCGAAGGTAGCCCTCGCGGAGTTCATTGGCGGCGAAGACCTCGCATTGCGCGGCCTCGAGTTCGGCCTGGGCATAGGGCACGTCGATCTGCACGATCTGCGCCGAGTCCAACAAGCGCCGGGTGTGGTCCGTGAGCCGGAATATGGATGTGCCTGCGGCAGTGTCGTAGGCGCGAACGCCTTCGAACACGCCGATGCCGTAGTGCAGCGTATAGGTCAGTACGTGCACCCGAGCGTCGCGCCAGGGAACGAGCTCGCCGTCCTGCCAGATCCAACCGTCGCGGTCGTCGAGTGAGTCTTGGGCCATGTATTGCCACCCTTGGAGGTTGCGCGAGCTTAGCCGTTCCCGGCACGGGCAACAAACGGGAGTGTCCCCGGCGGAAACGCGCTACGGCCGAGCACCGACCCGAAACGTTTGAGCTCGCACAGAAGTGTACTAAGTACGTTGTTTTAGAAGTATTTCTTTCGATCACCGCCTTGCGTTTGGTCACCGTTGGACGTTAGTTTCCGCACCCTGGGGACCGACAGGCGCGCTTCTCGATGACCGCATCCTCGACGTTGCAATCGGCGAACCGGCCCAAGCTCGGTAGCACGTTCTCCCTCTCCGGCCGCCGGCCCTTCCCCCGGTCGGCAGCCGAGACGAGATGGCCGACTACGACGGGCACTACGAATATTGGGGAGCCGGGATCGCCTGGGAACTGCGGCGCTGAACGAGCCGAGTACCGGGCAGCACTCGAGAGCACCGACCTCGACGACTTCCTACGTCGATCTTGACACCTGACCGGGCGAACCGCGAAGGGCGAGCACGCGCATCGCGTTGGAGTCGAAGGGCGTCGAGACACGGGATCCCGTTGGGGGCACGTCAACGTCGCGAAAATCGCATGGAACGATGATCGCATTCCCGGCACAATGCGCAACCCTTCAAGATCGCGAGACGATCCGTGCCCATCCCCCAACCCATTGACATGCTCGGGACGCTCATCGCCGAGCCCTCGGTAAGCTGCATCAACGCCGCCCACGACCAAAGCAACCTGGGCGTCCTGCACCACCTCGCCAATTGGCTCGCGGACATCGGCTTCGACGTCGACGTGCAGCCGCTGCCCGCGAGACCGGGAAAAGCCAACCTGGTGGCCAAACGCGGCACCGGCGAGGACGGGCTGGTCCTGGCGGGCCACACGGATACCGTGCCCTGCGACGAGACGCTGTGGAGCGTCGATCCCTTCGCCGTGACGGCGCGGGACTCCAAGCTCTACGGGCTCGGCACGGCTGACATGAAGGGGTTTTTTCCGCTGGCGCTAGCCGCCGCTGCGCGGTACCGGGACAGCCGCCTGCTCAAGCCGCTGACCATCGTGGCCACCTCGGACGAGGAGTCGTCCATGGACGGTGCTCGCGTACTCGCCGCGAACGGGGTGGTCAAGGCGGCGGCGGCGGTAATCGGCGAGCCCACGGGCCTCGCGCCCATTCGCGCCCACAAGGGTGTCGCGATGATCTCCATCGCGCTCGCGGGCTCCTCCGGCCACTCTTCCAATCCCGACCTCGGCGACAATGCCCTGGATGCCATGCATCGCGTGATGGGCGCGGTGATCGCGTACCGGCGCGAGTTGGCGGCACGTCATGCCGACCCGGCGTTCGAGGTGCGGGCGCCCACCGTCAATCTCGGCTGTCTTCACGCCGGCGACAACCCCAACCGGATCTGCGAGCACGCCGAACTGCAGATCGACATGCGCCTGCTGCCGGGAATGGACACAACGGAAGTCCTCGACGAACTCCGCGATCGAGTGGAAGCCGCAAGCGATGGCACACCCGCCACCGTAGAGCCGCTGTTCGAACCCGTCCTGCCGTACCAAACGCCTTCACAAGGCCCGTTGGTCAAGGCGTTGGAGTCGCTCTCCGGGCAACCGGCACGCACGGTGGCGTTCGGCACGGAGGCTCCGTTCTTCCAGGCGCTGGGTATCGAGACCGTCGTATTCGGTCCCGGATCCATCAACCAGGCCCACCAGCCCGACGAATTCCTGGACACCACCCAACTCGGACCCGCGGAAGACGCACTCGCCGCACTCATCGGCCGGTATTGCCTGTAGGCCCTTGAACGCACAGGGGTGTTTATGGATCGTTTGCATTTGCGAGACATCGTCGGGGCGAGGCTAACGCGCCTTGTGGGGCGCGATAGCGTCTCGCCTACGACACGCTGGATTCCTTGAGAAGCGCTGAGGTTCACTCACGGGTTGCAAATGGAAATGCGCTTCGAACCGCTCTTGAACGGCTCCGGTACTCCGGAGACGCGCCAGCTATGAACGAGACCTACGCGCGCTGGTTCCGCGCGTCCACTCCCTACATCCGCGCCCATCGGGGTCGAACATTCGTCGTGATGCTCGGTGCCGATGCGCTGGGCTCCACCAGCGCGATCAACATCGTCCACGACCTCGCCCTGCTGCACGTTCTCGGCGTGCGCTTGGTCGTCGTGCACGGGGCGGAGGTCGAAGCCAACGGGCCGGTGGCACCGGAACTGCTCGCCGAAATTCAAGCCGCCGTAGCCAAAGCCCGGGCCGAGCTCGAATCGCTGTTCACGACCGGCATTCCCCTGAGTCCGTTGCACGACCGGCACATTCCGCTGGCCAGCGGCAATCTCGTTACGGCCAGGCCAACCGGAATCCAAGGCGGTGTCGATCAACTGGCCGCCGGCACGGTGCGGCGAGTGCATGTGGACGTTATCCGCGACCTGCTTGGCGTGGAAAGCGTCGTACTGATCTCACCCGTGGGGTACAGCAACACCGGTGCCGTCTACGCACTCTGCGTGGAAGAACTGGCCGCGACCGTCGCCGGCGAGCTGGGCGCGGACAAATTGATCGTCTATGACGGCGCCGGGCGTATCGCCGACCGGAGCGATCTCACCACCGACGAGTTGATGCGGCTCCAAGCCACCTGGGAGCACGACGCCGGCACGGCACGGCGACTGGACGCGCTCGCCGAAGCGTGCCGACGCGGTGTCCCGCGCGCCCACCTGATCGGTTTCGACGAGGATGGCGTGCTGCTCAAGGAACTGTTCACGGCCGAGGGTGCCGGTTCGCAAGTGAGCGACGCCGACTACCGGGTCATCCGCCGGGCCGGGCCCGCCGACGCCGGCGCGATAGCCGAGCTCATGCGACCGCTTGAAGCATCCGGCGTATTGGCACCCCGTGGCGCGGATCTCGTCGAGCGCCGGATCGAGAGCTTCTTCGTCGCCGAACTCGACGGTGCACTCACCGGCTGTTGTGCACTGTTTTCCCTCGACGCCGAGGCGGCGGAAGTCGCCTGCCTGGTGGGCGGCGATGCCGTCGGCCCGCGTCTGCTCAACGCCGTCGAACAGGCTGCCGTGGCCACGGGTGTGCACCGGTTGTTCGCACTCACGACGCAGGCCCGGGACTGGTTCATAGAGCACGGCTTTGCCAAGGCTTCGGTGGACGCGCTTCCCGTCGACCGCAAAGCCCTGTACAACTACCGCCGAAACTCCCACGTCCTTGTCAAAGATCTGAATCGATGACCGATACCCAACGCCCCTATTCCTCCATCGTCGTCGACGGCGTCGAGCAGGCGCCGAGTCGCGCCATGCTCTACCCGGTCGGCTTCAAGCGCGAAGACTTCGCCAAGCCCCAGGTCGGCATCGCGTCGACCTGGTCGATGGTGACACCGTGCAACATGCACATCGACGAACTCGCCCGCGCCGCAGCCGACGGCGCCGACGAAGCGGGCGCGAAGAGCGTCGTCTTCAACACCGTCACCGTGTCCGACGGGATCTCCATGGGAACCCCCGGCATGCGCTATTCGCTGGTGTCCCGGGAGGTCATCGCCGATTCCATCGAGACCGTTGTCGGCGCGCAGGGATTCGACGGCTTCGTGGCGATCGGTGGCTGCGACAAGAACATGCCGGCCTGCGCCATGGCCATGGCACGCCTCGACCGGCCAAGCGTCTTCGTCTACGGGGGTACCATTCAGACGGGCCTCGAACGACGGGACATCATCTCCGTTTTCGAGGCCGTCGGTGGCCACGCGGCCGGCACCGTCAGCGACGAGGAACTGCTGGCCGTTGAACAGACCGCGATCCCGGGCCCGGGTTCCTGCGCCGGCATGTACACCGCGAATACCATGGCGTCGGCTATCGAGGCGATGGGCCTGTCCCTGCCCAACTCGTCGGCGCAGGAAGCGGTCAGCGACACCAAGCGCCGCGATGCGCACGATGCCGGCGGCGCGGTGGCGCGTCTCGTGCGCGACGGCATCAAGCCTTCCGACATCTTGTGCACGGAGGCATTCGAGAACGCGATCACGGTGGCAACGGCCCTGGAAGGTTCGACGAACGCCGTTCTTCACCTCTTGGCGATCGCCCACTCGGCCGGGGTGGAGCTTGCCATCGACGATTTCACGCGGGTCGGCAGCCGCGTGCCGGTGCTCGCGGACATGCGTCCGGCCGGCAACTACGCGATGTCCGAGTTGATCGAAATCGGCGGCATTCAACCCCTCATGAAGACGCTCCTCGATGCCGGCCTTCTGCACGGCGACTGCTTGACGGTCACCGGCAAGACGCTCGCCGAGAACCTCGCCGATATCGATCCCTATCCCGAAGGGCAGCGGATCATTCGTCCCCTCGACGATCCCATCAAGCCCGACGGCCACCTGGTGATCCTGCGCGGGAATCTTGCCCCGGAGGGTGCCGTGGCCAAGATCACCGGCCACGAAGGACTCCGTTTCACCGGTACGGCCCGGGTATTCCACGGCGAGGAGGCCGGGATGGCAGCGATCATGGACGGCACGGTGCAGTCGGGTGACGTCGTCGTGATCCGCTACGAGGGCCCCAAGGGTGGCCCGGGCATGCGCGAGATGCTGAGTCCGACCAGCGCCATCAACGGCCGCGGCCTGTCCTCCGCAGTGGCACTCATCACCGATGGACGGTTTTCCGGCGGTTCCCACGGCTTCGTGATCGGCCACGTCACGCCGGAGGCCTTCGAAGGCGGTCCCATAGCCCTCGTGGAGGACGGCGACACGATCACGGTGGACGCCGAGCGCTGCGAGATCAACTTGGGAGTAGGCACCGACGAATTGGCCGAGCGCCGTCGCCACTGGCAGCGGCCGGAACCGTACGCCCTGCAGGGAACCTTGGCCAAGTACGCGAAGCTGGTGTCTTCCGCGTCCGAAGGGGCGGTCACGGACAAGTATCTGTAGGCCAACCACCCGGCCCGCTCCGTTGCAGCGACCCCTTGAGAAACCAATCGGCACCCGGGTTGAAGAACTCGACACGCCGGCGCTGCTACTCGATCTATCACGGTTCGAAAACAACGCCTCACGGTTCGAGGGCGTCACGCCCCCCGTGCGTGCCGAGGCCTGGATCCACAAGACGCCGGCAATCGCTCGTCTCCAAGTCGCGGTACCGGGCGTAGCCGGGATCGCGGTACGCAGCATCGCCGAGGCCGAGGTATTCGCGGCCGCCGGATTCGACGACATCGCAATACGGCGGCCCCTGGTAACCGCCGCATCCCGGCAACGCGCCGAAGCCATCGCCTACACCGCAACGCTGGAATTCGAGCCCGACGAGCCGCCCTCGAGCGCCGATTGGTTCGACGGGGCGGTCACCGTCTCGGCACGCGTCGTCGGTGTTCCCGAACCAGGTCGCGCGATTCTCGATGCCGGTCAGAAAGCGATTGGCCGTGATTTCGGCGACCCCACCTTGATTGGGCGGGTCCACTGCGCGGCGTCCGCAGGGAGCGCCGAGCACGGCATCGTGTCATTCCCGGCCCAAGCGGCGTTCGCCATCGGCGACTGGTTGCAGCTCGTTCCCGCGGACACGACGACGGCATTCACGCTGCACGACTTCGTCTACGCGACGCGCGACGGAAGGTTGGAAGGCGTCTGGCCCATCGCGGCCCGGGGTGCCTTCTGATGCGGATCGACGAGGTTGAAACGCCGGCGCTCGTCGTCGACCTCGACGCCCTAGACCACAACATCGGGGTCATCGCCGACTACTACCGGGGCAAGTCGATCCGCCTGCGACCGCACGGCAAGAACCACAAGTCGCCGCAGATATTCGCCATGCAGGTGGAGGCCGGCGGTACGGTCGGTGGAATTTGCGCCGCGAAGGTGTCCGAAGCGGAAGTGTTCGCCGACGCCGGTGCAGGCAACGTCCTAATCGCGAACCAGGTCGTCGGCGAGGACAAGATCGCCCGTCTGGCCGACCTCGCCCGACGGGTGGACACCACCGTCGCGGTCGATGCCGTGGTTCACGTCGAGCAACTCTCCAGGGGGGCGCGTGCCGCCGGCGTCGTCCTGGGCGTCGTCATCGAGATCGACACCTCCATGCGACGCGGCGGGGTCCGAACGACCCAACAGGCGGTCGCGCTTGCGCGACAGGCGGTGCAAGCGCCGAATCTTCGGTTCCGCGGCGTGATGAGCCACCAAGTGCCAAGGACGCGGCCACCGACCCGGGAGCAGCGCTTCGCCGAGGGCAATCGCTGGATCACTCGCGTCCTCGAGGTCAAGCGCGGCATCGAGACCGCCGGCATTCCCGTCGGGTTGGTATCCACAGGCGAGTCATGGACCTACGACGTGGCGGCCATGCACCCGGAGGTCGACGAGATCCAAGGCGGAACCTACGTCGTCATGGAAGTGCCGTACGCGTTCATGAGCGAGTTCCGATTCGCGGCCCGGGTCATGGGGCGCGTGGTTCGCCGACTTGATGCCCATACCGGCGTCGGCGATGTGCCCATCGACGCGATCGGCGCGCCCAACGGGGTTCCGACCGTAGACAGTCCGAAAGGCATCGAGGTCGGTTCCATCGACCATCACGGCGTCGTCCTGCACGGCGATGCCATCGGCAGCCTGTCGATCGGGGACCCGTTCTTCCTGCTGACGCACCAACAGGACGTGACGATTAACCGCTGGGACCGTTACCTGGGCGTGCGGAACGGTGTCGTTGAGACGGTGATCGAGGCGACGGCACGCGGTTGCATCAACTAACCCCTATTATCCACAGGCGGCGTCGCACGCCCATAGCCGGTAGGCCACGCAACCGATTGCGATGCCGAGGGCGTCCACGGCCACGTCGAGCAACTCCCCGCTGCGCCCGTCGATGAACGTCTGCGCCACCTCGATCAGGACCCCGAAAGCCAGCAACCACAGGACTACCGCCACCGTCGGACCACTTCGGAAGTGCGCCGCGAACAGCGCCGCGGCCAAGTACGCAAAGGCGATCAAGTGGGCGGTGACACCGGACATGCTGGCCACCACGCCGGAGGGATTCGCCAAGAGCGCGGCCATGGTGCAAAGGGCGAGCGGGATCCAGAAAGCCGCCTTGACGACGGCAGGACGAACGACGGCGGGGAAACGAGAGGCCGTGCCGAGGCGCACTTCCATTGCCGTTCGGTGCGCTACTGCGACCGTTCAGGTCCCGTCCATGGGGTCGACATCCTGCTCGTAGTCGACGCCCGGCAGACCGAATCCAAACACCGTGAGGAATTCGTCGCGGAACCCCTGAAGATCGGCGAGCGTGCCGATGTTCGCCGAGTCAACGACCGCCCAACGGCGTCTAACCTCCGCCTGCACCGCTTCCGCCAACTCGCGCTCGTCCGCTCGGAGCCGACCCATCTCGTCGCGAGGCATGGCCTCCCCGTACAAGCCGTCGCGGAACAACCGGTCGATGTGCTCGATGCAGGACTCGTGGCTACCCAGTTCTCGCATGACTCGGAACAAGATCGACATGTAAAGCGGCACAACCGGAATCGCCGTGCTCGCCTGGCTGACGATGGCTTTCAGGACGGCGACCCGTGCCCGACCGCCCAGACCGTCGAGCCGATCACTGATGGCTGCCGCCGCACGGTCCACGTCGGCCTTCGCCCGTCCCAAGGTTCCCTCGCGGTAGATGCGCGCCGTGAGGTCGCTACCGAGGTAGGAAAACGCAACGGTCTGAAAGCCGGATGCCAACACGCCCGACTCGCTCAGGGCGTCGATCCAGAATTCCCAATCCTCTCCGCCCATGACGCCCACGGTCGCACGGGTCTCGTCTTCGTTCGCCGGTTCGAGGACGATGTCCCTGACCTCGCCACGATTGACGTCCAAGGTCTTCACGGTGAGTGGTTCGCCGAGCGGCTTGATCGCGGAGCGGAATTGCTCCCCGCTCCGGGGGTGGGTCCGCACCGGCGCCGCCAAACTGTAGACGAGGAGATCGATCGTCCCGAGATCCTCGGCGATGGCCGCGACGACCTCGCCACGCAAGTCGTCGGAAAAGGCATCGCCGTCGAACGTCCGCGCATAGAGCCCGCGCTGCGCCGCCTCGGCTTGGAAGGCGCGGTTGTTGTACCACCCTGCCGTCGCCGTGCGCGTGGCCGACGGGGCGCGTTCGTAGGACACGCCGATGGTCGAGGCAGAGCAGCCGAAAGCGGCCGCGATCCTCGATGCCAATCCGAACCCGCCCGAACAGCCGATGACCAGGGCGTTCTTCGATCCGCGCAACGCGCCTCGGGCCTCCACGCTGGCGATCTGGCGATTCACGCTGGCACGGCATCCGAGAGGATGCGCCGTCGTACAGATGAAGCCGCGAATCCGGGGTTTGATGATCATGGGCCTAGTGTCCTGCGCCGGAAATAACTTGAACCTACCGCACGGCGGATCGGGTTAGGGTAGCGCACGAAAAGGCGAGGATGTGCCGCCTTCATAACCGT
>LXNJ01001136.1_pt1 | contig 16372 bp, 16 predicted proteins | sample 809081 | NCBI WGS metagenome assembly LXNJ01 (sample SAMN04870510, study PRJNA318959) | sponge metagenome | biome: sponge; feature: marine sponge reef; material: water | host: Petrosia ficiformis | place: Greece: Milos, Mediterranean Sea | collected 2013-05-29 | depth 5-7 m
GTCCTGGATGTCACTCCAGAAACGGTCGTCCCCGCCGTAAAGGCTCAGGAAAACACGGTTTCGGGGCGAAAGGACGTGGTTCAACTTGGCATTGATATCGTAGAAATAATAGCCCCCCCGCTCCCCGGGGTCCAGAAAGGGGCGGATCAGCAGATCGATATACGTCCGCCGTGCCGAAACGATGAATGACGTCCGGTCCTTGCGTATCGGACCCTGGAGGGTCACCTGGGAAGCCACAAGACCGATGGAGCCCTCTACCTCGAACGCCTGCATGTTGCCGTCCTTCATGGCTACCTCCAGGACGGAAGAGAGGCGCCCGCCGAAACGTGCAGGAAATCCTGCCTTTGTGAGTTGTACGTTCTTGACGGCGCTGGTGTTGAAGACAGAGAAAAGGCCGAAGAGGTGGGAGGCGTTGTACACCGGGGCGTCGTCGAGCAGGATGAGATTCTGATCCGGACCGCCGCCCCGCACGTAAAGGCCGCTCATCCCCTCGGCGCCGGACTGGACGCCCGGAAGAAGCTGCATGGTTTTCATCAGATCGACTTCACCCAGGAGGACGGGCGCCTTCTCAATCTGGCTGACCGGGACATCGACAACACCCATCCGTGTCTGCTCCTGGATCGGATCCACTTGATCGGCTTCAACCTCTATAGCTTGCATTTCCAGGGGAAGAGGCCTAAGGGCGAAATCCACGCGAAGGTCGCGGTCCGGGCGGATTGCCAGTGTGTCGCTGCGAAACCCTATGTAGGAAACCACAATCCGAAGCGAATCCGCCGGCAGGGTCAGGCTGAAAAAACCATAGCGATTTGTCGTGGCACCCTGACGCAGCGCGGGTTCGTACAATGACGCGCCGATCAGCTTCTCGCCGTTCGAGGCATCCGTGACGTACCCGCTGATCGTGTGTTCCGCCCGGGGTTGCGTGTAGGCGTCAGGGGCTATGCCAGGTAAGAGTATTGCCAAAATGACGTGAAGTGACGGATAAAACGCCCTGGCCGACAAAATAGCGGCAGGTATCGCGGAAGAGAATCGCAAGATCAAGTCAATCCTGAGGAAAATTCGGACATTCGCGTGGTCATTGCAGTCAATCAGGATTAACCCCAATTGGAAAAAACAGCAGCGCGGTGACGCGACGAAAACCCCTGAAGCGGGGCGTAACCGTCGTCCAAAAGGACATTTTTTCAGTTCACGTCCAGTGACCTGGTGTATCCTGGTAATCAGCAGTTAAATCACATTCCCCACTTGCATATATGTGTTTTTACTTCCCCGAAGAATTTCGCATCAAGGTTAAACCGTAAGCCTCGGCAGCGGTAACGACCTGCGAGAGCGCTTCCCCAGGACTTCGGTCAATCACACACAAGTCCTGGCCGCGGGGCGGGCGCCAGGATCACTGGCGGCGTCCGTGACGGCGTTCAGTTTGTGTTTATCTTGAGCCGAGGATCAATTGGAAACCACGATTTTCAGTGGATCGATAGGTCGAAAAGCCGCGCCGGTCGAGGGAGAGGATATCGAGACATTTCATGTGTTCGGCCAACAGCACGAGGGTGGCGTCTGCATAGTCCATCGGTGTGTCCGCGTATTTTTCCATAAGCGTGGCGCACTTGCGCAGGGCCGCGGGCTGAGCGAAGTCGAACACGCGAATGCGGGCGGACGTGACGAATTCCGCAAGCAATCGAGGTCCGGACGGGCTGCCGGCGCGCAGGTGCCGGAATACGGCATCGCTGTTCCAGTTGCAAACGCTCAGACCGTCGATCACCAGCGCATCGTCGTAAATCTGCCTCGGATCAAATGCCATTGAAACAGCCCCTTATTCGAAGCGGTTACCAATCCTGAACGGATCGCCCAGCGGGTTCTCCCGTTCTTCGAGCGCGTCGGCGATTACGGGTCCGATGGCGCCGCCGAATTTGAATCCATGGCCGCATCCGCATCCGGCAATCAGCACGCGTTCGTATCCCCGTGCCCAATCGATGACGAACTCCTCGTCCGCCTTGTCGGCCATGTTGGTGTACAGGCAGGCCCGTCCGCCAACCAGCGGCGCCGCGCTCAGACCCGGTATGCGTTGGGCAACGAACTCCCGGGCCCACGCCAGAAACTCGTCAGTCGGTTCCCGGGAGACGTCCACTTCGGTGTCTTCCCATTTGCTGTCTTCCGCCACCTTCACGAAACCCTCGTGCAGATAGGGGAACCCGTACCACAGGTTGCCCGGGGAAAGGATCGACCAGACCGGAAAACGCTCACGCGTGTACGGCGCGGGGTCCTCCGGCGCGAAAAAGGCCATCTGTTGCCGGGTAATTCGTACGGCTTTCTCCATGGCCGGCAGGAGTTCGGCCACCCATGGCCCGGCCGCCACAACGACACGGTCGCAGTCCTGCCATCCCGCTATCGTGCGGACTCTGGCGCCCGCGGGCGTTTCTTCAACCGCGGTGACCCGGGCATCTTCGCGGATCGTCACTCCCGCTTCATCCGCCAGCTTCGTCAGGTCCTCCAGCGCCTGGCCGCTGCGCAGGTACCCCGCCCAGGGGTCGAAGATGAGTCTGTCCTCGTCGCTCACGGTGAACTGCGGAAACCGTTCGCGGACCTGGCCGGCCGTAAGTTCGTAGACGTCCTTTCCCATCCGGTTCAGGGTTTCCCATCCCGCGTGGGCTTCGTGGTCCGCTTCCAGGTCGCGCGCCACGATCAGCTTTCCGTGCTGAAAGTAAATCGACCGGCTCGTACGGTTGTGCCACTCCCGCCACTGGGCCGCGGCCCGGGTGACGAGTTCCACGTACGTCTGGTTCGGGTAGTTCGTGCGCCGGATCACCTTGGATACATCCGTGCTGGACGCCTCCGGGTTGGGGATCCTGCCACGTTCGAAAAGCGTGACGTCGTGTCCCCGGTTTCGCAGTTCCAGCGCTGCGGCCATGCCGAAGATCCCCGCGCCAACGATAGCGATATTCATAGATGCACTCAAAGGTGTAGGGTGGAGTATTTCGTGCGCCCGTCGCGATGCGATGCGGCCGATCAATCACACGTCTATCCCCGAATGCCGCAGCAAATCCGGAATCATGTCGGTAAACTCATCCGTTCCACGGTCGCCCCCGTCGCGGAACCGGACGATGAGGTCCCTGACCAGCGGACCGACCTCCAGGGGCACCCCGAGTTCCTGTCCAAGTTCAACTCCCAGACACATATCCTTCACCGCCAGATCCGTGGTTGAGCCCATTCGACCGTTGTTGAGAAACAACGAGAGGGTGCGTTCAAACACCCTGCTTTGCCCCATACTCGCCTTAACCGCATCCAGCAACAGGTGCAGATCGATCCCGGCCCTGGCGCCTATCGCCACGCCTTCGCACGCACCGATGAAGTTGACAAACATCATCAGGTTGTTGATCAGCTTGATCACATTCCCGGAACCGGCAGGACCCCCGTGGACGATTTTGTTGCCGATCGTCTCCAAGACCGGCCGCACACGCTCCAGGTCAGCTGCTTCACCACCCACAAATAGAGTGAGCGCGGCATCCTGCGCGCCGTAGATGCCACCGCTGACCGGCGCGTCGAGCACGCGGAGACCTCTTTCCGCTCCGAGGGCGAAAATGCGGCGCATGGCGGACGGTGCGATCGTGCTGGTGTCGACGTAGGTCGATCCCCCGGCCAGACCGGCAAACACCCCGTTGTCACCCAACGCGACCTGCTCGACCGCCTCGGTGCCCGGCAGGGAGGAAAACACCACTTCGGATCGAACCGCCACCGCCTTCGGGTCTTCAGCCCAGGTTGCGCCCATTGCCTCGAGGTCGCGGCCGGTCTGACGCCGGGTATCGTGGATGGTCAGGGGATGCCCCGCCTCCAGGATATTGGCCGCCATCGGCTGGCCCATATTACCCAGACCAATGAACCCGACTCTCATGTGGATCCCTGTCGCTCTTCGTTACGGGTGTCAAATTCAGCCGGCATGGTGATTTCGATCACTTCCCAGTCATCCGAGTACTCGAGGACTTCATGCCGGATACCGGGAGGCTGGTACCACGCGTCACCCGCTTCGACCCGAATCTCGCCGATATCCTCGAAGTAGAGGTGCGCCCATCCCTTGATCAGATAGACCATCTGAAAATCCAGATCGTGCGAGTGATAGCCCAGCGGTCCGGTGCATGGCTGATGGGCGCGAATGACGTGGGCAAGGATTTCCCCCTCCGTGGCGTCCTTGATACCCAGATCCCGGTACGTAAAATAGGGACGCAACCCCTCCTGCGTCCAGCGGGCGTCTTTGGCGTGTGCGACGAATGATTTTACCTTTTTCCTGGACATAGCACAACTCCTGTGTTACAGGGAATGCCAACGGTTGATGGCGGGACAGACCCACCGGCGGACCGGCCGAGCGGCTGCCTGGTTATTGTGCGCCAAACCCGTCCGGCGCGCAAGTTATTTCAACGAGTGTTCTGTCCCGGAAACTGCGGCATTCGATGAGGTCGTCGCAATACACGGCACGGATTTCAGTCAGGCCGAGGCGCCGGAATAGTGGCGGAGCCCCCACCGCCAGAACAGACGTGAGGCGATCAGCATACCGGCCGCCAAAAAAATCGCGGCCGTGAGCGAATCCGAGTCGAGCCGGCCCGTAAGGGCCCGGGCCGGCACCGTGATTGCAAACGCGACCGGAACGATGAACGTAAGGACGAAACGGAGCCAGTCGGGATAGATGCCGATGGGCCAGCGCCCGGCCTGGACCATCGCATCGAAGATATTGAGGATGTTCTCGACCTTAATGTACCAGAATGAGATGGTGGACAGGATCAGGAAAAAGCTGTAGATCGTGGCCGCGCCGCACAGGAGGACCAGGCCGAACGTGAGTGTGTCAACGGCGCCGACGTCCATGCCCCTCTTGAAGAGGGCGTACGACAGCACGACTCCGCCCAGCACGAAGTCGGTCGCCTTCCAGATCCGGAACTGGCTGATGCTGATCAGAAACTGCGCATCCTCCGGCTTCGTGAGGGTGTAATCGAGCGTCCCCCGCCGGACGTCCGTCATCAACTGCGCCATACTGGGCCGGATGACGATGGAGATTGCTCCGCCGATAATCACGAAGACGCCGATCAGGGCGAGCAGATCGTAGGATCTCCAGTCGCCCAGGGTTTCCGTGTGCAGAAAGACCACGTAGACCCCGAGCAGCGCCTGTGCAAGGCTCACCATGGACTGGAAGATCTGAACGTAGAAGTTGACGCGATAGGCGAGTTCGTTCAGAATGCCAATCTTGAGGAACGTCCATATCACGATCAATTTGTGCAAAACAGAATACCCCGCAGGTAATGCGTTCTCAAGATCCCACGGCGGAATACTTTCTGACGCCCCGCCGCCAGACGAGTTTGACAATGGCGAATCCGACGACGACCCAGAGAAGCTGCATCAGGAATCCACGTTCGATCTGCGCCGTATCGAGTCTGCCAAGCAACAGCTCGACGGGAAAGGCGACGGACCATTTGAACGGGAGTGCGTCAGCGATCGCCCGGGCCCATCCGGGCAACAGGTCCAGCGGCGCGATTCTGCCCGACAGGAACAGGCCGAAGAAGTAATACATCTGATTGATCGCCTCGTTCCGGGTTGTCCAGAACGCGACAAGCGAGAGCGCCCACTCAACGAAGAATCTGAGGATGTACGCCAGTACCAGCGAGAACACGAACAGGAGGACGTCGGAAACGTCGAAGTCGAACGCGGGATTGAACAGGAGGCAGAGCACGGCCGCGGACGGGATCAGCACGCAGAGGGTCAGGGTCTTGTAACCGATGTTGTCGGCAATGTCACTATGGATGGGGTGGATCGGCTTCAGGAGCATCGCCGACAGCTCGCCGTGCTGGACGCGATAGCCCATTTCGTGCATGATCCAGGTAAACGTCCACATATTGACGACCATCAGGACGATGTAATACGCGGCGAATTCGCCCGTGTCGTAACCTGCCACGTCGCCGCCGCGGGCTAACGCCACGGTTGACCAGACGACACAATAGATCATCGGTTCGAGAAGCCCACCGATCATCCAGATCGCCATGGCGACGCGATATTGAAACTGAAGCGCCAGGGCGGTCTTCAGATATGCCCAGTAAATCGCAAGCATCTTCGTCCATTGCGCCCGAATATTCCGGCGCCGATCGGATACGGGCAAATGAGAGAGGGAGAGCGCAGGTCCGGTGGCGGGCATGCCTTCACCGGGCATCAGGTCCGGCGAGGTCGTCCGGCGTTTCAACCGAAAAGACCTGCTCGATGACCTCCTCGATGGGCGGGTCTTCAACGGTCAGGTCGAGCACGGGTAAATCACCCAGTATCCTTGCGGTCACCCGCGGTGTGGCCTCCTTGGGTACGCGCAGGGAGTACCGCAGACCGTCGGCCTCCACCACGTCTCCGTACGGAGAGAGGTCGGCGTTTTCGGTCTCGAGTTCGACGTCGATGGTCTTGTGCGGGGAGAATCGGGTGACGAGTTCGGAAAGCGCGCCGTCGAAGAGAATCCGGCCGTGGTGGATGACGACAACACGCTTGCAAAGCGCTTCGACGTCGGCCATGTAGTGGCTGGTAAGCAGCACCGTCGCGCCGTGCGCGCGGTTGTAATCTTCAACGAAGCTCCGTATGCGGCGCTGCATGGTAACGTCGAGTCCGATTGTGGGTTCGTCCAGGAAAAGTACCTTCGGACGATGCAGCAGGGCGGCCGCGATCTCGCACTTCATCCGCTCTCCGAGGGACAGATTTCTGACCGGTTTCGGCAAAAGCGGCTCCAGCTCCAGCAGACTCGTCAATTCATCGAGGGTCTCACTGTAGTCCCGTCGTGAAATCCGATAGACCGCCCGGTTGCGTTCCAGGGAGTCAATCATCGGGATGTCCCAGATCAGCTGGTTTCGCTGCCCCATCACGAGCGTAATCTGGCTCAGGAAAACCTTTTCGCGCCGGTGAGGAATATGACCCAGGACTTCTGCCGACCCGTCCGTGGGATAAAGCAGTCCGGAGAGCATCTTGAGTGTCGTGGTCTTCCCCGCCCCGTTGGGACCGAGAAAGCCGACGACCTCACCCGGTTCGACGCTGAAGGAGATCGCTTCGACGGCCCTGACCAATCGCGTTTGCCGTTTGACAAGGCTTTTTGCCGCGGCGCGCAGACCGGCCTCGCGTTCGGGAACGGCGTAGTGCTTGGAGAGATCGCTAACCGTAATGGCGTGCATGTGATCGTGAAAGCCGGCTCGGGGTTTTCTCGACGATGGACAACGAGCCGCCGGTCTGAAGGATTCGGCGGCCCTTGAGAGAAAGAAGAAGAAAAACCATAGGGGACGGGTCCCGGCACGAACGCTCAGGTTCGGATCAGGTCCTGAATGACCCGCCAGTCCGATTCTGTAATGTCGTTGTAGTGCCAGTAGATGAGGGTCGTCAGGCCGCCGTGTTCAACGGTGTGCAGCAGGTGTTCGAGTTCGCGACTGTCCATGCGGACACCACCGTGGTGCAGCCCCATCCAGGGTCGGATGCGGGAAACGTCGCCCACACGCTCTCGCATCTTGAAGATTTCGCTGAGGGCCACCTGCTCGAAGAACTCAGCGGGCAATGGAGCGTCCAGGTCCGCGAGGCATCTGACGCCGGGAACCCACAGGGCGAAGAGTTCGCGCACGCGGTCGAGCGCTTCCGGTTCGTTCATGCCGGGGTTCCACGCGCACAGGGTTTCCGCCCAGCGATACAGCGTGCCTTTAAGGCCATCGATTCCGTGTTGCCAGAAATAGAGTTTCGGGCACTGGAAGTCGACGATTTCCGACAGGCGTCCGAAATTGTAGCCGGTAAGCGGCGCAAAGGCGGGCAGGCGGGGGCCGCAGGCCACCTTGCGCGCCGGCTCCAGGGATCTGGCGGTATCGGCAAATGCGCCGACGTAGTGCTCGATGCTGTCGGTCTTGAAACGGAACCAGTCGAATAGGCCGGGGTTTGCGATCAGCGCGTCGAGGCCGTCGATCAGCCCACGTTCCCGGCGGCCCGGCGGCAGATTCCCCAGATTCCCAAGACGATCCTTCAGCCGCGCCTGCGCCTGCCACAGGACATCGAAATCGTACCCCCATTCTGCGGCTCGCGTACGGCAGCAGTCGCAGTCGCACCGGAACAGATTGCTCCGATAGTCGGGTGCGATTTCGTACCCCCACTCCGGTCCGTCCAGGATGAATCCGTCCACCCCGGGGAAACTCCGCACGACGTCTCGCGTCCGCGCGGGTCCGTACCTGAGTTTCTCCGGATCGTTGATGCAGCCCGGGGCGGATTGAAGCCAATCGTGCAGATACACGCCGAAGTTCCGTTCTTTCGCCCGCTCAACGGCGCGTTGAAGGGTTTCAAACCTGGGCACGTCTTCGGGCGACATCTCCGGCGGACGGGTCTCACATTCGCTATAGAGTTCAGGCGTGGGCGGATACGCCGGCGATGCCCCGAATCTAAGGTCACCGAGCACGATCTTGTCGATGCCCACGCTTTCCAGGCGGTCCAGGATGCGGTCGGCGCCTTCTTCTTCGAAGGCGTCGATCCGGCCGATAAACATCCATATGTCGAGTGACATGGACGGTCCTCACAAAAGGAGGGCGGGTATGAAACCCCGCCCTCAAGGCTCGGGATGTCTGCAAATTCAGCCAATTTCCAGCATTCGGTCCACCGCGCGTCTGGCGCGGATGCGGATATCTTCGGGCACTTCGATCACCTGCTCGTTGTTTTTCAGGGCGTTCAGCGTGTCTTCCAGTGTAATCTCGTTCATATGCGGGCAGCGGATGCTGCATAGCCTTACCATTTCCTTGTCCGGGTTATCGGCCATGATATTGTCGCCCATGCTGCATTCCGTAAGCAGGAGATAGCTCGATGCGTCAGTCTCCTGCACAAACGCGCTCATCTTCGAAGTGCTGCTGGAGAAATCGGATGCGGCCACGACTTCGGGGCTGCACTCCGGATGGGCGAGAACGAGCACTCCCGGAAACTGCTCCCGCACGTTGACGACGTCGTCGACCGTGAATTTTTCGTGTACTTCGCACCGGCCGTGCCAACCGATCAGCTCGTAATCAAGCTCCGCCCGGGGCAGGTCGGGTTCTTCCTTCGTGGGGAAGATGATTCGCTTGCCGGTCTCCTGGGCTACGTTGGCCGCCAGGTATTCGTCGGGAAGAAAGATGACCGTGTCGCTGCCGAGCCATTCCACGACGCTTGCGGCGTTGCTGGACGTGCAGCAGACGTCGCATTCCGCTTTCACGTCCGCGTAGGTATTGATATACGTGACGACCGGCACGCCCGGATATTCCCGCCGCAGCCCTCGAACGTCTTCGGCGGTGATGCTTGCCGCCAGCGAACAGCCTGCAACCCTGGCGGGCAGGAGTACGGTCTTGTCCGGGTTCAGGATCTTCGCGGTTTCCGCCATGAATCGCACGCCGCAGAAGACGATCGGGTCGCAATCGGTTTCAGCGGCCTTGCGGCTGAGTTCGAGCGAATCGCCCACCACGTCCGGCACGGTATGGAACAGCGCCGGTTCCATGTAGTTGTGGCCCAGGATAATGGCGCCCCGCTCCAGCTTAAGGCGGTTGATTTCGTAAACCAGTTCGGCCTTATACAGCAGCTCGATTTCCGGTACGATTCCGCTGAGTTTGCGCTCCATGTGTTCGTACGTTTCCTGGAGCGTATCCGCCAGAATTGCCATCGAGAAAGCCTCCGCGCCCTACCAGCCCATTGAAAAAGTCCATCCGGGCTGCCTGCCTGTACGGTGCACGCAGACAGGCGTCCGGCCCCTGTGGCCGTATAACTGCGTTGCGCTCCCTCCCCGAATCCCCCGATTCGACGCGGTCGCGCGCCTTGTCTACGGCCACAATGACTCAGCCTCGCCTGCAGAGCGACTTTATCAACGGACTGCTACGGCATGCGTACAGGTTAGCGCTAAAGATAAACAAACTTGCCTGGATCGGCAAGAGCAGAGGACCCATGAATTTTTGTTTCTTTCCGGATTCAATAACGGGTTTTCCAGGACACGAAGTGCGGACCGGGGCACATTCCCACCGTTCTGGCGCGTAGCCGGGAGTTAACCCCAATTAAAAAAAACAGCAACGCGGCGACGCGACGAAAATCCCTGAAACGGGGCGTAGCGGCCGTCCAAAAGGACGTTTTTCAGTTCACGTCCAGTGACCTGGTGTATCCCGGTAATCCGAAGTCAATTCGCCTTTATCTGCATCGATATATTCGGTTTTGCTTCCTCAAAGCCTGACGAATCGAGGTTAAAGGGTCGGATCCGGCATGAATCAGCGGTCGAATGGTTAGGAAATTTGGGGACAGAGCACTATTGCGTCAGGTCTTCCCGGCGCGAGCGCCTAAGGAGTGCCGCTTCCGCCGTCTGCCTGTCAGCATCCGTCCTGAGCGGCGTTACGGTGACCCCTGGCGCCGGCCTGGGTGAAAGGATTCGGCTGGCGCCGGCGCGCTGCAGTTCACGGATAACCGGTTCGGGCTCCGGCGCCAGCGCAATAATCGTGCCGCCTGCTCCTGCGCCGGCGAGTTTGGCGCCCAGGGCCCCGGCATTCAACGCGGCCTGAATGAGGCGCTCGTTCTCCGGGCCGGAACCGCCAAGGTCCCGCTGGATCTCGTGATTCTCAAGCATCAGTTCGCCCAGGGTTCGCCAGTCTGCTTCCAGAAGCGCTCGCTTTCCCATTCGAGCCACGTGGGCAATGCGCAGATAGCTGCGGACGACTTCCCGGTCGCCTTCCAGCCAGCGTTCCCGGATCGGCTGGTGCACGCGGGCGGAGTTGCGTTTTATCCCCGTGTGGGCGAGGACGAAGGGATATTCGTCGATGAATGGCGCGAGGGATTCGACGGTGGCGTAGGGTTCGTCGGCCAGCGCGCGGTAGAACTGCTTTTCCCGGAAATCCAGAAAGTTCAGCCCACCGATTGTGCACATGTAGGCGTCCTGGTAGCCGCACAGTACCAGGTAGTGCAGCTCGATGTGGCGTGCCATTTCCGCACGGTAGTATATGTGGACGGACCGGCCCATGTAGGCCAGAACGGCATTGAGAATGGATACGATCAGGGCGGACGAACTTGACAGTCCCGCCCGGAACGGGACGTCGCACGCCCAGCGCAGGGAGAACAGCGCGTTTTTCAGGTTGAGGTAGTCGACAACGGCCATCGCAACGTCGAAATATCCGCCGTCCGGCTTCAATGCATCCGCGGGTTGGATCACACGGCGGCAACCCGCAACCTCGAAGCTCAGAACGTCGGCGGGTTCGATGAGAACGACGGCGCGTTCCTGTGTTGAACAGGAGATGACGCTGCCTCCGTACATATCAGTTGGATTGCCGATAATGCCCGCTCTGCCGGGCGCCGTACTCAGGTATGCCCCCGGCATACTCAGAATTCCCTCAACTGTTTCTGGATATGCTGTCGGATGAGATAACCGTGCCGCTGGTCCGAGATGGCGAAGTCGATGAAGGCCTTGTAGTAGGATACGGGGTCGCCGATGCCATAACGGCGTTCCTCTTTTTTCAGGCGGACGCACCGTACTTTCCGGCCCATCTTGATTAGCGTGGCGATCGCGTCCGTCAGCTCAAGTTTTCCGCTTTGTCCCGGCAGGGTGTGGCGGATTGCGTCGAAGATCTCGGGATGAAACACATATCGTGCGGCGACTGCAAGGCGACTGGGCGCGTCGGCTGCGGACGGCTTTTCCACGATGCTCTCGATCTCGAAGTCCGTGCCGGCCCGGCCTCTGGGCTTGACAATGCCGTAGTTGGGCACATCCGAGGGATCCACCTCCACAACGGCGATGGTACATCGGGAATCGTGCTGGAAGTGGGACCGGATCATCCTCCGGATCAGGCCCGCGTGGCTCCCGGACTTGACAATGGTATCTCCAAGCGCCACAACGAACGGGTCGTTTCCCGCGAAGTCCTCGGCGCCGCCAATGGCGTCTCCTATTCCGGGAGGCGAGTGCCGCCCGTGGGGGATGAGTTGGCGTGTAAAGAAGAATCTTGCTGACTCGCGTTCGAAGTCCACTGTGTCCATCAGTTCCCGGTTTTCGCTATCCGAAAGCCGATGCAACAGCTCATGGTCCCGATCGAAGTGATCTTCGACAGACCGTTTGTCGCGTCCCGTTATAAACAGGAACCTTGTCAGCCCCTGGTCGACCATTTCTTCCACGACGTACTGGACCACGGGCTTGCACGCAACCGGGAGCATCTCCTTGGGTTGCGACTTGGTGGCAGGCAGCAGCCCGGTGCCCATACCGGCTAACGGGATCACGACCTTTTCGATTTCCATAGGTTGGAACTCCCCGGGTTATTGGAACACAAAAATCAGGGCATGCCTGCTGCGGCACACCCTGTATTCGATGTGACGGTCATGGTTCGTACCGCGGCCGTCGATTCCGTCCGCACCGGCGTGTCAACGAGATCGAGTTCGTTCGGCTCGCGTCAACCGGCGCGGTAACCGGACAGGTTCGTGGCCGGCAGGGGCCTGGGGAAACATTGCACAGGGCCCGCCCGGGTCGGCTCATGAGGCCTGGACGCTTGCTTACAACACGGCCTCGAGTTTTTCAACCAGTTGTTTCTTCGGCACCGCACCAACAATCTGGTCGGCCAATTCGCCATTTTTGAAGATGAGCAATGTCGGGATACTGCGGATACCGTAGTCGGCGGCGATTTTCTGCTCTGAGTCCACGTCGACTTTGCCGACCTTTGCCCGGCCCTCGTATTCGACGGCGAGCTCGTCCACGATTGGCGCAACCATGCGGCAGGGCCCGCACCACACGGCCCAGAAGTCCACGAGTACCGGAAGGGAGGACTCGACCACTTCAGCGTGAAAGCTGTCGTCGGTTATGGTTATTGGATTTCCCAACGCGCACACCGCCTTTCGTTAATGGGTTCGATTCACCATTGGCGTTCTTGCTTTGCATTGTCAGCCGCCTCACCGACGTTCCCCCAATACGAACCGTCGGATCCCGGCCCGTCATGAATTGTCAAATCTACCAAGTTTCGGGGGTTGTGTCAAGAATCAGAAAAACCGGCGGAGACCCGCGTGAAGGGGTGGCCCGGCGCCGGTTCAGACGGCCGGCCCGGAACACATGCGGCAGATGAGTTGCGTGAGCGTGGCCGCGGGTGCGCGAGAACGGGACTTCAGGCGGTTGTCCGCGTTCAGGAGCGCTTCGTAAGCGTGCCACAGGTTCTGTTCGTCGAAACGGGCGGCCTGATCGAGATAGCCGGCAACAAAGAATGGTGGAACCTTCAGCTTTCTTGCCAGTTCGGACCGCGGCAATTCATGATTCCTGAGCCACCGGGCCTTGCGAAGAAGGCCAATATGCCGGATCAGCATCGCGACAATTGCCACGGGACTGTCACCGCGGTCCAGGAGGCGATGCAAAACGGTCAGGGCTTCGCCGGTTTTCCGTTGCCCCACGGCATTGGCGAGTTCGAACACCGTTGCATTTCGGGAGGCGCCGGCCACCTGGACCACGTCGTCGCACGTGATCGTATCACGTTTATCCGTATAGATGGCCAGCTTTTCGAGTTCGCTGACGAGTTCGCCCGGATTCGGCCCTACGCCAAGGTGAAGCATGTGTGCGGCATCGGGTTCAATCCGTTTATTCAGGGCAGTCGCCCGCCTGCGAATCCACTGCGGGAGTTCCTTCTCATAGGGCGGCTTGAATTCCACCGAAACGGCGTTCTTCCTCAAAGCTGCAGACAGTTTCTTGCGGCCGTCCAGTTTGTCCGCGGTAAAGACAAGGACAGTGGTCTCAACCGGGTTGTCGATGAGTGGCAGGAGCGTCCGCGCGTCGGTGTCCCGCAACCGTTCCAGGCGCTTGACCACGACAACCCGCCGCGCCGCCATCATCGGAAAGGTGGTTGCCCGGCTGACGGCGTCCGCCGCGTCCATGTCCTCGCCGTGGAAGACGTCCAGGTTGAACGCTTTTGACGCGGGATCGACGGCAGCGTCGACAAGGGCTTTCAGACTTTCTTCCCTGGCGACGTTCTCAGACCCGTGCAGCAGATACAGCGGTGTGAATTCACGCCGTTTGATCTGCGCGGTCAGCCTGTCGTGCATGTTGGCGGATCTGGACCTGGATTTGGCCACGGTCGAGGACCACGAGAAAAACGCGGAAGCGCCAAGAGACGTGCCCGGCGCATCCGCCTGCCTGCATCAGCCGTCAAGGTCGCGGAATTCGGCATCCGTGACCCGATCCTTGTTGATGTGCCAGGGTGGCTTCCTGCCGGTAGGGCGCGAACCGTCTCTTGTTGGAAAGACCCATCGAATCGAAGCGCGCAGAAGGTCCCGAAGCACACGGAATACAAGAACCAGCATCAGGCCGAAAAGGAAAATGCGCAGCAACATGGTGTACTCCCGCTAGAAAATTTGAACGCCGGACGCAGGATCGGTGACGACTTCACCAACGACGTAGCCGTCCTCACCATTTCGATTCAATTGCGCGACCGCCTGTTCAGCCTGGCTGGCCGGGACAACAAGCACCAGGCCCAGGCCCATATTGAACACGCGAAACATCTCGTCGGTATGAATGTTGTCGCCCACCCTCTGGAGCAGATCGAACACAGGCGGTTCGGGCCAGGCGCCCCGGAAGATCCGTGCGCCAAGCCCGTCCGGAAGGGTGCGCGGCAGGTTGTCCACGATTCCTCCTCCGGTGATGTGGGCCATCCCACGTAACGACACGGCTTCCATAAGATCCAGCGCAGAAGAAACGTAACTCCTGTGGGGGGCCAGCAGGGTCTCGCCGATTGTGCCGCCGAGTACATCCAGGTGTGTGTGGACGTCCCATCCTGCGGCTTCAAACAAAAGTCTGCGCGCCAGCGAATAACCGTTGGTGTGGAGACCGGATGACGGCAGGCCGATGAGCTTGTCGCCCTGTTTCACCCGGGAGCCATCCAGAATGTCTTCCCGGTTGACAATGCCGACGATCGTCCCCGCCAGGTCGTATTCGCCCTCGGCGTAAAAATCGGGCATCTCCGCCATTTCGCCCCCCAGCAGTGCGCAACCGCAGGCTTTACATCCATTTGCGATTCCCGCGACGACGGCCTCGGCCACTGCGGGATCGTGTTTTCCCATGGCGAGGTAGTCCATGAAGAAGAGCGGACGCGCGCCCTGTACGAGGATGTCATTGGCGCAGTGGGCGACAAGGTCGGCTCCCACCGTATTGTGGATACCGGTCAGAAATGCAATTTTCAGCTTGGTGCCGACACCATCCGTTCCGGCTACGAGGACGGGGTCCCGGTAATCGTCCCATCGAGGCGCAAAGAGGCCGCCGAAACCACCGATGTCGGCAAGCACTTCCGGACCGAAGGTGGATCGTACCGTTGCGGCGATAGCCTTTTTTGTTCGACCGGCGGTTTCAATGTTCACGCCGGCTGCCGCATATGCGTCTGACTTTTCCGGCATCGGGTTTCCTTCGGGGCGCGGCATCCGGCGACGGACGCGGCAACGATCTGTTCCGCGACGCGTACGGCCTGGACCGCCGCGCCAACGTCATGCACACGAACGATGTGAGCTCCCGCGGCCGCGGAGAAACCCACGGCGGCCAGCGTGCCGTGCAGCCGTGCCTCCGGCGGAAGATCCAGTGCCGCACCGATGAATTTCTTGCGGGAAGGGCCCACCATCAGAGGGCAGTCCAGGTTATGAAATTCCTCGAGCCGGGCGAGAATTTCAAAATTGTGGGCATATCGTTTACCGAATCCCAGGCCCGGGTCGATCAGAATGCGGCCGGGATCGATGCCCGCTTCGATGGCCGCGGTCCTGCGTTCGTCGAGAAAATCGAGAATTTCGCGGATCAGGTTGTGATAAACCGGCTTGATCTGCATCGTCCGGGGCGTACCCTTCATGTGCATGAGAACGACCGCGGCGCCTGATTTCGCGATCGTTGCGCCCATGAGCGGGTCGAATCGCATGGCGCTGATGTCGTTTACGATGGATGCGCCCAGTTGAATGGCGCTTTGCGCGACAGCGGCTTTGGTGGTGTCTATGGAAATGATCAGATTCGTTCTGGACGCGATTTCGTCAATAACGGGCGCCGTGCGGCGAATTTCCTCTTCCGCAGAAACGGGTTGGGCGCCAGCCCCGTACGGTCCGGCGGGGCGTGTGGATTCACCGCCCACGTCGATGATATCCGCGCCTTCTTCAGCCATCAGAAGTGCGCGTTCGATGGCCTGCTGCGGCTCAAGATAACGTCCGCCGTCGGCAAACGAATCGGGTGTCACGTTGAGAATCCCCATGATGAGGGTCCGTGAGCCCAGCTGAAGTTCGTTCCCTCGACAATCGAGCCGATGGGCGGGGGGTCTCATGTATCGCATACGAACACCGGAAATGCAAAAGGGATGGCAAAATGACACGGCGTTTTACCATCCCTCAATAAGAACCGGGTACCGCGTTTAATCGTCGTCGTCAGACGATTCCC
>LXNJ01001137.1_pt1 | contig 16366 bp, 11 predicted proteins | sample 809081 | NCBI WGS metagenome assembly LXNJ01 (sample SAMN04870510, study PRJNA318959) | sponge metagenome | biome: sponge; feature: marine sponge reef; material: water | host: Petrosia ficiformis | place: Greece: Milos, Mediterranean Sea | collected 2013-05-29 | depth 5-7 m
GATGAGGTGGCGGCAGGCGGGACACAGCATCGCCTTGTGATGCTCCGCACTGGTCGTTGCGGCGCCGCATACCCCGCAGAAACGGGACGTGCGGCGCCACCGGGCGAGGTGGGCCGCGTTGAGCGCCAGCCACAACTCGGGTTCGGACAACACGCCGAGTACGGTGCGCAACCCGACGGCGGCGACGCCCGCAGGCGGTCGCCAGTCGGGCTCCGCCAGGGCGGCGGTGGCGCGCGCGTCAGAGTCCGGGACATGCACCGGGAACCAGTCCAGGTCGTCCACTCCCCAGTCCTTCACGTCGCGCAGCGACGGCAGTTCCGCGGCGTCTCCGGCGAGGACGAGTCGGTCGTGAACGAACAGGCAGGCTCTCATGATCGTCCCAAAGGTACGCAATCGGGGGACGCGCGGCGTACCTGTTCGCCGGCGCGCGCCGTGTCTATTGTCTAGACATGGAGACAGTTAACCCCGACCCACGTCCCGCGTGGGCCAAGGTGGTCGATCAGACCCGGTGCATCGGCTGTCACGCCTGCACCACGGCCTGCAAGTCCGAGAACGAAGTGCCCCTCTCGGTCACGCGCACGTACGTTAAGTATGTCGACACCGGGATCTTCCCCGAGGCCCGGCGGTCCTTTCAGGTAACGCGCTGCAACCAGTGCGAGGAGCCCCCGTGCGTGGACGCGTGCCCCACGTCGGCGATGTTCAGGCGCGCGGATGGGATCGTCGACTTCGACAAGAGCGCCTGCATCGGGTGCAAGGCCTGTATCGCGGCCTGCCCGTACGACGCGATCTTCATCAATCCGTCCGACGGGGCGGCCGAGAAGTGCAACTTCTGCGCGCACCGGATCGACGTGGGTCTGGAGCCCGCGTGCGTGGTGGTCTGCCCGACGGAGGCCCTGCTGGTGGGGGACATGAACGACCCGTCGTCGAAGGTGGCCCGGATCATAAACCGCGATCCGGTGGCTGTGCGGCGGCCCGAGAAGGAGACGAAGCCCAAGCTGTACTACAAGGGCGGCGACCAGGTGACGCTCGACCCGCTCGCCGCCCGGCGTCCGGAAGGCGGCCTGTTCATGTGGAGCGAACAGGGCGATGTGGAGCACGGCGTGCCGTCGGGACACCCGGGGCCGTGGAACTCTTCGGCGGCGGCAGTGCTCAGCTACGACATTCCGCACCGGGCTCCCTGGGACTTCCGCGTCTCGCTGTACACTTGGACGAAGTCGATCGCGGCGGGTGCGTATCTGGCGCCGCTCCTTCTCCTCATGACCGGTGCGCTGGCCCCCTCCAACCCGCTCTGGACGCTGGCCGCGCCGATCGTGGCCGGTTTCTTCCTCGCGCTCACGGGCGCCATCCTGATCTGGGATCTGGAGCATCCCGAGCGCTTCCACCTCATCTTTCGCCGCCCGCAATGGCGAAGCTGGCTGGTGCGGGGCGGCTTCATCATCGGCGGCTACGGCGCCGCGCTAGCCGCCCACTTCGCGGCGACCCTGACCGGCGCGTATCCGCCTCCGTGGCTCGGCTGGCTCGGGGGTGGCCTCGCGGTCCTCACGGCGGTGTACACGGCCTTCCTCTTCGGCCAGGCGAAGGCGCGCGACATGTGGCAGAACCCGCTGCTGCCCGCGCACTTCCTGGTGCAGGCGGGGGTCGCGGGCGGGGCCGTGACCGCCCTCGCGGCGCTCATCATGGAGGGCGCGGGGACCGCCACGGCCGCCGCGCTGCTCGTCTTCGCCGTGGCCAGCGGGGTGCACGCCCTCATGATCGCGGGCGAGGTTCTCATGCCGGCCCCCACCGCGCACGCACGCCTCGCCGAGCGCGAGATGACGCACGGCCGCTTCCGTCGCTGGTTCCGGGTGGGGCTGGCCGGCGCCCTGGTCGGGGCCGCGGCTCCCTGGCTCGGATGGGTTGCGGTCCCGGTCGGCCTCGCCGCGCTGCTCGCCTACGAGCACGCCTACGTCCAGGCCGGCCAGTCGGTGCCGCTGGCATGAGCGGGCGCGACGGGTCCCGGCGCCGCACGATCGACGACCTGAACCGGCGGGTGTCGGCCTCGAGGGCCGACGTGGAAGCCCGCGGCGAGACCTTCTACCCCGGCGCGAGCCGTGTGCACCTCGCCGCATATCCGCCGAAGGAGCGCTGGAGCGACTGGGTCGAACTGGACTCGAAGGCGTGGCCGGAGCGCGTCGAGCGCCGCTACATGCTGGTGCCCACGACGTGCTTCAACTGCGAATCGGCGTGCGGCCTGCTCGCCTACGTCGACCGCGACACCCTCGAGGTGCGCAAGTTCGAGGGCAACCCGGAGCACCCGGGGTCGCGCGGGCGGAACTGCGCCAAGGGACCCGCCACCGTGACGCAGCTTACCGATCCGGACCGGATCCTCACGCCGCTCAAGCGCGCCGGAGCCAGGGGCGAGGGGAAGTGGGAGCGAGTGAGCTGGGGCGAGGCGCTGGACGACATCGCCGGGCGGATCCGCGCGGCCATGGACGAGGACCGGCACCGCGAGGTCATGTACCACGTCGGACGTCCCGGCGAAGACGGCTTCACGGAGCGGACGCTGGCGGCGTGGGGCGTGGATGGTCACAACTCACATACAAACATCTGTTCTTCGGGCGCGCGCATGGGCTACCACCTGTGGATGGGGATGGACCGGCCCAGCCCGGATCACGAGAACGCCCGCGTCATTCTGCTGGTCAGCAGCCATTTGGAGGCCGGCCACTACTTCAATCCGCACGCCCAGCGCGTGATGGAGGGGAAGAAGCGGGGCGCCAGGCTGATCGTCTTCGACACGCGGCTGTCCAACACCGCCACGCACGCGGACCACTGGCTGTCGACCTACCCCGGTTCGGAAGCCGCGGTGCTGCTGGCGGTCGCGAATCACCTTATCCGCACCGGCCGCTACAACGAGGACTTCGTCGAACGCTGGTGGAACTGGCGCGAGTACCTGGAGGAAAACCATCCCGGCGAGCCGGCCACCTTCGAGACGTTCAAGTCGGTGCTCGGCGGGCTCTACGCCGAATTCACGTTCGAATTCGCGGCGGCCGAGAGCGGCGTTTCGGCTGAAACGATCGAGGCGGTCGCGGAGACCGTCGCGGGTGCGGGCACCCGGCTGTCGACGCACAACTGGCGGAGCGCGGCGGCGGGCAATCTGGGGGGCTGGCAGGTGGCGCGGGCGCTGTTTCTGCTGAACGCGCTGATGGGGGCCATCGCGGTGCCCGGCGGAACCTATCCCAACTCGTGGAACAAGTTCGTGCCGCGGCCGATCCGCATGCCCGCGCAGCACCCGAAGCGCTGGAACGACCTGACATGGCCGTCCGACTACCCGCTGAGCCTGATGGAGATGTCGTTTCTGCTGCCCCACCTGACCGCCGAGCGGGGCGGGCGCCTGGATGTCTACTTCACCCGCGTGTACAACCCCGTGTGGACCAATCCCGACGGCTTCTCGTGGCTTGAGATGCTCACGGACCCGGAGCGGATCGGGCTGCACGTTGCGCTTACGCCGACCTGGAACGAGACGGCGTTCCTTGCCGACTACGTGCTGCCCATGGGCCACTCGTCGGAGCGCCACGACCTGACGTCGTACGAGCAGTACGATGGCTGCTGGATCGGCTTCCGGCAGCCGGTGCTGCGCGCCGCGCGCGAGCGGCTGGGCGAGGAAGTGGCTTCCACCCGTGACGTGACGCCGGGGGAGGTGTGGGAGGAGAACGAGTTCTGGATCGAGCTGACGTGGCGGATCGATCCGGACGGCTCGCGCGGGATTCGCAGGTTCTTCGAGTCGCGCAAGCGGCCGGGCGAGAAGATGAGCGTGGACGAGTACTACGGGTGGATCTTCGAGAATTCGGTCCCGGGGCTGCCGGAAAGGGCCGCGCGCGAGGGGCTGACACCGCTGGAATACATGCGCCGGTTCGGGGCCTTCGAGATCAGCCGGGGGGTGGGCGCGGTCTACGAGGAGCGGGTTGCCGAGGATGAACTTGAGGACGTGCGTGTCGGTGCCGGCGGGCGGGCGTACACGCGGGGGGCGGCGCCTCCGTCCTCCAACGTGGTGCCGCTGCCGCCGCTGGACGGCGACGGGGAGGGGCGTCGCCGGGTGGGCGTCGAGGTGGAGGGCGTGGTTCGTCGCGGGTTCCCGACGCCCACCGGCCGGCTCGAGTTCTGGTCGCGGACGCTGGCCGAGTGGGGATGGCCCGAGATGGCGTTGCCGGGCTATGTGCGCAGTCATGTTCACAGGGCGAACCTGGAGCGGGACCAGATGTGCCTGATCTCCACGTTCCGGCTGCCCGTGCAGATTCACACGCGCAGCGCCAACGCCAAGTGGCTGAACGAGATCGCCCACACCAACCCCTTGTGGCTGCACCCTCGCGATGCCGAGCGTATCGGGGTGGGGACGGGCGATCTGGTCCGCGTCGAGACCGGGATCGGTCACTTTGTGGTGAAGGCCTGGGTGACCGAGGGGATTCATCCGGGGGTGGTGGCGTGCTCGCATCACATGGGGCGTTGGAAGACGGGCGAGGGGCCGCGGCAGACGATGGCGACCGTGGCGCTCAGCCGGGAGGGAAGCGGGTGGGGGATGAGGAGGAGGAGCGGCACGGGGCCCTTCCGTTCGGACGACCCCGACACGTCGCGAATCTGGTGGACGGACGTAGGCGTGCACCAGAACATGACCTTTCCCGTGCAGCCCGATCCCATCTCCGGGGCGCATTGCTGGCACCAGGCGGTCAGGGTAAGGAAGGCCGACGAGGGCGACCGCTATGGTGACATCGCGGTCGACACGGAGCGGTCGCGGCGCGCGTTCCGGCGCTGGTTGAAGCTCACGCGTCCCGCCGGGCTGCACTCGCCGGACGGGACCCGCCGTCCCTACTGGCTGCTGCGGCCGGTCCGACCCGAGCGGGGGGCGTTCCGGCTGCCGGAGGAGGCGGCGGGGGTGGGGGCGGCGGGAGCCGTGAATGGCCGCAAGCGGGGCGACTCGGACGGGGATCGCCAAGCCGACCCCTGACGTCGAATGGAACTGTTCCGCGCGCTCGGCGCGCTGATCGAGCCCCCCCGCCGCGAGCACGAGCGGATCGCCGAAGCCGTCGGCCTGCCCCGTCCGCCGGCTCCATCCGTTCACGCGACGGTCGTGGGGTTCCAGCGCTATCCGCATGCGTCCGTGTACCTGGGTCCGGAAGGCATGATGGGCGGCGAGGCCCGCGACCGGGTGGCCGGATTTCGCAGCGCGCTGGGGATCGACGCAGAGGCGGAAGAGGACCACCTGGCCTCGCTGCTGGCGCTGCTCGCCGCGCTCGACGGATGGCAGCGGGAAGAGCGCCACGGTGCGCGCCGCGCGCTCATGCAGCAGGCCCGCGTGACCCTGGTCTGGGAACACCTGGCGTCATGGCTCGGTCTCTACCTGGCAAGCTTCGAGGGGTGCGGCGATGCCTTCTACGAGGCGTGGGCGAACCTGCTCGGCGAGGCGCTGGACGAGGTGACGGGTGACATGGAGCTGCCGCGCTACCTGCCCGCGGCGTTGCGCGCGGCGCCCGGGCTCGCGGACCCGCGGCGTGAAGGCGGCGGCGCATTCCTGGCGGGGCTGCTGGCGCCGGTGCGTGCCGGCGCGATTGTTCTGCGCGACGATCTGGTCCGGCTCGGGGACGAGGTGGGGTTGGCCTGCCGCGCGGGGGAGCGGCGGTACGTGCTGCGGTCGTTCTTCGCGCAGGACCCGGCCGGGACGCTGCGGTGGCTGGCCGGTCACGCGAAGGTGTGGAGTGGCCGGGTCGCGGGGCGGGGGCCGGAGCCGATTGCGCGGTGGTGGGCGGAGCGGGCGAGCGAGTCCGCGCGGCTGCTTGCCGGGCTGGCGGAAGGGGCGTTGGCCGAGGGGGCGGCCGCGGCCGGGGTGACCGGGCGGTGAGCGTGAGGGGGCGTGGGGGGGGTGGGCGGGGGGGCGACCCCGTCCTCGGAGCGGAGGCGTGGGCCGCGCGCCGTGCGACGTCCCGTGACGTGATCGCGGGCCTGAGCGTCACGCTCTTGATCATTCCCCAGAGCATGGCGTATGCCGAGCTGGCGGGCCTGCCTAGCGTCCACGGCCTCTATGCGTCGGCGCTGCCCCTCATCGCGGCCGGGCTCTTCGCTTCGTGCCCATACCTGCAGTCGGGTCCCGTGGCGCTCACGGCGCTGCTCACCCACGGCGCTCTCGTCACCATTGCGACGCCCGGGAGTTCGGAGTATGTGGGGGCAGCGGCCCTTCTCGCCATGATCGTCGGACTTACACGGCTGGCGATTGCCCTGGTGCGTGCCGGCAAGGTCACCTACCTGATGTCGCAGCCGGTCGTCAGGGGCTTCACCTCGGGGGCCGCCATACTCATTCTGTTGTCCCAGTTTCCGTCCGCGCTTGGCCTCACGGCGTCCGGCGAGAGCGGGCTCGTCGGCAATACGGTCCGGGCGCTCCTCAGCCCTGGCACCTGGAACGTCGCGGCCATCGCGCTCACGGTGCTCACCGTGGCGATCACCCTCCTGGCACGCAGGATCCACCCGCTTTTTCCGGGCGCGCTGGTGGCGGTTCTGGGCGGCGTTCTCTTTGCCACGCTGGCCGGCTACGGGGGGCCGATCGTAGGGACCATTCCAGGCTCGCTGCCACCGATCAGCCTTGCCTTGCCCTGGAGCCTGGTGCCGGCGCTGTTCCTGCCGGGCGTGGTGATCGCCCTCGTGGGCTTTGCCGAGACCACGGCCATTGCCCGCAGCTTTGCGACGCACGACCGCGCGACGTGGAGTCCGGACCGGGAATTCCTGGCCCAGGGAGCCGCCAACGTCGTCTCCGGGCTCTGCGGCGGCATGCCCGCGGACGGCTCGCTTTCGCGCAGCAGCCTCAACCACCTTTCGGGCGCCGGGACCCGGTGGTCCGGGGTCATCACGGGCATCGCCGTACTGCTGTTCCTGCCCTTTGCAGGCGTGTTGTCCGCGCTCCCGAAGGCGGTACTGGCGGGGATCGTTATCGCGGCGGTGGGCGGCCTCGTGCGTCCGCGCCTGCTGATCAGCGTATGGACGCTATCGCGGATCCAGGCGCTGGTGGTGTGGTTCACCCTCGCCCTTTGCCTGCTCCTCGCCCCCCGAATCGAGCAGGCCCTGTTGCTTGGCATTCTGGTGTCGCTGGCCATCCACGTCTGGCGTGAACGGCGGGCCGGTTTCGACAGCTGGATGGAGGACGGGACCCTGCATCTCGAGGTCAAGGGCATCCTCTGGTTCGCCTCGGCGCCGCGGCTGGAGGAGGCGCTTATGGACAGGCTCACGGACGCGGGCGCAGTATCCGAGGTGGTGATCCACCTGGAAGGCCTGGGGCGAATCGATCTCACCGGAGCCCTTGTGCTCAAGCGAGTGGTCGAGGAGACTCGGGCGATGGGCATTCCCTCCTCACTGAGGGGTGTGCCGCCACAGGCCCGCGCGCTGATCGACAACATTTTCGGAATGCCGCCGGCCACCTACCTGTAGGAGCCAGGAAATGCACAAGCTGATCCTCGCAGTGCTCGCGACCGGTGTGCTCGCGCAGCAACCCGCCGGCATCCATATCTCCAGCGCGGACATTCGCGCCACAATCGACAACGCCCCGGAGGGAAGGGTCAGCGACCAGCAGATTCGGCACATCGATGCGGGTGGCCATAACGTCGGCGTGGGCGTCGTCCAGCGGCCGCCCGCCACCTCTCTGAGCGCGATTCAGCACCACAACCAGACCGAGGTCTACTACGTGGTGTCCGGGCGCGGGACGCTGGTGACGGGGGGTGCGCTTTCAGGTGGTCGCCGACTGGATCCGGAGGGTGCCGTGGTGCGGACGCTCACCGGCCCGAGTTCCGTGGGCGGCATCGCCGGCGGTGAAAGCCGGGAGATCGGTCCTGGCGACATGGTCATCATCCCGGCGGATTCGCCCCACGGCTTCAGCGAAATCACCGAGACCATAACCTACATCGTCGTGCGGGTGGACCCCGAGCAGCTGGTGGAGCTGAAATAGGGGCGAGTTCCCAAGAGGCGGAACGCCGCTCGGAGCCCACGCACGGCCAGCCGGTCCTGGCTTCCGGCTGCGGGGCGCACGCGGTGACGGTCGACAGCAGGGCGGTTGCGGCAACAACACGCTTCATCGAATGGACTCCGACCGGGAACCGGGCCCTGATTCCGCGGCGTCGCCTTTCAGGGGGCTTTTCGCGCCGGCCCCGAAGCGTCCAGCCAGAAGGTATCGGTATAGCTTGAGGGCGAGCCGCTCCTCGAACTCCTCCAGCCGGTGCCGGGCGGCGCGTGTGAGCAACATCGTCTGGCAGGACGTGTCGGCACTCACGGTGGGCGCCACTGCGTCCGAGGGGTCGACCGGCCAGATTGCATCGCCCGGGCCGTACTGACGGAAGCGCTTGCCCGCGGAATCGTGGGCGGAAGCCTGGCCGGACGTCAGCAACTGCAGGCCTTCGCTCGACTCGCCCGGCCCGGCAAGAGTCTCTCCTGAGGCGTATTGGCGCGGACTCAACCAGCCTCGCAGCTCATCCACCAGGTCCTCGAAGCGGGTTCGCCGGGCCAGTTGGCTGTCCAGGTCGGCGGCGGCATCCGCCAAAACGGCAGCGCGGTGCTCGTCAACCATGCTCGCGTTTGCCTTCCACGCGTCAATGACAATGTCCTCACAGTGTTCAAGGGCGCTGTCCAGGTCGGGCTCCATCCGCAAGGCCGCAAACTCGGAGCGGGGAAGGTTGCGCTCCAGACCGGTTCCAATCTGTTCCGACGGCGCGCTCAGGACCACCTGCACGCCGGCGGCATTCGCCGACTGCAGGAACCTCGCGAGGACGTTCACCGCCGAGAAGTCGAAGCCGGAAACATTCGTGAAATCCAGCATCATGCAGGCGGGACGCGGTTCGCCGCTCAGCGATTTCTTGAGGTGATCGGCGAGGGGATAGACACTTCCGAAGAAGATGTAGCCGCGCAGCCGCCAACCCGGCGCGCGGTCGCCCTCCTGCCGCAGAATGACCTGATCCGGGACGGACCGCGCCTTGGTGCTCCGGCGCTCGCGGACCGTGAAGCGCGAGCCGACCGGGTCCACGCGGCTCAGGCGGACGGCGAAGAACGCAAGGGCGGCCAGCATCCCGATGCCCACGCCTTCGAACAGCCCGAACACCACGGTTACCCCTGCGATCAGCACGATGACGCCGTACTCCATCCCCGGAAGACGCTTTCGGCTTCTCAGGAGTCCTTCATCGAGCATACCGAGGCCGGCGAAGACCAGAATGCCTCCGACGAGCGGAACGGGGATCAGTTCCAACATCCCATCGCCCAGAAACAGGGCGGCTGCAATGACGAGGGCCGCGACGATTCCGGTGAGGCGGGTGGCTGCCCCGAAAAGCTTGCTGCGCAGCGACGCGGGCACGATCATGCTCGCGGTCGTTCCGCCGCCAAGGCCTGCCAGCACGTTCGCGATCCCCGTCGCGCGAAACTCGCGGTTCCAGTCCAGGTCCTGGTTCGTGGCCATCTCAATGCCGGCGAGATTCATGATCACAACGAGCAGCGCGATCAGCACCAGCAGGAGCAGGGTGGGGATCTGCAGGGCCATTGCGGTCCAGTCCACATATGCCAGGTCCGCAGGCCCCAGAGGTGGCCACAGGCTCGCTTCCGACGTGCTCTTCAGCAAGAACCCTGCCGCTCTCGCCTCGTCGCCCGAGATGCCGAGGAGGGCCAGTGCGAGGTGATACGCACCCACCGCCACCGCAACCCCGGCGGGCAGGATGAACGGCCGGCCCCACTGCCTCATCGCGACATACAGGGCGACGCCGAACGCCACTCCGGGGCTCCAGGTCCAGAGCTCCGGCGGTTCGACGAGCGTCGGAATCGCGCGCCAGTCCATTTCCGCTCCCATCAGGGACATTGCGGCCAGACAAACCGCTCCCCCGATTCCGGCCACGAAACCGCCCGCGACCGAATAGGGGACGAATCGCGCCACATAGGCGAGTCGGAATCGCCAGATCAGGAGAAGGCCTGAGCCCATGACCGTTGCGGCGATTACCAGGGCCACTGCGGTCGTGACGAACAGGGTGTCGCCCTCGGCGCCCATCGTGGCGCCGACCTGGGCCATCACGATGACGAGGGCGGGCGACAGCCCCGATATCGCCCCGCGAAAGCCACCCATTAGGGCGATGACCAGGCAGGCGGCGAAGTTCCCGAACAGCACCAGGCCGACGCCCTGGAACGAATATGGAGCCAGGGCCCCCGAGAATACCACGCTACCGTAGGCGACCTGGGCGACCAGCAGGGCGAGGCCCGAGGTGAGGCCGGTCGCCAGCGCCGGGACGGCGTTTGCCGAGACGGTGTCTGCGCGGATTTCCGACGCAAGACTGCGGAGCGATGACCTCACGGCCGCGCTTGCGAGGGACCCTCCGCCCCTGCGGATCCCGTTAGGCACACCGGCCGGGCAAAGGGGACTCGGCCTTGTTTGCGCTTCAAGAACTCACCCCCCGCTGGGGCCTCGGCTCAACCTGCTCTGTGGGATCACCAATCTACGCCTGATGAGACATGCCATACCAGCCGGAGATGCCCGCAGGGACACGCAGTGCCGGGGCGCCCGGCGTCGGTCGCGGTGTCAGAACTCCCCTACGAACTCGATCTCGGGTTTGAGTTCGTATCCCGTCTCGCGGGACACCGTCTCGCGGGACAACTCGATCAGGGTCATTACTTCTGCTGCGGTCGCACCCCCCAGGTTGACGATCTGGTTGGCGTGCCTGTCGGAGATCTGCGCCGCTCCGTGCACGTGCCCATTGAGTCCGCACTCGGCGATCGGCTGACGCGCATTGATCCCGTCGATCATCTTGAAGATGGATCCGGCGTTCGGGTAGAGACACAGGCTCGGGAAGCGCTCGTTGCGCCAGGCGAGATTCTCCCGCACCACCCTGTGGAGGGCCGGGATCTCCGTCGGCACAAGCTTCAACGAGGCGTCCAGGATCAGATCGCCGGTGTCGGTGATGACGCTGTGGTTGTACCCGAACCGGAAATACTCGGGGCCCTCATGCCGTATCTCGCCGTCGGGAGTGAGGATCGTCGCGCCCTCCATGAACTCCTCCCAGAACACGGTGCGTTCCCGAGCGGGGGCCGCGGCGAGTAAGTGGAGGTTCGTGCAGACCGCTCCTCCGACCGTACTGGGGATGCCGACGAAGTGGTGGACCCCGCCCAGGCCGCGCGCCACCGTCGCATTGACGAGGTCCGGAAAGACGTCGAGGCCCGCTCCGGCCACGACCCGTCCGCCGGGCCGGCACTCCAGCGTGGCGATGTCGCAGCGGATAACAACGCCTCGAAACCCCCTGTCCCCCACGAGGATGTTGGCCCCGCGGCCCAGCACGAAGCTCGGAACCCCCAACTCCCTTGCCACACCCATGGCGTGGCATAGCTCTTCGGCAGAGCGCGCGATGTAGAACAGGTCCGCCGGACCGCCGATTCGAAAGGTGGTCAGGGGCGCCAGCGGAACATCCCGGTGCACGCGCTCCGGGCCGACCGCTTGCGCGTACCGTTCATGGGAGCAACCTCCTGGGCGCATCGGCCGGCAACCTTCGATACGATGGGGTGTCATGATCTCCCGTTTGGTAAGGGACAACATTAGCAGTTGTGTTGCCAGGACTTCAACTCGGGCGTTGCCGACTTGCGTGGCCCTCCGTCCGCCCGCAATGTGGGCGAGCCAGGGAGGAGCCCATGCACGATCACAGTCACGACAGCGACGACCACCACGGTCACCGGCATGATCACCACCACGCCGGGGACGATCACCACCATCACGGCCACGACCATGACCACCAGGACGCTCCCCCCGACATTTCCCTCCGGGTAAAGGCGCTGGAATCGCTTCTGGTTGAGAAGGGGATGGTCGACGGCGCGGCGCTGGACGATATCGTGGACTCGTTCGAGAACCGGATCGGACCCAGGAACGGCGCGCAAGTGGTCGCGCGGGCGTGGACCGATCCCACTTTCCGTGAACGGCTTCTGGCGGACGGCACCGGGGCGGTCGGCGAACTCGGATACCTCGGTGGCCAGGGTGAGCACATGAAAGTGGTCGCCAACACCCACGATGTGCACAACCTCGTCGTTTGCACGCTTTGTTCGTGCTATCCGTGGCCGACCCTTGGCCTGCCGCCGGCCTGGTACAAGTCTTCCGCGTATCGTGCGCGGGCGGTGATCGAACCGCGTGAAGTGCTGCGTGAATTCGGTCTCCAGCTTGCCGACGATGTGGAGGTGCGCGTGTGGGACAGCACCGCCGAGATCCGCTACCTGGTGTTGCCGGAGCGCCCTGCCGGCACGGGGGGCATGACCGAGGAAGAGTTGGCGGGACTTGTCACCCGCGATGCGATGATCGGAGTCGCCAGGGTTGCGGCACCGGAGCGGTGCGACTCGTGAACAGCATCCACGACATGGGTGGCATGGACGGGTTCGGCCCCATTGTGCGCGAAGACGGCGAGCCGGTTTTCCATCATCGTTGGGAAGGGCGGGTTTACGCGCTGACGCGATTGGTGAAGCCGTGGCTGCGCGGCCGCGAGTTGCCGGGCTTCCGGTTCGTTCTCGAGAGCATTCCGCCTGCGGACTACCTGAGGATGTCGTACTACGAGCGGTGGTTTCACATGGTGGCCACGCGCCTCCGCGCAGGAGGCCTGGTAACCGGGACCGAGGTTGAATCGGGTCGCACGGATCCGCGGTCGCCCCAACCCGAACTGCTTCCAGCCGCCGGGGATTCGCTGGGCTTCGGACTCCTGGAGATGGATGTGCCCGCCCGTTTTACGCCGGGCGACGGCGTGCGTGCGCGAAACCTGAACCCGCGGGGCCACAACCGGCTCCCTCGATACGTGAAGGGCCGCCTCGGCACAGTGGTCGAGGACTATGGAGTCTACGCCCTTCAGGACAGCGACGAGAGCGGCCAACTGCCGCTGGACGATCCCCAGCACGTCTATTCGGTCCGTTTTGAGGGGCGGGAGCTCTGGGGTGACCGGTCGGGTGCCCGCGATGCCGTGTACGTGGACCTGTGGGAAGAATACCTGGAGCCGGCGTGATGAGGACTTCACTGCATCCCGGCCGGAAGCGCCTCGCGGAACTGCCGCCGTTGCCCCGGGATGCGGAGGGGCCCGTCTTCGAGGCGCCGTGGCAGGCCCAGGCCTTCGCGCTGGCGGTCAAGCTCTCGGAGCTGGGGTTTTTCTCATGGACGACCTGGGCCCGGACGCTCGCGGAGGAAATAGCGGCCGCGGATGCGCAGGGCGACCCCAGCGACGGATCCGGATACTATCGTCACTGGGTCGCGGCGCTGGAGCGACTGGTCGTCGACCGCGACCTGATCGACCTGACGGCGCTGACCGAGCGCAAGGATGCGTGGGCGGAGGCGTACCGCCGGACACCGCACGGGCAGCCCGTGGAGCTTCGCGCCGCGTCCGGTCAATAGGCGATCGCGTAGGCCTCGCGCCGTGGATCGGAGGCCGCGGCAAGCGTGCCGTCGCGGTCGCGCAGAATCATCTGTGCTCCGCCGAAGGTTGCGGTCCAGCCGTGCACGACCTCGACCTCGTGGCCCAGCTCAACCAGGCGCCCCAGCACGGAAGCCGGGACGCGGTCCTCGAACGCGACCCGCAGCCCGTTGTAGCTGCGGAAACGCGGCGCTTCGATCGCGGCCTGCGGGGTCATGCCGAAGTGCACGAGGTTGTTCACGATCTGCAGCAGGCTCTGCGGCTGGCTGTCTCCACCCGGCGTTCCCAGGGTGAAGGCGAAGCTGCCGTCGCCGCGAACCGCCATCATCGGGGTCAGGGTGTGGTAGGGTCGCTTGCCGGGAGCGATGACGTTGGGATGGCCGGCTTCCAGATTGAACAGGGCGCCGCGGTTGTGCAGCACTACGCCCGTCTCCGGCTCCAGGAGCCCGGAGCCGAACCCCGCGAACAGGCTCTGAATCCAGCTGACCGCGTTGCCCCATTGGTCGACTGCGGTCAGGTAAACCGTGTCCCCGGAATCGTCGAGCGACCGTCTGGCAGCCAGCACCGCCGGCACCACGCCCGCCACGCGCTCCTCGGCCGCCCTGTCCGGGTCGACCATCCCCGCGCGCGCATCGAGATAGGCGGCATCGAGCAGATCGGCGAGCGGTATCTCGGTGAATTCCGGATCCGCCGCCCACTGGTCCCGGTCCGCAAAGGCCAGCTTCTTCATCTCGATCAGGGTGTGCAGGTACCCCGCGCTGTTATGGCCCATCCCGCCCAGGTCGAACGATCTGGCCATCTCGAACAACTGCAGTTGGGCGATCCCCTGGGTGTTGGGGGGGAGGACCAGCATTGTGTAGTCCTCGAAATCGCCTCTCAGGGGCTCTACCCACGTCGTCGTGTGTGCGGCCAGATCGGTGGCGAGCACATAGCCGCCTTCCGTCTCGATGAAAGCCGCGAGTCGCTCGGCCACGCGCCCCCGATAAAACCCGTCCCTGCCGCTTTGGGCGATCAGTTCGAGCGTCGACGCGAGCGCGGGGTTGAGCAGCAGACTTCCCACCGGCGGCGGCGCGCCATTGGGCATGTAAAGGGCTCGCGCAGCGTCGTTCAGCGCGCCCGACTGGGCCCGGATGTCGCTGGCGAGCCGCGTGGAGACCGGGAACCCGCCCCTTGCGTACCCGATCGCCGGAACGAGCAGCTCCTCGACGGGCAGCGTGCCGAAGCGGTCCGCGGCATCTGCCCACGCGGCGACCGCTCCCGGCACCGTAACCGACAGCGGACCGTTACCGGGCACCTCGTCGAGCTCCCGTTCGGCGAAGAGCGCGGGGGTCGCCAGGGCGCCGGCGCGCCCGCTCCCGTTCATGGCATGCACGCGCCCGCTCTCCGCTTCGTAGTAGAGCGCGAACGCGTCGCCGCCGACACCGTTCATGTGAGGCCGAACCACGGCCAGCACCCCGGCCATGGCGATCGCCGCGTCGATCGCGTTGCCGCCCCGGCGCAGCACGTCGTAGCCTGCGGCAGCGGCGAGCGGATGGCCCGCCGATACGGCTCCGTTGATACCGCGTACGTCGGGACGGTTGGCGGTTGGGAAGTGGACGCCTGTGGCTTGTTGCGCGCCGGCGTTCGGCTGGGCCGACGAATCGGGGGTCCCGCACGCTCCAGCCGTCACCAGAACTCCGGCGCTGAGCATGAGGGACAGGGCGACGGCGTTGCGTCGTGCAAGCGAGCAATCAGGCAGTTCCGGCATACGATCATGGTCCTGAATCGGGGTGGAGGCACTCGGGTTGCGTTGGAGGATGGCAACACGCGGGGTCGGGCGCCAGTCGGCTTGGGGGACAACCTTGGCCGCCCGGTTGCGCATCCAAACGCAGAGCCCGTCACGGAAGCGCGATACCGGCGTTACCGTGGCGATCAACCGCTTTCGACCGTCCCGCACGGACCCGCACCGAGGCACCCGACAATGTCAACAGCCCGCCTGCTCGCTTCGACCACCCTCCCGCTTTCGCTTTCGCTCGCACTCGCCGCCCCCGTCGCTCAAGCCCAGGAGGTGATCGAACTGCCGGCACGGGACCAGCCGATCGAACCCGACTTCGAGGAGGTCTACGGCGTCGGGGTTCTTGAGGGCGAGTCCTGGGAGATGTTCGGCCGGGTGAGCCGCGTGGCCTTCGACGCGGAGGGCAACCTGTATGTGTTCGACGGTGCGGACATGGGTTCCGACAACCTGCGGGTCCTGGTGTTCGACCCTGCAGGCGGCTTCACGCGCGAGTTCGGTTCGTCGGGGGGAGGTCCCGGCGAATTCAATCGGCCGACCGGATTCGCGGTGCTCCGGGACGGAACCACCGTGGTGAGCGACGTGGGCCACCGCGCCTACCAACTCTTCGACGCTTCGGGTGTCTTCCAGCGGATGGTTGGCGCTGGCGACGATCCTGGCGCCATGTCGGGACTCTCGGGGAGCATCCAGCCCGATCCGCGCGGCGGGGCGGTTTTCACCGGGGGCTTCGGTGGAGGACCGGGCTTCAGCTTCAGGACCGCGGGTGGGGGAGAAGCAGGGGCCCCGCCCACTTCGCGTCCGGTCGTGCGGGTCGGACTCGCCGGCGATGTCGTTCAGGCGGACACGGTGGTCCACGGATGGCTGCCTCCGCGCAACGATCTGGACCTGCCGACCAACGTGCCGTCTCAGCTTCGAGACATGATGGGAGGGTTGAGCCTGCCCATGGTGTTCGAGCCCAGGCTCCTGGTGGGCGTCCTTCCGGATGGCGGCACGGTTCACTCAGATTCGTCCGCCTACACGCTCAAGGTCACGCCGCCGGGCGCCGGGGAAGTCGCGCGGGTCATCGAGCGCCCCCTGCTGCCGGAGCCATTGACGCCGGGCGCTCAGGAGGAGTACGAGGAGAGAACCGCGGCCGCCCGCGAAGAACGTGGACGAGCCGCAGGCACGGCGGGGCTCCGAATGCTGCAATTCC
>LXNJ01001138.1_pt1 | contig 16361 bp, 7 predicted proteins | sample 809081 | NCBI WGS metagenome assembly LXNJ01 (sample SAMN04870510, study PRJNA318959) | sponge metagenome | biome: sponge; feature: marine sponge reef; material: water | host: Petrosia ficiformis | place: Greece: Milos, Mediterranean Sea | collected 2013-05-29 | depth 5-7 m
GACCTTTCCCCCCGGCCCAAAGCCCTCAGATAAAGCCATCAGCAATCAGTTTACAGCTGTCAGCTAAGATCAAAGACGAAACCAGAATTCACTCACACGAAGACACGAAGAATAGCGGTCAGCCGGCAGCCAAAAGCGAAAGGCAAAGTCAAAAGCAACACGTCCGCCCTCCCAAGCAGACCTCACCCCCCAATCCCCTCTCCCAGGGGGAGAGGGGGAGGAAAACCGTGCGATGTTGAAATTACAGATGCCTGGATTCTGCAGGGGCGGTTCGCGAACCGCCCCTGCGTTGTGTTGGACACGGTAGGGATTTGGTTTATCATATCTGTATTCCACTCGATCGGATTTTAAGTGTCGCATTTTGCGACAGTTTCCGATGCAGGTGCGGAGGTTGGAGCGAGGGTATCAACACATGTCAACCATAGTCAGGAGAAGCGGGATGGTTTCCAATCAACCGGTTTCGGATTCCGCAGAAGACGTCGCCGAGGTGTTCAATCGCGACGGGTTCTGCATCGCGAAGGGGCTCTACTCTGCCAACGAGATGCTGGACTGGAAGTCGCGTGTTGTCGGCATCCTGGAGGCGGGAGGTCACATCGACAAGGATCCCTCGTCAACCGGCGTTCACGTATTCATGCCGGACGTGCTGGACCCGTTTTTCAGGGAACGGATGCAAGATGCTTGCGTGGTTTCCGTTCTCAACCGGATCATCGGTTCGAACGTGGAGTTTCTGAGCGTAAAGTCGGTCTACAAGAACAAGTTTACCCGGTTCGGATCGCCCTGGCACCAGGACTGGTACTACTGGAAGGGCGCGACCAAGATTTCCGTGTGGATCGCGCTGGACGACGCCACGCCCGAGAACGGCTGCCTGAAGATGATCGCAGGCAGCCACTTCAAGCGTTTCAAGGTGAAACAGGTAAAGGCGCAGAACGGCTTCGGGTGGCGTATCGGAAACGAGGAGATCGCCGGGCTTCCCGAGACCACGTTGGCGGTGAACCGGGGCGACGCGGTTTTCTTTCACGACCAGACTCTGCACAGTTCCTATCCGAACACCGCGGGCGCGGACCGCTGGAGCTTCATTTCCACCTATCGGGATGCGTCTGTGCGGGATGAATCGACGGTCTGGAAGCGTCCGATGGTTGTTGCGGGTGAGAGTGTGAATGCCGGTTGACGCGGGCAGACAGGAATGTCTGCCCCACCCTCAATGCGGTGTCACGAGGAAAAACTGACAACGGAAGCGCTATTATGTCCGCCGCTCGCAATCTCATTGTAATCCGGAAGCGCCACATCAAGCCGCCGGCCTCCCGGTCGTTTCGGGTTGACCTGGGACTCGCGGCCGGATTCTTCGGCGCATGGCTCGCGCTGTGCGGCTTTTCGCCTGTGGTCGCGGCGGCGATGGACGAGTTGCGCCTGGCTGTTAGAAACGGTCCGTACCGGCCTCAATGGCCGCCCCTGGGACCCGCGGCCATCGGCATCGCGGGCCTGATCCTGTCGTTGATTCGCCATCACTTCCTCGGCGCGGGGAGCGACCTCCAGGAGCGTCTCCAACGCGCGACATTGCTGGCCGGTACGCTGCTCGCCCTCCGTCTCCTCGCCCTCTTCGATCCGCTCGTCTATATCTTCCCCTTCCTGACCATCCTGTGGTCCCCCCACGCGCTGTGGGCCCTGGCGCTGGTCTTTCTCGGGTATGTACACCTGCCGTCACTGGGAACGCAGAAATCCCTCCGCACCGGTTACGTCGCCGGCGCACTGCTCGCCGTATGCCTGCCGCTATATGTGCTCTACACGCTCTACTTCTGCCAGGTCACCATGCTCCATGGTGACCAGGGTCAGTACTTGCGGGTAACGCAGAGCCTTGTCCACGACGGAGACATGGACCTTGCCAACAACCTTGGATTCGAAAACGTACGAGAGTTCCACGTCATGGACTTTGGACTTAACAGTACCCCGTCAGCACCTGAGGGTAAGATTTACTCGAGGCATCCCATCGGACTCTCCATTGCCCTCGTGCCAGCCTATTCGTGGGGGTTGGAAGTCTGGGAGAATCCGCGGCTCGGCGCTGCACTGTTTATCGCGCTACTTGGCGGCATCTGCGTCCCCTTGCTCTTTCTTTACATGACACGGCTTGGCGTGGAACCCTCGGCGGCGCTAATGGCTACGGGCTTGATCGCGGTTACGGGGCCGTTTTTCTATTACACCAACCAGATCTTTCCCGAAATCCCTGCACTGCTGATCGTTCTGGTTGTCCTGCTTTCTCTGGCTCACTGGCAGACACCAAGAGGCGCGTACCGATCGATGGGGCGCTGGGAGACACTTAAGATCGGACTCCTGACCTTGTTGCTGTGCTGCTTACCCATTATCCACCCGCGACTGGGGCCCCTTGGGCTCTGCTGCGGTAGTATCGTGCTGCTACAGGCCTGGCACAGCGAAAAACGCCGATCCGCTCTCAGCGTGATTTTCCTTATCGTAGTCGCGGGACTGTGCGCCATCATCGCGTATCACTACACTTTCAGCGAGGATTGGATGGGGCCGCTCCGCCCCGGCAGGGGTCCCTGGAGTGAAAATCCATTCGCCATGGACACGTGGCGCATCTCCCTTCCCGGCCACTGGTTACATGCCGGCACGGGCATTCTTTTGACGTCGCCCATCTATTTCTTCTCACTGTTCGGGCTTCTTACCCTCGCCAGGTTGCGCGACCGGCGCGTACTCATCGCCACAATTTTATATGCCGCCACAGCAGGTATATTCGGACTTCACACGCTGTGGAGCGTTGGTCACGACCTTCCAGGTCGCTTTATGATGATGGCGCTCGCTCCGCTTGCCATAGGGCTGGCCTGGGCTCTGCCCGTGTTGATGCGCAGAGCAACGACCGGTTTTTTCCTGGCGATCGCCCTGACGATAAGCCTGGAGAGCGTTATACAGACTCTCGTGCTGCCGGAAATCGGGTACAACGGCAATAACCTCCTTGGCCGTTCCATCAACCGCTTCTATCCGCTTCAGTTGCACTTCCTGGGCAAAGGCCAGCCGGACCTGTCGATGTTGGATCTGGTCTTCTGGGGTGTGCTGGCAGGGGCTTTATACCTCCGGCCGAAGCGTATCGGCGTCCGTGCGGCTGCCATCGCGGCGGCAGCCCTTGTCCCGCTCTTATGGAGTCAATCAAATGTGGCGGCTTCCCGCTGGAAATCGTGCCGGTCGCCGTATATGTCCGATCTTTCGACCCAGGTTGCGCCGATGGTTTTCAAATTTAACGTCCCACGGGAGGCGGTCGACGAAAACGCCGCGGATGCGGAAGGAAGGCTGCGGGCGCGGCCCGGGCATACCAAAGCAGGGAAGGTAGACGAATCCCGGCTGTTTACACCGTTGCTGCGCGCACCCTATCCCGGCATCTATCGGCTGGATTTTCAAGGTCTGCACGTCGATGCGCCACGTGACCGGATTGCAGGCCACCTCACCCGGTCACGACGCTACACAGTTAAGGTCGTTTCCAATTGGCGCACGTCGACGAACCTTCCGCTCATTGGCGGCCGGATGGATGGAGATCACTCGCTTATCTTCCGCATCGATCGGCCACTCTTCTGTGACGTCTACACCACCTACACGGGAACCGGCGAACTGGCGCTGGACGGGATCCGCGCCACCTACATTCCACTTCCGTATCTGCCTGAGCCGGAAATGTCGGAGGTTGAACGCGTATCTCATGCGGCCCGTGACCGACCCATCCGAGCGGTCCACCGGTTTCCGGACCTGCCACCGGGGAACTACAGGGTCCGATACGACCTTGCGGGCTCGACTTTTTCCAGCTTCTTCGAGCGCCAACCCGCCCCAATCAGGACCGCCGTCTATACCCTCCCGCCCCCCGCACGCCCCCTTACTCAAGGCGCTCACCCTCCCTGGTGGCTGTCCATCCCCTTCGCCGGCGAGGAGGTCTACGAGTTGAGGTTTGTTCTGGACGAGCCCCAGGACGTTCACGTGCTGCTGCAGTACGACGGAGAGGCCGATCTGGACCTGAAGGAGATCGTGCTATTTCGAGAGACGTACGTACACCGGTGACGCCACCCACCGCAGGACAGCGAGGCAGGCAGACAAGAATGTCTGCCCCACCCTCACAACGGCCTCCTCAGGATGACAGTTAGTGCTGATACGTAACAGACACACTTCGCCTTGGGCTATTGCAAAGCATGTCATTCTGAGCGCAGCGAAGAATCCCCCGTCTTCTCGTCTTGACGTGCAGTGGAAGCCTTCACCAAACCATATGCGCGGAGGTTTCTTTTGTCTGACGACCTTCACGTCATGCAGGCAGACAGGAGCGTCTGCCCCACCCTCAAAGCGGCCGATTCTCCAAAGGAACGTAGAGCGCAGATAAGTCATTGACAGGAAAGCGTGCGACCGGGTATTTTGCGCAGACGTGAAGTGCAGTTGGCAGGCGGAGACGAGAGAGCGGATATGCCGGTTACAAAACCTGACATGAAGCTGCATACGAAGTTGCGAAGGACGGTGGTGGTGGAAGGCCGGTACGCGCGGCAATGGCATCAGACACAAGCGGCCACCAATGGCGAGCGGGGCGTGCTGGTTATCTCGATGGAGGAGTTGGCCGCACGGCTTGCCGGTGGATTTCTCCGGTCCATTCGTACGGACTCGCTTAAGATCAGTGTGCGGGAGTCCACGGCCGCCGGATCGCTGGGCGCACTTGACCGAATCAGGGACCTGCCCGGTTTTCAGCGCGCTGCCGCCGCCAGCCTGTCCAAGGTGTGGCGGGCCGGACTCACGTTGGATGGGAAAGGGACGCCGGGCGCCGGTTCGCTGGAGATCCTGGAACGGGAAGTGCGTTCCAGGCTGCCGAAAAACCAGCTGCCGGCGGACGAACTGGCGAACGCTGCGTTGGAGCGGGCGCATTACGCCCCCATCCTGTTCGGCCGTATAGAGATCCACGGCCGCACCGAATTGTCGCCGGTATGGAGGAAGGTAATGACCCGGCTCAGCCGGGAAACGGACGTGGTCTGGACGTCGGGCGCAAGGACAACGCCGGACTGGCTGGCCGGATCGGATATCGAAGTGGTAACGTCAACGGCCGCGAAACCCCGGATCCGTGCGGTATCCTGCGCCACTCCCCGTCACGAAATCCAGGAAGCCCTGCGGTGGGCGCGAAAACATCTCACGGAAGGCGTTCCAGCACACCGGATTGCAATTGCCGCGGCGTCTCCAGCGACGTGGGACGATCACGTACTGGCCATGACGGAGGCCGCGAAGCTGCCGGTCCACTTCATTCACGGCAAGACGGCACTTACGACCCGGGACGGACAGCTTGCCGCGGCGCTCGCCGAGGTCCTCCTGCGCGGGCTGTCCCGTTCTCGAATGGTCCGTTTCGTTCGGTTGCTGAGTTCGCTCCGCGAGCGCTTTCGCCCGTTGGAAAGCAAGTGGTGGCGTCACCTGCCGCCGGAAGCCCCACTGCTGTCAAGCGCCCGTTGGAAGGACGCCATCGCCGGATTGCCCCCGGAGTCCTTCGCCGACGGTGTGGACCGCCGACCCATGCTGTTGGATATCATCGAGGCCCTGCAACCCGGGCTGAACGGCGCGGCGGAGACAGGCGAGGATCTCTTCCGTCAGGAAACACCTGAAGACACGCTAAAGACGCTGGAGATCTGGCAAAAGGCGCTCGAGGACGGTCCGCCCGCCGCCCTGGACGTGACGCTTGCGGGCCTCCGAGTTCAGGACGACGAAGAACCGGGCGGGGCCATTGTCTGGGGGCCGGCATCGGCCATCGCAGCGGCGCCCCGTCCATTCTGCTGGCTGGTCGGCCTGACGTCGCGCTCCTGGCCCAGGCGCGCCAGCGAGGACCCGCTCCTCCCCAATCACGTCATACCGCAGAAACACCTTGACCCGCTTCCCATCCATGAGTCCGACCGCCGCGATTTCCACTCCATCTGCAGCATGACGGACCGGCAGGTCGTCTGTTCGCGGGCCCGTCGGGACAGTGAGGGACGCCTCAACGGCGTTTCGCCGCTATATCCGCAAGGAGTCACAGAGGAGTCCCTCGGTCAGAGCCGCGTCCCGGAACATGCCGCAAGCCAGAGCGATCGCTTGATGGCCCGGCCCGCGGACTTTGCCGCGCTCGCGCTGGCCCGGTCCGCCACCCGGACCTGGATCGACTGGCGGAGCGAGGACCTCACCGCTCACGACGGTCTGATCAGGCCGGGCCACCCCGTTCTGCTTCGAGCCCTCCACCGCACACAGTCCGCCAGTTCGCTGGTGAGGCTGCTTCGCGATCCCCTGGGATATCTGTGGACCTATGGGTTCCGCTGGAAGGCTGTTTCGGAAACGGAAGCGCCGATGACGCTGGACGCACTGGCGTTCGGCGAGTTGCTGCACGAGTTCCTCCGGGAGACGGTAACCAGAATGGAGGACGCCGAATCCGGAGGAATCGCAGGCGCATCCAGGGACAGGATAATACAGGCTGTAGAGAAGGCAGCATTCTCGGTTTCGGAACGATGGAGCGCCTCGCGCCCTGTGCCGCCGCCCGTCATCTGGCAGAGAAAGTGTGAAGAGGCGCGGGAACTGGCCGTAATCGCATTGACTCGAGACGAAACCCCGCTGCCCGGGCAGCGCACGTGGTCGGAAATTCCGTTCGGCAGTGGCGGCCGCGCGAAATCTCCCGACGGAGACGGCCCTGCCAGCCTGCCGTGGGACCCGTCGACGCCGGTCCACATTGACGGTACGCAGATTCGCATCGGCGGATTCATCGACCGGCTGGATCTGTCGGAGGACGGAAGCCTGGCGCGCGTTACGGACTACAAATCGGGACGGGCTCCCAACAAACCGATCCAGATGAACGGCGGCGCGGAATTGCAAAGATGCCTTTACGGCTTCGCGGTCAGGTCCCTTATCCGAACGCGTCCCGAAGTGGAAGCGCGCCTGGTCTATCCGCGCGGCGGCGACCAGGCGATGGTCCTCGACGACACACAGGAAACACTCAAGGAACTTGCGGCGTTTCTTCAAGCGGCGAACACCCATTTTGTCAAAGGAAAGACGTTATCGGGTCCTGCCGCTGAAGATCGGTGGTACGACCTTTACTTCGCGCTTCCCGCGGGCGCAAAGGAGAACTATCTGAAAACCAAACGATCCTCGGCCGGCCGGGTGCTGGCCCCGCTGCCTATACTGTGGGAGGCTCCCTGAGATGCCGTGTGAGCAGCAACAGGCGGCTCCTGCCGACGTAGAGGCCCGCATCCAGGCGCTGACGCACCACCACCGCACCCTGCTCGTCGAGGCGGGCGCGGGCAGCGGCAAGACGGCGCTTATGGCCGGGCGGGCAGCGCTGCTCGTGGCCGACGGCATCGCGCCGAGGCACATCGCCGCCATCACCTTTACCGAAGCTGCCGCCGCCGAACTTCTTGAGCGGATTGAACGCATCGTGAAGGAACTCCTGTCCGGCAAAAAGCTCCCCGAACTCGAGCCGGCCCTGCCGGAGGGACTGAGCGAGGCACGACGTGCCAACCTGAAAAAAGGTGCAGATACGCTCGACGAGCTGACCTGCACAACCATCCACGGCTTCTGCCAGAAACTGATCGCCCCGTACCCGGTGGAGGCGGGCCAGGACCCCGGCGCAACCATCCTGGATCCCCGGGCGGCGGATCTCGTCTTCGAAGATCTTGTGGACGCCTGGCTTTCGGCACGGTTCGGTCGGGATCCGCGCCGCGACGGCCTGGGACGTACGCCACCCATAAAACCTGCGAGCGGGGATGGGGAGGATCTCTTCGCCGCGCTGATGCTGAAGTCGCCGGACCAGACCCTGACGCTGATCAGGGACACCGCCCATTTTCTCAAGGCCCACCGGACAGCCGGAGCCGCCGTTTCAAGAGTCGACCAGGAAGCCCATGGGCAGTTCGTGAGTGCCGTCCGCGATTTCGCCTCGTGGTACCACGAATCCGGCATCGAAGAGCCCGGCGCCGCGGCAATCGTTGACGATCTCCTGGACGTTGTCAACGCATTGGGCGAACCGGACGCCGGTCCAGTGTCGAGTGAACGCCTCGCCCGGCTGCTGCATCATCAACGTCCAACGGCCTGCAAGAAAGGCGTGACGGAATTCAGAAAATGGCAGGCTCGGGGAAAGTGGAAAACAGCCGCGAAGGCCGCCGGGTTGAGCGTGGCGAGCGGAGAAGAGCGTTACGCAAACGGACTGGCGCTGTACGGAGCGTGTGGCGAGGCGTACGTCGCATTCTGCAACAGTCTTGGCAGTACCGGGTTCAAGAGCTTCATCGCCGAATTCGACGCGATCAGGAAGTTGTACCGGGACTACAAGCGCGACGCGGCCCTGCTCGATTTCGACGATCTGATATACCAGGCGCGGGACCTCCTCCGGGACCACGAACCCGTCCGCGAAGCTCTGGCAGCGCGTTATTCGCACATTCTTGTAGATGAGTTTCAGGACACGGACCCCCTGCAGGCCGAGATCATCTGGCGGCTGGCCGGAGATGGGCATCCAGGAACGCCATGGCAGGAGCGCGTCATTCGTCCTGGCGCGCTGTTTCTCGTTGGAGATCCGAAACAGGCGATCTACAGGTTTCGCGGCGCAGACGTGCAGACGTATCTCACAGCCCGTGAAGTGCTGGACGAACACGACCCCACTTCAGTCATCAATATCACTGCCAACTTCCGGTCGCGCGCGCCCATTCTGGACTACGCCAATACCCACTTCAAGGGCATGCTCGATCCGTCAAGGGGTCAACCCGGCTTTACGCCTCTGTCCGCAACACGCAATGCCGGCGACGAAGCGGCTGTCGCGGTTTTCGATATTGAACTCGGGGAGGACCATAAGAGCGAAAAAGGGCGGCTGCTTGCCGATCGAGTACGTGAGGAAGAAGCCAGCGTCGTCGCCGAACATGTCGAGGATTTGATCGGCTCTTTTTCCGTCGTCGATAAGGAAGAGGGCGCCTCCAGGCCAGCGCGGCCAATCGACGTCGCGCTGCTCGCCCCCACGGGCGCCGGTCTCTGGATCTACGAGCGAGCCTTCGAAGATCGGGGCATTCCCATCGCCACGCAGGCGGGCAAGGGTTTCTTCCGACGGCAGGAAGTCCAGGACCTGATCGCGGTTGCCCGGGCGATCTCGAACTCCGGTGACACGCTGGCGTTCGGCGCATTGATCCGTGGACCTCTGGTGGGTCTGTCAGAGGAGCAGATCGCCGACGAGATCCACGCATTGCCTGTCGAATCGGAACGCGCCGTCCATCTCAACGTCAGAACCGATCCATCGACTGTCGGGTGCCCGGTCCTGCGGCACACGCTGGAAGTCCTGCAAAGCCTGCGCGAGAAACGACTCCGGGCAACGCCCTACCAGATCATGGCGGAGGCGATCGAGTTGCTTCACGTGCGTCCGATTCTAAGGGCGCGCCACCGGGGGGGCGCCGAGCGTGCGCTTGCCAATGTAGAACTGGTCCTGGAAATGGCGCGGCACTACGCGGGGAGGGGTATGGCAGACTTCGCTCGTGCGTTATGGCAGAGGTGGGAAGACGAGGAAGCCCAGGTGGAGGGCCGTCACGATGCTGCGACCGATGCCGTTTCGATCATCACCATGCATTCGGCCAAGGGCCTGGAGTGGCCGATTGTGTTACCCATCAATTCAGCCACCGGTCGTCATCACGTGGAAAGGTTCCTGTACAGGCGGCGGGACGACAGCGTCCATTTCAAGATATTCGGCTATGCAGACAGCGAGCATGCGAACGCCAGGCGCGAGGAATTGGAGGAACAGGACCGGGAACGGGTACGGCTATGGTACGTCGCGCTGACCCGCGCACGCGACCTGCTGCTGCTCCCCAGGCAGAGTGAACGCAGTAACTCGGACTGGTGGAGCCTGATTGACGTTGACGTGGATTCGCTTCCGGCATTCGATACCGGGCGTTTCAACGGCTCTGCATTGATTGCCCACCTCCCTGAACCCAACCTCCAGGACGCGGCAACGTGGGAAAGGGAGCGTGCGGCTATCGATGCGCAAAGACGAAAAATATCCTGGAACAGACCCAGCCGGCATGATGACACGGGACAGCGGGAAGCCGAAACTGCAACCGTGTCTTCCGGCCACGATTCAGTCGACGGGACGACTGACGAATGGGATGGCTGGATTACCGGGCAGGAGCGGCTGAAACGGGGCCTGATTCTGCACAAGCTGATGGAGGAAGTACTCACCGGAGAAACGCCGGATGAGGAAGGCCCTTTACAGGTCCGCGCCGCGGAACTCATTGACCAGCAGGGCCTCGAGGACGCCGTAGATGCGGGTTCCGATATTTCCAGCATCCGGATGGCGGCCATGGTGGTCCGGACCCTGAAGCGCCCGGAGATCGCGGCGCTGCGCCCGCGCCTGGTGCCCGAATGCTGGGTCTACGGCATCGCCGAAAACGGGCAGGAGACGTCAATCACGGCGGGTATCGCCGACGCCGTTGCCGTTAACGAGGGAGGCCGCATCGACGTGGTGGTGGACTGGAAGAGCGATACGGTTGTCCGGGAGAATCAGGTCTCGGTGTACCGCGGACAGGTTCGCGATTACCTGGAGGCCACCGGCGCAAAGACCGGGCTCATCGTGTTCCTCAATTCGGACCGCATCGTGACGGTATGAGAGGAAGCTGAACGGCCAATTCGCGCGAGAGGCGCTGTCCGCGACGATCGGGTTGGATGCGTTCGTTCGCGGGCAGTCCAGCGGTTTGCGCGAACGCGAAGGATCGGGGATTACTGGAGCGTATTGCATGCGTCAGACATCAGACCAGCAGGCCAGATACAGCGACGGCGAAGCCGCCGAGAGGGATATTCTCGCCGCACTCAGGAGTACCGCGGATGTAAGCCTCGAGTCCGAGGAATTGATGGAAAAGGTGAAGGATATTGCCTCGTACTATCATCTTGGGATCGGCAGGTCGGCGATATTGAGATGCCTGGACCTTCCGGTTGACAGCAAGGTGCTGGAACTGGGCGCCGGGTGCGGGGCCATTACCAGGTACCTTGGCGAAACCTTTTCGTCAGTGCGCGCAATAGAGCCAAGTCCTATTCGCGCAGAGATCGCCCGTGAGCGGTGCAGGGACCTCGAAAACGTCTCGATTTCATGTACTGATGCGAGAAATGAGCACTTCGATTCCGAATACGACGTGGTCGTAATCATCGGCGTCCTGGAATACGCCCCTGTCTTCATTTACCCCGAAGATGCGCCGCGAGATGCCTGTCTCAGGTTCCTGAAACTGGCCCGAAGCGCATTAAACGAGAACGGCAACCAGGTGCTGGCCATAGAAAACCGGATCGGTCTGGACTACTGGGCCGGCGCTCCGGAGAACCATACGGGAAGACCGTACGACGGCATTCACAGTTACCCGAATGCGGGATCTCCCGTTACGTTCACCCGGACCGAATTGAAGGAACTCCTGGCCGAAGCGGGATTTGACCACACGGCTTTCTACTACTGTTTTCCGGATTACCATTACGCCAGAACCATCCTCAGTTCGACCGGTGAAGAAAGTGATTTTTTCCTCCATAACTGGGTCGACTTCCCTGTTGATTCGCCCAGAAGTATAAGGGAACCGACTTTCAATAAACTTCTAGCAGCAAAGGCATTAAGCGAGTCGGGGATGCTGAGGGAGTTTGCAAACAGTTTTCTGGTTGTATCCGGCAGTCAGGATATCACCGATGTAGATTGGGTTGCCAAGAGATTCGACATGAGGCGAAGAAAGCCCTTTAGAATCGTGACCACGTTACACGTGACCACTAAACCCTTTGTTGGCAAGACATCACTCCACTCGGTACGTGGGGACACCTGTGAATCATCAATAAATCAGGTAACACAACAAATGGGCGATGCTCTCTGGCGACCTGGCCACCTGCTTACTTTCGAGATAGAACGAGCCGCACTGGGCAGCGAATTCCGAGAATATTTGAAGATTCTGATCGACAAATATCACCGCGAACTCGAAAACCACTTTGGCACAGGCGAGTACGATACGGAAGGTTTTCCTCTACTCAAATCGGGTTCTCTTGACGCGGTTTTCTCGAATATCATTCAGGATGAAGTAGGAAATTGGTACTTCATTGACGAAGAGTGGCAAACTGACCGCAGTGTCCCGATCGACTTCGTCATCTACAGAGCAATCCGGTTCTGCTTATCCAGACACGGTATCCATGAGGGACACTTAAAAGAGATGATCCGTTCACTGTATCCAACTTACAATCGTAGGCGACACAAGAAAAATCGGGAACTTGCAGATACCTATCAACGCCAAACATACCTGAACCTCATCAATCCAAAGCTGTTTAAGAGGAGTCTGCTGGGACGCATTGTCAGAAACGACGTGGTCCGCCCTTGGCTGGAGATGGTCTGGCGCCGTATACCGGCACGTACTAGAGCAGTAATACGTAACCGACTTTAGTCCTGTCCCAAAAACCCCTCACCATACAACCGCCGATTCATCCCGTCTCGCTACGTTCCCCTCGCTCGCCAACTTTACGCAGGTCGATGTCGCATTGCGAACCGGGCGACTCGGCGGTCGAAGTCAGCCAACCTATCTTCCGGACAGAACAGTTGCTCTGCAAGGCGATGTAAAGTGGCTTGTTCCCGTCTGGATCGATATCCTTAGCCATCGACCTCAACGGTACCGTTAGTATCTCCGCGCCACTGCGATGCACCTCGTAGTGATGAAACGCGGTTGGAAATTGCAGAGCGCGTGAAAGGCCGTGGTTATCCATCCTGGAGTGGTCGTGCCATCTGATGCCATGCCAAAGCTTTCCGTCATAATCGTCAGTGTAAACGTGAGGAGTTGGCTGGAGCGTTGTCTCAGATCGCTGGAAACTCAGGACGTCTTCGATGACGTAGAAGTCGTGGTTGTAGACAATGGCTCTTCCGATGGCTCCGGCGACATGGTGAAATGGACGTTTCCCGACTGTAAACTGGTTCACCTGGACGAAACCGTCGGTTTCGGTATGGCAAACAATCTTGGTGTGCAGCACAGTAGAGCGCCTATCCTGCTCTTCCTGAACCCGGACACTGTCGTCTGCACAGGAAGTCTGAATGTTATGTTGCTCCGGCTTAAGGAACATCCTCAGTGTGCAGTAGCAGGTGGGAAAATTCACGATGGCGACGGTAATTTGGAACGATCAGTGGGATCGTTTCCATCGTTTTCCAACATGGCACTGGGGCGCGTACTTGCATACATACCCCCTGCCCGGAGGGTACTCGGAGAATATTCTCACCAACATTGGGGGGGTTACGACAAACCACGCAGCGTAGACTGGGTAACCGGGGCCTATCTCTGGACTCGCAGGGAGGTGTTCGAGCAGGCTGGCGGTTTTGACGAACGCATATTTATGTACTGTGAGGACGTGGATCTCTGCTATCGGGTCCGGCAGCTTGGATTCGAAGTCCGGTTCTATCCTGAAGCGCCGATCGTCCACTTCGGCGGCAAATCCCCCGTGCCCCGCCCTCGAAAGAAAATGCTCTTCGAGAGCCTTTTGTATTTCGCCAACAAGCACTACAAGTCTCCCAAATTCTGGCCGACCCGATGTATGTTTTCGATCATCTCGAAACTCCAGGGTCTCGTCTGATTTTGGAAGAACCGTTGGGAGACCAACCCTGCTCCCGTTCATCTGCACAGGCAGTGATGGTTCTTACAGATCCTGCCCGAAACGTGATGTACGCGGCGGTTCCGGCCCCATAATCCACCCACGGGTGTCCCGCAATCCCTAAAACTGCGCGAAATCCTGCACCATAGACTGTATACACGTCCGGCTGACGTATCGGCTAATGACTCGCGTTCGTATTCATGCTGGCACTGATTCTCCATAGCGATGCGGTTTTATCGAGTCTCCGTTGCATCGGATTTGAACTCGACCTGTGAAATGACAAGAAAATCTGAACATAAACCCTCGCGAGGCATCTTGAAGCCCACAGTCGTTGCCGCCGTATTCCTGGCGCTCCATCTCCTGCCGCTCTTCTGGCGGCCCAATCCTATGTGGGGCACGGATTTTCTGTTCTATATGACAGGGCCATGGTTTGTCTTTTTCTCGCTCTCCGCTGTTCTGTTGTTTGTCACCGGGTTCCGACGCAAGCTCCAAGCGATCGTCTGCCATTTCCCTTTTGCGCTTTGGAAAGGAGGTAGCCGCGTTTGGGTAGCACGAACCGCGATTCTGCTCGTTGCCCTCGCCGCTCTTGTTACAATGCCCTCGGCCCGACACTTCCTTGGTGACGGATACATCCTTATCGGAAAGCTGGAAACAGACACATGGCCCAATGTGGTCCGGGCACCGTTCAGCTATACGGTTATCCGTACGTTGCATGATGTGGGGGCGGTGCTTTGGACGTCTGCTGAAAACACGTACCGGACGTACAGTACGGTTTCTGGTGTGATTTACGTGCTGCTTACGTTTCCCGTTGCCGCCGCCCTAGGAAAAACCAGACTGGAGAAATCCATTGTCCTGGCATTTCTGCTGACGGCAGGGTACCTGCAACTGTTTTTCGGGTACGTCGAGCATTACGCTCTTTACATCCCGTTCCTGCTCCTCTACATCCTTTTGGGAATTCGAGTACAGGAACAACGGCTGCCGTTGCACGTACCTGCGACAGTGATGGGTTTACTGCTCGCGTTCCATCAGGCTTTCGCGGTCTTTGGTCCCTCGCTGCTCTACCTGGCTTATCACGTCTACAACCGTCGCCGAGAAATGGTCAAGACCTGGAAGAATGTGGCTTTTCCTGTCACTGCACTGTGCTGCGTCCCCCTAACCACCGCACTTTTGCTGGCACTGAGCGGAGTGGATTTCGAATCCTACATAAGCCGAATGGGTGGCAGGAATTTCCTTCCGGTATTTGCCGAACCTGGTATGGCGGCTCAGTACCGCATGTTTTCGACCTCACACATCGTCGACTTTCTCAACCAGCAACTGCTCGTGGCTCCCGCGGCGTTCATGGCCGTGTTCCTGCTCCGGAAGAACGCGCTTGGCAGACAACCTTTTCTCGCAATCTGCGCCTTTGTCCCGCTTCTGTTCACGTTCCTCGCCAACCCGGAGATCGGAGCTTTCAGAGACTGGGACGTGATGGCACTGCCGGCACTACCACTCACGCTTTGGGCTGCATCCGCGCTTTTACAGGGAATGCGCCACCGGGAGGATTTGTTTCGCGGCGCGTTCATGATATGTGGGGCGGGGGCATTGCATGGCGTACTCTGGATCGGGTTAAATGCGAACGCCGGTACGGCTGAAGACAGATTTGTCGATCAACTTGACAGGCTTAAGGGCGGCGCAAGCGTGAACGGGTGGTTAACCATGGGTAGATTCCATGGGCAACAAGGCAACAGAGCGGCGGCTCATGAAGCATTCAGACGCTCGATTGAAGCCGATCCGACGAATCCCAATCGATGGTTGACCGCCGGGAACTTTTCCCGCAAGACCGGTCAGTACACGAGTGCGATCGGATACTTTAATAAAGCCGTCGAGCTCAATCCTGACGACGCGATGCCGTACATGAACCTCGGCGCAGCATACAGCGATATGCGGCAGTTCGATAAAGCCATTGAATTTACCCGAAAGGCCATCGCGCTCGATCCCGATCTGGCTTCCGCCCACCTGAACCTCGGCGCCATTTACAGGAAAACCGCTCAACATGACAAAGCCATCCAACACCTTGAAAAAGCTTCCGCGCTGCGACCGAACGACGGCGCCATACACGGGCACCTTGGCATGGCCTACCGTTCAATGGGGCAGAACGCGAGAGCAATAAGACACCTCGAAAAGGCCCACGCGTTGCGGCCCGACCATACTTCCACGCTGGTAAACCTGGCCGTCGTCTGCAGCGACGCGGGGCAGAACGAACGGGCAATCGAACTCCTGGAAAGGGTTGTAACCCTAAGGCCAGGACTTGTCCCGGCCTACGTGAACCTCGGCGCCGTCTACGGCAGGATTGGCCAGTACAAGACCGGCATCCGAAACCTGAAACGTGCCCTTGAACTTCAGCCGGACAATCCCGAGACTTACAGGAATCTCGGCCTGATCTACAAAGCTCAGATCCGGTACCCCGATGCCATTGAGCATTTCGAGAAGGCGCTTGAGCTTCAGACCGGCCGCGGCGACCTGCAGTCTCACCTGAACCTCGGCGACACGTATTACGACATGGGGCAACACGAAAAGGCAATCCCTCACTACCAGACGGCCATTCAGCTGAACCCCAACCACGCCAACGCACATCTGCTCCTGGGGCTGTCCTATAGAGCCCTGAAATACGGTGACCAGGCCACGGCGCATTTCGAGAAGACCCTGGAACTCGAGCCGAACCATCCACAAGCGGCACTGATCAGGCGATGGCTGGAGCAGATCCGCGCTAGGGACTTTTTGTAGATTTTATTGACAACATTCAACAG
>LXNJ01001139.1_pt1 | contig 16358 bp, 14 predicted proteins | sample 809081 | NCBI WGS metagenome assembly LXNJ01 (sample SAMN04870510, study PRJNA318959) | sponge metagenome | biome: sponge; feature: marine sponge reef; material: water | host: Petrosia ficiformis | place: Greece: Milos, Mediterranean Sea | collected 2013-05-29 | depth 5-7 m
TTGGTCAACAATCCAAAGAAAAAAGGGCGCAACTGACGCCAAGCGTGCCAAGCTCTTTACGAAGTTGTCGCGTGAGATAGCCACTGCCGCCCGTGATGGCGGAGTGAGCGTGGAGTTCAATCCCGGCCTCAGACTCGCTGTGCAGCGTGCCAAGGATGCCGGCATGCCGAACGACAACATTGATCGCACCCTCAAGAAAATTGCTGGTGGCGATAACGGTGATGCGCTCGAAGAGATCTGGTACGAGGGCTATGGAATCGGTGGCGTAGCGATTCTCGTGCAGGCGCTAACCGACAACCGCAACCGTACCTCGAACGAAGTTCGCTCCACCTTCAGCAGGCAGGGCGGCAATATCGGCGAGGTCGGCAGCGTCAACTGGATCTTCGACAATACCGGAACCATCGTCGTTGAAGGGAATGAAGAAGAACTTGAAGAGGTAGCGCTGTCTGCCATCGATGCGGGCGCGGAAGATGTTGGCGACCCGTACAGCGGGCAGTTGGAGGTCTACACGGCTCCCGCCCAGCTTGAGGCGGTTCGCGGAGCAATGGCAGAGCAGGGCGCAAAGGTTGTGCAGGCCGAGATCACCATGCGACCCAAGACTCAGGTTGAACTCGAAGTCTCGGCAGCAAAGCAGAACCTCCGCCTGTTGGAGCGGCTCGATGAACTCGATGACGTTCAACAGGTTTACACCAACGCCGACTTCCCCGCGGAAGTGCTGGAAGATGCCGCGGCCGTCTAGGCCCGCGTGACACGGCGGCCTGTGATGGCGCGCGTCCTCGGTATCGACCCCGGAACACACATTGCAGGTTATGGCGTACTCGACACCAAGGACGACGGCAGCGCGCACTCATTTGTGGAGTGCGGCGTCGTCCGACTCAAGCGGGATGATCCTTTAGAATTACGTCTCTTGCGACTCCGTGAAGGGCTGCTTGAAATTGTAGGTCGCCTGAGCCCTGATGCCATCGCCATTGAGAGCCCATTTGTCGGACGCAACGTCAAAGCGGCATTCTCGGTTGGGGAGGCACGCGGTGTCGCACTCGTCATCGCTGCGGAGAACGGCATCCCCGTCCGCCAATATGCGCCTGCCCAGGTGAAGAGCACCGTCGCCGGTCACGGTAGAGCGACGAAGCAGGACGTTGATCGGCTGCTGAGGATGCAGGTGATGATGCCGGAAACCAAGGTCCCGGCGGATGCCACGGACGCCCTCGCCGTCGCCATGTGCGACGCCGTGCAATCGTCCTCGCTACAGACCCAGACCGCCAATTTGCTACGCTAACCTGAAAGAACGAAGGTGAGGGGGTAGATCATGGACTTCAGACTGTCGCCGGGGGCGGAGCAATTCCGCGGCGAAGTTCGCGCGTTCTTAAAGGAGAATTGGGACCCTCGAGATTTTGAGGCTCACTCCATCAACGTTCGCTCCATCGACTTTGCGAATGCCGAATCGCGGCAGCATGACCATGAGTTCATCAAGAAGCTCGTCGATAAGGGCTGGTACACGATGCACTGGCCGGAGGAGTTTGGCGGCACGAATGCCCCCTTTGACAATCAATTTGTCTACATGGAGGAACTCGGGTACGCGGACGCTCCTGAAGGAACGCCGAGCGCCAACATCACCGGCGCAATCATGTTCCATGGCTCCGATTGGCTCAAGGAACAATTCCTCCCCAGGATGGCCACCGCAGATATCGATTGGGCGCAGGGCTACAGCGAACCGAATGCGGGAACAGACCTTGCCAGCCTGCAGACACGCGGTGTGGAAGACGGCGACGACATTGTCGTGACAGGCCAAAAGATATGGTCGTCTGGATCGCATTTCTCCAACTGGTATCACATCCTCGTCCGCACAGACCCGAGCGCCCCGAAGCATCGCGGCATCACGTACCTGGCAATGCAATTGACAGACGATGACGGAAAAATGATGCCCGGCATTACACTGCGGCCCTTGTATGACTTCTTCGGCACCCGCCGATGGAATGAGGTCTTCATGGATGAGGTCCGTGTGCCAAAGCGTTATCTCATCGGCGAGATGAACCGAGGCTGGTATGCGGCCATGACGACGCTCAATTTTGAGAGGACGGGCATCGACAACGCTGCAAGACAGATCGGCGTATTCGACCGCTTTATCGCCATGGCGCGTGACCTGAACTTCAACGGGGAGTCGATACTCAACAATGGCGTCACGCGGCACCAGCTGGCGGATCTGCGCGTAACGCTTGAGATCGACCGAATGCTGGCGTATCGTGTCGCGGCCATGCAGGCGGCAGGGGAGGTTCCGCAGGCGGAGGGAGCGATGTCCGGCTGGCGAGTGCTCCACACGTCAAAGTATTGGCTCTGGCCGACATTCGCGAAAGCCTTGGGGTCGTACATTGCGTTGCATAAGGGCGAGCATCGGGCGCCGGGCGACGGCATCTACGGCACTCACTACATGCTGTCCCAGAACGAATCAGGCGGCGGTGGCGGTATCGCCCTCGGCGCAAACATCATCGCCTGGCGCGGCCTCGGCCTCCCGAGGTAGCATCCCTCGATTCACCTTACGGCCGCCGCAGATCGGGGAAGTACGTCTCAAAAAAACCTCGATCCCGCGTCAGGAAAGCATCGGCTTCAGATAGCGCGTGGGCGCCTATCAGGAAGTCTGTGATGATGCGTTGCCTCGAACCACCCGCCTGCCGATATCGCTTCCAGCGGGTGCCTGCCTCATACGCTATGGTCGAGTCGATCCGGGAAAGTGTGGTGCCGAGCGTCCTTAGGGCTGCGTCCAGGTCTGCCCTGCTCCTGAACACCGGCACCAGTTCGGCGTAGACAAGGTCACAAACCAGTACTGCCCCAGAGTCGTAGGCGCCCTGCAACCACTGGCGTGCCTGCTCATAGTGGGGAGAGTCGGAACGGAAGAGATCAATGAGGACGTTGGTGTCAACTGCCGTTATCACCGTCCGCGAATCTCCTCGATGTACTCATCGATGTCAAAGTCTGTACCGTCCAGAATTCCCGCAACGCGGTCTACAGGATGCCCGTATGCCGAGCGCTTGGTGATCAGCAACCCGCCTTCAGTGGCGGTGGCTTCCACTTCAACACCCTGATTCAACCCAAGCTGGTCGCGAATTTCCTTGGGGATGGTAATTTGTCCACGTTCCGATATACGCATGAGCCCTCCGTATGAATATCATACGCGTATTATAATATTGCTCAAGTGGTACATCGATGTCGTAGGTGTTCCCCTCTGGTACGCTGTCAACGATGATTTCCAGTATTCAGGGCATTCTTGAAGCGCGCGGCGAGGACTGGGTCGATGTTGCCATCGGCGGCGTTAGTGTCCGCGCCCAGGTCCCATCATCCGCCTTGTCCGGCCTCGGCCCCATTGGCGCCCCTGTCCGCCTCTTTACCCATCTCATCGTCCGGGACGAGAGCATCACCCTCTATGGCTTCCGCAGTGCGGAGGAAAGGGCAGCATTCACGGCGCTTCTCGCTGTCTCCGGCATAGGCCCCCGCCTTGGATTAGTCATTCTGTCGGTGTTGTCGCCCGGGGACCTTGTTGAGGCGATAGAGCAGGGGGACGCTGCGGCATTGGCGCGCGCCCCCGGCGTCGGCAAGCGCAGCGCCTCGCGCGTCATCGTGGAACTTAAGGGCAAGTTGGACGAGCTGGATATTGCCGGACTGACTGCCGGCCCAGCGAGGGCGCCTACAATCCTGGACGCCGAACTAACCGCCGTGCTGCAATCATTGGGCTATACCGCGCAGGAGATTCGCCTGGCCGTAACGGCGGTTGTAAACCCGGAGTTGGAGGAGCCTCTACCACTTGATGAGCGAGTCCGCCTGGCGTTGGCAACCCTCAGCGAAGGCGGAACGTAAACGCATGCTTGAGAGTTTCTTCGTCGTCCTCGCCCTGATAAGTGTGCTCTGCGCGTATGTTCTGTACACGGGAGGGCGCTTCGGCGCAGCAACATCCAATCCCTGGTGGGCCGCCATCGGATTCATCTCCGTGCTCCTGAACCTCCATGTCATCGGAGTGCTCCTGCCCCAATTCACTATCATCGCGTGGGCGCTGATTGCAGTTGCCATTGGATCAAGCTTGCCTGCCGCCCTACGGGAGGTTTCATTCTGGAATGCCGGCCTGCTGAAACGTCCAGGAAATCGCGAGTTGCTGATGGAGGTGATCCTCATAGTGATCAGTATCTACGCCGCCACAACGGTGGATCCGCAACTGCCGGATGTTGGCCGTGGACCGATCATTGCAGCTATCATCACCCCGCTATTGATGGTGCGATGGGCAATGACTCGTGTGGTTGTTTCCAGGCCGCTGAGTTAGCCGACGCCTATAGACTGTGTGTGCCCGGTTTTCCGCAGACGGAGCGCCGTTGCGGGCCATCATTGATACAAACCTGCTCGTGGGAGCGGTGGCACGCCGTGGCGGAACCGCGAGCCGCATCCTTGACCTCTGGCGCGCCGGTAGATTTGAACACGTGGCATCTCGGGAGACATTGCGAGAGGCGGAATTGGTCGTCGGCGCCCGCTGGATCGAAAGAATTGGCAGCAGAGAAGAACGGGATGTACTGCTGATGGAACTGAGAGAGAGATCGGTTCTGGTCGAAGCGCCTATTCTGGAAGAGTTGACACTGAAGGATGCGGGAGACCGGCGGCTGGTTGAGGCCGCACACGCAGGGAAAGCGCGCTATCTTGTGACGGCAGATAGGGAAGTGCTGCGAATGTGGGGGTACGGTGGCGTGGAGTTTGTAACATCCGCAGAATTCTTGCGGGCGCTGGACCAACAAGCTGACCAATCGTAGAGATTGGGCGACTCTCAACGCAAACCCTCGTTATACTAGGGTGTTGGGCGAACCTGGGGAGCCCGAAGTCAGGATCAGTTGATGGCGATTGCAGAATACCCGGCGACGGATCGGCAGTTTGAGCTAGTGTCCCCATTCGGAATGATGGGGGATCAGCCCGATGCCGTCGGCACAATCGTTGATGGTCTCGCGGAAAATCGCCGCTATCAAACGCTCAAAGGCGTTACGGGCAGCGGCAAGACCTTCACGATGGCCAACATCATCGCTCAGGCCCAGCGGCCGGCTATCGTCATCGCGCACAACAAGACCCTTGCAGCACAGCTGGCGATGGAGTTCCGCGACTTCTTTCCCAACAACGCCGTCGAATACTTCGTCTCCTACTACGACTACTATCAGCCGGAGGCATACGTCCCGCGTTCAGACACGTACATCGAAAAAGATTCGCACATCAACGATGAAATTGATCGCCTGCGCCACGCTGCCACAAAGGCTCTGTGGGAGCGCCGCGATGTGGTCATCGTTGCATCCGTCTCCTGCATCTACGGCCTTGGCGCGCCCGATGAGTACGCGGCCTTCATCCTTATGCTTGAACGCGGGTCGCGGCACAAGCGTGACGATGTCATTCGCCGTCTCATTGATATGCAGTACGCGCGGAACGACTTTGATTTCACCCGCGGCCGTTTCCGCGTCAACGGCGACACCATTGAAGTGCAGCCCTCATACGAAGAGACCGCCGTCCGCATCGAGTTCTTCGGCGACGAGATAGAGCGCATCGTCACCGTCGATACCACCACAGGCCAGACTCTTGGCGAACGCTCAAAGGTGGCCATCTATCCCGCCAAGCACTGGGTAACCGGCGAAGAGAAACTGCGCGCCGCCATCATCGATATCGAAGAAGAACTCCACGAGCGCGTGTCATGGTTCCGGGAACAGGGCAAACTCGTTGAGGCGCAGCGCCTTGAACAGCGCACCCGTTACGACCTTGAGATGCTGCGCGAAGCGGGCTACTGCGCGGGTGTTGAGAACTACTCGCGACATTTGCAGCGCCGCGAGGCGCACAGCCGACCCTGGACACTCCTTGATTACTTCCCCAAGGACTACCTCGTCTTTATCGATGAGTCACACATGACCATCCCGCAGTTGCGCGGCATGTTCCACGGCGACGTCGCCCGCAAGCAAGTGCTGATCGATTACGGTTTCCGGCTGCCGTCTGCGTTGGATAATCGCCCGCTCAATTACACGGAGTTTGAACAGCTCTTCGGGCAGATTGTCTTCGTGTCCGCCACGCCCAGCGCCTATGAACATGAGGTCAGCAACAGTGTAGTTGAACAGGTCATTCGCCCGACGGGTCTTCTTGATCCGACGGTTGAGGTCAAACCGACGCGAGGGCAGGTGGACGACTTGCTCGCCCAGATCAAGGAGCGGGTGGATCGTGGTGAGCGCGCTCTCGTCACCACGCTCACCAAGCGCATGGCGGAGCAACTTGCAGATTACCTGCAGGAGATGGGCGTCAAGACCCATTACATCCACGCGGACGTGAAGACGCTGGACCGAAGTGAGATACTGCGTGATCTTCGCCTCGGCGTCTATGACGTGATTGTCGGCATCAACCTCCTGCGCGAGGGTCTGGACCTGCCGGAGGTCAGCCTCGTCGCCATTCTTGATGCTGATAAGGAAGGCTACCTGCGTTCCGGCACGTCCCTCATCCAGACCGTCGGCCGTGCCGCACGCCATGTGAATGGCCACGTCATCATGTACGCCGACCGCGTCACCGATTCCATGCGCAACGCCATCGAGGAAACCTACCGTCGACGCGACCTGCAAGAGGAATACAACACAGACCACGACATCGTGCCGCAGGGAATCCAGAAGGCCGTCCATGACATCACGGAAAGAGTCAGACAGGTCGCGGAATCTCGCGCCGTATACGAAACAGTTCCGAGCGAAATAGCGCAGGAGAACGTGGCGACGACAGTGCGTGAACTTGAAAAGCAGATGAAGCAGGCCGCCCGCAACCTGGAGTTTGAAAAGGCCGCCGCGCTGCGAGACCAGATGGTTGAACTTCGCCGGCTGATGATTGAGTGAGTCATGTCTGCGCTGAGCACACTCCGCGGACTTGGCTGGTTACTGCCGGCTACGCTCCTGACCCTCAGTGCTATCGCCCTTACCGGCTGCGTTGACCGCCTCTCCGGTGATGGCGAGCCCGGCGTTCCTCAGGGCTTCGGCGAACGAGTTCCTGACGTGCCTCTTGGTGGCTACATCTTTGTGAAGCCGCCCGGCGATGATTCGACAATCAACATCCGTGCGGACCTCAGGCAAAGAGACGGTTCGACTATCCCCTGGCATGCAGAAGCCCGCTCAATCTCCCTTTGGCTTAGTCCGGCTGACACGGACCAGCAAGCAATAACCACAACGATTCGCTTCACATTTGCCAACGAGGTCGATGCGATTTCCGCGCACAATGTGCTCTCAGGCGTTGATGCAGGTATGCCGACATGGGCCAATAGGAGTGGGCGTGACGCAGAGGTCGTTCTTGGCGATCAGGCGCAGGTGTGGTCCATGCGCAACACGCTGAACGGCAACCACTTCATCACTGACGAACAGTTGACCCGGACGGGAATGTGGCGCAACGCCCTCAACCTGCCGCAAGCGCCGCCAAAGCCGGTGCTCGCCGCGGGATTCACACAGGTTCCTCCTGAGCGCATGAACGAGATACTGGAATGGCTCGCAGAGCAGGGCATTGTTGACCTGACCCAATTCGGTGAAATGCTTGAGACGCTCCGGTTAGACGGCGCTGTCTTTGCAGTTTACGGCGACTCTCTCCCCGAGCTGAGTGTGAACACTGTGCCGGAGGAGCTGGCGTCCCATGGTCTCACCGGGCTCGCCATCGCCCGAACCGGAGTTCCGGCCCCCCTCGTTTCGTGGGGATTCAACGTTGGGGCGCTCCGAGCCGGTCTGGACAGGGTCGAATCTCGAACCGGCCGCTATTATCGTTACGAAGGTGACGGGGCGGTCGTGCTCGCGCAGGTCAGACAAGGCGATATACAGGTTGCGGCATCGTCAAGTCCGGAAGACGCCGCCCAGATTCTTGAACTGATACCCAACTGATACGCGCGCGGCATTCACACTTTCTAGGCCGCCGGAATTAACCCGCTAAAATGGAGAGGTAGGCGGTGCGCTGGTCACAGGCGTGTCGCCGTATAGCACGGAGAGGGGAAGACAGTGGCTCAACCCGGAATGAATGATCAGGCGCGTGCGCGTCTCGGCTCCATGATGAAGACGTGGGAGCGCCGAAAGAAGATTGCCGAGCACCTCAATCAGATCCAGTATCGCGTCGCCGTTTACAGCGGCAAGGGCGGAGTCGGGAAAACAACAGTTGCTGTGAACCTGGCCGTCGCGCTGTCGCAGATGGGACACTCCGTTGGACTCCTTGACGCTGACATCGACTGCCCCAACGCGGACAAACTCCTTGGCGTGACGGAGCGCCCGCGTTATGTGGATGGCATACTCCATCCGCCCCAACGTGCCGGTGTCAAAACCATCTCCATGGCGTCGTTCCAGGAAAACGAGGAAGAGGCCATTATCTGGCGTGGGCCGATGGTCACGAATGCCATCAACCAGTTCCTTGAACTTACCGAGTGGGGTGATCTTGAATACCTCATTGTCGACCTTCCCCCCGGCACATCCGACGCCCCCCTGACCATCATGCAGACGCTTCAACTGCACGGTTTCGTCGTAGTGACAACCCCACAGGACCTCGCCGTTCTGGATGCCAAGCGTTCCATCAACATGATCAAGAAGATGAATATCGACATCCTCGGCGTCGTCGAAAACATGTCCGGTGACATCTTCGGCAAGGGCGGCGGAGAGGTACTCGCGACGGATCTTGATGTGCCTTTCCTTGGACGGCTCGAGCTGTCACGCGACTTCAGCGATATCGGTCCTGACCTCGCGGTCATCAAGCACAAGAAAGCGCAGAAGCGCTACAAGGACATCGCCGAGGGAATGATCGACCGCGTCAAGGAAGTAACACCGGCCGCCCAAATCGCGTCCTGAGCAGGGCAGGGGAGCGGTCTACTCGTCGCCGCCGTCTTTTTCTAATGCGGCAGCTGCTTCGCGGGTACGCCTGAGTCCACGGCCAGCGGTCTCCACCGGGGCGTTGGGAATCTCCGCTCCGGCCACACCCTCTTCTACAAGCCGATCACGCAGCCGTGCCGCGCGCGGATAACCAATACCCAGCCGCCTCTGCAATAGCGACGTTGAAACCTTGCCGTTGTAGATGTCGGCCAACTCGCGTGCCTGCTCCATGATGTCGTCCTCGCCGGAGCCGTTGCGCTTGGACCCGTTCCCGTTCGTATCGTCCGTGCTGCCATTCCGGCCCCGCGATTGTAGGCCGATGTCCTCCGGTTGAACCAGGTCAGGCAGCTCCGGGGGTATATAACCCTTGGATTGGGCGCGCCACGCATCCACAACAGCATCCGATTCATGCGACGAAATAAACGCGCTCTGGATGCGAATGGGACGGGAGGCGTCCTGCGGCAGATAGAGCATATCGCCGCGTCCCAGTAGCTTCTCTGCGCCTGCCCCGTCCAGGATCGTCCTTGAATCGACTAACGACGTCACCATGAAACTGATCCGTGTTGGGAAGTTAGCCTTGATGAGCCCCGTGATGACGTTGACGGACGGACGTTGGGTTGCAACGACAATGTGGATGCCCGTTGCGCGTCCCATCTGGGCGAGCCGAACGAGACCGTTTTCAACAGCCTTGCCAGACGTCATCATCAGGTCCGCTAGCTCATCAACGATGAGGACGAGGTAGGGCATGCGCTTCCCATCACCGACCTTCTCGTTGTAGGAGGCAATGTCGCGCGCGCCCTGCTGCGCCAGCATTTCAAGCCGATCCTCCATTTGCTGCATCATCCATTGCAAGGCATTGACGACTTTCTGCGTGTCGACGATGACTGGCGTAATGAGGTGGGGAATGCCGTTATAGATAGTCAACTCAACTCGCTTCGGATCAATCATCACGAAGCGGAGATCCTCTGGTGTCGCGCGTGAGATGAGGCTTGTAATCAGGCTGTTGATAAAGACGCTCTTACCGCTGCCGGTTGATCCGGCCACCAATAGATGGGGCATACGGGCAAGATCTGCAACAACAGGCTCGCCGCCGCTGCCTTTGCCGAGCGGGAACGCAAGCATGCTCTTGCCCCGCGCCTTGTGGTAGGTTTCGCTCTCCATCTGCGGGCGCATGTAGACGGTCTCCCCGACCGTATTCGGTACCTCGACTCCCACAAGATTCGTGCCCTGGATGGTTTCGATACGCACGCTCGCGGCCTTGAGCTGGAGCGCCAGGTCGTCATCGAGCTTCGAGATGGCGTCTACCTTGACGCGTGTCCGTCCAACTTCCTGGCGTCGGGCGACAATTTGGCCTTCCTCGTTCCGCTCCCGGACGGTTCGGTAACGCCTGTCCCACCCGGGCCGCACTCCATAGAGCGTGACGGTGGGGCCGGGGCGGACCTCAGTCACCTCAACCTCAATGCCATACTCCTGCAGGGTTTCCTGGATGGCCTCTGCCGTCTCCATGTGGGATTCGGTGTCAACCTCAGTTGGCGGCTGCTCGTCAAATAGCTTGAAGGAGGGGAATTTCCACGCCACCCTGGGTAGACCGGCAAACGGATCAAGGGAGTCAAGAAGCTCCCGGTCGCTGCGGGCCACAGCGGCAACCTCTTCCTCCACCACCTCCACCTCTGGGTCCTCGTCTTCCTCCGACTCGAATCCGTCTTCCACCAGGATCATTGTGTCTTCGTCAGAGTCCCATTCAATGGCCTCGCCGATATTGCCATCAGGCTCATCAGTTGAGTCGTCGTTTAGCGTCTCGACGTTCCCGTCGATATTCCAGGTATCTTCCTCGTCCTCCACGTCGTGATCGGTGAACGCCAGCGGATCCCTCTGCCCCATTGCATCAACTTCGTCCGGATTCAGACCGAACCCTTCACCGCTCACGTCGGAATAGGACGAATGGTCAGCCCTTTGTTCGTCGTCGATGCTGCTAAGACCGGGAGGCGGGATGAACAGAGGCTTCTCCTCCACTGCCGCCGCATTCTCCTGGTTGACGACTTCTTCGATAGTCCTTGATTCCTCAGGGCGGACGTACCGTTCACCAAATGGCTGTGGGGCTTCATCCGCCTCCTTGTTGCTGGGGACGCCGGGATAGACAATGCGGGGACGTTGCTCTTGCGTCGCCTCTCCACCCTTGGCCGACTCTATTTCCTGTTGCGTTCGTTGCTGCTGGTCTCGAACAACGCCGACCGGTTCCGGATACCGCGGCCGCGTCGTGGCGCGCGCCGGCTCGGGCACGACGATCCGCGTCCGAGGGATAGGAGCCTGATCCAACTCGAATGTTGTCCCGTCCTCATCCGTGGACGCCCGTGACGCGCGCGCGTCTTGCACCTTGCGCTTGGCAGCTGCGCCACTGGCAACCGCAGCGTTCGCGCTCGCCACGCTCGCCGCGCGACCTGCGCGACCGGATGCTCTCGCGGCCCTGATCGTTCCGATGGGTGATAGGAGAATGATCGTTACAAGAGCCAGCCCGGCAAGAATGCCGTAGACGGTGAGGTCTGAAAAATCAACAAGATAGACTGAGAGACTGTTCTCGATGGGAACGCCCCACATCTCCGTAAGTCCGGCAAAATGCATGGCGGTCAGAACTGCTGCCGTGCCTAACAGAGCCGCAACCGCCCACCGCCAGACGCGTAGGTTCGTGAACCCGAAGATTCGAAGCGCAATATAGGACGAAATCAGGAGTGTAGGGCCGATAATCATCCATGGCCCCGTGTAATTCCACGCCGACGCCAGTCGTTCCGTCAGTTCCGCAGGTTGCCAATATGCGACCGCGATTGAACCGCCGGCGATGCCCAACAATAGAAGGATGCCGAAGATGCGCAGCTTGGAGGAGCCGTGGCCGGCGGCGGTCTTCTTAACGTCGGCTACACTCGCTCGCTTGGCCGCGCGCCGAGTGGCAGTTGTCTCAGCCATAGCGTCATTATTTTAGACCAATTTCAAAACCAAGTCCAATCGGCGCGTGGTGTGGTCGTCGTTACCCCGCTTGTGAAAGAGCTTCTTCCAGCATTGCGCGGGCCTGTTCCGAGGTGTCGGGTCGTGCGAGGGCAAAGGACGCCGCCGCGCGAAGATGACCCAGGGGATTTCCCGCGTCGTACCGCACGCCGTCAAAGGCGAATGCGAATGTGGGCGTACCCTCCTGGCGCAGGATCTCCATCGCGTCGGTAATCTGGATTTCATTCTTCGCGCCGGGCGGCGTCCGCCGTATCGCGTCAAAGATCGCGCCGGGAAAAATATAGCGGCCGACAATTCCAAGATCGGAGGGCGCGTCCACCGGTTCCGGCTTCTCAACCATCCCCGTCACCCGATACACCCGCTCGTTGTCCCCGTCCACCGGTTCAACGTCAACGACCCCATACGCCGAGATGGCCTCGCCCGGCACTCGTTCAACCCCCACGTGGATGCCGGGATAATCGCGATATGCCGCCAGCATCTGCGCCAGCACCGGCGTCTCCGCGTCGACAATATCGTCAGGAAGGATGACGGCAAACGGCTCGTCTCCCACCGCATCCGCCACCTGCAAGATTGCGTGGCCCAGACCAAGCGGCTCATTCTGGTGCACGATCGTAACCGACAACGAATCCATGAGCCCCTGAACCTCCGGCGCGCTCGGGTGCTCCCCAAGAGCTTTGGCCAGCGCCTCCCCGCGAAGCGTCACATAGTTCTCCATTACCGTCTTCCCGGGCGCGCTGATGAGGACTACCTCTTTAAGGCCGGAGTTTGCCGCTTCCTCAAGCGCGTAGAACAACATGGGACGGTCGAATATCGGCAGGATTTCCTTGGGGATGGCGAGAGTCGCCGGCAGGAAGCGGGTTCCACGACCCCCCGCCACGATGACGGCCTTGCTGATCTCGTCTTGTCGCTCGTTCACTAACTCCTCCTCCTCCGTTCACCCTGAGCCTGTCGAAGGGCGGACACAAAACAAAGGGGGCTCAGCCGAAGCCGAGCCCCCTTTCCCCAGTCGCCAAATGTCAACGTATTGGCGCCTGGCGCTGGGTTAGCCTTTGCTCACCTCTTCCGAATCTGCTGAAATAAGCTCTGGCTGTCTAGGTAAAGACATTTGCCAAATCACCTCCTCTCTTCTCAAGATGAGTCAAGTATATAACACGTCGATGTCGGAGTTTTTCAAAGACTGCCGGGGACATAATCAGCGCCCCTCGCCATCCACGATTCTCAGGCTGGGGCGACCTATGAAGCTGCTTGGGCGTCCCTCTTGCCGGTGAATCGCAGAAGCGCATATCCGATGATGGCCGCCGCAACGGACGCGACGAATATACCCATCTTTGCCTGATCCACGAGGGCAGGGTCGTCAAAGGCGATGCCGGAAATGAAGATCGCCACCGTGAAGCCGATACCCGCAAGGAATCCCACACCCAGCACGTGCATCAACGTCACCGATGCAGGCAACTGGCCGATGCCAAATCGTATCGCCAGCCACGTTATCCCAAAGATTCCTATTGCCTTGCCCGCAAGCAGCCCTGCGACGATTCCAATAGTAATGCTGCTCCCGGCCGCGTCCGAAAGCGTCTCGCTTGTGACTACAACGCCCGCATTCGCCAGCGCAAACAGCGGCAGAATTGCGAGGCTCACCCACGGATGAATCATGTGCTCCAGGCTCTCCAACGGCGCTTCCGTCTTTCGACTGACCTGCTCGATTTCTTCAAGGACGATTTCCGCGTGCTCCTCGTCACCATTGGACATCGCAAGGCGATAGTCGTGTAGGAGATCGTCCAGGGCTGTGGCGTACTCATCACGGCTCCGGATCGATCCGGCAGGGACAATTACTGCAAGAAGCACACCCGCCAGTGTCGCGTGCACTCCGGATTCAAGGAAGAAATACCACATGGAAACACCCAGAGCGATGTAGTAGACCATGGAACGAATCCCAACGCGGACGCTCAACGCCGCCGCCGCGAGAATTGCCAACGAAATCCCGAGACTCGACCAATCGATTGTGTCCGTATAGAAGACCGCGATAACCGCGATTGCGCCCAGATCGTCGACCACCGCCAACCCCAGCAAAAACACCCGTAGCTCCACCGGGATGCGTCGTCCCAATAGCGCCAACACTCCGATCGCGAACGCGATGTCCGTCGCCATGGGGATGCCCCACCCAACGGCTCCGTCGCCGGAACTGTTGAACGCCAGATAGGCGAGCGCCGGCACGACCATGCCGCCAACCGCAGCGAGGACGGGCAGCGACGCCTTCCTGACGCTGGACAGTTCCCCGTGCAGCAGCTCGCGCTTGATCTCCAGCCCCACCACGAAAAAGAAGATGGCCATGAGGCCGTCGTTCACGAGGTGCTGAAGGTCCTCGGAAAGCGCGAAGATGTGCAGGTCAAAAGAGATCTTGGTATGCCAGAAGTCGAAATACGACTCAGACCACGGTGAGTTGGCCCAGATGATTGCCGCCGCCGCCGCGGCCAGCAGGATGAGCGCTCCAACCTCTTCCGTGTGGATAAAACTCTGGACTGGCGCGCGCAAACCTCTGACGCGATAGATCGCGTTCCGGGATTGGTCAGGAGCGCTGCCCTGGCTGTCGCTCACGTCCTCACGCCTCTTGGGTGTTGATTTCCGATGCCCTACTATAGTGCCACTTGCAGGATAAACACTGGGTGCGGACTCAACAAAAACAGTGAACGCCGGTAACGCCAAGAATTCCTCGGACGAGCGCCCGGATAATCGTGCCCCAAGAGCACGGTGTGTAGCGTCTGTCCTGATTAGGGACGACAGGGTCTTGCTCGTGAAGAGGCTGCCCCATCGGCGCGTCTACCCCGATCTTTGGGACCTGCCCGGAGGACACATCGAAGGTGAAGAGTCGGCGGAAGAGGCCCTGCGCCGGGAAGCGCATGAGGAACTCGGCATCCACGTGGCGGACTACCGGGAGTTGGGGACAGTCCTTGACCCCGTCGAACCTGCCGACATCATCGTATTCGCCATCGCGGGGTGGAGTGGCGAACCCATGAACGCCGCGCCGGATGAACACAGCGAGATTGACTGGTTCGCGGCGGACAAACTCCCTGAATCCGCCGCTCTCGACTGCTACCGAAAAGAAGTCCTGGAAGCAATGGCCACAGCCAGAGGATAGGCTGCAAATCTCCTCCCCCTTGATGGGGGAGGGTAGGTTAGGGTGGGGGTGACAACCCCAGTTTATCTTGTGCCCAGCGGACAGTCTGGAAGACTCTTCGTCATTCCACCCCCGCCTCCAACAAATCCGCAACCTCATTCCCCGCGTCCTGCCCACTTGAGAGCGCCCCGTTCACCGACGGCACCCGCATGTAATCCCCCGCCAACACCAGGTTGTCGATGCGCCCTGCTAGCTGCCCCGGGACCTGCGCCATCGCGGCCAGCATCCCTGGCTCCCCCATGCACAGCGCCTCATCCCAGCGGTACACGCGGAAGAACAACCCCTCGTCATCGGCGGGTATAGCCGATCCTGGTGGCGCCTTTCGACGAACGGCCGCCAACATCTGGCGCTTGATCTCATCATCGTCGAGCGGAATCAGCTCCTGGGCGCGCTCTCGGCCAATGAGCAGGTCGAGAAGGTATTTGCCCGGAGGCGCGCAGTCGGGCAGAAAAGTGGTCCGATTCAGCAGCAGAGGAGTATCGTCGTCCTCCGGGTACAGCGCCCCGTGCCACCCGGTCGGCAGCGGTGATTGGTCGAGCCCGATAACCACCCGGCATCCCGTCGAATAACTGACGTTGCTGAACGCCCGCCGTGTCTCCTCCGGCAGCTCCGGAATCAAATCCGGAACCTTTGTGCCCGGCACCGCGCAGATAACTGCGTCCGCCTCGATGGTCTCTCCGTCCACCTCAACACCTGTCGCCTTGCCGTCCGCAACGACGATCCTCCTCACCGGCGTCGACACGCGAATCGCATCCGCGCAATAGCTGGCAAGCGCCTCGCTCAGCGACCCGATGCCTCGCTCCGGCATGGACACCTGGCCGGAATGCAGCATCGTCTCGCCGATGTACGCCCGCATCAGGGCCTGGCCCGCCGGCATTGGATCGCCCAAAATCATGTCCAGCGGCCCCTTTAGCGTCACCTGCAGGGTCTCAGGAACGCCAAGCCGCTCCAGGTACTCCCCGAACGACTCGCCATCGTCGATCTCGGCGATGGGGCTGTCGCCGGCGAAACTCATATACTCCGACTGCCGACGGATCTCCCGCATCACCTTGAAACTGGCGCGCATGCCGGCGGGTGAGAGGAAGCCCATCGTGTGGGCCGTGCGCAGGTGCCGCAAGAAATTCCAGAGCGACTGGTCCGGCGTCGTCGTTACCCACCGCTCCTTGCGATAGTGGCCGAACTTCATCTGCGACGGCACAAGGGGCAGCCCCAACTCCTCGCACATGCGGAATGCCGTGTCATACGTCGCGGTGAACACGAAAGCGCCCTGGTCCAGCGAGAACCCATCCACCCTCTCCCCGATGCCGCGACCCCCCGCGCGCTCCTTCGAC
>LXNJ01001141.1_pt1 | contig 16328 bp, 15 predicted proteins | sample 809081 | NCBI WGS metagenome assembly LXNJ01 (sample SAMN04870510, study PRJNA318959) | sponge metagenome | biome: sponge; feature: marine sponge reef; material: water | host: Petrosia ficiformis | place: Greece: Milos, Mediterranean Sea | collected 2013-05-29 | depth 5-7 m
ACACCGATTACGGGTGCTAAAGATGCTAAGAAGTTAGCCTATCTACAAGCGATTGAAACATCACCACACCTACAATCCTATCAAGAACAACGCAAAACAGCGATTGAACCGGTTTTTAGTCTGTTGAGCGAACTGACAGCAACGGATAATAATCAGAAACAACTGCCGATGTGTGGTCTTGAAAATGTGAGAACCTTTTTGATGTTGTCAGTCGTCTTGCTACAAATAGCAATGTTGATCAACTCAATATGGAACAGACCGGGCAGAGAGGTGTCAAGGATGAAAACTTTATTTCAATAAAAAAACGGGATAAAAATTACTATTTTGTTAAAAGTATTTATGCACACCCCTCAGTTAATTGCAAAGTTTCCTTGCTGCAAGTTCGCATTTTCTCCAGATAGCAAATTACTGGCAGGTGCGTGTCCAGACGTTATTGACAACGATGTTGTTGACTTACATCAACGTTTCATATCAGTGTGGGACATAGCGACAAGTGCACGTATCGCATATTTGACAGGACATGAGCATTGGATAGACACCGTTACTTTTTCACCCTGCGGTCAGCTTATTACATCACGGGACAGAGGCGGCAATTTACGGGTGTGGGAACTCGCAAAAGGCACACTCAAGGACGATTGGGCACATAGTGGAATTGAACCTGAACGTTGGGACATGAACCATTGGGACACAAAATGGTATGTTTCAGAATTTGAAATGACTCGCTTAGTGCCATCATATTCGCCAGAAGCGGAACTACTTGCTGTTGTATTTCCTGATGAAACTGATACTGTTGAAGTATGGGGTATAGAACGTCGTGAAAAGTTACAATCAATAGAGCGATTACCTGGGAGTATCGGTTCAATATGGTTTGCAAAATGTCCAAAGTTGGCAGTAGCATGGACACTTTCCAATAAATCGCCAAAGACTAAAAAGACAAACTCCTGTGTAGCACTGCGTGAATCTACTTTTTGGCATCGATCTCGGATGGGTAAGGACAAGATTTAGATTCACTGTGGTTTGGGTCGGATGGACAAACAATTGTGAGCGACAGCGACGGCGGTGGTGTCGTGTTTTGGGACATCAGGCCGAAACAACAAGGGTTTATTGAAAAATTGCGTTCAAGAATCCGGCGCTTAATGTTGTCAGATTCTGCACGGGAACGGGAATTTGAAACATTAAGACTTACAACGTTATGTTCTATACCGCAGTCGGAGAGTAAAAAGCAGCGGTATGTTCTTGCCTTTTCATCGTGTGGCAAATATCTTGCATCAGGAACTTGGTGGCAAAAAGGGATGGAGAAAACGAAAATCCGTTTATGGGGCGTTGCTACCGGTGAAAATATCCACACCTTCTGGGACATACGACAGATGTGCAGTCGCTTGCCTTTTCGCCAGACAGCGCACTGCTGACAAGTGGGAGTCATGATGGCACCATCCTGTTGTGGGATCTAAAACCTTTTATAGATATGTAAAGAATTGGCTAAACGAATAATCTAATTGTTGCTATTTCTACGGAAATGTTCACGGTGTTTTCGGTTGGAATCTATCCTCTGAACATGTTATCATTTTCATATCACATTTGTGAACATGTCTATTGTAGAGGAAACTTGTCATTATGATTATCAATCGACTTATTGCCAAAAACTGGCGAAATTTTCAACAGATAAATGTGTCTCTGAGGGAACGGCAGTTTATCGTCGGTCCGAATGCATCGGGCAAATCAAATTTGCTGGATATTTTTCGTTTCCTCCGTGATATTGCCAAAGTGGATGGTGGTGGATTTCAGAAAGTCGTTAAGGATCGAGATGGTGTTTCCAAAATCCGGTGTTTAGCAGCACGGCAAGTACCCGAAGTTTCGATTGAGATTCACATAGCGGATACTCCAGATGTGCCCGCAACATGGCGATATGCCTTGGGATTTACTCAAGAACCTCGTGGACACCGTAGGGCTTTCCTTACCTATGAACGTGTGTGGCAAGAGGGAAAACTGATTCTTGATAGACCCAATTTGGACGACAATGAGGATCCTGATCGTCTCACTCAAACCGCTCTTGAACAGAGTGCAACTAATGCTAAGTTTAGTGAAATTGGCAAATTTCTCAGAAATGTCACATATCTTCATTTGGTGCCGCAATTTATTCGATATGCGGATGCGATTCAAGGTAAAATAATTGAAGACGATCCCTTTGGACAGGGATTTCTTGAAAGGGTTGCGAGTGTGCATCCGAGCACCCGTCGTTCCCGCCTCAAAAAGATTGAACATGCGCTTAAAATCGCAGTGCCACAGTTAGAAAAATTGGAATTTGTTCGTGACAAAAACACTGGAAACCCACATTTACAGGCACGTTATTCGCACTGGGTTTCAAGTGAAGAGACACATCAAGAAGATCAATTTTCGGATGGAATGCTTCGACTTATTGGGCTACTGTGGACCCTTCTTGAAAACGACTCAGTAGTTTTGTTAGAAGAACCCGAACTTTCATTAAACCTTGGAATAGTCTCTCAACTTGCCCCTTTAATTTCTCGGATGCGGAGAAATAGGCGATGTCAGGTGTTAGTTAGTACGCAAAGTGATGCTCTTCTCACAGAACAAGGCATTGATGGGACGGAAGTGCTAATGCTCACACCTGGCAAAGAAGGGACTGTAGTTAAACCTTCCTCTGATTATGATGATGTGTGTGCTCCTTAGGAACGGATTTACAGTGGGGGAAATTGCACTCGCCAGACATGCAGAACAATTGGATTTATTGGAATGAGATTAAATAGCGTAATTCTCGCTGTTGAGGATAGGTTAAGCGATGCAAAGGAGTAAAAATAAAAGACTACGCGAAGCATTAGTGTCAGCCCACGGCACAACACGCAGTGTGGGAGATGAATATAATACGCGTTTGAGCCAGTTTGTCCGTGACCATTGGAATTTAGAACGTGCTGCCTCCGTATCTCCAAGTCTAAAACGAACATTAGACCGACTCAGTAAAGAAAGTGATATAGGTGTTGACTCGTGAACAAAAAATTTCAACGCCACATTGAAGATTTTACATGCGGAAATTGCGGTGTATTCGTGAAGGGAGATGGCTACACCAATCACTGTCCGGAATGCCTCTGGAGTCAGCATGTAGATGTCAATCCGGGCGATCGCGGTGAGACTTGTCGTGGATTGATGGAGCCAGTGGGATTTACCATGAAACAGGGTGATTATATCCTTATTCACCGTTGCACAGTATGCGGTATCACAAAAAAGAATAAGGCATCAAAAAACGATAGGTTTGATGCTATACTCAACCTACAAGGAGAATAACATGGGCACAAAAGGAATAATTGCAATCATATCTATAGTCGTTGCTGTTATTGCAGCTATTGTTCTGGGAGTTCTGCTTTATTCGACTTCTGACAAACTCAAACAGACGGAAGCGGCTCTATCTACCACAAAAACAACGCTGCAAGCAACTGAAACAGCAAAAACTGGGTTGGAAAAGAAGTTAACGGAAACTGAGAAAACACTAAAAGAGACGCAGACAGAACTGAATCAAACAAAAGAAATATTGGAAAATGCGAGCGAAGCGGCGCGAAAAATCGCTGCTGAACGGAACAAACTCCAGCAGGATAAAACTAATCTTGAACGCGAAAAGGAAAGTCTCCGATCAAAATTGACCGAGATTGAATCGGAATTACAACGGATTCGCGAGCAGTCACAACGTTCAATTGCAGCTATCCAGGAAAGATTTAAAGATTCAGTTGGAGCGGTGTTAGATGAAGCAGGACGGTTGACACTTGATGTCAAAGGCAAAATTCTGTTTGAAACAGGTAGTGCAACCCTTAGTAAAGAGGGAAAAGCACTCCTTGACGCAATTGCGGAAGAGGTACTGTTAAACCCAGATTATTCAGATTATGCGATCCGCATTGAAGGGCATACGGACAACAACCCGATCGCGGGTTCGGCTTTACGGAATTGGGACCTCTCTACAGACCGATCAATCTCCGCAGTGAAGTATTTGCAGGAAAATGCTGGGATTGATCCAAAACGTTTATCGGGAACGGGATATGCTTTCTACCAACCGATAGACACGGCAGAAACAGACGAAGCGAAGGCAAAAAATCGCCGGATTGAAATTATCCTTGTGCCACCGCAAGATTTCTCTTCGGAATTGCTCAAGTCATTACAAAGTGTGATGGAATCTATTGATGCAAACCAATAGATTAGAAAAATGTTACTCTTCTGACTTCCTGTCTTCTTTCGTTGGTTTGCTCTTTGTCTGACTTGCGAGTTTCGCTGCTTGCCGTGCAAGTCGTTTTGCAGCATCAATCTGTTCCATCATCTGTGCATTCGTCCATGAGATTGAAACGAGATAGCGCGTATCTTCAGGTTTGTTCAAAGTTTCAACACCGAGAGCGATCTGAAGTCCGCTGTCGGCAGTATGTCGCACACCGGCGTTTATTCCCGTCCCATCAAATTCCAGACTAATACCAATATCACCTCTTGCGAAAGCGGGATGAAGTTGTGTACTTAGACCCGCGAATAGTCCGATTGGACTCTCATCAAACGTGAAACGGTGATTGCCGATACCGAAATGCCCCGAAATAAGGTGAATTCGCGGCAGATTAAAAGTCTTACTGATTACAAGATATGTTGAATTAGCATGATAGGTATTCCACTCTTGTCCAACATTATCCCCGAGATTGTCAACACCGATTGCTACATTCGGTATTTTTCCAGTTTCATTTAAAAGTTGTGCTTTTACGTGTCCTAAGAAGGAACGCGAGGCATCATTGTCCTGCGGGAGTATGTGTGATGCGCCAAACTCAATTCTATCAAACATCCCGAAGTTGACACGGAACGCAACAGGATACCGTTTGAAATATTTTATATTTTGGAAAGGGGCATATACCCCTACTCCGAATATACCGTGTTTTAGTACCTCACCTGTTGGGATATCTACCAATCCACTGTCCGTAAAAATCTCGCCGCTAACATGACTGGAAAACGTGAGCAATATAGAAAGTAGTAAACAGAAAAAGATTAGATGTCGGTTCATTGATGCTACTCCATGTATTTGATACCAGAAGACGTGCCGATGATAACTTTGTCCGCGCGATCCACAAAAATACCGTTCTCAACGACACCGGGGATATTGTTCAGTTGCAACTCAACCTTTTCGGGTTCAGAGATTCCATCAAAATGGCAGTCCAAAATATAGTTTCCGTTATCCGTAATCAGTGGGTTTTCAATTCCGCCTCGGACATCTGATCTCCCACAGATTTTATCAACTTCGCGCTGTGTTGCCTCCCAGCCGAACCGCACAATTTCCACTGGTAGCGCGAACGAAGTACCAAGCACACGAGAAACCTTGTTTTCATCAACGACAATCAGGATTCGTTTAGAGGTATTGGCAATAATTTTTTCTCTAACCAACGCTGCACCTCCCCCCTTAATTAAGTTTAGGTGTACATCTACTTCGTCAGCACCATCAATTGTCAATTCTATTGTGGAGTGAACTGCAAGTGTTGAAAGCGGAATATCTTGCTCTTTGGCAATTTTCTCTGTGCCATCGGAGGTAGGAATTCCAACGATGTTGAGTCCATCGCGAACCATCTTTCCGAGTTTCAAGAGCGCGTAGTAGACGGTGGAACCGGTCCCTAATCCGACAACCATACCGTTTCGGACTTCCTCTGTAGCTTTTTCTGCGGCAATTTTTTTGAGGTGTTCTATATTCATTTACAATTCAATTCGTCTATTTTCTCGGATTGACTGTGCCGAAGCAAGGCTTATCCGAATTGCGGAAAGTGCTACCTCAGCATCTACTAAGCAGGGAGCATGCTGTATTGTGTTTTGAATCTCTGATAACCATAATTCCTGAAGCGTAGGTTGAGGTGTTTTTGGAATTGTCAACTCTGTTACCTCTGTTAGTGTTGAACATTGCCAACCGCTTCCATCATTGCTTAATGTGCCTTCCGTGAGAACATATCGCGCATGCTGTTCGGAGGCGTTGATAGCAATACCACCCGCCCAACTCCACTGCCCGATGCCGCCACGTTTGAACTCAATGGTAACAGTGTTGACAAAACGGTTGTATTGTCCAGAGTCGGTTAAGCCTTCGTAGCATGCAGCACCTTCCACCCACGCAGCCTCACCGAACAGATCAACGATCGGATAAATATGATAGATAAAGAAATGGGCAGGCGTTCCCGATACAGGTAGGTTGAAAAGGATTTCAGGACGCGCACCACGACCGGGAGTTAAGCGCACAAATGAGGTAAGCAATAATTCACTTAATTCACCTATTTTCTGCTTGAGTGCAGCGTGGGTATTAGATACTACCTCTGGATGGGAAACCCGAAGGACACGATGACGTGTTTTGGCAAGATGTAAAGCCTCCTCACCTTCGTTAACATCGTTAGCGAGTGGATATTCCACAAAGGCATGTTTATCGGTTTGCAACGCTGTAATCGCAATTTCGCCGTGGCTATTATTATGAGTGCAAATGATTACGCCGTCTATATCATCTCGTTTTATCAATTGTTTCCAATCGGAGATAAATGTTGCAGCATGTTCAGTCGCGAGTTGGTTGCCTGTTTGCTCGTTTCTGGAGGCAATGGCTACGACTTCAGCAGTTTCTATTGATGAAAACCGCTCAGCGTGATGCCGCGCCATGCCTCCTGAACCGATAATGCCGATTTTTATGTTCCTCATGCCCAGCCTTGGCTTTCACCACCGACGCGTGCTTTACTAATCTTCTCGTAGTAGCCGCTCTTTCGGTATGCTGTCAATGGATGCGGGTCTCGCTCCATCTCCAAACGTACCTGCTCAAGTAGTGGATTCACATCTGTTTCATACGCGCGTTGGAGGATACTTTCTGCTTCAACCAAGTCCGCTGCGTCTTGTGCTGCTGCTAACGCATCTCGGTCAACCAACAGTGCCTTTGCATACGCTTTTTGTAAGTTGCATACCGACTGGATGCTCGCTTCAACCTTCGGTTTCAAATTATGGCTCTGGTCAATCATATAGGCGATGTCGGTTTCCGTTACAGGATCAAGTTCTGCGGCGACAAGTTCGGTATAGATTAGGAAGAGTTCTTGTGGATTGATAGAACCCACCGTTAGGTCGTCATCTGCATATTTTCGGCAATTGAAGTGGAATCCGCCGAGTTTGCCTTCGTCAATTAGGTATGCGACAATGAATTCAATATTTGTGCCTTGCGGATGGTGTCCCAGATCAATGAGGACTTGCGCTTTCGCCCCCAATTTCATTGCCATCAGATAAGCAGTGCCCCAATCCGCTAAATCGGTGTGATAGAATGCTGGTTCAAAGAACTTGTATTCTATCAGCATGCGGGTGGCATCAGGGAGCGCATCGTAGACCTCACCTAACGCTTCTGTCATCCACTGCTTACGTTTTCTGAAATTGGCTTGCCCAGGAAAGTTCGTGCCATCGGCAAACCACAAACTGATTAAATCTGACCCTGTTTTCTCCATGATGTCAACACATTCTAACATGTGTTCAATCGCGAGGCGGCGGATCTCTGCGTTCGGGTTGCAGACACTACCGAGTTTATACACTTGGTCTTGAAAAACATTCGGGTTAATAGCGCCGATTCCGATGCCAACATCTGCAGCATATTGTTTCAATGTTTCCCAATCATCGGTTTTATCCCATGGAATGTGAAGTGCTACAGTAGGCGCGATACCTGTGAATCTGTGTACAGTAGCCGCATCTTCCAAACGTTCTGCGGCGTTTCTTGCAGCGCCGGGTTGTTCAAACACGCCGAATCGGGTGCCAGAATTACCGTAACCCCAAGAAGGTGTTTCAATATGTTGCTGTTTGAGGTGTGCTTTAACTGTCTCTACCTGAATTCCCTGCTCCTCTAATGTTTCAGCTAACAGGTCATAAGCTGGACTGCTCATATATGTTTTCTCCTGATTGCAGTTCATGTTTTGGGAATAATTATAGCATATATCCGATTTTTATGTAAATATTGTCATGAAATTGGGGTGTGTTAATTTGTCTGAATCACAGATTATACGGATTTCGCAGATTACGCGGATTTTGGGATTTTCTATGTGTTCAACGTTTTTGATAGTATCAAAGAAACCTTCATCATGATCGGCGGACAAAGCCCTCCCACAAGAGAAAGGGACAGAATTTTAGATTTGACTATAAAAAATAGGCAGATGAGATGAACGGATCTGAGTATCCGCCTATCCTCACCTGCCTTAAAGGTTAATGTTTAGGCACATTTACCGATTGAAAAGGAAGGAACGGGATGAAATAAGTGCCCAAAGCAGGTCTTCTGTGTCATCACGTCTTGTATCATTATCGGCAAGATATGTCTTAGCCTTTTCAAGTTCCACTTCTGTGGGATGACGACTCAGGGTCATTAGATACAACTCAGTAGCCAATTCTGCCGGTTGTAGCTTTTCTCCAGTCTTCGGTTCAAGAAGTTGAGTAATTGTACCATTGCGGGTTTTCAACTTCTGGTTCACATAACGGGAGTTAATAATGTGAAGTGCCTGGGTGAGTGTCGGTTCAAGTAGAGGGTCTAAGTTGCCCAAGAACTCCCTATCGGAACGTCCGAAAAGGTCGAGAAAGGCTGAACGCACTGGCAGCGGTAATTCAATAGCGCGCGTGCCCTCCGGATACCTTCCGTATTTCTGCGATGATCCCGTAACATCGTTTAGCACATCAAGCAACACTTGTGCCATCAAGGGGCGCGGCATGAATCGAGAGAAGAATCTATCATCTAATTTATTCGTTTCATTTGGTTCTGCGGAAAGTTGATAGGTCCGAGAGTTAAGAATCAACTTGATAATATGCTTGGTATCATATCCACTTCGAACAAACTCTTCCGCCAATGCTTCTAAGAGACCTTCAACACTTGCCGGAGTTGTAGCACGCATATCGTCAACCGGGTCAACAATCCCTCTACCGAAATAGTAACTCCACAAACGGTTGACAGTCGCTTTTGCGAAGTATGGATTTGAATCGGCAGTAATCCAGTCTGAGAGATGTTTTATTGCATCCGCTCTATACGCCTCTGGCAGCGTTTCTCCTCCAAGGAATGTAGGTTGCGCGATCTGCCCACGGTTGCCCTGCACAGATTGGTTAATTACGCGCCCCGCGGGGTTGTGATAGACGACCAATTCTTGGTACAGTCCACCTCCACGTGCGTTAACCTTACCTGTGAATGCAGCAAAGTTCCAATAATCATCTGTTGTCCACTCGTCAAAAGGATGTTTATGGCAACGCGCACAACTGAGCCGGATGCCGAGGAATACTTGTGCAGTGGTTTCAGCCCTGCCTGAAGGTTGCCTTTCAATCCGATAATAGTTAGTTGGTCCATGCTGATATGTGCTGCCGGTGGCTTCCAAAACTTCACGTACAAACTTATCATACGATTTATTTTCGGCAACAGAATCTCGAATAAACTCATGGAATAGCGTGGCACCGCGTTCACCAAATTCGCCGTTCCCTAACCGCCGTGGATGCACGCGGAACATATCTGCCAATTTCAATGTCCGCAGGTCAATCCACTCCTCCGTTTCCATCAACGTATCAATCAGGTGTGAACGTTTTTCTGGGTTTGAATCAGCGAGAAATTCCTTAATCTCATCGGATGTGGGTAGCTTTCCGACAGTATCCAGATAGACTCTTCGGATGAACTCGGAATCTGATGTAAGTTCGGACGGGCGCACATTCAATTTTTTGAGTTTCGCCGCAACGAATTCATCAATAAAATTGTTTGTTAGAATTTGTGGGAAGGATTCCCTGTCAGATTCTCTCGGAACAGTGATGAAAGAAGAGGAGACAACTCCTAAGTATCTTGCTAAAATAGCCGTTCCACCCCAACGTTCACTTGTTACCAAGCCAGATTCTGTGACAGACGCTACTGGTTCATCTTTAGATTCATAAACAGCTTGATCTGTAACATCTTCCACTGACCCGTCAGTAAAATGTGCGAGTACCTTTAGCTGCGTCGTTTCACCAACAGCGGTAAACGCAGCTTCACTTGGTTCAATTTCAAGTTTTTCCAAACGTGGTTCATCGGGTGAGAAGGGAGCGCCAGCGGAAATCCACTCAAGAATGGTTTCCGCTTCATCAGAATTAGCACCAAACCTCACGCCACCTGCATGTGAAATCTGTCCGGTTGGTTTTAGAAAAAGGAGACTCTGTTCAGGTTCAAGTAGGTTGATACGCCGTCCCCGGTTATGATGCACAATGGGTTCATAATCACTTTCTGGGTTCAGCGTAAGTAAGGATAGATTTAAACCGCCTTGTCCACCGAATTTCCCATGGCAAAGCCCCGCGGAACACCCTTGTTTATCAAGGATAGGTGCGATATCTTTCAAAAAAAGCGGCGCACGTTCTTTTGTCTCGTTATCAAGTTGTACATTGTCTGTATTTCCCCAACAGGTTGAAGTAGTTAACATGGTTATACATACAGTAATGGCACATACTATGAGGAAAGGAACTATACTGTTCCATCTAATGCTATTCATGTCATGTCTCCTTACCTTTACAAGGAATTCACGATCTTATGCTCGCCAATTTAACGAGGCTATCTGACACCTCAGGCGTTCAATGTTGCAATTCTACACTACTGTGAGGTCAATTGTCAACCTTTTCTTAGAAATCTGCCAGAGGCATTCAATTGTCGAGTTTTCTAATCTAATATTTAAAAAACGTTTCCAAAGAAAAAAGAGGCGCAATGAATTGCGCATGGTGAATGTGCGTCCGACATTCACATTAAACGCTTTTGTTGTTAAATCGGGCGGACAAAGCCCTCGGACAAGAGTGCTTCGCGACAATTGAATGGCTCTGAGAAATCTTTCTATAAGTTATACAAACACCTCAGAAAAGACGTCGGTCATATTTTCAACAAAGAGGAATGCAAGTCCTTCTTGGATATCCTCAGGAATTTCAACAAAATCTTTTTGGTTGCCCTGTGGGACAATAATTTTCTTAATACCTGCTTGCTTAGCGGCGAGTATCTTCTCTTTGACACCACCAATGGGCAGTACTCTACCTCTTAAGGTCAATTCACCCGTCATAGCGACTTCAGGATCAATACCACGTTTCGTTGCAATGGAAGCGAGGGCAGCGGCAATTGTGATACCCGCAGAGGGACCATCCTTTGGAATACCTCCCGCTGGTACATGAATATGGATATCGTCTTGGAGTGCAAGTGTGTCAAATTCCAAGGAAGAGGCTTGAGATTTGACATAAGTGAGTGCTGTTTGTGCCGATTCCTGCATCACTTCACCTATTTGTCCAGTGACAAGGAGTTCCCCCTTTCCACTCTGTTTTTGGGAGGCAGTCGCCTCAATAAAGAGTATTTCACCTCCCGCCGGTGTAACTGAGAGACCGGTAGCAACACCGACATCAGCCGTTCTGCCAGCAATTTCGGAATCGAACTTCGGAGGACCAAGATAATTCGGTATTTCTTTAATTCCGATTTTGGTGCGATCGTTTTGTCCTTCCGCTACACGGCGCGCAGATTTACGGCATAACGTGCCAAGTTCGCGCTCCAGATTCCGAACACCTGCCTCTCGGGTGTATTCATTGATTACTTTTCCAATTGCTGCAGCAGAGATCCCCAATTGTTTCTTCGTAATACCGTTTTCCTTAAGTTGACGCGGGATAAGATACTGTTTTGCAATCTGTTTCTTCTCGTTTGAGGTGTAGCCAGGCAGCTCAATTGTTTCCATTCGGTCACGAAGCGGGGGTGGAATTGTGTGGAGTTGGTTTGCCGTTGTGATGAACATAATCTGTGACAGATCAAATGGGACATCCAAATAGTTATCAGTGAATGCATGGTTTTGTTCAGGATCCAGTACTTCAAGCAGTGCTGCTGCTGGATCACCTCTGAAATCGGAACCAAGCTTATCAATTTCATCAAGCATAAAGACAGGATTATTAGATTCTGCCTGCCGTACCCCTTTAATAATACGACCAGGCATTGAACCGATGTAGGTGCGTCGATGCCCACGAATTTCGGCTTCGTCGTGCATACCGCCAAGGGAGATACGGGCAAATTTTCTACCAATAGCACGAGCGATAGACTTACCGAGAGATGTTTTTCCCACCCCCGGCGGACCTACGAAGCAAAAGATAGGACCCTTCATGTCAGATTTAAGAATTCGGACAGCGAGATGTTCAACAATACGTTCTTTTACTTTCGTTAAATTGTAGTGGTCTGCATCAAGAATTTTCATTGCCTTTGTAAGGTCAATAGCGTCCTCTGTATGGACTGCCCACGGTAAATTGAGAAGCCAATCCAAATAATTTCGTGAAACGGTTGATTCCGGTGAAAAAGACTGCATTTTGGAAAGACGATTAAGTTCCTTGATAGCCGCTTTGTGTGCTTTTGGCGGTAAATTGGCATCTTTCAACTGTTCACGCATTTCGTTGATATCAGAAGCTAAATCATCTGACTCACCGAGTTCCGTCTGAATTGCTTTAAGCTGCTCACGTAGGAAGTACTCACGTTGTCCTTTATTGATAACGGCTTGTGCGTTGGACTGAATTTTGCTTTCCAACTCATGCAGGTCAACCTCTTTTGCAAGGATAACAGCAAGTTTATTAAGCCGCTCAGGAATAGAGACTGCCTCAAGGACTTGCTGCTTCTCTTGAGGTTTGAGGTCTAAGACAGCGGCAATATAATCGGCTAACCTCCCAGGTTCATCAATGTTTTTGGTCATGATCCCATGTTCTTCTTGATAACGTGAGGAAAGTTGGACAATGCGCTGGAACATTTCATCAGTGCTTCGAACGAGCGCTTCAATCTCTAAGTCATCATCATCAACCTGTTCTTCAATATCCTCTTCATCTTCTATAAGGCGGACGCGTGCTTTCAAAAAAGGTTCATTGTGCAGTATTTCTTCAATTTGAACCCGTGCGCGGCCATTTGCGAGAAACAGCACATCTTCATCATCTTTTTTCGCGCGAAGAATGTGAATTAGGCTGCCGATGGGGCTTAATTCTTCCAAAGTCATATCTTTGACTGCGCGCGGGTCTATGTCTAAACTGCGACCCGAATTAGTTTGGAAAATACAGAGCACCCGTTCACCGTTTAACATCGCATCGTCAACAGCATCCATGACCATTTTCCCCGAAAGCGCAACATGATGTGGTGGAAAAGGCGGTACCGGTGGCATATAAGGAAAGATGACAAGATCATTCACCGGAAGTATCGGTAGCTCCGCCGTCTCTAAGATTTCTTCAGCATCCTCATGTTCTTCAGAATTTTCATCTTCATTAATAGTTTCGTGTTCGTTTTCCATTGCTATCTATTCTCCTTTCCATATTTCTCTTTTTCTTTAAGTACATCGCTAACATCTTTGGATGGTGTCACTGTTGAAGACGCTCCGACAGGTGCCCTTTCAAAACATTCCTACTCGGATTTATGGACACTGTTAATCCATCCACGTTCTCCTTCAATAATTACCTCTGTTTTAAGTGCAGCGCACCGTTTTTGATACTCTTGCAGCGCCTCTATTGCAGATTCCTCTAAATTTTTATCAGTAGTCTCTGTGGCAGAACCTTTAGCTTTAAGGAGACTCGGTTGCGGAATTGACTCACCCAGTTTATCTACCAAAATCGGAATCAATTCAATAGATTTGAGTGCTCCTTCTACAAAAGTTACTTTAGGAATAATTGTGCGCGCATACTGTAATGAATAGGTATCATAGATGAAGTCTGCGAGACTATAGACAATAGGTTTTTCTTTATAGAGTTCAATACCCCCAAGTGTATGGAGTTGTTGACATAAAACCAGATCAGCGCCGGCATCAATAAGTGCTTGTGCAAAAATGCGTTGCCGTCCGATACTCGCTTGTTGTGCCATCAGTTCTGCGTCCTTTCTACCCCAATGCAACCAGACGATGACAAGTTCTGCATTATCATTTACCTGCCTAACCGCATGCGTCATTTGGCTATAGGCAGCAGAGGCAACAACGTCTAACGATGCCATATTGAATTCATTTCCACGCAAATAAGCGTACAATGCAATTTTTTTAGCGTTAACTTCTAACCATGCAGGCGCATTTGCTGCTGCAGGTGAAATTCCCGCACCTATTGATTTAACGTTGTACCATTCCAAATTGGTTACCGTATCTTCAAGTGCTTCGATTCCAAAATCCATGATGTGCGGTGTCGCTAAGGAAACTGCATCAAATCCGGCATTTGCGAGTGCTCGTGCGAGTCCGGGAGCAGCACGGAAACGCAATTCTCGACTTGGATCTGGCTCTCCTCTGTCTGAAATGCTCGTGTTGAGGGATACTGTGGCAACATCCGCTGACTGAATGACAGCTGCCGTGCCTTCAAAAAATACACCTGCACCCTGTCGTTCAATGAGTGGCGTAAAGTTGCTTCCTATTGTTATATCGCCAACAGCAACGATGGAAATTTCTTCGGAGTCTAAGTCCGACGCGAGAGATGATGCTTCTAATGTAATACCACACGGTATAAGCAGAAACACAGAAATGAGAAAAAATGTTGTGTTTTTCATGATTCTTTTTTTAATTGTGTGCCAATTGTTATCAAAGCATTCGCGAGCGCTTGCCGGTCAGACTGTCCATCATTTTGGAGTTTTTGTGTTTCTGTGCGAAGTCCATCAATTTGTGTCTGAAAATCAGTTGCGAATTCATTAATGAGCATTGACAATTTTTCAAGATCGTTCTCACTACGGCTAATAAGTTCGTCAATACGATTATCAACGCGCTGCGCTATGTTATCTGGTATGTCCCCGTATTGCGCTTTAACAGTCGCGACCTCCTTCAACAATCTTGTTTCCATTTCAACAATACTCTGTTGGGCATTTTCAAGTTCTTGGGTCAATTTCTCAATTTTCTCATTGTAATTACGAAAATCATTTCCAAATATACTGTCCCTGATATAGGCTTCTAAGTTTTGCGGTTTTGTCTGTTGTGATTCTGCTGTCCCTTCAATCATAGGTGGCTGCTGTGTTTCTTTCATAAAATATCTCCTTCGCAAATCTTAGTATCTAACATGACGCGTCCTATCTAATATAGCGCGAAATTGCCTTACGGTTTAAGAACATTATGGATAGTTATATAGGTTTTCTGGTGCCAGATCCTCTTGTTCAATGTCTAATGGCACTGTGGGGGCACTTTGTTCTACAGTTTCATCTGTAGGCTGCGTGCGACTGGCGTTAAATTCGCGGAGGATACAGTTAACAATTTCTTCGCTATATGCTTCTGCTGAGACTTGTCTCTGATTTGCTTCCCATGCCATTCGAGCTACCGCTTCAAAGTACTCTGCGTGTTTGTAAGCATCTAAAAGGTCTATCCCGCGTGAAAAAGTGCCGTGTCCAACCCAATAAAGGATATGGCGCATCGGTGCGGAACCGTTTTCAAAAAGTCGTAAACTCTCATAAGATAATTCAGGTATCCCTGGCACCCGTTCTTGAACAAACCCAATCCCACCAGATGCATCATAAATAATCGGAGTTTCCGGTTCATATCCTTTAAGGAAACTATAAAAACGATCAGGGTGACCGTGTTCTGTACGCGAAATTAGGTTTAGAAACTTCGGTTGCAAGTGAACTAACGCTTGAAATCCGTGTTTTTCAAGTTGCTCAAAAATCAAGAGATAATGAAACATCTCACTCGTAGGCACACAAGACTGTGAGGCATTTTCCGACTCTGTAGAATTATCTATCTCAACCTGTGTTTGCGTGCCAAAGCGCATTCGATAATGTGTTCCATCCGGTTCTACTTCAATGACCGTAAGATTTAGCGCGGGGTGCTCTATACCTACCATGTCCAACCGTGAACCCGATTTGGTTAAAAGCACATGTCTACCCGCTAACCCTTTCACGACAATTGCTGCAGGCAACGCGTATCGTGGTGACTCCTCATAAGCGATAAGGCATTTTGCATCTACCGGTTCTGATAGTATAACCCCCATATTGCCTGCTGAAGCCCATAGGTAGTCATGAGCGTGCGCATGTGCACCTACCCACCCCATTTGACCAATACATGTGCCTAATTCGCTATCAGGTGAAATGGGTTGAAGACCCGGTTGATAACCCCTCATACACCACTGTCGGTATAGGTAACTATGTGCTGGTGGCGGTTGCTGGTGCGTCAAGTAAGGATTGACTAATGTTAATTTCACTTGTGCCTTTTGGTATAAATTTCTATTCCAAATACTTTATCTTAAAATATACCATGTTTTAAGGGCTTTAGCAAGTTAAAACGTTGAATCACACTATTGGGTGTGTAAAGTTTTTGTAGAAATCCGCACAACTCCTATTGTAGGGGCGGGTTTCCGTGCCTGCCTGTTGCATGGCACGTCCTGCGCAGTGGCGGGGC
>LXNJ01001142.1_pt1 | contig 16323 bp, 18 predicted proteins | sample 809081 | NCBI WGS metagenome assembly LXNJ01 (sample SAMN04870510, study PRJNA318959) | sponge metagenome | biome: sponge; feature: marine sponge reef; material: water | host: Petrosia ficiformis | place: Greece: Milos, Mediterranean Sea | collected 2013-05-29 | depth 5-7 m
GTCGACGAGCACGGTGCACGCGCCGCAGTGCGTGGTGTCGCAGCCGATGTGGGTGCCGGTGAGCGCGAGTTCGTCGCGGATCAGGTGGACGAGGAGCAGGCGTGAGTCGACCTCGCGCGAGTGCGCCTCGCCGTTGACGGTGACGGTGACGTTGTGTCTGGCCATGTCCCTACCCTCCCGCCTGCGTGTGGGCGGCGGCGCGAGCGAGCGCCTTCCGGATGGCCCGTCCGGTCAGCACGCGGGCCATGTTTCTCTTGTATTCGACCGAACCGCGCCGGTCGGCGACGGGATCGGTGGCGTCGGCGGCGGCCTGCGCGGCGGCCGCGATGACCTCGTCGGCGTCGGGGGCGCGGGTGATCGCATCGCGGACCTTGCTGAAAGCGCCCCGAAGGCCGCCCCGCTCCACGAGCCTCGCGCCCGTCAGCACCTCTTCCGCCGCGGACGCCCGGATCGGCGCCATGCCCAGGTTGGTGAGCCCCACCCCCGCCTGCGTCACCTTGCCGTCGTCGCCCAGGGCCAGCTGCACCGCCACGCCCGCGACCGCGTAGTCGCCGACCTTGCGCTCCAGCTTCAGGTAGGCGCCGCCGTGGTGGGCGCCGTCCGCTCCGCCGCCCGCACCGCCGGGCGCCGGGATGCGTATTTCGGTCAGGATCTCACCCTCCGCCAGCGCCGTCATGAACAGCCCGTGGAAGAAGTCGTCCACGCCGATCGTGCGCTCGCCGTCGGGCCCGGTCGCGACCATCTGCGCCCTGAGCGCGAGCATGGTGGCCGGGTGGTCGTTGGCCGGGTCGCCGTGCGCGGCGTTGCCGCAGATCGTGGCGCGGTTCCGCACGAGCGGGTCGGCGATGACCTTGGCGGTGTCGAGAAGGATCGGGTAGCGCGCGGCGACGGTCGCGTTCTCCTCCAGCGCCGTCTCGGTCACCAGCGCGCCGATTCTCAGGTAACCGCCCTCTTCGGAGATCGAATCGAGGCCGGGAATGCGCCCGATGTCGACGATGTTGGCGGGCGTCGCCAGGCGCAGCTTCAGCATCGGAAGCAGGCTCTGGCCGCCCGACATGACCTTGGCGTCGTCGAGGCTGCCGAGCAGTCCCAACGCTTCCTCAAGGCTGCCAGGCGCGTGGTAGTCGAACTGCGGCGGAATCATGTCAGCTCCTTCTCCAGAATCTCCGTAAACTCCTTGAACATCTTCTTGCTCACGTGTTGCATCATGCCGCGCCCCATCTGGGCGAGGATGCCGGTCACCGACATGTGCGCCTCGACCGTCACCTCGGACTCCGAAGGGCCCAGCGACACGACCCGACTCGTCATCTTCATGTCCGCAGTGCCCATTCCGGCCTTGCCCTGCCCCTTCGCGTGCACTATCGCAGAGCGCGCGTCCTCGTCGAGATCGAAGGCGACGGTGCCCGTGTACACCGCGTTCAGCGGGCCGACCTTGACCCCCATCCCGCCCTTGTAGGTGTTCTCGTCGAGCTTTTCGGTGATCTCGGCGCCGGGCAGGGCGGCCGCGACGCGTTCGGGGTCGATCAGGAAGGCCCAGACCTCGTCGGCGGGGGCGTCGACCGTGAACTTCTCTTCGATTCGCACGTTGGGGTGGCTTCCGGTTCCGGTCGCTCAGCCCCGCCCCAGCATCGGCAGCAGAGCCTCGAGCGACTCCAGGTTGTGGGCGGGCACGAGGTGGTCAATGTGAGGCAGCGCCGCCTTCATGCCCCTGGCCTCGGGCCGGTACCGCGGGTCGCCCATGAGCGGATTCAGCCAGATGACACGCCGCGCGCGCCGCCGGATCGCCAACAGCGCGGTCTCCAGGGACTCCGTAGCGCCCCGGTCGAGCCCGTCGCTGAAGATCAGGACCGATGTATCACCCGCGACCACCTGGCGCAAGTAATCATGCGCGAAATCGGTCAGGCATTCGCCAATGCGCGTGCCGCCCGACCAGTCCTCCACATTGCGGGCGAAGCGGGCCAGCGTGGCGGTCAGATTCCCGGCCGTGATCCAGGGCGTAAGGCGTGTGAGTGAGGTATTGAGGGCGAAGATCTCGGTCCGGCGCGCAACCTTGCCCAGAGACAGGATGAAGGCCAGCGCGAACCGGGAGTAAGGTTCCATCGAACCGCTCGTGTCACATATGAACACGATACGCGGCCGCTCCACGGCACGGTCGCGACGGGCCAGATCCAGGAACTCGCCGTCGCGTGCGAGGGCGCGGCGGAAGCTGCGGCGCAGGTCGATCGCGGCGCCCCGCGGCGACGGCACCAGGCGCCGGCTGCGGCGCGTGGCCAGCTGGCGCGCGACCTGCTCGATCAGCCGCTCCATGGCCGCGAGCTCGTCCGTGCTGCACTGCTCGAACGACTTGCGGCGGAGCAGCGCGCGCGGGCTGTACCCGGGGCGCCCACCGTCGGGGCCGGGGGCTTCGTCGTCCTCGACCGGCCCCACTCGCCCCCTCTCCGCAATCGTGCGGGCGAGCGCGCTCAGCGGATTGTCCTGGCCCGGCCACGTGCGCGGGGCCCGCCGGCGCTTCCTGCGCGGCTGCGTCTCGCCCTCCCGGCGCGGCCCGTCCGGCCGCCAGAACCGGTCGAATACGTGGTCGAATGCGGGCCACGCCCGCGGCTCCACCTTCAGGCTGGTCATGAGCGCCAGCCGGACCTCGCCGCGGTCACCGATGTCGACGTGGGCGAGCGATTCGGCGGCATCGATCTCGTCCCCCAGCGTGACGGCGATGTCCGCCTCGCGCAGCCCGCCGCAGAAGCGAGCCAGGTGGGTGACGATGTCTTTCAATGCGTGCGGTCTTTCAATGCATGCGCGGGTGGCGGCGTTCGGGCCTTGATCGATTCACCCGAAACATAAGGAACGAAGGTTGCGCGTGGACCGCCGAACCCGAGATGACCGACCGATGACCAGCCCGCCGTATCCTCCGCCTTCGGAATCGTTCGCACACCCGAAGCCGGGGAGGTATGATGTGTCCACCATGCAGACCACCGCACCGACCACATGGGAAGACGTCCTGCGAATGCCGGACGACGGCAACCGCTACGAGTTCATCGGGGGGCGGCTGTACGTGACGGCGGCCCCGGCAACCCGTCACCAGCGCATTTCGAAGCGGCTTCATTGGGCCCTGATGGAGGTTCTGGAGCGCCCTGGCCACGGCCAGATCTTCTACGCCCCGCTGCTGGTCGAATTCCCGGGCACCGGCGACCGGGTTCAGCCCGATATTCTCTTCGTGGCCAACGAACGGCGGGGGATCATCGGCGAGAAGCAGGTGACTGGCGCTCCGGATCTTGTCGTCGAGATCGTGTCGCCGTCCACCGCCCACCGCGACCGCGGGATCAAGCTCGACCTGTACGCCCGATGTGGTGTGCGCGAGTACTGGATCGTCGACCCGGTCGAGGACGTGGTGGACGTCTGGCGATTCGGGAAGCAACCGGGGCACGAACGCTTCGCCGGCGAAATGCCCGTCCGGCTCGGAGCCGGGCAGGTGGGCACGATCAACCTCGACGAAGTCTTCTCGCGCCACCTGGACGTGTGGGGCGATTCGTCCCCCGCGGGCTCGGAATAGCTCGGAGCTGACCAGCCGGATGCTCCACGCCACCGCAACTCTCAACACCTCTTGATCCAATACGGGTACCACAATATGTTGGTACCATGGTACGTATGTTCTCGTCGGATCAAGGAGTGGAAAGTTGAAGGAGGCGTTGGAACAGGCGGTCTCCGTGGCCGTCGTGGCTGGTGTGGCTGCATGCGGCAACGACGGCCGTACGCACGGGCATGACATGGTCCACGATGCCCACGGTGCCCACGCATCAGCTGATCAGGGCCCTGAATTCAGTGCGGAGAGATTGACCAGAACGGCAGAAATCGACCTCAACGCGCCCATCGCAGAGGTTTTCCCGCTCTTCAATCCGGTCGAGGAGCCAAAGTGGGCGCCCCATTTCCAGCCGAGATTCATCTATCCCCCTGATCGGACCGTCCAGCAAGGGATGACCTTCAAGACGCATGGTCATGGTGATGAAGCGGACTTCGTATGGAGGATCAACGAATACGATCCGGTGGCCCACCACATCCAATACCTCGTCTACGGTGCGAACCGATATTGGACGATCACGATCGACTGTCGCGAGGTTGAACGCGGGAAGACTTCGGCCCGAGTCACCTATGACTTCCTCCCGTTGGAGGAGGCGGGCGTTGCTGTGAGCAAGGCTTCGCTCGACGCCATGTTCGCCAATGACCTGACAGATTGGGAACAGGCAATCAACAGCTACCTCGAGGGGCGGTGAGCCGTGTCGAGGAGCCGGTCCGACAAGGGCAAGCTGGTCGTGGACCGCGTGCAGACGGGCGTACGCGTCGAGAAGCGGATTCTAAAGGTTCTCAAGGGGTTGGCCGAGTACCACGATCTTTCTCTCGGCGACCTCCTCGAAGGCATCGTGCTCCACGCTTTCGAAGGCAAATCCCCGTTTCGTGAAAAGGGTACCCTGGAGGTCATCGCCGACCTGAAGCGGATCTACGGCCTGGACCTCGATGCGAAAGCCAGTCACAGGCTCGTCGACGGCGAGTAGTCCGCCTGGATGCCCTAGATGCCCCAGAGCAGCATCGCAGCCCAGACGGTGCCTGCCAGCGCGCCGCCGTAGCAGGGCACCTTGAGCAGGCCGGATTGCTTCCGCATTCCCAGGTCCATCAGCGTGTGGCGGATCCGGTGGCCTGCGTGGATGAGCGACAGCGCGATGATCCCGAGCAGCGCAAGCTTGACCGGCCACCATCCCACGGCGGCGGCGAACTGTGCGGTCCGTTCGGCTGCCACCGCCGCATCTCCCGCCGGCAGAAGGAACCCGGTGACGATCACGAACGCGGGCACGAAGAGCGCCGCCATCACGCCCCCGGCCGAAAAGAGCGCCCACCAGAGGGCTTCGCTGGAGCGCTTCATCGCAGCACCCACCACACGATCACGGCGGTCACCGTCAGCCACGGCCCGTATCCCATGACGATCGCCGCGATCGGCGCGGGCAGCCGGTTCTCGCCCACGTAGATCGGCATCGCCTGCGGGACGACGCCGAACCAGGTCACCGTATGCCATATGGCCGCGGCGAGCGCCACCAGGTGCGCGGTCATCCACCATGGGCCGCTCACGGACGCCAGCCACTCGACGAAGGCGGCCTCACCGCCGCCCAGCTTCGACAGTGTCACCAGAAGCAACACCAGGTAGCCCGCGACGAAAAAGCCCGTGAACTCGCGCAGCATGAACCACACGTAGCCCGGGCGCTCGAAGAACCAGGCCCACCTGTGGGACCGGTGGTACTGTCCGCTCATTTGGCCGCTCCCTTCGCCACACCTGTTCCCTTCGGCATCACGAAGCCCTTGAAGTACTCCTGCGCGGCCATCGCCTTGGCCTGCTGGATCGCGCCGGCCGGGTCCACGTGCTTGGGACACACCACCGTGCACTCGCCCACGAAGGTGCAGCCCCAGATCGCCTCGCCCGCCAGCATCACGTCGAGGCGCTCGGACTGGCCCTGGTCGCGCGAGTCCTTGTTGTAGCGGTGGCCCAGCGCAAGCGCCGCCGGACCCAGGAAGTCGTCCTCGTGGCCCGCCACCGGACACGCCGCGTAGCAGAGCATGCAGTTGATGCACATCGAGTACTGCTTGTACTGCGCCAGCTCCGCGGGTGACTGCCGGTATTCGCCCCCGGACGTGTCGTTCACGTCGTCGCGGATGATGTACGGCTTCACGTCCTGCAGCTTTTCCATGAATCCGTCCATCGCGACCACCAGGTCCCGCTCCACGGCGAAGTTCACCAGCGGCTCCACCTTGATCGGGAACGGGTAGTAGTCCTTCAGGAAAGCGGCACAGGTCAGCTTCGGTTCGCCGTTCACCATCATCCCGCAGCTTCCGCACACACCCATGCGGCAGCTCCAGCGGTGCGTGAGCGAGCCGTCGACGTGGTCCTTGACCCAGTTGATCGCGTCCAGGACGACCCAGTCCTCGTTGTAGGGGACTTCGTACGACTGGAAGCGCGGCTCGGAGTCGGTCTCCGGGTGATACCGGAAGACCTCCAGCGTCATGGTGTCCTTGTCGGCCATCGTCCTATTTCCGCTTCAGCCCCGAATCCGCCCCGTAGGTGCGGGCGCCCGGCGGCCACCTGGTGATCGTGACGGGCTTGTATTCGATCTGCGGAGCGCTGCCGTCGGCCTGGTGGAAGGCCAGCGAATGCGCGAGGAACTCCTCGTCGTTGCGCTCCTTGTGGTCGAGCCGCTGGTGCGAGCCGCGCGACTCGGTGCGCTGCAGCCCCGAATGCGCCATCGCTTCCGCGCAGTCGATCAGGGACCCGAGCTCCAGCGCCGCCGTCAGTTCCGTGTTGAAGCTGTGCGTGCGGTCGTCGATGTTGAGCTTGCGGTAGCGCTCGCGCAGGTCGGCGACGGTCGCGCACGCCGCTTCGAGGGATTCGGCGTCGCGGTAGATGCCGGCGCCGTTCTCCATCGCCTCGTGCAGCTCCGTACGCAGGGTCACGATCCGCTCCCCACCCTTCCTGGGCGCATCGAAGAAGGCGCGCCGCACCCGCGCCCCCTCGTCCTCGGCCTGCGTCTCGAGCGCGGCCACGTTGTAGTCCGGATGGTCCATCGCAAAGCGGGCCGCGTGTTTGCCGGCCTGCGCGCCGAACACGAGCAGCTCGGTGAGCGAATTCGACCCCAGCCGGTTCGCGCCGTTGATCGAGACGCACGCGCACTCGCCCGCCGCGTACAGTCCCGGAATGGTCGTCGCCGAGTTCGAGTCGACGTCGATGCCGCCCATCACGTAGTGCACGACGGGGCGCACGGGAATCGGCTGATGCACGGGGTCGATCCCGGCGTAGCTGCGCGCGAGCTCGCGCACGAACGGGATCCGCTTGTCGATCTTGGCCTCGCCGAGGTGCCGCAGGTCGAGGTGAACCACGTGCCCGTCCCGGGTCTCTATGGTTCTGCCCGCCCATCTTTCCTTGATGAAGCACTGGCTGAGCTTGTCCCGCGGCCCCAGCTCCATCGCGCGCTTCTGCGGGTGCCCGGGGTCGGTGACGTCCAGCGGCTGGCCGAGGTCGTAGTCCTGCAGGTACCGGTATCCGTCCTTGTTGATCAGGATGCCGCCCTCTCCGCGGGAAGCCTCGGTAATCAGGATGCCGGTGCCCGGAAGGCCCGTCGGATGGTACTGGATGAACTCCATGTCCTTCAGCGCGACGCCCGCCCGGTAGGCCATGGCCATGCCGTCGCCGGTCTTGATCGCACCGTTGGTCGTGAAGGGGAAGACCCGTCCCGCGCCGCCGGTGCAGATGATCACCGACTTGCCCAGAATCGCCTTCACCCGCCCGGTCTGCAGTTCGATCGCGGCGCATCCGCGGCAGCGCCCGTCGTCGTCGATCAGCAGCCGGGTCGCGAAGTGCTCGTCGTACCGGACGATGTTGTCGTACTTGAGCGTGGTCTGGAAGAGCGAGTGGAGCATGTGGAAGCCGGTCTTGTCGGCCGCGAACCACGTGCGCTCGATCTTCATCCCGCCGAAGGGGCGGACGGCGACCGAACCGTCGGGCTCCCGGCTCCAGGGACAGCCCCAGTGCTCCAGCTGGATCATTTCCGCCGGGGCCTGGTTGACGAAGTACTCGACTGCGTCCTGGTCGGCGAGCCAGTCGGCGCCGCTGATCGTGTCGTAGATGTGGTCTTCCAGCGTGTCGTTCGGCTTGATCGACGCCGCGGCGCCTCCCTCGGCCGTGACCGTGTGGCTACGCATCGGGTACACCTTCGACACGCAAGCGACCGAAAAGGACGGATTCTCCTGCGCGATCGCGATCGACGCGCGGAGCCCCGCCCCACCGCCTCCGATGATGATCACGTCGTGCTGGTGCGTCGTGCCGTGGCTCATGCCTGGGGCCGCCGCCGGAGGGGAGCCCGGAGGCCGGGCAACAGTGGGTTCATGGGCTCGTGTCGGGGAGGGCGGGCCGGAGAGACCGCCGGCAGTGTGAAGGTCGAATCGGAACTGTCACTCGTGGAAGTTACAGGGGCGCGGGATCGGGGATCAAGTGGGACCTGCCACAGGACGTCTCAGCCGACTCCGAGCAGCGCCTCCACCTCCCCCTGCGCCAACTCCCGCATGTCGTGCCGGTCCTTGATCAGGCACCCCAGCGTCTCGCCGACGACCTCGGCGTCCAGGCCCCGGCCGTCGCGGTGCAGCGTGATCAGCGCCCGCGCCCAGTCCAGCGTCTCCGCCACCCCGGGCGGCTTCATGAGCTGACGCCCGCGCAGCGCCTGCACGAAGCGCGTGATCTCCTCCGAGAGCCGCTCCGAGATCCCCGGAACCTTGGTCCGCACGATCTCGACCTCCTTCTCGAAGCCGGGATGCTCGATATAGAGGTAGAGGCAGCGGCGCCGGAGCGCGTCGCCGATCTCGCGCGTGCGGTTCGAGGTGAGGAACACGAGCGGCCGGTGGGTGGCCCGGATCGTGCCCAGCTCCGGAATCGTGACCTGGAAGTCGGACAGCACCTCCAGCAGAAACGCCTCGAACCCCTCGTCCGCCCGATCGATCTCGTCGATGAGGAGCACCGGCGCCCCGTCCGCCCTGGTGATCGCGCGAAGCAGCGGACGCTCCAGCAGGTAGCCGCGTCCGAAGATCAGGTCCTCCAGTTCGTCGCCGGAGCCCGCCCCCCTGCCGTCCGATCCAGCCATTGCCTCGCCCGCAATCCGCAAACGCAGCAGCTGCTTCTGGTAGTTCCACTCGTAGAGCGCCGTATTGACGTCGAGTCCCTCGTAGCACTGCAGCCGGATCAGCTCGGTCCCCATGACCCCCGCCACGACCTTGGCGATCTCGGTCTTCCCGACCCCCGCGTCCCCCTCCACGAGCAGCGGCTTCTCCATGGCCCGGGCAAGGTGCACGGCCGTCACGATCGCGGGCTCGGCCACATAGTCGAACTCCCGCATGTCGGCCTGCAGCCGGCGTATTTCGGGCCTCATCGGCTCGCAGCTAGCCCGCCGCCGCCAGGTACGCCGCTGGATCCGCCTCGAACCGCGCGCGACACCCCGGACAGCAGAAATGGTAGGTGTTTTCCTTGTGGGTGAAGGAGGGCCGCGACCCGTCCACGGGAACGGTCATCCCGCAGACCGGGTCCGTCGCGGATACGGGCGCGCCTGCGGGTGCCGCGTCGGTCTCGGCGGCTTCCTCCGCGGCGCGCGCCTCGGCCGCCCCCAGCGCCACGATCTCCGCCATGATACTCACCGCGACCTCCTCCGGACGCTCGGCCCCGATGTCGAGCCCCGCCGGACCATGCACCTCCGCAATGCGGCTGCCGCAAATCCCCCGCCCCGCCAGGTAGTCCCGCACCTGGAGCATGCGCTTCGGCGACACCACGACGCCCAGGTAGTCCGGCCGCGCGCCAATGAGCCTCTCGACCGCCTCCTCGTCACCCTGCCCCATGGTCGCCACGACCGCAAACAGCCGAGCCCCCGGCGCGCGCTCCGCACCGGCGCCCTCGGCATCCGCACGCTCCGCCCCTCCGCGCCCCAGCCCGTCCACCCCGTCCGCGACCTCGTAGCCCATTGCCTCGCCCAGCCGAGCCACGGCCCGCGCGATGGGCGACTCCCCGGCCACGACCAGTTGCGGCGGGGGAAACACCGGATTGACGTGCACTTCGACCTTCCCTTCGCTGCCACAGGCCATCGGAACCATCACCATATCGTCGCGGCCGTCCGGCGAGCCACCGAACGACAGAAGCCGCGGCCTGCGGTCCTTGAGCGCGCCCAGGGCGTGGCGCACGACTTCGGGCTGCGTGCAACTGCCCCCGATGAACCCGTGCACGGTCCCGTCCCCGGTGATAAGCGCGGTGTTGCCGGGCGTCGCCGAACTGGGCCGCATGCGCCGCACCACCGTGGCCACCGCGTAGGGCCGCCTCCGGTCGAGAAGCCGCGCCGCCACGCCGAGCAGATCCCTATCCACGGGCGCCGACCCCCTCCAGCGCCCGACCCCGGGCCTCGCGCGCCCCCTCCAGGGCCTCCCGCGCCCCCTCATAGTCGGCCGGGCGATCGAGATCCCGGGACGCTTCGGCGGGCCAGTCGACCAGGACGGCCTCGTCCAGGTGGCGCCGCACGACCGCGCGCCCGCAGCGCGAGTCCATGGCCGCGATTTCGTCGAACAGCGCGCGGTCGTACAGGATCGGCGGGGCGGTCACGTCGCCGCCGTAGCGCGACACCACCAGGGGCGTGCGCGAGCGGCGATGGCGCGCGACGACCTCGCGCAGCATCGCGCGGGTGACGAAGGGCATGTCGGCCAGCACCACCACCGCCGCCTCACAACCGCCCCGGACCGACGCGACCCCCGCCGCGACCGACGTGTGGGTTCCCTTCGCGTGCTCTGTATTGTTAACAGCCGTCACGTCCAAATCGTGCAATCGCGCCGTCACGGCCTCGTGCTCGTGACCCGTGACGACCACGACCGGATCCAGTCCGGCAGCGCGTGCCCTGCGGGCCGCGCGGCGCACCACGGCCTCGCCGTCCAGCTCCAGGAGCAGCTTGTTCCTGCCCATGCGGGTCGAGGAACCCGCCGCGAGAACGATCCCGGCGACGCGACGCGCCGCCCCGCCGCTCAACGGTCCTCCCCGCCCCGCTCGACCGGCGACGCGCTCTCCAGCCAGGCGGACCACCACAGCGAGGCCAGCATGTCGGCACCGGCGGCGATTCGCGCGGCGGCGAAGTCCTTCGCGGCCGGGTGAGCCGGCTGCTCGGGATCGAAGCCCACGTCCCGGTCCAGCCGGTACAGTGTCTCCAACTCGGCGTGCGCCTCGCGGATGTGGGCCACCACGGCGTCCCGCGCCGACCCGGTCACCGAGCGCGGCGGGCCGGCGTTCGCATGCGCCGCGACATCTTCCCCGGCCACGTGCGCCTCCACGAAGAAGCGCTCGAAGCGGGCGTGGAACTCGCGGTCGAGCGTGTACCCCTCCGGGTTGGGCGTATCGGCGTCCCAGCCGTTGAAGTGAATGGTGGTGTGGTGCGGCTGCGACGCGTCCGTCACGTAGTGCCCGAGGATGCCTGCGTCGTTGACGATGCGCTCCTCGATCCACTCGCGGCGGTCGGAGTCCTCCTCCGCCCTCCACCGCCGCCAGCCGCTGACCAGCCGCTGGTAGAGCTCGACGATCCGGAAGGGCAGGAACCCCGCGTCGCGCTCCGGCTTTTCCAGACCCGCTTCGTAGAGCATGGCGAGGTATACGTACCGGTCGGGCGCGGCGAGCGCCCCGTCGGGCAGGTTCTCCAGGTCGACGTAGTGATCGTAGGCGAAGGCCTGGTCCATCTCCCGCTGTTCCCACACGCGCCACCGGTCGGGTTCAGGGTTGAGGTGCACCAGTTGCGGCCCCGCGTCGCGGAAGAATGCAGGCATTGCGTCCGGGAGGGCGGCGACCGCGACCCGTGCAGCCATTTCATGGCCCACGAATCCCCAGGGCGGAGAGGCGACCCCGAGGGCGCAGGCGAGAACGACGCACGCCACCACCACTTTAGTCCTCGCCCCCGCCGGCGGGCTCGCGTGCCAACACGTAGGGCGACCTCTGCACGGTCGGCATCATGACCAGGTGCAGCACGTTGACGTGCGGCGCCGTGTTGACCACGTAGCGGACCGCATCGGCGATATCCTCGGCCATCAGCGGCCGGGTGCCCTCGTAGACGCCGCGGGCGCGGTTCTCGTCACCCCGGAAGCGCACCACCGAGAACTCGGTCTCGGCCAGGCCCGGATCGACGCTCGACATGCGCACCTTCGTGCCGACCAGGTCCACGTTCGCCCCCTCCGTCAGCGCCCGCACGGCGTACTTGGTCGCGCAGTAGACGCCGCCGTTCGGGTAGACCCAGTGGCCGGCGATGCTGCCGATGTTCACCACGTGCCCCGAGTCGCGCGCGATCATCCCGGGAAGGATGGCGCGCGTCATGTTGAGGAGGCCCTTGATGTTGGTGTCGATCATCTCGTCCCAGTCGTCGTGGCTGCCGTCGTGCACGGCGTCCAGGCCGCGCGCCAGCCCCGCGTTGTTGACGAGGATGTCGATATTCAGGCCTTCATCATCCAGCCACTCGATGAAGTGGTTCACGCCCGGACGGTCGCGGACATCCAGTTCGTAGGGCAGCACCCGGATCCCGTTTTCGACCTCGATCTCGGCCGCCAGCGGCGCGAGCCGGTGCGTTCGCCGGCCGATCAGCACCAGGTGCACACCCGCTTCGCCCAGGGCCCGGGCGCACGCCTCGCCGATGCCCGCGGTAGCGCCCGTGATGACGGCGGTTTGTCCTCGAATTCGGTTCATGAAGCCATGGTAACCGCGCTGAAAGAGGGCGAGCAAGGCTGGCCGGGGTCGTTCACATCATGTAATCCAGAGTTGACAGCACGATGCGTCTCACGACGGCCGGGACGCCCGGTTCGACGAAGATCGTCGTGTGCAGGCTCGGTTCCGCGCCGGGCCGGTCGATCGTGGCCGCGAGGCGCAGGCCCGGCGGCACGTCGCAGAGCAGGAAGAGGCCCCTTGCGTCCGTTGTCGTGGTGGCGGTGGCGAAATGGCCGTCCCGGCCGGTTTGCCAGGCCGGTCGCGCTTCTGCGGACAGGCTTCCGGGGGTCGCGGGGCCGGTGGGGCTGTATCCCGTCGCGGCCGGCCAGCGCACGGTCACGCGCGCTTCGCCCGCCGGCACGTCTTCCGGCGTCGTAAGGCGGCCCAGCACCGCCACGGTCCCGGGCGGACGCGGGGCGCCGCCGCACGAAGACGCCAGCACGTCGGCCACCGACGGCGTTCGCATCCGCACATAGGCCACCTCGCCGAGTTCGGCCTCGACCGAGACCTCGGCCGCCGCCAGGCCCCACGACGCGAGGAGCGGTCGCTGCAGCCGCACAACGTGCCGCCCCGGATCCACGCCGCTGAACAGGAAGGAGCCGTCGTCGTCGGGGACCATGCCGGTCGCCGTGCCCGGGACGTCGACGACCACCGCCTCGCCCGGTGGTCCCGTGCCGAGCGAATCCGTCACCACGCCGAAGATGGTGCCGGCTTCGGTATCGAGAACCGCACGTCCGTGATTGTCGGTCACCACCCGGGTGACGCCCCCCTCGTCGCGGTAGCCGTAGCGGCGGACGATCCCGGCAATGAACGCCTCCAGACTCGGCATGCGGATCCGCCACTCGCGCACGATCCACGCCCCGTTCGGAAGGCGGGCGAACGAGACCTCGCCGCCCGCATCGCCGATCTCCCTCGAGCGGATCAGATTCCTGTAGCGGTATTCCAGCTGGTCCAGTTCGCCGGTTGCCGCGTCCACCCAGAGGACGCCCGCGATGTCCGGGACCCTGCGTTCGGGGATCGGCTCGAAGGTCAGGCCGATGCGGCCGTCGTCGCCGTCGCGAACACCCATGCAGTGGGTGTCCAGGAACACGTCCGAAATGAGTGCCTCGGCGTCGGGCGCGTGGTAGGTGGTGGCGGAATCGCCCTCCGCCTGCACGAACCCCTCGGCCGCGAGTCGTTCGATCGGCGCCGATGTGAACGCCGCCTCCCGGTTCGTGGAAATGCGCGTCGTGTCCGAGAGCACGTCGTCCCCGTTCCGGTCCAGGGTCCGTGAGAAACGCGCGAGCGTGTAGCGGTACAGGGAGGCTTCGCGCGTCCACGCCTCGGCCGTCAGCGCCTTGCGCACCTCGTCCCAGACCCGGGCCGTCACGCGTCCCTCCTCGGGGCGGACCTCGCAACGGCGTCCGCTTTCGACATCGAGACCGGTGAGCGCGACCGGCTCGATCGGGACGTCGATGGTGAGTTGGAGGTTGTCGGCGCCTGCCGTGAAGCGATCGGTGGTCAGCGTGGCGTAGCCGATCCGTTCCACCGTGATGTAGTGTGGCCCGGCGGCGCGGGCGTCCAGCGCGAATCGCCCGACGACGTTGGTGAGCATGCGGTCGACCGGCTCGCCGCCGCCGTCGAAGAGCATGACCATCGCCCCCATCACGGGCGTGCCCGTACCCTCCTCGACGACGATCCCCAACACGGGCTGGGCCGCCGCGCGGAATGGGCTGAAGAGGAGGAGCGGGCCGCAGAGAAGGAGCCGGCCGAACGGGAGGAGCGGGCCGGGGAACAGTCGTCTCATGACTGATAATACACCGCGCGGTTCCACCTTGCTCGACGTGGACTCGGGAGCGGGCCGCGTGGGAGGGTGGTCGCCCCGGGGGACGTTCCGTGGCCGGTGGACGGGCGATCGGCCGTGCGGCAGCCTTCCAAATCACCCGCCGGCTGTGCAGATTGGGGAGCTTTCCGGTGCCGGTTGCGCACCGGGCCCGCCCTCACCGCCCTCTCTTTCCCATGGACACCCCATGAGCGATGCACCCGTCACCCACTATCGCGTGGCCGAGCAACCCGTAGAGGAGCTCAATCCCCTCATTTCCCGGAGCCTGATCACCGGCGAGAGGGCGATGCTGGCGCACGTCTACCTCAAGAAGGGCGCCGTCGTGCCGATGCACTCGCACGACAACGAGCAGATCACCTATGTGCTGGAGGGAGCGCTCCGGTTCCGGATCGGCGACGACGGGCCGCAGGACCTGGTGGTGCGCTCTGGCGAGGTGCTGCACCTGCCGAGCAACGTGCCGCACGAGGCCGTGGCGCTGGAGGACACGATCGACGTGGACGTGTTCACGCCGCCCCGGCAGGACTGGCTCGACGGAACGGATTCGTACCTGCGGAGCGCCGGCTCCGGCGAGGAGGAATAGTGGGGTCGGCGGGCAGGCTCGTCGGGAGCCCGTGGATCTGGAAGGACGGCGAGTTCATCCGCTGGGAGGACGCGCAGGTCCACGTCCTGAGCCTGGCGGTGCAGTTCGCGGCGTCGGTCTTCGAGGGCGTGCGCTGCTACGAGACGGCCAGGGGGCCGGCGGTTTTCCGGCTGGGCGCCCACCTGCGGCGGCTGATGGCGTCGAGCCGGACCTACCGGATGCAGCCGGACCACACGATCGAGGAGCTGTCCGACGCCGTGTGCGCGACGATCCGCAAGAACGATCTGAGGTCGTGCTACATACGCCCGATGGTCCTGAGGGGGTTCGGGTCGTCGAGCATGCACCCAGAACACAGCCCCGTCGAGACCTATATCCCGGTGTGGCCCTGGGGTGCCTACCTGGGCGAGGAGGGGCTGGCCAAGGGCGTGGACGTCTGCGTGTCGTCGTGGAACCGGCCCGCGCCGAACACGGTTCCGAGCGGGGCGAAGTCGGCGGGCAACTACCTGGTGTCGACGCTGATGGTCATGGAGGCGTCGTCGCACGGGTACGCGGAGGCGATCGGCCTGGGGCCCAGCGGGCTGGTGAGCGAGGGGAGCGGACAGAACCTCTTCATGGTCGTCGACGGCGAGGTCGTCACGCCGATCCTGGACGGGACCTCGCTGTCGGGCATCACGCGTCACTCGGTGCTGAAGATCTCGGAGGAGCTGGGGTACACCGTGCGCGAGCAGCTGGTGCCGAGGGAGATGCTGTACGCGGCCGACGAGCTGTTCTTCACCGGGACCGCGTCGGAGGTGACGCCGATCCGGTCGGTCGACGGGCTCGAGGTCGGCAACGGGCGCCGCGGGCCGGTGACCGAGCGCATCCAAACGCGCTACCTGGAGCTGGCCAACGGCGTGGGACCGGATCCGTGGGGGTGGGTCACGTACCTGTGAGGGGGGGTTGTCGCGGGCGCCCTCTAACCGGCGGCGTTCAGCGCCAGCACCGCGCGCAGCAGCACGTTGGCCCCGCGGGTGATGTCGTCGGGTGCCGTGTATTCGCGGGGCGAGTGGCTGATGCCGTCGCGGCTGGGGACGAAGATCATGCCGACGGGACCGAGTTCGGCCATGCTTTGCGCGTCGTGCCCGGCCCCTGACGGCATGCGCAGGGTGGAATAGCCGAGGTCGGCCGCTGCGCGTTCCAGCATGTCGCGAAAGGCGGGCGCCGTGGGAGCGGCGAGGCTCTCGTAGAAGGGGTCGAATTCGATGGAGACCTCGCGGGCGGACTCGATGTCGCGGGCGTGTGCGACAATTTCGGAGAAAATCTGTCCGATTTTGTCCATTTCGAGGTCGCGCACCTCAAGCGTGGCCCGCACCTCGCCCGGCACGACGTTGGGAGCGCCCGGCACGGCCTCGATCCTGCCGACCGTGGCCACCTGTCGCCCTTCCATGGTAGTCGCGACCTCGTTGACGGCGCGGATCAGGTCGGCGGCGGCGACGAGCGCGTCCCGGCGCTGGGGCATGGGCGTGGTGCCGGCGTGGTTCTGCGCGCCGAGCACCGTGATGTTCCACCGGCGGATGCCGACGATCCCCTCCACGATGCCGATCTGGGTGCCGGCCGCCTCGAGGACCGCGCCCTGCTCGATGTGCAGCTCGAGGA
>LXNJ01001143.1_pt1 | contig 16320 bp, 11 predicted proteins | sample 809081 | NCBI WGS metagenome assembly LXNJ01 (sample SAMN04870510, study PRJNA318959) | sponge metagenome | biome: sponge; feature: marine sponge reef; material: water | host: Petrosia ficiformis | place: Greece: Milos, Mediterranean Sea | collected 2013-05-29 | depth 5-7 m
CTCGATGTCTTCTTCCGGCATGCCTTCCGGCCCTTCATCGGCCGACCTGCGTTCCGGGCTCTCCACGGCGGAGAGGGTCACCCGTCGATTCCTGATGTCGAACTCGGACACCCTCAGCGTCACGACGTCGCCCTTGCGATAGTAGGGCGCGAGCTCCTCGCCCTCGTCGATGCCCGAGAGCGAGATGGGTACGAAGCCGTCGAGTTCGTTCTCGATCTCAACGACGAGCCCCTTCTTCTCGACCGAAGCGACCGTGCCCTCGGTTTCGGTGCCGGGCGTGAAGCGTGCGGCGAGCTCCGGCCACGGATCGTCCTGGAGCTGTCGCATGCCCAGCGAAACACGCTTCTGGTTCGTATCGACCTCGAGCACCAGGACCTCGACCTGTTGGCCCTTGTGCACCACCTTCGAAGGGCTGTCCACGCGCTTGGTCCAGCTCATGTCGGAGATGTGCACGAGTCCGTCTATGCCCGGCGCGACCTCCACGAAGGCCCCGAATGCGGTGAGGTTGCGAACGGTTCCGGTCAGCCTGGTGCCGGGTCGGTGCGTCTCATGCAGTGTCAGCCAGGGATCGACCGCGATCTGCTTGATGCCGAGCGAGATCTTCTCCTCCTTGGGATTGACCTTGAGGATGACGGCGTCGAGCTCCTGACCGATCTCCACGACCTTGGAGGGATGGCGCACGTTGCGCGTCCACGACATCTCCGAGATGTGCACCAGTCCTTCCACGCCCTTCTCGAGTTCCACGAAGGCGCCGTAGTTGGTGATCGACACGACGCGGCCGCGAACGCGGGCGCCGATCGGGTACCTCCGGTCGATCTCGCGCCACGGATATGGTAGAAGCTGCTTCAGGCCGAGAGAGATGCGCTCGCGATTCCAGTCCACGTCGAGAACCTTGATGTCGAGAGTCATCCCCACCTGCACCACTTCGGAGGGATGGCTGACCCTTCCCCATGACATGTCCGTGATGTGGAGGAGGCCGTCGAGTCCGCCCAGATCGATGAAGGCGCCGAAGTCCGTGATGTTCTTGACCTGGCCCTCGCGCACCTGCCCTACGAGGAGCTCCTTGAGAAGTGTTCCCCGCTCCTTCGCGCGGGCCGCCTCCAGCAGGATGCGCCGCGAGACGACGATGTTGCGCCGCTTGCGGTTGAGCTTGATGATCTTGAGATCGAAGTCCTGGCCCACCAGGTCGTCGATGTTCTGCACCCTGCGCAGGGCGATCTGCGATCCGGGGAGGAACGCCTCCACCCCCAGAATGTCGACCGAGGCGCCGCCCTTGATCTTGCGGGTGATGGTGCCGTGGATGGGACGCTCGGCCTCGAAGGCTTCGCGGATCTGCTCCCAGACCCGGAAGAAGTCCGCCTTGCGCTTGGAGAGGACCACGACTCCGTCCTCGTCCTCGAGGCTCTCGATGAGGACCTCGACCACATCCCCTTCGACGGGATGGGGACTGAACTCGTCCAGGGCCACCGAGCCTTCGCTCTTGAACCCGAACTCGAGGATGACTCCGCCGTCGTCGACACGGAGAACGGTGGCCTCGACCAACTGGTCGCGCTTGAATTTCGGGAAATCCGCGCCGTGCTCATCGAGGAGGGACTCGAATTCCTCCGTAGAGGTCTCGAGGATGTCCTCGCCGAACGGATCGTAAAGCAGCTCCGGTGAGATGGCGGGAGAAGATTGATCGTCGGTCATGGTTACGCTCGGGTCGGCTCCGCAGCGTTCGCGGAGCGCCCATGTCCGGCCGGGTCGGGCGCCGGAGTTGAGGGAGAAACGACGGGACCGCATCGGGGAACCCGTTCCGATGTCTCGTACACCGGTGTTGCAGAAATGATAAGCCGTACATCTTAGCGAGACGGATGTCGGAAGTCAAGAGACGAGCGCCGGGGGTCCACCTACCTCCGCCGGAACCCCGCCTCCACGGCGAGCTCGGCCACGATCTCGGTCTGCTCTTCCAGGGTGAGCAGTGTGGTGTCGATGACTCGGGCCTCGTCAGCCTCGGCCAGCGGCGCGTGTTTCCGAGTGGCGTCGCGTTCGTCTCGGATCCTGAGATCGGCGACCATCGTGGCGGGCATGGGACCGCCGTCCGTCCTGGCCAGGTAGCGCCTGCGCGCCCGTTCTTCGACCTCGGCCACGAGAAATACCTTGAGGGCGGCATCGGGGAAGACCACCGTGCCCATGTCCCGGCCATCGCAGACTATCGCCCCTAGGTCAATCGCCTTTCGTTGAAGTCCGAGCAGTTCATCGCGAACGCCCCGAAATACCGCGATCTTCGAAGCGAAACTCGTGACTTCGGGCGCGCGCAACTCGCTCCCGAGCGCTTCGCCGGCCGCCAGCACGCGAAAGCACGGTTCGTCGCCGAGGGGTTCGATAGCTACCTGCCTCGCGGCGGCTTCGGCGGCCAGCGCCAGATCCGTGCGCGCCGGATCCGCAGCGCCGTTCCTGAGAACCTGGAACGCGACAGCCCGGTAGAGGGCGCCGGAATCGAGATGGCGGCAGTCGATGATCTCGGCCACGGCGTGGGCCGTCGTCGACTTGCCCGCCCCGCCGGGGCCGTCGATGGCGATCACCGGGTCGGCTCGGTCGCCCCTCAAGCGCATGTTTCCGCAAGCATCCGCCAGAATCCCGGATAGCTGACCGCGGCGACCTCCGGTGTATCGATTTGAATCTCGTTCCCGGGGATCCTCCCGAGAACGGCGAAGGCCATCGCAATGCGGTGGTCGGCGAAGGCCCGCACCCGGCCCTGCAGCGGACTGCGCGACCCGAACACCGTCAGGCCATCCGGCCTCTCTTCCACTTTCGCACCCACCGCTCTCAGGTTGGTGACGAGAGCGCTGATCCGGTCCGATTCCTTGGCGCGAAGCTCCCCGGCTCCGGAGATGACGGTCTCTCCTTCCGCGACCGCCCCGAGCACGGCCACCAGGGGCAACTCGTCTATCATCCCCGGCACCTCCTGAGGGAGGATTTCCAGACCGCGAAGGTTGGAAGGGCCGGCGCGTACCTCGCCCACGGGCTCGAAGTCCGCCGAAGGGTTCCCGGCGTGCCGTCGGTGATCGACCTTCACATCGGCGCCCATGCGCCGGAGTACCTTGAAGAAGGCTATGCGGTCCGGGTTGAGCCCGACTCCCGGAAGCTCGAGCTCTCCGTCGGTCGCACCGACCACCGCCGCCGCTGCGGCGAAAGCCGCCGACGACGGATCGCGGGGTACGGCGTAGTCGAGCGGAGCCAGGCGGGAGGGCGGCATCGGCATGTCGACGCGCCAGCCCGACGCTTCGGGACTCTCGCCTGCGAGCACGGTCGCACCCATGGCGCGCAACATCCGCTCGCTGTGGTCGCGGGATCGGTGCGGCTCGCTCACGCTCACCGCCGCTCCCCCCACCACGCCCCCGAGCAGGATGGCGCTCTTCACCTGTGCGCTCGCGACCGGGCTCGACCACGCCAGCGTCCGCGCTCGGCCCGCACCGCGCACCCGGAGCGGAAGGCGGCCGTCTCGTTCGAGGGCTTCGAAAGAGGCGCCGAGCTCGGTGAGCGGATCGACGATGCGCCGCATCGGTCTGGAACGGAGCGAGGCGTCGCCGGTGACTACGGCTTCGAGCCCTGATCCGGCGAGGACTCCCAGCAACAGACGGGCGCCCGTGCCGCTGTTGCCGAGGTCGAGCCTCCGCTCCGGCGGTACGAGCCCTCCGAGGCCCACTCCCCGCACGGCGATCTCGGAACCGTCTTCCGGGAGTTCCGGGATGCCGGCACCCAAGGCACGGAGCGCCGCGGCGGTCGAACGGGCGTCTTCCCCGGCGAGCACGCCGCGCAGGCGGCTGACTCCGTCGGCCAAGGCACCGAAGATGAGAGCTCGCTGGCTGATCGATTTGTCGCCCGGCACCAGCACGCGGGTCATCGCCCGCCCTCCTCCACCCAACCTCTGGTGGATTCCATCAGCCGCGCCAGCTCGGCTCCGTTGCGCTCCCTCGCGAGTTCGGCCACGCTTCCGAGACGACGGGAGAGCAAATCGAGCCCCTCCGCGAGCTGTTCCGGAGCCTCGTCGAATATGTCGCGCCACATTCCGGGGGCGCTCGCCGCCAGACGCACCATCCCCTTCCCTCCCGGACCCAGGTCCCGCGGCGCGACGTCCATCAGCCGAAGCGTGGCCACCAAGGCGTTCGAAGCGAGCTGAGGAAGGTGGCTTGCGACGGCCATGAGCTCGTCGTGCGCGGCGGCGTCCGTGCGCACCGGAACACCGCCTGCGGCGCGCCAGAGCGCCTCGACCTGCTCGATTCTTTCCGTCGACGGTTCCGAATTCCCCTTGTCCGCGATCCAGACCCGCGCCCCGCAGTAGAGCTCCGCCGAGGAAGCGTCGAAACCGGATTTCTCGCTTCCCGCCATGGGGTGAGCCCCGACCCAGCGCTCGTAAACTCCCACACGCTTGGCCTCGTTCCGAACCGGCACCTTGAGGCTGGCGACATCGGTCACGGTGGCTTCCGGCGGAGCGGTCCGCGCGATTTCCGCCATAAGCTCGCACACCGTCCGGAGCGGCGTCGCCAGCACGACGATGTCGGCCGCCTCCACGGCATCCCGCCGCTCGGAGGGGGCGCTGCGGAGCAGGCCCGCTTCAAGGGTCTTTCGGCGCTCGTCCGCTACCGGCGACCAGCCCGCGAGCTCATAGGCCGGGTTACCTGCCAGAGCACGGACGAGCGAGCCGCCCATCACCCCCAGTCCGAGAACGGCGACTCGCACGGGCTCGACCGTCGTGTCCGGATCCGACCTGATCGGCCCCGACCTGATCGGCCTGGGCTGCGCCGATTCGGTCGTCACGGCGCGCCGTTTTCGTCGTCGGGGAGAGCCACCTCGATACTCATGCCGTCCCGAGCCACCACGGTTTCCGGGAAAATCGCGCGCGCTTCGTCACGAAGCGGCTTGGGATCGTCCGAATAACGAGCCGACACGTGGGTGAGGATCAGCCTGCGCACCCCCGACTGCATGGCGACCCGGGCGGCCTCCGAGGCGGTCGAGTGAAAGGTCTCGCGTGCCCGTGCGGACTCGTCGCCAGTGAAGGTGGCCTCGTGGACGAGCAGGTCGGCCGCGCGGGCGTGATCGATAGTGGTGACCGCAGGGCGAGTGTCGCCCGTGTAGACCACCTTGCGCCCCCTGCGCGCACGGCCCACGAAGTCGCGGCCCCGGAGGAATTTCCCGTCGACCTCCACATCCTCACCGCGATGGAGCCGGCCGCGAACGGGTCCGTCGGGAACGCCCAGCCGGTCGGCGAGCTCGGCGTCGAAGCGTCCCCGGCGTTCGTCCTCCACCAAGGCCCATCCCACCGCGCTGCGCCCGTGCGAGACCGGGAAGGCCTCGAGGCGAAAGCCGTTGCCGCGAAAGACCGGGCCGGGCGCCGCCTCCTCGACCGTCACCGGGAGCCGAGCGCTCCCCTGCCCGACCTCGACGATCTCCCGCAGTTCGCGAAACGAACCCGGCGGCCCCAGTACCCGAATCGGATCGGTCCGGCCTTCCAGGGCCATGGTTCTGAGAAGCCCGGGAATGCCAAGGATGTGGTCGGCGTGGGTGTGGGTGACGAAGACGTGGTTCACACCGAAGCCGGTGCGGTAGCGCATCATCTGGCGCTGCGTCCCCTCCCCGCAATCGAAGAGGAAGCGTTCACCGCCGCGCTGGACCGCGAGCGCGCTGACGTTTCGTCCCGATGTCGGGCGCGCCGCCGAGGTCCCGAGGAAGGTGACCCTGAGAATTCCCGTTCCTCCCGCCCCGGCCTCGCTTCCGGACCCGTCTACCAAAGCTTGAGATGCAACTCCAGCGTGCGACCCGGTTGCGGCAGCCCACACTGGTCGAAGGCGGTGGCGTCGGTGAGATTGCGCAGCGAGAGAACCGCCTCCATGCGCCCGAGAGAGCTTTCCCCGACAGTGAATCCACGCCTGACCGAGAAGTCGCTGACGGCGCTCGCGGCAACGGGCTGGAGTCCGTCGATCTCAGGATTCTCGCAGCTCTGCGACCCGACCCATCGCGTGCTCGCCGTGGCGTCGACGCCTCCCGGGACAGGGAGGCTGGCGCCCATGCGGCCGAGGACGGAAGGTTCGTACTCGAGCTCGATGGCCTCGTCGTCCTCCTTGCCCCGCACACGCTGGAGAGTCAGGTCGCCGGTCAGGGAGAGACTGCCGACCTGGCCCGAGACGAGGAACTCCGCTCCCGTGCTCACGATTTCGTCGCGATTGACACGTTGGAAGAGTCGGAGATCGCCCACCTGAACGGAGGTGCGCCCGATACCGTCGGCGAGCCGCTGATGGAAGGCCACCGTCTGGAGTTCGAATTTTCCCGTATGGAGAGTGAAGCCGCCCTCGGCGCCCCAGAGTCTCTCGGAAGAGAGGTCCGGGTTGGGAAGGAAGCGACCCAGCGCCCCCGAATACAGCTCGCGCAGCGATGGAAAACGTGCACGACTGCTGGCCGCCGCGTGGGCGAGCACGCCATCTCCCACGAGCGAGCTCAAGCCGATGCGAACGCCGTAGGCGGAGAGCGATCCGATAGAGGGCATGTCGTCTCCGCTGAGGGGCGTATCGGCGCCGTCGAGGGCCGCGCCCAGCGAAATCCGGGTGTAGCCGTGTCGCCGGAGTTGCCACTCGGTCTCGGCGGCCAAGCTCCACAGCCGCTGCCGGTACGATTGCGCGGGGCTTGGTCCCAGGACCTCTTCGTGGTTCACGTCGGCGTAGGTGAAGGCCGTGCGCAGGTCGCCTCTCCCCGCAAGCGAGTGGTCGGCTTCGATGCGCGCCGTGAAGGTGAAATCCTCCATCGTTTCGGTCTCCTCCACGGTCTCGAAACGCTCGGAGGCGAAGGATTCGATGAGGGCGCTTCCGATGTCCGCTCCTACGCTCACCTCGAGGTCGCCGGTGCCCCAAGGGGTCCTCACGGTCCCGGTCCCAACGGAAAAAGCGTTGATCAGCCGCCGTTTGTCGGGGTATCTCCAGAGCCTGGGATTGTCCTGATGGGACTCGGGCGCCACACCCTGAGCGACATCGTAGGCGGAGGAGAAGAGCGAAACCCAAAAGCCGGTCTCATTCCGGAAGCGAGCGGCGAGGTACGCGTCGGCTCTGCGCGAATCGCTGTTGAGACGCAGCCCTTCGGCGTTGCTCAGGTATCGATCCCGCAGCTCGACCGACAGGTCGCCTGGCAGGGAGGCTCCGGGCGAATCCCTGAATCCGGCGCCGGCTCTGAGGACGACTCCGGTGCTCCGGTCCTCTCCGAAGATTCGCCCGACACCGAGGGACGCGCTCGTGCCGCCGAGGTGGTCCCGACCCAGGCTCAGCTCGACCGGGTTTACCGAGGGCCGTCTGGAAGAGCGCGCGACGTCTATCTCAAGCGCGCCGCCGATGACGTTGGGGCCGTAGAGAACCGAAGACATGCCGCGCACCACGCGCACCCCTTGGGCGGCGGTCATAGGCACGACCGAGAGGTCGGAGCGGTGATCCCAACCGAGGGTGATGGGGATCCCGTCCACGAGGATTCCGATCTGGCGCTCTTCGGATCCGCGCAGAGACGGCTGCGCCTCGCCGCGGGAGTTTCGGCGCACCACCAGGAGCGGCATGCCACGCAGCACCTCTTCCAGGGTCGGGGCCGGTGGCGTGGGAAGGGAGTCCAGGAAAGCCTCGACGGCGCTCGATCCGCCCGTGGTGATGGCCGGTCTGGCCACCGATACCGTTATCCCGCTGAGTTCGTAAATGCGAGCGGCGTAGGTGGAATCGACCCTGACCGTATCGCGCACCTGGGCGGAGATCGACGTGTCGGACAGGAGGAGCAGGGCTCCCGCCGCCAGGAGTACGCCGGTCGACTTGACCCGCATCGGCCGCCGGCGCGGTGATAGGTTCGGGCGAGAAGTGAACATTCGTATGAAACCTGTTTGCTTTGCTTTGGGGCGAACCCGTCATATCTTCCGAGTAGCGTACACCCGGACCGACCAACGGTCCCGTCCCTATCCCGGACCGACCGTCGAGGTCCGACCCGCAGCCCCGCTCACCTTTCTCCGGAGTCAGCCGTGTACAGTCGACGCAGCTTCATCAACACTCTCACGCTCCCGGCGGCCGCAGCGGCCACCGGCATCGCGCCCGCCCTCTTCAACTCCAGGGCGGCGGCCGTCTCCCGGGAACTGGCTCTCCACCCGGGTTCTCCGGGCCGGATCGCGGCCGACGAGGATTTCTGGTTCGAGGTCGCCCAGGCGTTCACGGTGGACCGTACCCTCGTCAACCTGAACAACGGTGGAGTGAGCCCTTCGCCGGCGTGGGTTCAGGATGCGATGGAGCGTCACCTCCGCTACTCGAACCTCGCTCCCACCTACACGATGTGGCAGGTGCTGGAGCCTCAGCGGGAAGGGGTGAGAAAGCGCATGGCCCGCGAGTGGGGCGTGGACGCAGAGGAGATCGCCTTCACCAGGAACGCTTCCGAGAGTCTTCAGACGATGCAGCTGGGGCTCGATCTCGAGGCCGGCGACGAGGTGCTGACCACGACCCAGGACTACGGGCGCATGATCACCACCTTCAAGCAGCGGGAGCGCCGGGAGGGCATCGTGCTCCGTCAGATCAGGATCCCGGTTCCGGCGGAGCGCCCCGCGGAAGTGGTCCGTCTTTTCGAAGATGCGATCACGCCGCGCACGCGCATGATTCTCGCCTGCCACATGATCAATCTCACCGGTCAGATACTTCCGGTGACCGAGCTGAACGCCATGGCGAGGCGCCACGGGATACCGCTCGTGATCGACGGCGCCCACGCGCTCGCCCACTTCCACTTCACCCTGGGCGAGATCGACGTCGACAATTACTCGACGAGCCTGCACAAGTGGCTCTTCGCACCCCACGGCACCGGACTGCTCTACGTGCGTCGCGATAAGATCCCCGAGGTGTGGCCGCTGATGGCCGCCCCGGAGCCCATGACCGACAACATCCGCAAGTTCGAGGAGATCGGCACTCATCCCGCGGCGAACTACCTCGCGATCGGCGAGGCGCTCTCGTTCCACCAGGGAGTCGGCTCGGAGCGCAAGGAGGCCCGCCTCGTCCACCTGCGCGACTATTGGGCCGACGCCCTGCTCCTGAACGACAACGTCAGGCTGCACACGAGCCGGAAGCCGGGTTTCGCCGCCGGCATCGCGAACGTCGAGGTCGTGGGAGTGGAACCGAACGCTCTTCGCGACCACCTTTGGCAGGAGCACCGCATCATCACCGTGGCGATCAACCACCCCGAGTTCCGCGGCCTGCGCGTCAGCCCGAGCGTCTACACGACCAAGCAGGAGCTCGACCGCTTCATAGACGTCGTGGATCACGTCGCCAAGCGGGGGCTCGCCTGAGCTGCGGACGACCCCTACCGGCCGCAGCGTCCGTACCGAACCGCATCACTCCAACGGAGCTCCCTCCAGGAAAACGTCATGACCCTTACAGCCGATGGACGAAGCCTCCCGCGGCGGCGCGAGCTGCCAGGCGCATTGTCCGCTCCCTTTCGAACGGTCCTTTCCGCGGTCCTCCTCATGTCGGCGGCTCTCGCATGCTCCGCCCCCACCGAAGATTCGGAGACTCCCGCGGACGCCGCTCAACCGACGGCGGCCGAGCTCACCGCCGTTCCCGACGTCCTCACGCAAGAGGAGGAGGCCGTCCTCGAGACCGTGCTCGATCTCTTCAGGGCCATGCGCACCAGCGACGGCGAGCTGGCGGCGGCGGTCTTCCATCCCGAGGCCCGCATGGGCAGGCGCACCGAGGAGGGCGGCATCGCATTCGGGACGGCGGACGGATTCATCGAGGCTATCGGACGCCCGAAGGAACAGGTCTGGGACGAACCGATCTGGGACGTGGTCGTCAACGTGGACGGGCAGCTCGCCCAGGCGTGGACGCCGTACGCCTTTTACCTCGACGGCGAGTACTCCCATTGCGGCGTCGACGCCTTCCAGCTCTATCTAACCGACGGGCGGTGGCAGATAACGCAGTTGGTCGACACGAGAAGAGAGGAGTGCGAGATGCCGGCGGAGGATCGTCTGTTAAGGTGACGCGCCCTCGGTCGGACCGGCCGGCCCCCGGTTACCTCCCGATAGCCAGCGGGTCAAGTCCCGCTTCCGCCAGAGCCCGGTCGAGAGCGGTCCCTTCCTCCGCCACGATCCGCTCCCACTCGGCCAGCGCGGCCTCCAGCCGCGCGGCGTAGATGTTCCCGACCTCCAGAGCCTGATCGGTGGGCGGGTCGTCGGTGCCTGAGCTGTAGCCCGCGAGACTGGCGATCTTGGCGTAGAGCTGTCTGGGATAGCGGATGGCGTCCTGACCGGCCAGACCTCCCGTGAGCCTGAGGTCGAAGAGCCCCATCTCCAGATCGACCAGCGACTCCGAGAGCGCATCCGCCGCGCTTCGCACTTCCGCCGTTCCCGGCCCGTCGATGCCGTCCGCAAGATCGAGAAGGCCCTTTCGCCCGAGTTCGATCCGGTCGATCAGCGCCGCCACCGAATCGATCATCTCGCGCAGCTCGAGCTGAAACGCAAGCTGCGCGGCCATGTCTTCCGCTGCGGCGTCCGAGGCGGGGTCCTGACGGAGCTCGAGCCGCCGTTCGTCGAAGCTGCCGTCGCCAAGGGTGACCCTCACGTCGTAGACCCCGGGAACCGCGAGCGGCCTTACTCTTCCGCCCTCCGGAACCGGTCGGGTTCCGTCGACGCCCAGCGCCGCATGAGAGTGTTCGACCGGGGGCGTCCGCAGCGTCGGACGCCGGGAGGCGTCGTGGCGCAGATCCCAATGCCAGCGGTTGACCCCGGTCAGGACCCTGTCCACGTTCGCCGTTCGCACCAGGTTCCCCGCCCCGTCCCGGATCTCGATCGTCGCGCCGTCTCCACCGGAAGCGGCGTGAAAGTCGAGAACGGCGCCGTACTCCGGGTTCTCGCCTGCGGCCGGATCTCCCGGCTGGCTGTTGGGACGCGCCCGAGGCAGAAAGCGCCAGGCGGGTCTCGGGCCGAAGAGATGCACAGGTTTTTCCAGGTGGCGATCCGCGCCCTGTTGGAGCGCCCCGATGTCGTCGGCGATCCAGAAGCCTCTGCCGTAGGTCCCGACAACCAGGTCTCTGAAGTGCGGCTGGACGGTGAGCCAGTGCACCGGCGCGCGAGGAAGATCGCCCTGGATCGAGCTCCAGCTCCCGCCGTCGTCCCATGAGGCGTAGATTCCGTTCTCTGTGCCGAGATAGAGCAGGCCGGGCCGTACCGGATCCTCGCGGATCACGTGCGCGTAGCTGAAGACGCTCCTGGGAATCTCCGAGATCGCGATCCAGCTCTCGCCGCCGTCGTCGCTCCGGTACGCGTAGGGCTCGGTATCACCGAGCTGGTGCCTGTCGACGGTGAGATAGACCTTGTCCGGATCGTGACGGGACGGCTCGAGGTTCGAGACCGTTCCGAGGGGAGGGAGGTCGGGAAGGCGGGCGGTGACGTCCGTCCAGCTCTCGCCGCTGTCGCGGGTCACCTGAACCAGGCCGTCGTTCGAGCCGACCCAGATCAAGCCGGGAACCAGGGGGGATTCGGCAATGGCGAAAAGGACCGAAAAGTAAGTCGGACTCACGTCCTCGAAGGTCAGGCCGCCGCTCTTGAGCTGGCGGGTCTCGTCGTCGAGCGTGAGATCGGGGCTGATCGCTTGCCAGCTCTGACCTCCGTCGCGGGTGCGGTGGAGATGCTGGCTTCCCACGTAGACGGTTTCGGGGTCGTGCGGCGAGATGTGGATCGGGAAGGTCCAGTTGAAGCGGTAGCGCAGATCCTTGGCCGCCCAGCCCTCCGGATTGTCGGGCCAGACGCTGACCGTGCGGCTGAGGCCGGTATCGAGATCGTGGCGGGCGAGGATGCCCTCGTAGCAGCCCGACCACACCACCGAATTGGATACGGTGTCGGGAATGGCGAACCCGGTTTCGCACCCGCCCACGGAGCGCCACGCGCCTATCGGGATGGCGCCGCCCGCGAGGGTGTTCGACGGCCCTCCGGCCGACGGACCGTCCTGCCGGTTTCCGTAAAGGTTGTAGGGGACGGCGTTGTCGGTGAAGACGTGGTACATCTGCGCGATGGGGAGCAGCGGCGAGTACCAGCTTCTTCCGCGCGTCGTCGAGATCCTGACTCCCTGGTCGTTCCCCACGATCATGCGCGACGGGTCGACGGGATCGATCCACATGTCGTGATTGTCTCCTCCCCCCAGCGGCGTGACCGTCGCTCCGCCGTCGAGCGAACGGGTGTGAAGGGTGGACATGAAGTGCACCTCGTCGGCGTTGTCGGGAGCCACCGCCAGCCGCGAGTAGTAGAGCGGACGTTGGGCGAGCGCGTGGTCGCCGTTGATGTGGCGCCAGCTTTCGCCGCCGTCGTCGGAGCGCCAGAGCGTGCCGGCGTGGTCCTCGATCGGCTCGTGGTCGCGATTGGAGTTCGTTTCGATGAGGGCGTAGATCCGAAGCGGATCGGCCGGCGAGACTCCGATCCCGATCCGGCCAAGCGTGCCCCCCGGAAGTCCCCTGCCTTCCAGGCGAGCCCAGGTGTCGCCGCCGTCCTCGCTCGTCCAGAGAGCGCTTCCCGGCCCTCCGCTCTCTCGCCCCCACGGCCAGATGCGCATTTCCCAGGTCGCCGTGAAGAGCTTGTCGGGGTCGTCCGGAGCGAGCACGACGTCGATCGCCCCCGCCTCCGGTCCGGGATCGAGCACGAGCTCCCAGCTCTCTCCCCCGTCGCGCGTCCGGTAGAGCCCGCGGTCCTCGTCCTGAGGCCCGTACATGTGGCCGGCGGCGGCGACCCAGGCCACGTCGGGATCGTCCGGGTGGACGGCGATGCGTCCGATGCGGCCGCTGGTTTCCAGGCCGAGCGGCTCCCAGCTCCGGCCGCCGTCGGTGGAGCGGTAGACGCCGTTGCCGATGGATACGTTCGATCTGATGGAGGATTCGCCGCTTCCCACCCAGACCACGTCCGGGTCCGAGGGCGCGACCGTGATCGCTCCGATCGACTGCGCGGGTTGGTCGTCGAAGATCGGGGTCCAGGAGTGGCCGCCGTCTTCGCTCTTGAAGACGCCGCCCGAAGCCGCGCCCACGTAGAAGACGTTGGGGTCGCCCGCCTCGCCCGCGACCGCGGAGACCCGGTTTCCCACCGGGCCGACATGGCGGTAGTCGAGGTCGAGAAGGGACGCGGGATCGGTGAGCGGAGGCGGACCGACGGGCCGTGCCCCGGAGATGCGGTCGATCTGGGCGCTTGCCGGTACGGCGGTCGCCCCTATCGACGCCGCGAGAACGATGGGGTGGGCCAGACGGCGAGGCCGGGGACGACGCGGCGGTCTCTTCGACCGGGTGGGTTCTGTGGTCATTGCGGGATGTCAGGTCTGGGCTTCGGGGTCGTACATGTCGCTTCGGAACCGTGCTCGTCGAGCGCGGGTAGCGCACCTACCATACTTCCTGCCGAGGCAAAATGATAATCAAGACGAGCGCCACCTCCGATGTTCCTTCGTCCGAGATAACCCCGGAGCGCGTATATCGGAACAGGCGAGCCTTCATCCGCGAAGCGGCCCTGGGAGCCGCCGCGGTGGGGCTCGCGCCCGGACTCGCCGCAGGTACGCGGAGCGGGACCGTTACCGGAAACGCCGATGCCCGGGAGCAGGAGATTCCGGCCCGCTTCGCCGACATGCGCTCGGAGCTGGACGAGGAACTCAACCCCTGGGAAGACGTCACCGAGTACAACAACTTCTACGAATTCGGCACCTCCAAGGAAGATCCGGCGAGGAACTCGGGCTCGTTTCGCCCCAAGCCGTGGACGGTGCGGGTCGGTGGTCTCTGCAACAATCCCGGCGAGTTTCAGCTCGAAGATTTCCTCGCGCCCCACACGATCGAGGATCGGGTCTACCGGATGCGCTGCGTCGAGGCGTGGTCGATAGTCGTGCCCTGGCGAGGCTTCCCGATGAGGGATCTCGTGCGCGCGGCCGACCCCATGGGCTCCGCGGCCTATGTGGAGATGCGCACCGTCGTCCGACCCTCCGAGATGCCCGGCCAGCGCACCCGCGTGCTGGACTGGCCCTATGTCGAAGGGCTCCGGCTCGACGAGGCCATGAATCCGCTGACGCTCTTGACGACCGGCGTCTACGGCCTCGACCTCCCGAACCAGAACGGCGCGCCCTTGCGGCTGATAGCGCCGTGGAAGTACGGCTTCAAGGGGGTCAAGTCCATAGTCTCCATCGATTTCGTGGAGGAGATGCCGCGCAACACCTGGCAGGTTCAGAACTCGCGCGAATACGGTTTCTTCGCCAACGTCAACCCGAACGTCGATCACCCTCGCTGGAGCCAGAAGCGAGAGCGTCGACTCGGAGAGTTCCGTCGTCGCCCGACCCTCATGTTCAACGGCTACGAGGAACAGGTGGCGTCGATGTACGCGGGGATGGATCTGACGCGCTGGATTTAGCGGCCCCGGACCGGGCGTCCCGCAGCCGCCTCTCCCGCAAGTGTCTCCCAAGCTCGTCGTCCGGCTTCTCAAGGTCGCGATCTGGCTGGGCGCCCTCGCGCCCGCTGCCTGGCTCGTCCTCGGGTACCCCTTCGACTGGCTGGGTCCGAATCCGATCGAGAAGATCACCCACGTCACGGGGAAGACGGCGCTCTCGCTGTTGCTGATCACTCTCCTGATCACGCCGCTGCGCAAGATCACCGGCTGGAATCGCATAGTGCTCGTCAGGCGTCCGCTCGGACTCTTCGCCTTCTTCTACGTCTGCCTCCATTTCTCCACCTGGGCGGGTCTCGACATGACTCTCATGCTGGAGTGGATGATCGAGGATATCGCGGACCGACCGTACATCACCGTGGGATTTGCGGCCTTCCTCGTCCTGATCCCGCTGGCGGTCACGTCGACGCGGGGCTGGATACGAAGGCTGGGAAAGCGGTGGAACCTGCTCCACAAGGGCGTCTATCTCGCGGCGATTCTCGGGATCGTCCACTTCTGGTGGCTCGTCAAGGCCGACCTGCGCGAACCCGTTCTCTTCGGGCTCGGGCTGACCGCTCTGCTCGGCTACCGGGTCGTGGTCGCGCTGCGCAAGCGGGGAGCCCGAGCGGGGCGTTGAGCGGCCGTCGGGCGTCAGGCGGCGACCTGCGGTTCGCGAAGACGGCGCCGTTCGGAAGCCGCAGAGCTTCGTCCGCAGGCGACTAGAGCAGCTTCTCCCTGAATCGTCTGAGCAGGCTGGCGGCTCCGCGCACGTCCGGCAGGCTGTCCCTGAACTCCTCGATGGTGGCCGTCCCGGTCAGCGGCAGGTAGGTCTCCGCGTACTGAGAGATGCGCTTGACGATCCCCGCTCGGTCGAGTTCCGGATGGAACTGCGTCGCGTAAATGGGTCGGCCCGGGAAACGGAAGGCCTGATTCACCACGGTGGCCGTGGAGCCCAGAAGGACGGCGCCCGGCGGCAGGGATTCGACGATGTCCTCGTGGCCGATGAGCACGGGAAAGCTATCCCCGATCGCGCCGAAGAGCGGATCGCGGCGACCGGCTTCGGTCAGGGTCAGTTCGACGGCCCCGATCTCGGCCCGCGAATGATCGGTGACCACCTCGCCGCCGAGCGCCTTGGCCAGGGCTTGGAACCCCCAGCAGGAAGCGAAGGTCGGCACCGAACGATCGTGAAGGCCGCGCATGGTGTCGAGCGCGGGTTCGAGCCACGTCCCTCCGCGCACCACCGAGAAGTCGCCGCTTCCGCCGATCAGCACCGCATCCGCTCGGGCGAGTTCGCCGGCGGGCGGCGGGCCGGCGATCAGGTCCCAGCACGTGAGACCGGTCTCGTGGATGCCGAGCGCGTTGACGAAGCACTCGACCTCGTGGTCGAGCATCCGGTCGTCCGGTTTGCGCACCTGGAGGAGAAGGAAGCGCGGTTCCGAGCGAATCGCCGTCGGAATGCCGGGGGCGGGACTCGAACCCGCATGCCTTGCGGCGGAGGATTTTAAGTCCTCTGTGTCTACCGATTCCACCACCCCGGCGGTCGCGAGGTCGTCAGCTCTCATTCTGGGGTGCGTCAACCCCGCCTTCGAACCCGGGCGACACACTCTATTTCGACGTCGCAGAACTTCGGAAGCGCCGCCGCCTGGACGGCTGCCCGCGCCGGACGGTGGTCGCCGAAGTGGCGCGCATAGACGTCGTTCATCTCAGCGAAGGTGTTCATGTCCGAGAGAAAGACCGTGGTCTTGACCACTCCCTGGAGGGACGAACCGGCCGCTCGTAGGACTTCCGCGAGGTTGCGGAGCGCCCGGTCGGTCTGTTCGGCCACCGAGCCTTTCTCCAGCTCTCCGGTAGCCGGGTCGATCGGGATCTGGCCGGAGCAGAAGACCCAGCCGTCCGCGACGATGGCCTGCGAGTAG
>LXNJ01001144.1_pt1 | contig 16315 bp, 9 predicted proteins | sample 809081 | NCBI WGS metagenome assembly LXNJ01 (sample SAMN04870510, study PRJNA318959) | sponge metagenome | biome: sponge; feature: marine sponge reef; material: water | host: Petrosia ficiformis | place: Greece: Milos, Mediterranean Sea | collected 2013-05-29 | depth 5-7 m
GCCGCCGTGCCAGCCGTTCCAGCCCTCCACCACAGCTTGTGTCTTGGGGAACTCGGGCGACGTGCCGAGCGGTCCGGTATCCGCCAGCAGCCCGTGGGCTCCCGAGAGATCCTTTGCGAGCGTCATCACGTGCTGGCCGTGATCGTCGGTGAGCGCCTTGCGAACACTGGCCTCGGGCCCCGGTTGGCGACCCGCCAAGCGGGCGCTCAGCGTCCGCAGCCGAATGAGGCGCAGCACTTCGCCCTCGATGTGCAGCCGAGCGGCCCGGTCGCGCATCACCGGATCGGTGAGGCCGCCGGCGGAGCGGACCACATCGAGCAGGTCGGCAGCGCTGGGGCCGCTGCCCCACAGCGCCCCTTCTCCCGACAGTGACACCCGCTCATTGCCGAGCGTGATCTTTGCCAGACGCCATCCGTCGTTCTCGTCCCCGATCCGATTCTCGACGGGCAATTCCATGTCGTTGAAGAACGTCTGATTGAACGAGTGGGCCGTCGTCATGTCCACGATCGGGCGCAGTTCCAGACCCGGGCTGTCCATCGGGCAGATGAAGTAGGACACGCCCCGGTGCTTGGGCACATCGGGGTCGGTGCGGGCGATGAGGATGCCGAGCTTGCTGCGATGCGCTCCTGAGGACCAGATCTTCGAGCCGTTGACGATGTAGCGATCGCCGTCGCGCACGGCCCGGGTCGCCAAGTTGGCCAGGTCGGAGCCGCTGTCAGGCTCCGAGAACAGCTGGCACCACACTTCCTCGCCTGTGAGGATCGGCCAGAGGTAGCGCTCCTTCTGCGCGTCAGTGCCGCCGTACAGGATCGTCGGGCCGGCCCAGCCCAGCCCGATGCCGCCCGCCAGTCGCCTCACACCGGCTTTGACCAGCTCCTCGTCGATCAGCAGCTGGGTGATGGGGTCGGCCTCGAGGCCGTAGGGCTTCGGCCAGTGTGGCGCTGCGTATCCGGCGTGTGCCAGCGCCTCCTGGCTCGGATTGCCGTCGTGGTCATCGAGCCAGTCGCGCACCGCGACACGGCGAGGATCGTCGTCTTCCGGCCAGTCGAAATCCATGTGCGGACCCTAGTGCTGGACCGCCAAACGCGGACTTGCGCCAGCGCGACCTCCGGGCAGACGCGAACAGGCCCCGGCCAATTGGCCGGGGCCCGCGCTTACCCGAAGATCGTGTTCGCGCCTCCGCCGTTCGGCGGGGCAGCGGCCGCGTGAGGACCAGCACGCGGATCTTGTGGGGTTCGGTGGTCCGGGTTGGAGTCGCCACCTGATGGAGACGTCCCCTTCTCGGAAGCGGGTCGCCTCAGCGCCCGGCCACCTCCAGAGTCCTGTTGCGTTTCGGCATTGCTTGGACCACCCCCTTTCTCTGGTGCGACCAGATTGCCACAGTCGCGGCCCCCTCAGGTGACGAATTCCGATCGGATCGCTCGTGCGACCGCCGCCGCTGCGAGCGTCGCGACGAGATCGGCTTGGGTGTCGACTTCGCCGGTGGCGAGCAGGAACAAGGCGTCGCCGTCAAAATTCGTGTGAGGCGGCTCGATTGCCCGGGCGATGCCCGTGTGCGCGAGGTCCGCCGCCCGGCAGGCCTCCGGCTTGGTCAGACGAGCATTGGTGACCAAGCAGCCGATAGTGGTATTGCCACGCTCGGGTGACTCCGGCTCCTCGGTGCCCCGCCCGGTGAATCCGGGTATCGCCTCGATCGCGTCATACGGGTACCGCTCGGATCCAGGTGGCGCCGTGCACCCGGCCAGCACGGCGCCGTCAGTGTCGATGACATCGCCCAGGGCGTTGACTGCCACCACAGCGCCAACGACGACCTCGCCCGAGCGCTCGACCGCAGCGCCCAACCCGCCGGGCACGGAAAAATCCCGTCCGGCAACCTTGCCGATCGTGCAGCCGCGCCCGACGCCGACTCGCCCGGTGACAGGTTCATCGGCACTGGCGGCCTCGCAGGCAGCCCAGCCGGCCGCCGCGGTCGGACGTTCGCTGTGCGGCGAACCGATGTCGTACACGACGGCCGCGCCGATGACCGGCACGATGCTGTCGCGAATATTGAGTCCGCGGCCTTGCGCAGCGCACCAGCGCACCACGCCATCGGCCGCGGCAAGACCGAACACGCTGTTGCCGCACAACACCACGCCATGACACTCGACGCCGGCGCCCGTCGAGCTGAGCGCGGCGGCCTCCCGCGTGCCAGGCGCCCCGCCGCGCACCGCGATGGCCCCCAAGGTGCCTGGGGGCGGCAGCACGACGGTTACGCCGGTCGCCGCTTCCTCGTCGGTCCACGAGCCCACGAGCACCGAGGGCAAACCCAACGCCATGGCCGCGCACCCTAGGCGCGAGTGCGCCACCTGCGTCCACAATCGCGACGGGGTCGACCTGGCCCATTCTCAGTTTTCTCTCACTTGCAGTCCGTACGTTGCGGTACGCCTGACCCGGAGGATCTCTCGCATGCGCAAACTCTCTTGGACCGCACCGCTCGCCGTCGCGACAGTCATCGCCCTGGCTGCTGCGTCGTGCTCGGGAGGTGATTCCAGTGGACTCGCCACGCTCGAGTCCGTGACCACCACGGACTCCGACGACTCCCTGACTGCCGCGGGTGTCGACGAGGCTCCCGGGGTACCTGCCGGTACGGAGACAACTGACTTCGCAGCAGACACAAGTTCCGATGCCGACCCAACCTCGGACACAAGCCCAGGCGCGCAGACCGAACTCACCGATGAGGAACGTCTGCTCGAGTTCGCCGAGTGCATGCGCGACAACGGCGTCGAATTCCCCGATCCGGTCGTGGAGGCCGACGGCTCCATCGCCTTCGGCCGCCGTCCCGGTGCCGGCGGACAAGACACGGAGGGTCTCCAAGCCATCGGACGAGATCCGGACCTTCCCACAGCTCGGGCCGCGTGCAGCGACCTCATCGAAGGCCTCGCGCTGGGTCCGGGCGGGCAGAATTTCGACGAGATCAGGGTCGAACTCATGGACCGCTTGCTCGAATTCGCTCAATGCATGCGCGACAACGGCGTCGATATCGGGGACCCAGACCCGAATGCGTTCACTCCTGGAGGCGGTGGCGGCAGGCCATTCGGCGGGCTTGACTTCGACGATTCGGACGTGAGCGCCGCATTCGAGATTTGCGGCGAGCAACTGCCCGCTCGTCCGGGCAGAGGCGGCGGACAGTGAACGTGCAGCGCAGGCGCCGATTTCTCATCGCCGCGGCATTGGCCGTTCTGGTGGTCGCGGCTGGCGTCGCTGCGATGACGGTGATCCGCAACGAAACCGACGGCGGCGCCGATCCCGACCGCCAATCAAGCGTCAGCTCAGCGCTCGTCACCCAGCGGGACCTCACCGAGTATCTGGAGGTCTCCGGAACCCTTGACTATGAGGGAACGGTCACGCTGGCCGCTCACAACAGCGGGGTGCTGATGCATCTCGCCGACGAAGGGACTGTTGTGCGCCAGGGTGAGCAGCTCTACTTGGTCCTCCATGAGCCGACGGATGCGGAGACAGCCAGAATCCTCGCTGACGTCGCCTCGGCTCGCGATGCGCTGGCCGTCGCCGCCGACAATCTGAACGACGCCATTTCGGGACCGAGCGACGCCGACGTTGCTTCAGCGCGGGCCGCCGTGGCCGAGGCCATCGAGGCACGAGATCGGCTGATCGAGCCACCGAGCACCGCCGAGATCAGCAGCGCGCAAGCCGCGCTCGCGGTTGCATCGGATGCCTTAGCTGCACTGGACAACCCCACGGCCGGTGACCTCGCGGCAGCCCGTGCCGACATTGCCACCGCGGAAGCCGCGCTGGCCGAACTGAAGGCAGGAGCAACTAAAGCCGAAATCGAATCCGCAGAGGCGGCGGTGCAAACGGCCAATCAAGCACTGACCGAACTGAAGGAGGGAGCAACCGAAGCCGAGATAGAGACTGCGGAGGCAGCGCGGCTAGCCGCTTGGGAGCGACTCCGAGACGAACTCCAGATCTCGGACAATGACGTCGAGATCGATTTGGCACGCGCGGAGCTGCTGACGGCCGAAGAGCACCTCGCCGAACTACTCGCCGGTCCGACCCAGGCCGAGATCGACGACGCCGAAGCCAAGGTGCTCACGGCCGAAGAGCACCTCGCCGAACTACTCGCCGGTCCGACCCAGGCCGAGATCGACGACGCCGAAGCCAAGGTGCTCGCCGCCGCCGAGCGGCTGGACCTGCTCGAGAACCCCTCTGAAGTCCAGTATTCGCAGGCGCGTGCTGATCTCGACACCGCCGCAGAAACCCTCGCCGACTTGCGCAGCGGACCCGCCCAGGCTGAGATTGACACCGCGAACGCAGCCGTGCTGGCAGCCGAGCAAGCCCTCGCTGACCTGCTTGCTGAGCAGACACCCGAGGAACTCGCTGCCCTCGAAGCCGCCTTGGCCAGCGCCCAAGCAGCACTCGTCAGCGCTCAAGCTGACTTGGCTGCCCATGACGAGGTCTACCGACCGCTGTACGCCATGTACGGCGACGCCCCCGCCTACCGGAACATGACAATGGGCTTGGATGGGGACGACATACGCCAACTCAAGGAGAACCTGGCGGACATGGGTTTCGGCGACACCGATGCGTTTGAGGTCGACGGCGTCTTCGATGAGCACACAGCCGCGGCGGTGCGACGCTGGCAGCGCGAAACCGGGCAGCACATCGACGGCATGGTGAGTACTGCTGACGTGCTCTTTATCGCTGGACCTTCGCAGATTGGCCTGTGGGAGCAAGGTCTCGAAATAGGCCAGGAACTGGAGGTCGGCAGGGCGCTGGCCTCGCTCACCGTCGTAGAGACACCTGTGAATGGCGAGCTGTCCACGACGCAGCGAGTCGCTGCCAACCTGCCGCTCAGTGATCGCGACCTGATCTCGGTTGGCATCGCGGTCAATGTGGAACTGCCGGATGACTCAGATGTTGCCGGCACCGTCACCGCCATCAACCCGTCGCCCATGCTCGACGAACAGACGGGCGAGAACGTCGTCGAGGTGACGATCCTGCTCTCCGCGCCCGCCTCGACGACGTGGATCGGCGCAACCGTGACCGTCGAGATCACCGAGACGCTGATCAGCGACGCCTTGGTGGTTCCCGCCACCGCGCTGCTGGCCCTCGTCGAGGGGGGCAGCGCTGTGGAAGTCCTCGACGCCGACGGGTCGACGCGTCTGGTGGGCGTCGAGACCGGTCTATTCGTCGACGGCGATGTCGAGGTCATCAATGCGGAACTGGCAGCGGGCATGCGCGTTGTGGTGCCGAGATGATCCGGCAGGACTCAGACGAATCCGGCACCCAGCACTCACGATCGATGCCGCGCCAGGAACGATTGCACCTGCGCCGACGGCGTCAGTTGCCGGTGACTGCGCCCGGCGCGGCCGCGCCAGCGATCGAGCTGCGAGACGTGTCCAAGCGCTATCCGGGCTCGCCGCCGGTGACCGCGTTGGATCGGGTCTCGGTGCGGATCGCCCGAGGGGAGTTGGTGGCGGTCGTCGGACAGTCGGGCAGCGGCAAGTCCACCATGCTCCATGTCATGGGCACGCTCGACCAGCCCACGAGCGGTTCCGTGCTGATCGAAGGAATCGACACCTCCGCGCTCGGCGACGACCACCTCGCGGCAATCCGCGGGCGACGTGTCGGCTTTGTCTTCCAGCGCTTCTTCCTCCTCGCCGGAGTCCCGATCCTCGACAACGTCGCGAACGGCTTGCTGTACACCGGCGCCTCTCGCCCGCAACGACGCGAGGCAGCCCGGTCGGTGCTGGAACGAGTCGGGCTCGGTGCCCGCATGCAACACCGGCCCAACGCATTGTCGGGCGGCGAAACCCAGCGAGTTGCCATCGCACGAGCTCTCGTTCACGAGCCTGCGTTCATCCTGGCCGACGAGCCCACCGGCAATCTCGACTCCGCTTCGTCTGCGGGGATCATGGACCTCTTCGGGTCGCTCCACGCCGAGGGCCGGACCATCGTGGTCGTCACTCACAACGAACAGATCGCTGCTGCCCTGCCCCGTCAACTGCACATTCTGGATGGGCGGCTCGAGCAGGATGTTCGGACAGGTGCTGCGTGAAGGCAGCATCGTGACGGACTTGTTGGCACCCAGCCGGCTCCGGCTCTCCGAAGTCGCCCGGGTCGGCCTCGGTTCACTGGCCTCTCGCAAGCTCCGTTCGATCCTGTCGGCACTCGGCATCGCCATCGGGATCGCCTCGCTGGTGAGTGTTCTGGGCCTCTCAGACTCGTCCAAGTCTGCGCTGCTCGACCAGATCGGCGCGCTCGGCACCAATCTGCTGACGATCGAGGCCGGCACAGGATTCGGCGCCGGTGACTCTGCCCTGCCCGAAACCGCCGTTGCGACCGTCGGCCGTGTTGCGACCGTCGAAGCCACAGCAGCGACCTATGCCGTCGATGTCGGCGTCTACCGCAACGATCTCGTGCCGGCGGACCAGACGGGCGGCATCAGCGTGTTCGCAACCGACCCAGGACTGCTCGAGACCCTCAACGGCACCATCTCCGACGGCTCATTCATCACCGAGGCAACCAGGTCGTATCCGGCCGCAGTTGTCGGCTCGGTTGCTGCGGAGCGTCTGGGACTCCTCAACCTCGACAACCCCGTCGAGCTCTATATCGGCGGGCAATGGGTCGAAGTCCTCGGACTCTTGGAGCCGTTCGCCTTGGCCGCGGATCTGGACCGGGCAGTGTTGATCGGAGACCGAGCAGCCGAGGACTACTACGGCATCGAACTCACCCCGTCCACCGTGTATGTGCGCGTCGACGAGAACTACATCGACGCAACCCGCGACGTGCTCGCCGCGACAGTCGATCCCGAGAACCCGGAGGAGGCGGAGATCAGCCGACCGTCAGACCTGCTGGAGGCCAGATCGGCCGCCGAGAGTTCGTTCACCGGGTTGTTTCTGGGCTTGGGGGCAGTGGCCCTGCTCGTCGGCGGGATCGGCGTTGCCAACGTCATGGTGATCGGCGTCATCGAACGGCGCAGCGAAATCGGACTGCGACGCGCCATCGGAGCGACCCGGGCACACATCCGCCGGCAGTTCCTCACCGAAGCCCTGACGCTCGCTTCGCTGGGCGGCACGGTCGGCGTGCTGCTGGGAGTGACTGTGACGTACGCCTACGCGACAGCGCAGGGTTGGCGAGTGATCATTCCGCCTGTTGCACTGATCGGCGGGATCACCGCAGCAGTGCTGATCGGGGCCATCGCAGGTCTGTACCCGGCGATCCGGGCTGCCAAGGTGTCGCCGACCGAGGCGCTCCGCTCCGACTGACCCGCTGGGCCATGTGAGCAGTTGTGGCGAGAGTTGCTCGTCGCCCTAGGCGCCCTCGGTGATGCAGGCAAGAGTGCTGTGCGCCAAGCACTTGGCCCATCGCGAAGGTGCCGCTGAGTAGGTCGTCCGGCACCCAAAACCACCGCGCTCCGAGCAGTCATCTGAGGCAGTCTCACGGAATGCGCTCTTCGGGGGAGCCTTGGGTTCGACCGCGGAGATTCGAAGTGGTCAGTACGACACCCGGAGTCTTCAAGGAGCGCTGCACAGAGAATCGTGGCTCCGCAGATGATGTTCCTGCCAGATTGCCAGCTATTATGGATGACAATATTAAGTCAAAGAATACGACACCTAAGTGTGTCCGTAATCGATCGATGGGTGGCAACACATGCCGACCGGAATTGCTGAACGGGTTCGAGCACTCCAAGAGACCACCCGTCTCACGCAAGATGACATTGGGCGCGTGGTCGGCACGTCCGCTCGCACCATTGCACGCTGGAATCACGGCAGCAGCGCACCCCAGCGTGAAGCCAAGCAAAGGCTCCTCGAGTTGGTGTACGTCGCGGAACAGGCGTCTGGCGTCATCCAGCCAGCCGATTTGCCGCTATGGCTCTTTGCTCCGAACCGGCTGCTCGACCATGACTCGCCAGCCGATCGCATCGCTGACGGCGACTACCGATCGGTCGTGGCACTCATCGACGCGCTGGCCGAGGGCATCACCGTGTAGATCCGCGAATTTGCTGGCGCGCGGGACGCTCGTCGCATGAGGGGCGATTTCGACTCTGTTGTATTGCGTCAAGTGGTCTTCCGTCACACCTCGCCAGGACGCCACCCGCTGTCGGGTCGCGGTGCTCAGCAATTTGGCGGCCGGTGGAATCTTCGAAGAGGAAGCGCGGCGGTTTACCTGGCTGACTCGCTGCAAACCTGCATCGCCGAGTTTCGTCGCACGGCTGCTGGCCAAGCCCGCGGCAGTGCGTCGTTGCTGCCACGCGATTTGCATCACATTGCCGTTGACGGTGTTCGCGTCGTGGATCTCGCCGCGCCCGGTGCTCTCGAAGCAGCCCGGCTCGGCCTTGGTGACATCGCCGCCGCTGATTGGACCAAGTGCCAGCAAGTCGGCGAGGAAGTCGCTCTGGCTGGTTACGCAGGACTACGCGCGCCTTCCGCCACGGGGATCGCAAACGTCATCGTCCTCTTCGAGGATCGCTTTCGCGAAAGCGAGGTTCGCCTCATCAGGACAGAGGATCTTGGCCAATACCTCTGAACTCACCCCGCTCGTGCTTCGAGCAGCGCATCCACGATCGACCCGTGACCAGAAACAGCAATCTTCAACAAGTCGGTAGCCCGAGTCATACCGACATACAGCAGGCGACGTCGCAACGTGTCATCCGTGTTCGGGCCCCCGCGGATGTTGTCCACGCCGATGATGTACACCCGCGCAAACTCAAGACCCTTTGCGCGGTGCAGCGTCGACAGGCGAACACGATCATCTAGCTGGGCCGCATGCACACTTAGGTCGGCAAGCTGGAGCACCGGGACGCCCTTCTCGTTGGCCAACTCTTTGAAGTCGTTGAGCGCGCTCCAGTTTCCCGCCAAGATCGCCATGTCTGCAAAGCGCACACCCTCGTTGCGCGACCTGAGAATCGCCTCGCAGACAGCTCGGTAACCATGGATAGGCGACTCGAAGTGTCGCACGTCAGGAGCGGGTCCAGTCCGTTCAGCGGCTTCGGGGGGAATGAATGTCGCTGGGTCTTCCTCATCGCCGCCCTCTGGGACGCCACCGGCCCGGAGAAAGTCGTCGGCGAACTTCAAGATCTGGTGGGTGTTGCGGTAGTTGACTCGAAGCACCTCCGTGCGGCCGCGCCCGCTGATCTCGGTGGTGTCAGTCGAGCCCGGCCGATGCTCTGCCGGCGGCGGAAGTCCAGGCTGGCGACGGTAGAGGTTCTGCGCCGAATCGAGGGCAACCACGAAATCGCTCCACGGATGACGTAGCAAACCGAACGCCATGCGCGTCCTGCTCGTGTCGAGGTCTTGTGCCTCATCTATCAGCACAGCGTCGTAGCGGTTCCGGGCCGGCACCCGACCAGCATCGCTTGCGCGCGCGACTTCTTCGACCTGACGGTCGAATTTCCCGTCTTCCAGGTGTGCGGTCGCGATTCCAATCTTCCTGCATATGTCGGATGCGAGCCCGTCAATGGTTCGAACATTGACATTGGGACAATCGTCCAACTGTCGGGCCAACGACAGCGCCAAAGGCCGGTTGAAACATGTCAGCAGGATCCGCCACTGAGGGTGATGTCGCGCAAGGTGCCGCGCCCGGAACACCAAGACCAGGGTCTTGCCAGACCCCGCTACGCCCTTGATGACCCGGTAGCCGTCGCCGAGATGTTCCGCAAGCCGTTCCTGCTTGCGGTCGAGCACTTGGATGACGTCTTCGACGCCTTCTGGCGATCGAAAGACCAATTGGCCCTGCTCGGCACGAGAAACCGGCTCTATCACGAGCCTCGGGTTGATCGCAGCACGCATCCGCCGCTCATCGGCGGCAGTAGGGGATGCAGTCAGGCGGCTTCGATCACCTTGAGCGTGAGCGAGCACCCGCTCGAGCGCTGCTTCGATCGATGCCGCAGACAAGTCCTCCTGCAGCACGAACTGATCCACATCTGCCTGCCCTGCGGCCAAGACTCGCGCCCTCGTCAAGCGAGGTGCCGCAATCGCAAGAGCAACCGGCACTCTGGAGTCATCCAACCCTTGAGCGGCGAGCCGGTCGCGAACCTCCGAGGACAAGTGCCCCAATCGATCTCGGGTTTCTTCGGCAAGTCGGCGCAACGGACTGCGGGACCGCCGCCTAGAGGCGAGGGTGCGAGCCGCGCTGCCAGGCACAAAGTCCAAGAAGACGATGCCGAGTGCGGGAAGCAGTACCACGAGGAATGGCCTGCTCATGCTGTCCCGTGAACGCGACGGCGCCAAGTGGTCTTCACGAGAAGGGGAAGCCTCGTTCGCGTGCAGCGTCACCGTGACCTGATCCGGCAGCCAGTCACGAAACGCCTGTGCTGCCTGCCGCAATGGTGGCGGCACTTCGAGGTTGTTGACGAGATTCGCTGGCAGCAAGAATGCCATGAGCGAAGCACACGGTAGTCAAAACGATCAGAGCGGAGAGCCACCGCAGGGAGCGAGGATCACCGCTGACGGCGCCGCCTAGGGGCGAGATGTGACCTGCGATGTGGCGCGTAGCGTGTCCCAGCTACCGCCCGATCCCTCGATGCGCTCCACGCGCAGCTGACCTGAGCGAACAAGCTGGTCAATCTCGCGCCGCACACCGCGCTGGCCAAGGGCAGCCAAACGGCCGTAGAGGCGGTGAGTCCGCAGTGGCAGCGACAGCTCGTTGCGGGTGCCCTCGCCGGATTCACCGGCCAAGCATCGCTCGATGTTGCGCCGGGACGGCGGTCGACGGTTCTGATCGCCCGGTGGCACCTCACCCGCAATCTCCAAGATTGCGCTCGCTGCGTCGACGGCCTCCTCGATGTGCCGCCGGGAGATCTCGATTTGTTCCCACGGGCGATCTAGATCGGGTCTGCACACGTCGCACGCATCGCATCTTGGCGATGCGACGGCGCCCAGATATTCGAGCAGCAGACGTCGGCGACAAGCTCGACGGTTGTCGCGGTAGCTCTTCGCCCTTTCGCTGAGTTCACGAACTGCACGCGTGCGTCTCCCGAGTGATTCGTCGATCGCCGCAAGATCGGGATCTCTCCCGCTAACACGCTTCCACAGCGGCGAGACCTGCCATGCAGATAGATCAACGGCCTCTGCGTGGCTGAGCTCAATGAGCGCCCGCTCAAGTCGCCGCGGCGACGACCAACCCAGTTCCGCCGCCCACGAGCGAGTGCGAAAGGCCCGCTCACTTACTCCTTGGAGCGACCTCAGCAGCTCGCTCGCATCCGTGCTGAGCCGTCTGCTGCCGACTTCCGACTGCCGCAGCGAAGCCGCGCCGGGCAGGACTCGGACAAGACCCTCTTCGATCATGTCCTCGATGCGCTCAGCACAACCCTGCTCCACCAGCAGATGCGCAGCGAGCTCAAGGTGATCGCTGTCGGGCGCCGTGGGAGCGCCGGGGCCCGACTCGACCCGAGCCAGCGCTACTGGCCCGTCCGCCTGCTCGTCGGCCAGCACCAGAGCGTTCCAGTACTGCATCACCGTGTTCAGACCTAGCGCTGCGTCCCTCACGAATGAGTCGTGTACCCCACAATCGCCAGGAGTGCGCAGCAAGATGCAACGCCCTACAGCGGGCCCCTCACTATCAGCCGCACCACGCACCGCCCGTCCGACTTCTTGCACGTAGCTCTCGACTGAGGCAGGCATCTCGACATGGATGACAACCTCCACATCGGGCTTGTCGATGCCCAAGCCGAATGCGTTGGTACCGACGACGATGTCAATCTCCCCGACTCGGAAGGCTTCCTCGGTATGCACTCGCTGGGCCGACGTCATACCGCCGTGATACGGCCGTGCGGTGTGACCATCGAGCCTCAACAGCTCCGACATACGTGACGCCGTCGTGCGACTCGGCACATACACGATCAATGCCCGACGGCGGTACGCCTCCGCGATTCTCAGCACGGCAACGTCGCGTTGATCCAGCGATTCGCAGTCCTCGACGTAGTAGTGAAGCTCTGCGCGATCTGGGTCCAACGCGTGTCGTCGCGCGGCCGAGCCCATGTCGAGACTCGTCACGATGTCCTCGGTGACAGCGCTCGTGCCAGTGGCGGTTACTGCAAGCACTGGCAGTCGGCGGCGAGGTGACAGCTCACGCAGCGCTTGCGCAATCGCTCGGTACCCGGGACGGAAACTGTGACCCCACTGGGAAATGCAATGTGCTTCGTCAACTGCCACGGCAGAGATCTCAACCTCAGCCAATGCCTGCCGAAGCCGGCTTGACCACAAACGTTCTGGGGAGAGGTAGAGCAGTTTGTACTCACCGTTGCGAGCGCGTCGCAGCACCTCTGCCTGCTCGCTTTGACTCTGACCAGCGCGCAACTCAGCCACGCGTGTCAGGCCGCGTTCACGCAGACCCTCGACCTGGTCGCGCATGAGCGCCACCAGTGGCGATACGACCAGCGTCAGGCCCGGGCGCACCATCGCGGTCAATTGGTACGTGAGCGATTTGCCCGCCCCAGTGGGCAGTACCGCCAACGTGTCGTTCCCCTCCAAGAAGCTGCGCATCACATCTCGCTGGCCTGGACGCCAAGCATCGAATCCGAGCAACTCGCGCGCCTGCTCGAGTAGTTCGTCCCAGGATTCCGATTGCGACGACCGATCATGTACGGCTGACATCGCCTCCAGCACTCGCCAAGGGTCCGACGACGGCAGCTCGGCCAGAGCCGCTTCGACTGCGGGGCTGAATGGCTGCCCCAAGTGCTCCGCCACCGCTGCGTAGCATTCGCTCGCCGCGTGCGGCCGCACGATCGACGGCGGGCCCGGCAGCGAATCCAGGAACGTACTGGCGTACGGTGCGCCGCCTCGGATTCGCTTGTCCAAGACGACGCAGACGCCTCGATCCGTTTCCGTGCGCACCAGACGACCAACTGCCTGCGTGAACCGAAGCACGGCCTCGGGCACGAGGTACCGAGTGAATGCATCCTCCCCGCGGCGCCCAATCTCATCCATGCGTGCTGCCACCACGGGATCGCCGATCGGCGCAAACGGCAGCTTTTCGATGACGAGGAGGCTCAGCGCCTCGCCCGGCACGCTCACGCCTTCCCAAAACGAGCGAGTAGCGAGCAGGCTCGATGACGTGTCGGCGCGCATCCGATCCACAAGCTCGCCAGACGGCGCATCGCCTTGGCATATCACGGCGAGCCCCTGTGCTCGAAGCTCGGGCACGCGCCAAAGGTGGCCTCGAGCGTGTGCCATTCGCGCTGTCGCCGTGAAGAGTGCGAGTGTCCGGCCACGCGCCACAAGGAGCAGGCGGGCGAGTTCGTCGGCTTCAGCCTTCGCGAACTCCGACATCAGCCCCCCTCGGGGAACCGGCAAGTGGCGTGGGAGCACCACGAGTTCATTGGCCGAAAGATCATCAAATGGCGTCGGCAGGGCAAGCCTCCTCGCACCGGAGAGTCCGATCCGTTCAAGCACATAGCCCCAATCGCCATTCACCCGCAGCGTCGCCGAGGTCACGACAATCGAATCCACCTCCTCCCACTTCGCACCCAGATGGTCGGCGACGGACAGCGGAACCCGTCGCATCATCCATTCCCAAGTCGTCGTATCGGCGTCCGCGGATGTGTGACAGCGAAGATCGACAACGCTGATCCAACTCTCATCGTGACGAACCGACACGGTGTCGGCCAGAACTTCGGCTGCCGCCCGAGCGTCACGCCCGATTCGACCTAGCTCCGACTCGATGTGTCGCCAAGAACGGGTTCCAAGCGCGGATGCGGGCGGCTCCAATGCCAGACAGCCGCTCAGCCGTCGCAGGTGATCGGACAATGCCCGCGCGGCGCGGCGCGCGGGCGCGAACTCAGCACGGCGGGTATCGAAACCGGGCCTCAACCGGTGCGACACGCCGAAGCTGGCAGCTTGCGCCACCGTGACCTTTGTGCGTCCTCTCACATACTCGACGACGCGAGAACTCAGCTCCATGAGCGCCTTGCGGCACTGCTCCAGTGACTCAAGCGCTTCGTCGAACCGTTCGTGCGCCGGGCCGTCACCGCAGGCAGCGGAGTATCGCTGCAGGACTCCAGCGCCGTTTCGAGTGTGAGCCACACAATCGAACAAGGCAGCAAGCGCGGAGGCGCCAGTTGATTCAGTCAGTGCGCTCGTCGCGGCGTCTTCGAGGTTGTGACCCTCATCGATGATGACGTGCGGGACCTCTTCGACAACCCGGTCGAGAGTCACCAGCACGGCATGGTTGGCAACCACAATGTCGGTCGAAGACATGCCGTCCAGCGCCCGACGGTAGAAGCACAAGCGATCAGCTTCGTTGGTGGGGAACTGTCGCAGCTCATCCACGCTCAACCGCGCTCGGAGTTGTCGGACATGAGGCCACACAGCTTCGATTTGAGAGATGCTCAAGTCGTCCCAGTCGCCGGTGACCGTCTGAGTTGCCCAGCCTGCGAAGACCGCCAAGACGAGCGCTTCAATGGGTCCCTCGGGTCCCGCTTCAATGGCAGCGTCGAGGTATTCCACCGAGGCATAGTTGGCGATGCCCTTCAGCAGCACCCAGCGGAGTTCGCCGACCTCCCTCCGGTAGAACTCGATGTCAGAGACGAGCTGATCCTGGAGAACCTTGGAATGCGTGGCGATGACGACGGGGCGACGACGAGCCTGAGCGCACGCGGCTGCTGGAACCAAGTAGGCCAGCGTCTTTCCAGTGCCGGTCGGCGCCTCCACCGCCAAGCGCCTTGTGGAGCTGGCAATGCCGTCGCCCTCACGAGGAGCCTCGTCGGCGAGCGCTGCAAGCACAGCGGCAGCCATCTCCTGCTGCTGAGTGCGGAATGCGCGACCCTCTCCCGTGACGAGTGCACCGCCCCGGCTCAGCGGAGCGAGCACCGTCGCTTCGTTAAGCAGCACGGCCCGCTGGGCGTTGGTGCTGAATTCGGTGACGCTGCGGTACCCAATGCCTGGGGCAGCGTCACTTGAGGGGCCATCCTTATCGCCTGACCGTGTGGCATCGGCCTCGAGGCAGCTGATCAGTGATACATGGGACAGCGGCGGTTCAAGAAAGCGCGCCCACGGATTGCGCCCAGTGTGAAGGATCTGCCGCTGCAGCTGTCGTGCGGACTCGAAGTCGGAGACCATTCTCAGCATCCGCTCGATCAGCAGCACCGTCAGCTCGGCATCCGGTACGGCGCGATGGCGCTCGCGGCGGCCATCAGCGACGCCGAGCCACGCAGCCAGGTCGTCGACGCTGCGGCTGGCAGGCGGCTTGGATCCGTCGGCGTTCGGCCGCAATGTGCTGCCGATCCGTGGAGCAGCGAGGTGCGCCAGGTCCAGACTGTCGAGACGGTCGTCATGAAGCATCGGAACCTCGTGGCGGCGACATGCTTCATCGAGCACAACGAAGTCGTGCCGCCGACCGTTATGCGCTACCACCGGCATTCCGGAGCAGAACTCCGCCAGGTCTTCGAGCGCGGCCCGACATGTGACCAAACCGGCATCAGGATCTGCGGCATCGGCCTCGGCTGCCAGAAGGGATGCGGATTCCGAACCCGAGACCGAGCTGATTATCTCACTTCGAACCAGCCTGTGGAATGGGTGTCCTTCGACTGAATGTGTGCCATCCGGCAGCACTTCGACTCGACATGCGCCGATCTCGCGGATGTCCTGTTCGGGACCCACGCCGACCAGCGGTACCGTCTCAATGTCGAGCACGACGTATCGCCGTACTAAGGGCATCACTCTGTCGTTGGCCGCGACTGGCCCCGAGTCACTCGCCGACACCGATGCAGTTCAGCGGCTGATGCGAGCCTTACTCATCGGCCGGGGCGCTGTCTGAACTGGCGGCGGTGCCGCTGCGGTCGCGGAACATCTCGCCCATGGCTGCCACGGCGCCGAGCACACCGCTCGTGTCGAGCGGCAGGAAGATCTTGGTGGCCTGACCGTTGGCAACGCCTTGCAGCGCTTCGAGGTACTTGATGGCGATCAGGTCATCGGTGGGATCGCCGTTGTGGATCGCCATGAAGACCCGCTCGATGGCTTGGCCCTCACCTTCGGCGACCGTGAGCTTCTGGTACTTGTCGGCATCGGCGACTCGCTTGATCGCCTCAGCCTCGCCTTCTGCCCGCAGGATCTGGGACTGCTTCACACCCTCCGCCTGCAGGATCGCCGCGCGCTTCTCGCCCTCAGCCTCAGTGACCGCGGCACGCCGGTCACGCTCTGCCTTCATCTGGCGGTGCATCGCCGTGGTCACATCAGCGGGCGGCTCGATGCGCTGAATCTCGACGCGCACCACCCGAGTACCCCACTTGTCGGTGGCATCGTCGAGGATCTGCCGCAGCTTGGAATTGATGACCTCGCGCGACACCAGCGCATCGTCGAGCTGCAGATCGCCGATCACG
>LXNJ01001145.1_pt1 | contig 16274 bp, 10 predicted proteins | sample 809081 | NCBI WGS metagenome assembly LXNJ01 (sample SAMN04870510, study PRJNA318959) | sponge metagenome | biome: sponge; feature: marine sponge reef; material: water | host: Petrosia ficiformis | place: Greece: Milos, Mediterranean Sea | collected 2013-05-29 | depth 5-7 m
TATCGTCGTGGAACCTTAGCGTCACAAGACAATTTGCCCGTCTTTCGGCTCCTCCCCTTTTCGGGCTTTTTCCAACAGCGCTTCTTCGACAAATATGGGCGTGCCGAAATGAATCGCCAAGGCAATTCCATCTGAAGAACGACAATCAAAGACTTTGGTTTGACCACCGACGGCCATCAACAACTCGCCGAAATAGACCTGTTTTTTCAAGCTGATCCGGACTTCCACGACCGTCATGCCGTAGGCCTGCAAAATGGTGTGCATGAGATCGTGAGACAACGGGCGAAGTGATTTTTCCCCGGTCAACGCCCCCTGAATGGACCCCGCCACCGTCGGGTCCACGAAAATGGGGATCACGGACTCCCGTGCCGTCAATAACACGACGGGCCCTACCTCCGACCAAACGACTTTCACGTTTTCCACTTTGACTTGCCCGGATGGAGCGAGGGTTTGCGCCTGAACCTGGAAGGCGCCGATTGCCAAACATCCGACAAAAAGAAACAGGAGATGTCGCATAACTGGCTCCTTTAGTGGGACCTCTGCTCCCCGATTAGAGGTCCCCTGGTATTTCGTGCACGTATTATCCCGCCACAAACGGGTTATACTCCTGTTCGAGTCCGATCTGTGTCGCCGGGCCGTGTCCCGGAATGACGCGCGTGGCAGGATCCAGGGAAAACAGTCGCTCCCGGATGGAAGACTGGATGGCACGCGCGTCGCCTCCCCACAAATCCGTTCGTCCGATCCCGCCACGAAACAGGGTATCGCCCGACAGGAGCAACTGTTGGCCGGCAACATAAAAACTGAGCGACCCGGGCGTATGTCCCGGCGTATGTAACGCCTGTGCGGAGACGTTCCCGAATGACACTGTCTCCCCATCCTGAATCCAACAATCCGGATCCGGTGCGGGGATATACGGTACCCCAAAGGCCTGGCATTGAACGTCAAGCATCTTCCACAACGCCTCGTCATGAGGGTGTAAACACATCGGCGCCCGGGTGGCTTTCTGAATGTCACCGGAGGCCAAAAAGTGATCAAAATGGGCGTGGGTGTGCAAAATCCGAACGACTGTCAGCCCGAGACGCCGCACTTCGGCAAGCAGTTGCTCAGGATTCCCTCCCGGATCGACAATGACCGCCTCACTGGATTCCGGGTCCCCTAAAATGGAACAATTACACCCGAGGGGAGGAACCGCAACGGTTTTTAGAATAATATGCTGCACAAATCGTCTTCCCTTGGCTGGCGCGTAGTCGCCGCCGGATTTGCATTCGCCTTTGAAGGCTCCTACAATCAAAATCAACGGAGGCGGGCTTTGCTGTGAAGTGTAACATGTTCTCTTTGGCGAAAGCGCCCACAAGAAGCTGGCACCCTGTTGTGATGTTTGAGCGGCCAAGCCTATCAACGCTAAGCCGTCATTTGATCCGGGGTTCCCTCATAAGCCTGGCCTGGGTCCTATTGACCGGATGCCCGCCCGACAACACGCCCCTGATCGAGGAAAACGAACGGCTCAAAAAACAAATCGTTAAACAAGAGAGCTTGATGACGACCCTTCAAGAAGGAAACCGGGTCCTGCAGGAACAGATCGATCGGCTCAATCAGGAGCTTCGGGAGAACGAGGACGAGTTTGCGAAACAACTCGAACGCGCGCAACAAACCGGCCAAGGCCTTTCCACTGAAAAACAAAACCTCCTTCAACAAGTCGCGGCCGTCACCGCCAAGAATCGGAAACTGCACGCGGACACCCAAAAACTGCGCAAGCGATTCGAACGCGCGCAACAAACCGGTCAGGGCCTCTCCACCGAAAAACAGGACCTCCTTCAACAAATCGCGGCCTTAACGCAAGAAAACCGGAAACTGCAGGCAGACGGTCAAAAATTCAAAAACGATGCCCAATGGTTGCGCAAGCAACGAGAACTTGTTCGGCAAGCCCTTCAAGCCAACAACCAGACGGCGAAGGCGAAAACGCTGTCATACAAATTGCCGGACGTGACCAAAGCTGCCTTACAGGCCTTGGCGAACAATGGGTACACGTTGATGGCGAAAATGGAAACCGACCAGAAATCGGTGTTTATCACGGAACGAAAAACCTCACCTTCGGCCTCGCTCGAGGTCCCCGGTTACCGGAACCAATACCTGATGGAATTGGAAGCGCGACCCGACAACGAAACCGCCTTGAAGGTCAAGGCCGAGTATGAAGAGATGACCCCGGGGGGAACCATCATCGAGGTTGGCGAAGAAGAAGTCACGGAGATCGAACGTCGGTTGATTCAGGTCATTCGGCGAATCCTTGATCATCCGGAAGAAAGAACCGCGCCCAAGGCTATCGACCAACAACCGGAGGACTCCGAATCGGAGGACTCCTAGACCCCTTGGCCCGGATCTCTCCCGCCTTGGGGAGAGGAAGGAAGGCGCCAGACGGCCTGTCTCTGTCTTCGTAGGGGACGACCTACGTGCCGTCCCCGCGTCTTCACGGACGACGAAAAGAGCAAAGACCCTGGATCCTCGATTAAGAATAGCCTGTCCCTGACGTTCTTAATCAGGGATCGAGGATGACAGAAGAAGAGGTTATTGATACGAAATTCCGGTTCTTGTAACGCGCTGGAGCAGGAGAGAAAATCACAAAGGCGAGCGGGACGCAACAGTCAAACTGTGCCCCGCCCTGAGGTAGGCATCGATCCCGGCAGCGGCCTTGCGGCCCTCTGCAATGGCCCAGACGATCAGCGAGGCCCCGCGTTTGGTATCCCCGGCGGCAAAGATGCCCTCTTTGCCGGTCATGAAATTCCGGTCCACCGCCACGTTCCCACGAGCGTCGTACTCCACGCCCAAGCTATCCAGCAGTCCGTTCTTGACGGGTCCGGTGAAGCCCATGGCCAGGAGAACCAAATCGACCCCCATCTGGAATTCCGTGCCGGGGACCGTGATGAACTTGCCACCCTCAAACGAGATTCGATGAGCGTGCAGCTTGCTGATGTGGCCGTTGTCACCGGAGAACTTCGTGGTCGAGACGCTCCACTGCCGGTCGCAGCCTTCTTCATGGGCATGGGAGGTACGAAGCTGCATGGGCCACAAGGGCCACGGCGTGGACTCCGCACGATCAGGAGGCGGCTCCGGCAACAGCTCAAACTGATGAACCGACTTGCACCCTTGACGATGCGCAGTCCCCAAACAGTCGGATCCGGTGTCACCACCACCGATAATCACCACCCGTTTGTCTTTGGCGGTGATCTGTTCGACCGGCAGGCTGTCCCCGGCATTCATCTGGTTCTGTTGGATGAGATACTCCATGGCAAAGTGGATCCCGTTCATGTCACGACCGGGCACCGGCAAATCACGCGGCTGTTCAGCCCCCAGCGCCAGACATACCGCATCGAACCGCCGACTCAGGTCGTCTCCCGTGACGTCCACGCCGACGGTCACGTTGGTTTCGAACTTCACGCCTTCCGCGATCATCTGGTCCAACCGCCGGTCGATGACCCATTTTTCCATCTTGAAATCCGGAATGCCGTAGCGCAGCAACCCGCCGAGACGGTCCGCTTTCTCGTACACGGTGACACTGTGTCCCGCCCGGGCCAATTGTTGAGCCGCGGCCAGGCCCGCGGGGCCCGACCCGACAATCGCCACGGACTTACCTGTTTTGGCCACCGGCATGACCGGTTCGATCCACTGTTCGTCGAACCCGCGGTCGATGATGTTCCATTCAATGACGCGGATGGAGACGGGATCGGCATTGATCCCCAGCACGCAAGCCGATTCGCACGGCGCCGGGCACAGGCGACCGGTAAATTCGGGAAAATTATTCGTCGAATGGAGCGCCTTCAGGGCGTCCTTCCACCGGCCACGATGCACCATATCATTCCATTCGGGAATCAGGTTGATCACCGGGCATCCGGTGTTACTCTGACAAAACGGCACCCCGCAATCCATGCACCGCCCACCCTGGTTGCGCAGTTTCTCCTCGGGAAACGGTTCATACATTTCCTTCCAATCCAACACCCGCAGTTCGACCGAACGCCGGGGCGGCGTTTCTCTCGCAAAGTGCATAAACCCGCGGGGATCAGCCATGGACACCCACCTCTTGCTCCCGGATTCCTTTTTTCATCGCCGCTTTGCGTTCCGCCAGGACGCGCTTGTAATCCAACGGCATCACCTTGACAAAGTGGCGAAGCATCATCTGCCAGGAATCCAGTATCGTCCGGGCCCTGCGGCTGCCCGTATGGCGCGCATGATTCTCGATCATGGTCTTCAGGGTTTGCACGTCCGCGGGCTCCACGACCTTTTCCAATTCCACCATCCCGAGGTTACACCGGGACTCGAATTTCCCGTCCTCGTTCCAGACGTAGGCTTCACCACCCGACATCCCGGCGGCAAAGTTGCGGCCGGTTTTGCCCAGCACCACCACCACGCCCCCGGTCATGTACTCGCACCCGTGATCCCCGGTTCCCTCGATCACCGTGCGGACGCCGCTGTTTCTCACCGCAAACCGTTCACCGGCCGTCCCATAAAAATAACATTCGCCGCGAGTGGCCCCGTACAGTGACGTGTTGCCGATCAGAATCGTGTTTTCGGGCTGGAACGTGGCGCCTTGGGGCGGGGTCACGATGATCTTGCCGCCGGAGAGCCCCTTCCCCAGGTAGTCGTTCGACTCGCCTTCGAGACGAAGCGTGATGCCCTTCCCCAAAAAGGCGCCGAACGATTGGCCGGCGGACCCCTTGAAGTTGATGGTAATGGTATCTTCGGGCAACCCTTCTTCACCGTATTTCCGGGCGATACGACTGGACAGAATCGTTCCGGTCGTCCGGTCGGTGTTACGGATCGGCAAATCCAGGGTCACCTTTTCCCGCCGTTCGATGGCCCGCTCACACAGTCGCACCAACTGCACGTCCAACACTTTATTCAACCCGTGATCTTGCGGTTGAACGTTGTAGGTCGCCACCTCGGACCCGACGTCCGGCTTCCACAGCAGGGGCGAGAGATCCAATCCGCTCGCCTTCCAATGGTCGATGGCTTTTTGCACTCGCAATTTGTCACTGCGGCCGATCATCTCCGGAAACGTGCGGAACCCGAGTTGCGCCATCAACCGCCGCACCTCCTCCGCCACGAAGAAGAAGAAATTCACCACGTGCTCCGGTTGGCCCGCGAACCGTTTGCGGAGTTCGGGATCCTGGGTCGCGACTCCGACCGGGCAGGTGTTGAGATGACATTTCCGCATCATGATGCAGCCTTCGACAATCAACGGCGCGGTGGAAAATCCGAACTCCTCGGCCCCGAGCAACGCCGCCACCACGACGTCGCGGCCGGTTTTCATCTGTCCGTCGGTTTCGACTTTGATGCGTCCCCGCAGGTCGTTGAGAACGAGGGTTTGATGGGTTTCCGCCAGGCCCAACTCCCAGGGAACCCCGGCATATTTGATCGACGACAGGGGAGACGCCCCGGTGCCGCCGGCATCGCCACTGATCAACACCTTATCGGCGTGCGCTTTGGACACCCCCGCGGCCACCGTGCCCACGCCGACTTCCGCGACCAGCTTCACGGACACGTCCGCGTCGGTATTCGAGTTTTTTAAATCGAAAATGAGCTGGGCCAGATCTTCGATCGAATAAATGTCATGATGCGGCGGCGGGGAGATGAGTCCCACGCCGGGCGTGGAGAACCGCATCCTGGCAATGACTTCGTCCACCTTATGACCGGGCAACTGGCCGCCTTCTCCGGGTTTGGCTCCCTGCGCCATTTTGATTTGCAGTTCTTTGGCATTGACCAGATAATTCGCCGTGACCCCGAACCGGCCGGAGGCCACCTGTTTGATGTACGAACTCTTCGAATCGCCATTCGGCAACGGGATAAAGCGTTCCTGATCTTCCCCTCCCTCACCCGTGTTACTCTTGGCTCCGATCCGGTTCATCGCGATCGCGAGCGTTTCATGGGCTTCCTTACTGATGGCCCCATAGGACATCGCGCCGGTGGTAAACCGCTTCACGATTTCCCGGGCGGGTTCCACTTCTTCCAACGGCAGAGGATCCGGGAGAAATTTGAAATCAAACAGACCGCGCAAATTCGAACGCCGTTGGGTTTCGTCATTTACCAGTTGGGCATAGGCTTCGTAGGTCCCGGGATCGTTGGTACGGGTCGCGTGCTGCAGCGTGTAGATGGTCTCCGGATTCCAATTGTGATGCTCGCCCTGGATGCGATAATGAATCTCGCTGCCGAAGTCCAACTGCCGAATGGGAACCGGTTCATACGCGGCCTGATGACGCCGCAGGGTTTCTTCGGCAAGTTCCCGTATGCCCATCCCCTGAACGCGTGAGGGCGTGCCCGTGAAGTACCGGTTCACGAGTTCCTCATTCAGCCCGACGGCTTCGAAGATCTGCGCGCCGCAATAGGACTGCACCGTGGAAATCCCCATTTTCGAAAAGATCTTGAGCAGGCCCTTGTTGACGGCCTTGATGAATTTTCCCGACGCGGTCTCCGCGTCGATGCCTTCCGGCAAATAGCCTTCGCGTTCCAGGTCCTTGTAGGTTTCAAAGACGAGATACGGATTGACCACGCCGGCGCCGTATCCGATCAAACACGCAAAATGATGCGTGTCTCGCGGCTCGCCGGTCTCGAGAATCAGGCCGACTTCCGTTCGCGTGGCCTCACGCACCAAATGGTGGTGCACTGCGGCAATGCCCAACAAGCTGGGAATCGCCGCCCACTCCTCGTCCCCCCCGCGATCACTCAGGATCAAGAACTTAAAGCCCTGTTTAATGGCCCTGGATGCCTCCTGGCACAGTTGGTCCACGGCCGCCCCCAATCCATCAGGTCCGTCGGCCACGCGGAACAACAGGGGCAACGTCTGGCTGACGAAATGGGGATCTTCGATCTCCCGGATCTTTTGCAACTGGGCGTTCGTCAGAATCGGCTGCTGGACCTTGATCCGGCGACAGGCCTCCGGCGTCTCGGCCGACAGATTGGGTTTCGGTCCGATATTCGTGACCAGCGACATGACCAGCTGTTCCCGGATGGGATCGATAGGGGGATTCGTCACTTGGGCAAAGAGCTGTTTGAAATATTTGGGCAACAGAAGCGGCCGATTGGACAGCACCGCCAAGGGGGTATCCGTGCCCATGGACGAAACGGGCTCTTCACCGTTGATCCCCATCGGCGACAACACCATCTTGATTTCCTCGATGGTATAGCCGAATACCTGCTGTCGTTGACGGAGAGTCGGATGATCCGGTTGAGGCACACTCAACGGTTCAGGCAGCTCATCCAACGACACCCGATACTGGGTCACCCAGGAGCGATAAGGCTTACGCCCGACCATTTCCGCCTTGATTTCCTCATCGTCGATGATGCGGCCCCGCACCGTATCCACTAAGAACATGCGCCCAGGTTGGAGCCGCCCTTTTTCACGAATGTTCTTCACGTCGGTCGGCAAGACTCCGGCCTCGGACGCCAGGACCACCAGATCATCCGTGGTCACTTGATACCGGCAGGGCCGTAATCCGTTCCGGTCCAACGTGGCTCCGATCAGTTTGCCGTCCGTAAACGCGACGGCCGCCGGACCGTCCCAGGGCTCCATCATCGCGGCGTGATATTCGTAGAAGCCCCGCCTGTTCAGATCTATGTGCGGGTTCCCGACCCACGGTTCAGGAATCAACATCATCATGGCATGAGGCAGGGACCTGCCGGCCATCACGAGAAATTCCACCGCATTATCCAGGCATGCCGAATCGCTCTGTTCCTCATAGACAATGGGGTAAAGTTTTTCGAGATCGTCACCGAACAGGTCGGACGCCAAGCGCCCCTGACGCGCGCGCATCCAATTGACGTTCCCGCGCAACGTATTAATTTCGCCGTTGTGCACCATGTACCGATAGGGATGCGCCAACGACCAGGTGGGGAACGTATTCGTGCTGAAACGGGAATGCACGAGCGCCAGGGCCGAGACCATGCTGGCATCAGCCAGGTCCGGGAAAAAACAGCCGAGTTGCTCCGGCAACAGCATGCCTTTATAGACGATGGTATTGGAGGACAGGCTGCAGATATAGACTCGACCGCGTTCCACCAACGCGGACTCGCGAATCGCCCGGGCTATGCGTTTCCGAACGACGTACAACTTCCGTTCAAACTGGGCCTCGTTCAGGATATCGCGTGCAATGAAAAACTGTCGGATGTGAGGAAGGGTCTTTTGGGCCAGCGTACCGACGTATTCGAGTTTCACCGGCACATCGCGCCATCCCAAAAACCGCAGCCCCTCTTCACGAATGATTGATTCGAAGAGGCCTTCACATTGCTGGCGAAGCGGTTCATCCTGCGGCAGGAACACCATGCCCACCCCATAGCCACCCGACTCGGGCAGGTGCAGGCCGACGTCCTGACAGGCGCGCCTGAAAAATTCATGGGAGATTTGCAGAAGAATGCCCGCGCCGTCGCCGGTACACGGATCGCAACCCTGTGCCCCGCGATGATACAAATTCTTCAAGACGTCCAACGATTTTTCGACGATTTCGTGCGACTTGTGCCCTTTGATGTTGACGACAAAGCCGATGCCGCAACCGTCCTTCTCGAATCGCGGGTCATAGAGTCCCTGTTTGGGGGGTAGTCCGTATGGGGGTCGTTGGTGACTCATATTAAAATTAGGGGCTCGTCTCACAAACGTCGAGTCAGGCGCCTCTTGCTTGCTCAACCCCGCCTCATTTCGCCTGACTTAGGAACCGAAGAAGGAAATCCGAGGAGCAACGGAGACAAGATGGAAATCTACTGGATACGGGAAAAAAGTGTCAAGACAGCCTCCAGGACGGACACCGCCCCTACAATCTTGACAAAGACCGGACCCTCACATAGGATCGCCGAAATGAGCAATGGACAACCAGCCATTCAAAATTCCCTGACGATGGAGGAGGTATGGGACCTGTATCGCCAGGACCTTGAAGAAATTGAATCGCACATTCGTCGCAACCTCAATTCCGAAGCTCCGCTCATTAACGAAATTGCCGCCCACATTCTTGAAGGGGGCGGCAAACGCATTCGTCCTCTCCTGTTGAGTCTCTGTTCGCGACTCACGGGCTACATCCCCAACAACGACCTGGTTCTCGGCAGCCTCATCGAATTCATCCATACGGCGACCCTGCTCCATGACGACGTGCTGGATGAAGCGGCTCTTCGCCGCGGGCGACCGACGGCTCGACGCCTTTGGGGCAATCGGGCCAGCATTCTGGCCGGTGACTACCTGTACTCACGGGCGATGCATCATATTGCCGCGTTTAAGAACCACGAAGTCAATGATGCCATGGCCCTGGCCTGCAAGAGATTGGCGGAAGGAGAAATTCTTCAATTGTGCGCCAACCGGCAACCGCTGCTGTCCGAATCGGAGTATCTACGGATTGTCGAATACAAAACCGGCGCCTTGTTGGCAGCCGCGTGCAAGGTGGGCGGTCTGATGGGGGGAGTCTCTCCACTTCAAGCGGAAGCGTTGTATCGATTCGGGTTAAACCTGGGTATTGCCTTTCAATTGGCCGACGACTGGCTCGATTACACGGCCGATGAAAAGAACCTTGGGAAAGCCCTCGGACAAGACTTGATGCAGGGGATGGTCACCCTGCCGCTGATCCACGGGTTGCCGTGTCTGCCGGCCGACGACCGGCGGAGCCTGGTCGCCAAAATCGAACGCAACACCGTTGAAGAAGAGGATTTGCTTCAACTCACCGCACACATGCACCAGCATGGATCGTTGCGATACACTAGGGCTCGTTCACGGGAATACATCGAGACCGCTCTCTCGAATCTCACCACCTTTGAAGATTCCACTGCCAAGCGTGCTCTCATCGTCGTGGCCGATTACATGGTCAACCGAGACAGCTGAGGCGTTTTAAGCGGTTGGGATTGTCGGATTACGCTGCGCTAATCCGACCTACCCCTCGCTTCCTTACGACGTCGCGGCAAGCGGGGCTTTATCCCGGAGCACGGCCAGAAAGACGAGCCCGATCAGAATCCAGAGGAGTTCGCGGATCCGGCGGATCAGGGCAAAAGTGATCCCCGTCAGCTCGCCGTACCCCAAGGCCACCAATAAGAAAAGATAGCCGCCTTCCTGCGCCCCCAGCCCCCCGGGAACGAACGACACGCTTCCCTTGATCAGCACCGCAATCGCGGCGATGGACAACGACGACAGCCAGCCGACCTCCGCTCCCAGGAAATAGAGGATCGCATACACTTCGAACAGTTCCGTCAACCACGCAACAAAGTGGACACCCAGTGACAACAGAAACGTCCGACGGCGCTGCCGGTAAAAGGTTCGAATCGTTTGATCCAACTCCAACAACTGCGGGCGGGCGGCCTCCAGTCGTCGAGACCGAATCCTGCACGTGTCGGCCACCGTCAACAGCCCCATTCCAATTCCATAGCGCTGGAGAATGAGAAACAGGAAGACGCCAAAGCCAAGCAGACCCAGGCTGACGACAGCAAGCAGGACGTTGTACTCGCCTGCCCCTACAAGCCACAACGTCACGCCCAATCCCAACAACATGAAGAGGATCTGGGCAATAACCATGATGGTCTTGGCCGTCACCACGGATGCCAACCCTTCGACCATGGGGACCTCATAGCGTGTCAGCAGGTACGCCTTCACGGGCTCGCCGCCGAGCATCGCCGTCGGGGTCGTGACGTTAATGGCTTCCCCGGCCATCCTCACCATGAACAACCGGACAAACCCCACCCGTCTCGCCCACTGCCCCAGGGTCAGAAACCATCCATACGTATCGAGCAGATACACCACCAGGAGTGGGGTAAGAACGATACAGAAAGCGACAAAGCCGACGTGCTCCATCGTCTCCCAGACCTGGAACAGGCCGATGTGCCAGAGCAACCCGCCCAAGACCACGAGACCCACGGCAAGAAGCAACCATCGAATCATGGGATGAATTCAGTAGACATGGGAGAAAGAATGTTCATTGGTCACTCATTCGGTGACAATTCAAACTCCCTCTCCCCTTGAGGGAGAGGGCTGGGGTGAGGGGGGAAAAAGGACGTGCCGATTCGACCGGGAGAACGCCTCAAGCACCGGTCAGGATCGCTGAAAGGCCACCACTCGATACAGGCTCCAGGCCATCATGAGCGCAAACACACCTGTCCCTGCGGCCACGAGCCACAAAAACCATGGCAGCACGCCAACACAGGCACATGCCAGCACCACGATGGAAAAATCCCGATTGGCCACACGCTCAAGGATAAAATCGAAACGGGTTCGGTAGGTTTGACGCAAGCGTCGCCAATACAAGGCGTTGGTTTTCAGCGACTTGACCAGATTCACGCACCACAGAGAAAACCCGGTTGAGACCACCGCAATCGCGCCTAAGAGCAGCGGAAGGTAGCCGGAGTGCACGGGACTTTCCTGGTACGTTCCCCAGGCAATTCCCGCAAAGACGGCCATGTGCACGATATTGTCCGAGACAAGGTCCAACTCCTGTCCCAACCGGGATTCCGCAAAGGTGAGCCGCGCCACTTCTCCATCGCAACAATCCATAATCACCGCGAGTTGAAACAGGAGAGCCCCCAGAATACCCGACCGATACGAGCCCATGGCAAAACATGCCGCACCCATGAGGCCGAGGACCATCGACAACAGGGTAATGATATTGGGAGAGAATCCCAGTTTCATAAACAGCCGGCTTAACGGCCTGGATACCCTCCGATTCACGTAGCGATCCATAAATCCATCGAGGGTGCCTTTCACGCTTTGCAAGGAACGGAACAACGTGCGTTCCGCTTTCTGGAGTCCACCGGGCCCTCGGGCGTCCTGATAGCCATGGGACGAAGCAGACAGGGTTTGCACGACACCTTCCGCAGCCGCCTGCTCCAACGCCAACCGGATCGGACTCGTTTCCGGAGTGCTCCAGGTACCGGATATCCCCAATAACCTGGCCGGCAAGACGACTAGATCCGCGGCCCGGGCGAAACCCTTGCCTTCTTCAAACCCCACGTGTTCCATCCTGCTGCTCTCCCGGTCACAAAAGACGACTCGTGCGACGAGCCCGCCCGTATGAGGATCAGCCCGCATCACCACGCCCGGATTTCCACTCCACCCGTATTCACCCGGCCGGCCCACGGCCACCACGGCCTGTCCCTCTTGCCCTTCCTCCCTTAGCGACTCAATCAACGATGACGAGAAGACCATGTGACAACCGAGAATGAGACACGATCCCTTCATCTCACTCCCCAGGATTGCCCACGTCTGAGGATCTGATGGAGGAAATTCCCGAATAGGCAGCCAACGAATCGCCACGTGAAGACGATGATCGCCGTGAATCAGCGAGCGAAGCGGTTGTTCCTCCTGACCCACCAACGTCAGAATCTGTGAAATCCCGGCATGCTGAAGGGTAAACACGGCTCGTTGAAAGAGCGTCATCCCACCGACGCGGGTCAACGCCCCGACGGAGAAATGAGCGTCCCCGCCCACCAAGTCAAAGAGACCTGACGAAGCGAGGACGATGGCCGTATCGATGGTGCCGATTTCAGATTTGTTGAGTGTTCCGTCCATAGGCGCCAGCTCGGCTATCCTCGCGTCATCCCTGTACGTATTCTCTCATGCGCTGACAATGCCCAAGCCAACCGCTGCTCTTGCAACGTGGTCTCCCATGTGCGTCCCGAACATAACATGCCCGATTCCACAAAGAAAGGGATGGGACTGCTGCATGGATCGCGGCCGCGCTCGGCTGCCCCGGGGCCAACACTTCTACGGCACAAACCCCTCGGACTCATCCCACACCCCCTTGGCAAATCCTTGCTCCCTCCGCCCCTAGTCGATGTCGACAGGCTGGTCGAGTTGATCGAGCTCGTAGAAATCCAAGGGCTCGACCGGGCGGCGGCTGGGCCGTTGGGGAATCGTTCCGTCCGCAAAGACTTCCATCGTGGTGCCTTTTGAGGGTTCATCGACAAGCGTGCCGGTTTCTTGATCGACCTCGACGAATTGAATCCCCTCAGGAACCGAGAAAATCAGGACCGGGAGGAGTTTGAGTGCCTCGGTCATGAAGGCTGTCCAGATAGGCAGGGCGGCATGGGCGCCGGACTCCACTTTTCCGAGCGTCTCCACGCTGTCGAATCCGACCCAGACGCCGGCAACGAGATTCGGCGCATAGCCGACGAACCACGCGTCGCGGTAGCTGTTGGTGGTGCCGGTTTTGCCGGCCAGGGGGCGCCCGATCGAGCGGGCGCGTCTGCCCGTTCCGCTCTGAATGACGTCCATCATCATGTGGGTAATCAAATAGGCCGTTTCTTTGGGGACCACTTGCGCGGGTTCGAACACGTGTTGCTCCAGGATGTGGTCATGCTGATCTTTGATCAGGGAAATGGTATAGGGTTGCAACGCCAGTCCTTGGTTGGCAAACACCCCATACGTCGCGGTGAGCTCTTGAAGCGTCACGCCCGAGGAGCCAAGCGCCAACGACAGGTCCGGGCTTAAGGAGCTTCGAATACCGAGTGCGCGTGAAAACCGGATGACGCGGGGAACGCCGATCTGTTCGAGCAAGCGGACCGTGGCCGCGTTTCTGGAATGGCGTAAGGCTTCACGCAACGTGATCGGGCCGAAAAAGCGTTTTTCATAGTTTTCCGGTTTCCAGGTTTTTCCGGGCTCTTCCTCCTCGTACACCACGGGAGCATCGAGAATGAGCGTGGCGGGTGTCAATCCTTGATCGATAGCCGTGGCATAAATAATCGGTTTAAATGCAGACCCGGGTTGCCGGATGGCCAGTAAGGCGCGATTGAACTGACTCCGTTCGAAATTGTACCCGCCGACCATCGCTCGAATCGCGCCGGTCCTGGGATCGATCGCAATCAACGCGCCTTCGACCAGGGGGGTCTGATCCAGCCGGAACCGGATCGTATCGTTGCGGGTCGATTTCAACGAGACTTCAATCACGTCGCCCGGTTCGACCAATTGCCGCGCCGAAACAACGGGAGTCACCTCCGCGTCGGTGACGGACGCGCCTTCGGAAAGCCGGCGCTCGGCCCAGAGCATATCCGGTAAGGTGATGGTGCCGACCAGATCGTGTGCCAGGACCGTCACGTTCTCTTCCGAGACGGTCACGACGCGGCCTTCCATGATTTCCCCAAACGCAGGGAAAGTCGCGGGCAGTTCTTCTGGCAGCGTTCCCGGCGGCTCCTCATGACGGAGTGGACCGCGCCAGCCCTGTCGTTTATCGAGGGCACGCAGTCCATTCCTGATGGCCTGCTCGGCCAGACGTTGCATCTGAATGTTCAAGGTGGTGGACACCTGGAGCCCCCCTTTATACGCCATGGCCTCTCCGTATTCGTTGACCAGGTGTTGGCGAACGTCTTCGAGAAAATACGGCGCCACGCGTTCAAAGGCTTGACGAGTAAAGGCCAGTGGGGTCTCGCTCGCCTCCCGGGCGAGGGACTCCGTCAGAAAGCCGGCCTGGACCATCCGTCCCAGCACGTGTTCCTGGCGTTTCTTTGCGAGGCCGTATTTTTTGTAGGGAGAATAGGTATTGGGGGCCTTTAGCAGTCCGGCGAGAAAGGCCGACTCGGGCAGATCCAATTCGGATAACGCTTTCCCGAAATACGTTAAGGACGCGGTGCCCACCCCATAGGCCCCATGGCCGAAGTAGATCTGGTTGAGATACATCTCCAGAATTTGGTTTTTCGTCAGAATAAATTCCATTTTCAGGGCAAGGAAGAGTTCCCGTATTTTACGCTGGAAGGTCCGCTCCGGGGTGAGGAACAGGGATCTCGCCAGTTGCTGGGTGATCGTACTGGCGCCTTCAACTTTTCCCCCACGCTTGAAATTCGTCCATGCGGCTCGAAGAATCCCCCAGACGTCCAACCCCGGGTGCTCAAAAAATCGGGTATCTTCCACCGCAATGACGGCGTCGATCAAATGCTGGGGTACGTCACGAAGGGGCGTCAAAATTCTGCGTTCCACGTAGAATTGTCCGATGACTTGGCGGTTGTCCGCGTGTACCTTGGTAATCAGGCTCGGCTGGTAATCACGGAGCCCCCCGAGCGAGGGAAGTCCGGTTGCCATATGCCAAACCGCCGCCGCCGTTCCCCCGACCGCCAGGCCGCCGACAATCAAGACGGGCCACAGGAAGTGCTTGGTCAGACCGCTGGGTTCCGAAACGGGCAGACGAGACCGCAACGTGCGCATGATCAGATCCTCTAGTGGATAAGGCGTATAGCCAAGACGATACCCTTGGTTGAGGCAAAAGACAAGCTCTCTTGCGGCCGCTTTTCCAGTAGCGGCTTCTACCGCATCGATTGTGTGGTGAGCCGGGAATTTCTCATGGAGCCCCGGGCCTTTTGCCTGGTTGACAAACTTTGAAAAGGCGTGCTACGAAAAACGTCCTGCAAACGAAAAGGTCTCGAGTTCCACCACATTCCATCATCCATCACGAATGCAAGAAGGAGGCTGTTTCATGTCTGATGTTGCTTCAGAAATAAAAGTGGGCGACACTGCTCCCGATTTCACCCTGAAGAATCAGGATGGTAACGAAGTCACGTTAAGCAGTTTTAAGGGTCAAAAGAACGTGGTCCTGGCGTTTTACCCCCTCGATTGGAGTCCGGTCTGTACGAATGAAAACAAATGTTTGACGGACGACTTCCCGAGCTTCTCCGATGCGAACGCCGAACTTCTCGGTATCAGCACGGACAGCTTCTTTTCGCATAAGGCCTGGGCCGACTCCCTCGACCTGAAACACACCCTATTGGCCGATATGCATCGGACGGTCTGCAAGTCGTATGGCTTATATTTTCCGGATCTCAATTGTTCCAAACGAGCCACGGTGATTGTGGATAAGGGAGGCAACGTGGCCTACGTCAAAGTGCAGGAAATCAAAACGGCTCGGGATGACCAGGAAATTCTGGCAGCCTTGAAAAAGCTGAACTGACAGCAGCGTCATAGCGCGTTGAAGGGGGACTCCACGAACAGGGGATCCCCCTTGATTTTTGACGAACGGGAAAGGGATAGCCACGATGGCCGGAACCGTCGAAGACGTCACGGACGACAATTACAAAGCATTCAAAGACGCCCAAGCGACCGTGGTCGCCTATGGCATTGCCGCCTGCGAACCCTGTGCGGCCTATGATCCCGTCCTGGCAGAGGTCGCTCGGAAACTGCCCTCCGTTCGCATTGGAAAGGCCAAGATGCACGTGCCGGGCCGGTGCCGGGAAATCAAGAAACAGCACCAGTTCGCAACCTATCCCACCACGCATCTCTATTCGCGAGGGAATTTACTGCTGACCCGCGAAGGCAAAGTTGAAGAAGATGAACTGATGACCCTCATTAA
>LXNJ01001146.1_pt1 | contig 16271 bp, 10 predicted proteins | sample 809081 | NCBI WGS metagenome assembly LXNJ01 (sample SAMN04870510, study PRJNA318959) | sponge metagenome | biome: sponge; feature: marine sponge reef; material: water | host: Petrosia ficiformis | place: Greece: Milos, Mediterranean Sea | collected 2013-05-29 | depth 5-7 m
TCGAGGCGAACGCCCGGCGCGCTCGCTACCCGGAGTCGACCCTCGGCCTCAGGCGCAACGACGACTCCGCCTGGGGCGGCGACATCGCCTACGCGCCCGACCCCCGGGTGACGTTCGTCGCCTACTTCTCGACCGAGGAGGCATCATCCGTCACCGTCGGCAGCCCCATCGTCGGCATGGCGCCCGATGCCGTGTGGCACTATGCCACCAACGACGCAGTGGACACGGCCGGCGCCTCTCTCGTCGTGCGGGGACTCCTGCGGGATCGGCTGGAACTTGAACTGGACGTCGTCGAGTCGGATGGCGGGGCGCGCTACGTTACCCGACACCGGGGCGATGCGTCGCACTTCCCCACCCTCGTCTCGGACCTCAAGTCGCTCGATGTCCGTCTCCGATATCGGTGGCGAACCCGCAGCTATCTGCTGCTGCGCTACCGACGCGACGACTACCGAGCTGCCGACTGGGCGCTTCTCGGGGGCGACCTGGACGCGGTGCGCAACCTGGTTCCCTTTGGTCGGACCGCGCCCGAGTATGTCAACGCGTTGTTCAGCCTTTCGCTGCAAACGGCGCTGTAACGCCGGGCAGCAACCCGAAGCAAGGGCGACCACAACGCGCCCGAAGGGCGCGCGGTCGCCCCTACGGCGGTGCGGGTGCAAGTAGCTTGACCGCGAGTTCGCGCGCTTCGTCCAAGGTCTCGACAAGGTGACCGTCCGGGACGCGTTGCAGGATGTTGAGCGCGTGTAGCGTGTGGGCGAGGGTCGCCGACAGGCCCAGGACGATGAACGGGGTCCGCTCTTTGGCCGCCACGTCGAACAGCGTCTCGATCACCATCGCGGCGCTGTCGTCCAGGTAGGTGGCGCCGGAGAAGTCGAAAACGACCGCCTCGTGCTCCTTGATGTCCGCACCGATCACGGCGACCAGCTTGTGGGACGACGCCACGGTGAAACTGCCCCGCAGCGCGACCATGCCCAAACGCGCCGCGTAGGGATCCGCCGTGAGGAATTGCGGGTGGTCCGCGAAGAAGGTTCGGTCGAGCATCGGCACCGACACCACGCTGTCGAGTTCCAGGCCCTCAAGCTGCCGACCATGAGCCATTCCCGCCGCGATCAGTCCGATGGCGACCGCCGTCAGGAGGTCGACGAATACCGTCAGGCCCAGGGTGATCACCATGACCACCAGGTGTTCACGCTCGATGCGGTGGATGCGGACGATCAGGCGCCAGTCGATGACGTCCCAGCCGATCTTCGCGAGTATGCCCGCAAGCGCGGCGTGGGGGATCGGTTCGACCAACCCACCGAGACCGAGCACCAAGGCGAGCATGATCAACGCATACACCGCACCCGATACCTGCGACCTTCCGCCGGCCCGGATGTTGGTAACCGTCAAGATCGGCGACCCTGCGCCGGGCACGCCGCCGATCAGTCCGGCGACGACGTTGCCGATGCCTTGGCCGACCAGTTCGCGATCCGGACGATGGCGGGTACCCGTGAGCGAGTCGGCCACCAGGGATGTGAGTAGGCTGTCCACCGCGCCGAGCAGGCCCAGGATGAGCGCGGGCTCCACGGCGCGCAGCAGGAACCCGACCGAGGGCAGGCTCAAGTGCAGTTCCGGCAAGCCGCTCGGTATCGTGCCGATCACGGGAGCGTCGTTGAGCCACAGGACGCCCAGCAGGGTCCCCGCGATCAACGCCACCAAGGGTGCCGGCAACACGCGCCCCAGCCGACGCGGCCACAGCACAGCGACGGCGAGGGTCCCTGCCGCGATCGCCAGGGCACTCAAGTTGGCGTTTGCAATGGCGCTCGGCAGTTCGCGCATCGCACCCACCGCACCACCCTCTGCGGACTCGGCGCCGAGAAACGGCATCGTCTGGATCAATACCACGATGATGCCGATGCCCGACATGAACCCGGACACGACAACGTGCGGCGTGTAGGCGACGAAACGCCCGATCTTGGACAAACCCAGCAGTACCTGGAGAACGCCGGCCAAGGTGACGACGGTGAGGGCCTCGGCAAGGTTCGTCGCGTAACCGGTGACGATCACCGCGATGGCAACGGTCATCGGCGCCGTCGGGCCGGAGATCTGGGAGCGCGTGCCGCCGAACACCGAGGCGAAGAACCCGGAGGCGATCGCCCCGTACATGCCGGCGGCTGCGCCGAGCCCCGAAGCCACCCCGAACGCCAGGGCGACCGGTAGCGCCACTACGGCGACGGTCATCCCGCCGAACACATCGCCGCGGAGTGAACGCAGGAAGTCGTTCACTCGACGCGGCCCCGGCTAGTGGTCGAGCGTTGAACTCAGTTCGAGCTTAGCGCTTCGGAGAGAGCCTGTTCGATCTCGTCCGCGGTCGCGCCCTGTTCTCGGGCAAGCCGCGCCTGGGCTTCTTCTTCGCGACGCTGCTTGCGATCCTTGTGGTAGGACAGACCCGTTCCCGCCGGAATCAGTCGGCCCACCACCACGTTCTCCTTCAAACCCCGCAGGTGGTCGCGCTTGCCGGTGACCGCCGCTTCCGTGAGCACGCGTGTCGTCTCCTGGAACGAAGCGGCGGAGATGAACGACTCCGTGGCGAGCGATGCCTTGGTGATGCCGAGCAGGACGCGTTCGTATACCGCCGGCTCTTGACCGTCGGTCTCGAGCCGCTCGTTCGCTCCGAGGACGTTGACGTATTCCGCCTGCTCGCCCTTGATGAAATCCGAGTCGCCCGGATCCACGATCTCGACCTTGCGGAGCATCTGCCGGACGATGGTCTCGATGTGCTTGTCGTTGATCGTCACCCCCTGCAGCCGGTACACCTCCTGGATCTCGTAGATGATGTACTTGGCCAGCTCGGCAACTCCCTTCAAGCGCAGGATGTCGTGAGGACTCTCGGGACCTTCCGATATGACCTCGCCACGCTCCACCTGTTCGCCCTCGAAGACGGAGATCTGACGCCACTTGGGAATCAGCGTCTCGTGCGCCTCGCCCTCGGTACGGGTGATCACCAGGCGACGCTTGCCCTTGGTCTCCTTGCCGAACCCGACGGTACCGGTCGCCTCGGCGAGAATGGCCGGTTCCTTGGGTCGGCGCGCTTCGAACAGATCCGCCACACGCGGCAGACCCCCCGTGATGTCGCGGGTCTTCGAACCTTCCTGGGGAATTCGCGCGATCACGTCGCCGACACCCACGTTGTCCTTGTCCTCCCAGTTGAGGATGGCGTTGCTCGGCAGGAAATAGTGCGCCGGCACATCCGTGCCCGCCAGATTGACGGCCTCGTCGGACTCGTCGACCAGCCTGACGCCCGGCCGCAGATCCTTGCCCGCACTCGGACGGTCCTTCGGATCGAGCACCGTGATGCTCGACAGACCCGTGATCTCGTCCATCTGGCGGTTGATCGACAGCCCCTCCTCCATGTCCTCGAAGACGACCTTGCCGGCCACTTCGGTGATGATCGGATGGGTGTGCGGATCCCACTGGGCGATGACCTGGCCGGCCTCGGCGGTGGCCTCGGCAGGTACCGAGATGACCGCACCGTAGGGCAGCTTGTAGCGTTCGCGCTCGCGCCCATGTGCGTCGACGATGGCGATCTCACCGGAACGGGAAACCGCCACCAGCTCGCCCGACGCCCGGCGCACGGTCTTCAGGTTGTGCATCCGCACCGTACCGCCGTGTTTGACCTGAACATTGTCGATCGCGGTCGCGCGCGACGCGGCTCCGCCGATATGGAAGGTGCGCATCGTCAACTGCGTACCGGGCTCGCCGATGGACTGGGCGGCGATCACCCCCACCGCCTCGCCGACGTTCACCTTGTGCCCCCGCGCGAGGTCGCGGCCGTAGCACTCGGCGCACACACCGTGACGGGTGTCGCAGGTGATCGGCGAACGAACCTCGACCTCGTCCACGCCGAGCTGCTCCAGGCGCTCCACCCAGGCCTCGTCGAGCATGGTTCCCACCGGCACCAGTTCGTCCTCTCCGTCGATGTCGTACACCGGTCGCGCCACGACGCGCCCAAGCACCCGGGCGGAGAGGGCTTCCACCACGTCGCCACCCTCGATCAAGGCCGCCATGACCAGGCCGGATCGGGCACCGCAGTCCGGCTCCGTCACCACGAGGTCCTGGGCGACGTCCACCAGGCGTCGGGTCAGGTAGCCGGAGTTGGCGGTCTTGAGCGCCGTGTCCGCAAGTCCCTTGCGCGCGCCGTGGGTGGAGATGAAGTACTCGTTGACCGACAACCCCTCGCGGAAGTTGGCGATGATCGGCGTCTCGATGATGGCGCCGTCGGGCCGGGTCATCAGCCCGCGCATACCCGCGAGCTGGCGGATCTGCGCCTGGGAGCCCCGCGCGCCGGAGTCGGAATACATGTACACCGAGTTGAACGACTCCTGGTCGTGTTCCTTGCCGTCGTGGCCGACGGCGCTCTCGCGGGAGATGCCGTCCATCATCGAACGAGCGACGAGATTTCCGGCACGCGACCAGATGTCGACCACCTTGTTGTACTTCTCGCCCTGGGTGACCAGCCCCGAGTCGTACTGGGACTCGATCTCCGCGACTTCGAGACCGGCATCGGCGATGATCTTCGCCTTGTCCTCGGGAATGACGAAGTCCTCGATGCCGATAGACGCCCCGGACGACGTCGAATAGCCGAAGCCCGCGTACATCAGCTGGTCGGCGAAGACCACGGTCTCCTTGAGGCCGACATTGCGGTAGCAAGCGTTGATCAACACGGAAATCGCCCGGCGGTCGAGCGGCTGGTTGATCAACTCGAAAGGCAGTTCCTTCGGCACCAACTCGTAGAGGAGCGCTCGACCCGCGGTTGTCTCGACAAGGGAAATCGCCGCGTTGCCCTGCTCGTCGAGTTCATTGATGCGCACCTTGACCTTGGCGTGCAGTTCAACCCTGCCGGTGGCGAAGGCGCGGCTCACCTCGTCGACATCGGAGAACGTCAGGCCCTCGCCGGTGACCCCGATCCGTTCCCGGGTCATGTAGTAGAGGCCGAGCACCACATCGTGGGTGGGTACGATGATCGGTTCACCGCTGGCCGGCGACAGGACGTTGTTGGTCGCCATCATGAGTGCCCGCGCCTCAAGCTGGGCCTCGAGCGTCAGCGGCACGTGTACCGACATGGTGTCGCCGTCGAAGTCGGCGTTGAACGCCGCGCACACCAGGGGATGGAGCTGGATCGCGTTGCCCTCGATGAGCAACGGCTCGAACGCCTGGATGCCGAGCCGGTGCAGCGTGGGCGCTCGGTTCAGCAGCACGGGATGTTCGCGGATGACCTCCGCGAGTATGTCCCACACCTCGGGAGTCTCCCGTTCCACCATCCGCTTGGCAGCCTTGATGGTGGTGGCGAGACCGCGCGTCTCCAGTTTGCCGAAGATGAAGGGCTTGAACAGCTCGAGCGCCATCTTCTTCGGCAGTCCGCACTGGTGCAGCTTCAACGTCGGGCCGACGACGATCACCGTACGTCCCGAATAGTCGACACGCTTGCCGAGCAGGTTCTGCCGAAACCGGCCCTGCTTGCCCTTGATCATGTCGGCGAGCGACTTCAGCGGCCGGCGGTTGGTGCCGGTGATGGCGCGACCGCGGCGACCATTGTCCAGCAGGGCGTCGACCGCTTCCTGCAGCATGCGCTTCTCGTTGCGCACGATGATGTCCGGCGCGTTGAGATCCAGGAGGCGCTTGAGTCGGTTGTTGCGGTTGATGACCCGCCGGTAGAGATCGTTCAGGTCCGACGTCGCGAAGCGGCCGCCGTCCAAGGGGACGAGAGGCCGCAGATCCGGCGGCAGCACCGGCAGCACGGTCATGATCATCCACTCGGGCTTGTTGCCCGACTGGTCGAAAGCCTCCATCAACTTGAGGCGTTTCGAGAGCTTCTTGATCTTGGTCTCGGAGTTGGTTTCGGGGAACTCGGACCTGAGCCTCGCGATCTCGCCCTCGAGATCGATGGCCAGGAGGAGTTCGAGGATGGCTTCCGCGCCCATCCTGGCGACGAATTCGTCGCCATGCTCCTCGATCTTCAGGTAGTACTCCTCGTCCGTCAGGAGCTGGCCGACTTCCAGGTCGGTGAGTCCGGCATCGATGACCACGTACGACTCGAAATAAAGTACGCGCTCGATGTCGCGCAAGGTCATGTCGAGCAGCAGACCGATCCGCGAAGGCAGGGACTTCAGGAACCAGATGTGCGCCACCGGACTCGCCAGCTCGATGTGCCCCATGCGTTCGCGGCGAACCTTCGACAGGGTTACCTCGACACCGCACTTCTCGCAGATCACCCCGCGGTGCTTGAGACGCTTGTACTTGCCGCACAGGCACTCGTAGTCCTTCGTGGGGCCGAAAATCCGTGCGCAGAAGAGGCCGTCCCTCTCGGGCTTCAAGGTTCGGTAGTTGATGGTCTCCGGTTTCTTGACTTCGCCGAAGGACCACGACCGGATCATGTCCGGCGAGGCGAGTCCGATCCGCAGACTGTCGAACTCGTTGGATACGCCGCCCTGACCCCTGAGCAGATTGAGTAGGTCTTTCATATTCGCCTTCCTTTCCTGTGCCCGTTGCCGACTCGCGCCACAATGCTCCGCGGTCGACTCCCGCCGGAGATGTCGCGTTTGGCGAAATCCCGGCGCGACCGCGAAGCGGGCGCGTCAGTCGCTCTCCAACTCGATGTCGATGCCAAGGGACCGGATCTCCTTGACGAGGACGTTGAAGGACTCCGGCATGCCGGGCTCCATCTCGAAGTTTCCATCGACGATGTTCTTGTACATCTTCGTCCGTCCCGTGACGTCGTCGGACTTCACGGTCAACACCTCCTGGAGGGTGTACGAAGCGCCGTAGGCCTCCAGCGCCCAGACCTCCATCTCGCCGAACCGCTGGCCGCCGAACTGCGCCTTGCCCTGCAGCGGCTGCTGCGTCACGAGGCTGTACGAACCCGTGGAGCGGCAGTGCATCTTGTCGTCCACCAGGTGATCCAGCTTCAGCATGTACATGTAGCCCACCGTCACGGGCCGGTCGAACGGGTCGCCCGTACGTCCGTCGTACAAGGTGGTCTGCCCGTTGGTCGGCAGGCCGGCCAACTCGAGCATCCGCGTGATGTCGACCTCCTTGGCGCCGTCGAACACCGGCGTCGCAATCGGCACGCCATCGCGGAGGTTGTCCGCCAGTTCCAGGACCTCGGTGTCCGAGAGTTGGCCGAAGTTCCCGTCGTGGCCCCCGTCGGCGTTGCCGTACACCGCACCGAGCAAGGTTCGCACCTCGCCGGCGCGCTTCTTGGTGGCCGCCGACCGGGTGGAGTCGAGCAGACGTCCAATCTGCTCGCCGAGCCCCTTCGCGGCCCAGCCGAGGTGCGTTTCCAGCACCTGGCCGACGTTCATCCGCGACGGCACGCCCAACGGATTGAGGACGATGTCCACGGGCTCACCGTTGGCGTCGAAGGGCATGTCCTCGATCGGCATGATGACGGAGATCACGCCCTTGTTGCCGTGCCGCCCCGCCATCTTGTCGCCCGGTTGGATTCGCCGCTTGATGGCGAGATAGACCTTGACGAACTTGAGCTCGCCCGGGCGCAGATCGTCGCCGCCTTCGAGCTTCGACTTCTTGTCGGCAAAGGTGGCGTCGAGCTCCCGGCGGCGTGCGCGAAGCTGCTTCTCGGCCTTGTCGAGCTGGTCGTTCAAGGCGTCGTCCGCCATCCTGATCCGGAACCACTGGTCCCTCGCCAAGGCGTTGAGATAGGCCTCCGTGACCTTGTCGCCACTAGCCAGGTCCGGCGCGTTGGCGGCTTCGCCGCCGAGCAGGGCCTCGCGCAAGCGCTGATAGGTGGCGTCCTCGACGATGCGGTACTCGTCATCGAGATCCTTGCGGATTTCATCGAGTTCCATGCGCTCGATGTCCAGCGCGCGCTGGTCCTTCTCGAGGCCGTCGCGGGTGAAGATGCGCACGTCGATCACCGTCCCGCGGACACCCGTCGGTACGCGCAGCGAGGTGTCCTTCACATCGGACGCCTTCTCGCCGAAGATCGCCCGCAGGAGCTTCTCTTCCGGCGTAAGCTGGGTTTCGCCCTTGGGCGTCACCTTGCCCACCAGGATGTCGCCGGGGGCGACCTCCGCGCCAACATAGACGATCCCCGACTCGTCGAGCTTGCCAAGCGCCGATTCGCCGACGTTGGGGATGTCGCTGGTGATTTCCTCGGGTCCGAGTTTCGTGTCCCGCGCGCTACACGTCAGCTCTTGGATGTGGATGCTGGTGAAACGGTCCTCCTGCACGACCCGTTCGGAGATCAGGATCGAATCCTCGAAGTTGTAGCCGTTCCACGGCATGAAGGCGATGCGCATGTTCTGGCCAAGCGCCAGCTCGCCGGTGTCCACGGAGGGACCGTCGGCGAGAATGTCGCGCGCCGAAATCTTGTCGCCCTTCCTCACCAACGGCCGCTGGTTGATGCAGGTGTTCTGGTTGGAGCGGGTGAACTTGACGAGGTTGTATATGTCCACGCCCGCTTCGCTCGCCGTCATCTCCTCGTCGTCGACCCGGACCACGATGCGCGCCGCATCCACGGAATCGACGACTCCGCCGCGTCTCGCGATGACGCAAACACCGGAGTCACGGGCCACGTGGCGTTCGATGCCGGTACCCACGAGCGGCGTCTCAGTGCGGATCGTCGGCACCGCCTGACGCTGCATGTTGGAACCCATCAGTGCGCGGTTGGCGTCGTCGTGTTCGAGGAACGGGATCAACGCCGCGGCGACGGAGACGAGCTGCTTGGGCGACACGTCCATGTAGTCGACGTGGTCCGGCGTCATCTTGGTGAACTCGCTCTGGTGGCGTACGTCCACCAGGTCCTCGGTGAAGCGGCCGTCCTCGTCCAGCGTCGAGTTGGCCTGGGCGATGACGAACTCGGCCTCGTCGATGGCCGATAGGTACTCGATCTCGTCGGTGACCCGGCCGTCCTCGGCCTTGCGGTACGGCGTCTCCAGGAAGCCGTACTGGTTCGTACGTGCGTAGACCGCCAGCGAGTTGATGAGTCCGATGTTCGGACCCTCCGGCGTCTCGATGGGGCAGATCCGGCCGTAATGCGTCGGATGCACGTCGCGCACCTCGAAGCCGGCGCGCTCCCGGGTCAGCCCTCCCGGGCCCAACGCCGACACGCGCCGCTTGTTGGTGACCTCGGAGAGCGGATTGGTCTGGTCCATGAACTGGGACAGTTGGCTCGACCCGAAGAACTCCTTGATCGCCGCCGCCACGGGCTTCGCGTTGATCATGTCCTGGGGCATCAATCCCTCGGACTCGGCCAGCGACAGACGCTCCTTCACCGCCCGTTCGACGCGGATCAGGCCGACGCGGAACTGCTTCTCCGCCATCTCGCCGACCGACTTCACACGCCGGTTGCCGAGGTGGTCGATGTCGTCCACGGAACCCTTGCCGTTGCGGATCTCGATCAGCGTGCGCAGCACGTCGATGATGTCCTGGTTGGCCAACGTGCCCGGCCCGGTGATGCGGCTCCGGCCGAGGCGGCGGTTGAACTTCATGCGCCCCACGGCGGACAGGTCGTACCGTTCCGGGGTGAAGAATAGGTTGTTGAACAGGTTCTCCGCGGCTTCCTTGGTGGGTGGCTCGCCGGGGCGCATCATGCGGTAGATCTCCACGAGCGCCTCGAGCCGGTTGCTGGTGACATCAATGGCCAGGGTGTCGGAGATGTACGAGCCGCAGTCGAGATCGTTGGTATAGATGGTCTCGATGCGACGCACGCCGGCTTCGACGAGCTTGTCGAGGATCTCGTCGCTGATATTGGTGTTGCAGGGCACGATGATCTCGCCGGTCTCCTTGTCGACGATGTCGCGTGCGATGACCCGTTCCAGCAGGTAGTCCCGGGGGACGTCGAGGCGCCTTAGGCCCGAGCGCTCCAGCAGGCGCACGTGGCGGGCGGTCACCCGTCGGCCGACCTCCAACAGGACCTCGCTGTCGGCGCCCTTGATGTCGAAAGTGGCGACATCGCCGCGCAGCCGTTCCGGGACCAAGTCCATGGAGAAGCCGTCGCGCTTGACGTGGAAGACGTTCTTGTCGAAGAACATCCCGAGTATCTCCTCGGACGTATAGTCGAGGGCGTGCAGGATGATGGTCGCGGGCAGCTTGCGTTTGCGGTCGATGCGGACGTAGACGCCGTCCTTGGGGTCGAACTCGAAGTCGAGCCACGAGCCGCGGTCGGGAATGATCCGCGCGTTGTAGAGGATCTTGCCGGAAGAGTGGGTCTTGCCCTTGTCGTGATCGAAGAACACGCCGGGAGAGCGGTGCAGTTGGGAGACGACCACCCGCTCGGTGCCGTTGATGATGAAGGTGCCGTTCTTGGTCATGAGCGGAATCTCGCCCATGTAGACCTCTTGCTCCTTGACCGCCTTGACCGTCTTGTTGGACGACTCGCGATCATAGAGGATCAACTGGACACGCACCCGTAGCGGCGCCGCGTAGGTCAGTGTGCGCAGGACGCATTCGCGGACGTCGAAGGGCGGTTCCCCGAGTCGGTAGTCCACGTACTCGAGCGCGGCGTTGCCGTTGTAGCTGACGATGGGGAACACGGACCGGAACGCGGCGTGCAAGCCCACGTGCTGGCGTCGCGATGCGCGCACGTCCCGCTGCAGGAACTTGCCGTAGGAATCCAACTGGATGGACAGCAGGTAGGGGATTTCCATCGCATCCGGCAGCTTGCCGAAGTCTTTGCGAATTCGCTTTTTCTCAGTGAAACTGTAGGCCATTCGAGTTTCCGTCGATCAATTGGTGGGATTGGCGCTACACGGCAAGCGCGCCGTGGACGCTGGAGCACAGAGACGCGAGGCCGGCCCCGAGGTGCGCACATGCCGTGCACACGGAGCCAGCCCCGTACGGTCGTCCCCAAGCCGGACTCTGCCGGCGGGACGGTATCGAGTTGGGTTCAAGTCGAGCGCTACTTGACTTCGACAGTCGCGCCAGCTTCTTCCAACTGCTTCCTGATCTCCTCCGATTCATCCTTGCCGACGCCTTCCTTGACCGGCGAGGGTGCTTCGTCGACCAAGGTCTTGGCTTCCTTCAGGCCAAGACCGGTGATCGCTCGTACCGCCTTGATGACATTCACCTTCTTGTCGCCGACACCGGAGAGCACCACCGAGAACTCGGTCTGCTCCTCGGCATCGCTCGTCGGCTCGTCGGCGCCGGGCGCGCCCGCAGGGGCAACGGCCACCGGCGCCGCCGCGCTGACGCCGAATTTCTCCTCCATCGACTGGACGAGTTCCACGACCTCCATGACGCTCATGTCGGCGATGGCGTTCAAGATATCGTCTTTGGACAAGGCCATAACGGGTGTCTCCTCATTTGAGTTCGTTCATAGGGTCCGGGACCGGCACGTCCCGGATCCGAATCTGTCGTTCATTCGACGTCGTCCCTACGTCGCTTGTTCGCGCTGGTCACGGACCGCGGCCAGCGTCCGCGTCAATTTGCCGGGCACATCCATGAGGGTGCGCACCAGTTTCGCCACCGGTGCCTGCATGACGGACATCAGCATGCCCAGGGCCTGCTCCCGGGTCGGCAGCGACGCCATCCGGTCGATCGCGTCCGGGGGCAGCAGTTGGCCGCCGATGGACAGGGCCTTTATGTCGAGCTCGCGTATGTCCGCGGCGGCATCCTTGAGCAGCCTTGCCGCGGAACCGGGCTCGTCCCGGGAAAACGCCAGCATCGTTGGTCCCGACGCGACCTCGGCCAGGCATTCGAACCCGGTACCGTGAACGGCGCGCTTGAGCAGCGTATTGCGCACCACCCGCAGGTAGACCCCTGATTCCCGGGCACGTCGGCGCAGATCGGTCATCTCGGCGACGGATACGCCCCGGTGGTCTGCCAGGACCGCAGCCAGGGCATCGCCCGCCGCAGCGTTCACGTCGGCGACGATGTCTTTCTTCTGTTCGAGCTGCAGAGCCATTTCCGTCCCGTACCGGTTACTCGCCCAGCGTCGACTCGTCGACGCGGATGCCCGGACCCATGGTGGTCGACAGGGTGATCTTCTTCACGTAGTGGCCCTTGGAGGATGCCGGTCTCGCCTTACGTAGATCGCCGATCAGCGCCTCGAGGTTCTCCTTGACCTGGTGCGGCTCGAAGCCCACCGTGCCGACGCTGCCGTGGACGATCCCACCGCGATCGGCGCGGAACTGCACCTGCCCGGCCTTGGCATTCTGCACGGCGGTTTCGACGTCGGCGGTGACGGTTCCGGTACGGGGATTCGGCATCAGACCCCGTGGTCCGAGCACCCGGCCGAGCGGCCCGACCACGCGCATCGCGTCGGGGCTGGCGATCACCACGTCGAAATCCAGATCGCCACCGGAGATGCGCTCGGCGAGGTCGTCGAGTCCGACGGCGTCAGCGCCGGCGGCGGTCGCCTTGTCAGCGTTGTCGCCCTGGGCGAAGACGGCCACGCGGACGGTCTTGCCTGAACCGTGAGGCAGGGTGGTGGCACCACGCACGGTCTGATCGGACTTGCGGGGATCCACCGCCAGGTTCACGGCCACGTCGATGGATTCGGTGAAGCCGGCCTTGGCGACGTCCTTGAGCAGGACGACCGCCTCCTCGACCGGATAGGCACGGGTCCGATCGACCTTGTCGTCGATCTCGCGCAGGCGTTTGCTCGGCTTGGCCATCTACTAGACCCCCTCGACCTCGATGCCGGCGCTACGCGCGCTGCCCGCGATGGTTCGGACGGCGGCGTCGAGGTCGGCCGCCGTGAGATCCGGCATCTTCAAGCGCGCGATCTCCTCGAGCTGGGCGCGGTTCACGCTACCCTTCTTGTCGGTGTTGGGCGTGCCCGATCCCTTGTCGATGCTGGCGGCCTTGCGCAGCAGCACCGACGCCGGCGGCGTCTTGGTGATGAACGTGAACGACCGGTCGCTGTAGACGGTGATCACCACGGGTATCGGCAGCCCCGCCTCCTGGCGCTGCGTCTCGGCGTTGAACGCCTTGCAGAACTCCATGATGTTCACGCCGTGCTGGCCGAGCGCAGGCCCCACCGGCGGGCTCGGATTCGCCTGTCCCGCCGGCACCTGAAGCTTGATGTAGGCCGCTACCTTTTTTGCCACTCTTGCCACTCTTGCCACCTGGTCACGTTGGCCACCTTCGCCACGTTCGGCCCCTTCACCACGTTCGCCTTCTTCGCCACCTTCGCCACGTCGTCACCCCTTCTCCACCTGGGAGAAGTCCAATTCCACCGGTGTGGAGCGGCCGAAGATCGTCACGCCCACCACCATGCGGCTCTTCTCGTAGTTGACTTCCTCGACCACGCCGTTGAAATCGTTGAAAGGTCCGTCGATCACGCGGACCAGTTCGCCGGGCTCGAATACGGTCTTGGGCATCGCCTTCTCGCTGCCTTCCTGCACCCGTGCGAGGATGGCGTGCGCCTCCGCATCGGACAGTGGCGCGGGCGAGTCCGCCTTGCCACCGATGAATCCCATCACCCGCGGCGTCTCCTTGACCAGGTGCCAGGTGTTGTCGGTGAGCGCCATGTGCACCAGCACATAGCCCGGAAAGAACTTCCGCTCGCTACGCCGCTTCTGCCCGGCGCGCATCTCCACCACCTCCTCGGTGGGCACGAGTACCTCGTCGAAGTACTCGCCGTACGGCGAGAGCTCGATACGTTCCTTGAGGGAGCGCGCCACGGCCTTCTCGAAGCCGGAATAGGCGTGCACCACGTACCACCGCATGCTGGGGGCTGGTTCGGTCATGGGACTATCCGATCACACCCTTCACAAGCCAACTCAGGAGCGAGTCCAGTCCCCACAGAATGAGGGCGAAGAGCAGGATGAGAATCAGCACGATTCCCGTCGTCTGGGTCGTCTGCTGGCGATCGGGCCAGACCACCCGGCGCAGTTCCTGGCGTGCCTCCCGGGCAAGATCCCAGACCCGGCGGCCACGCTCGGTCTGCAGTGCGATAAACCCCGCGACTAGGCCGACACCGACCAGCGCCAACGCACGGATCAGCAGCGACTGGTCGCCGAAGTACCAGTTGCCGACCACGCCGGCGACCACCAGCACCGCAACCACCGACCACTTCAGCCAATCGAGGATGGTTCCGGCTCCTGCTGTGGGGTGAGCTGCTTGCGACATACCAATACGTCTTTCGGGTTCCCGACCATCGAAACGGTGGCAGGCCAGGAGGGTCTCGAACCCCCAACCTGCGGTTTTGGAGACCGCTGCTCTACCAATTGAGCTACTGGCCTGACGATGTTCGCGATGTCTTCGTTACGCTTCGATGCTGGTGACCACGCCGGCGCCCACGGTGCGTCCGCCTTCGCGGATCGCGAAGCGAAGGCCTTCGTCCATGGCGATGGGACTGATCAAGGTGGCCTCGATGTTGATGTTGTCGCCCGGCATCACCATTTCGACGCCGTCGGGCAGGTCCACCGTTCCCGTCACGTCCGTGGTGCGGAAGTAGAACTGCGGCCGGTAGCCCTTGAAGAACGGCGTGTGTCGACCGCCTTCCTCCTTCGACAACACGTACACCTCCGCCTTGAACTCGGTGTGCGGAGTGATACTGCCCGGGACGGCCAATACCTGGCCGCGCTCGACTTCGTCGCGTTTCGTGCCGCGCAGCAGAACGCCGATATTCTCGCCGGCCCGGCCTTCGTCGAGCAGCTTGCGGAACATCTCGACGCCCGTGCAGGTGGTGGTCTGGGTCTCCTTGATGCCGACGATCTCGATCTCGTCGCCGACATTGACGACACCCCGGTCGACTCGTCCGGTGACCACGGTACCGCGCCCGGAGATGGAGAACACGTCCTCGATGGGCATGAGGAACGGCTGATCCACGGGCCGTTCCGGCTCCGGCACGTATTCGTCCAGGGTCTCGATCAACTTCAGCACGCTGCCCTCGCCGATTTCGGAGGTGTCGCCTTCCAAGGCCTGGAGCGCGCTGCCGACGACGATGGGGGTGTCTTCGGGGAAGCCGTACTGGGCGAGGATCTCCTGGATGTCCAGGGTCACGAGTTCGACGAACTCCTCCCGCTCGTCCTCATCGAGCTGGTCCACCTTGTTCATGTACACGACGATCCGCTCGACACCCACCTGGCTCGCCAGCAGGACGTGTTCGCGGGTCTGCGGCATGGGCCCGTCGACGGCGGAGACAACGAGGATCGCGCCGTCCATCTGCGCCGCGCCGGTGATCATGTTCTTGACGTAGTCGGCGTGGCCCGGGCAGTCGACGTGCGCGTAGTGTCGGTGCGCACTCTCGTACTCCACGTGGGTCGTGGCGATGGTGATGCCGCGCTCACGCTCCTCGGGCGCGTTGTCGATCTCGTCGAACTCCTTGATCTCGCCGCCCTGACGCGCGGCGCAGATCTTGGTCATCGCCGCGGTGAGCGTGGTCTTGCCGTGGTCCACATGTCCGATGGTGCCCACGTTGATATGCGGCTTGGTGCGTTCGAATCTCTCTTTGGCCATTTCGCGACGGTCTCCTCAAACTCCGTTCTCTACGCGTCTCACGGGTGACGCGGGTTGCCACGCCTGCAGCGCGTCAGTTCGACTTACGATGCAACCGCGAAGGTTCGTGTGGTGCTCACAATCGGATTCGAACCGATGACCTCGTCCTTACCAAGGACGTGCTCTACCGACTGAGCTATGTGAGCGATAGGGGCTCCACTTGGCGATGGTGTCCGGCACACCCATGACCAATGATCAGACGACTCCGCGGCCGATGGAGCGGGTAGCGGGAATCGAACCCGCGCCATCAGCTTGGAAGGCTGAGGTTCTACCACTGAACCATACCCGCTGCGTGAGCGACTCTCGCCACTCCACGGTCCGTGTCCTATTACTTGCCGCCTCTGACTGGCCACATCCACCACTGGTGCCTCACCGCCTGATGGAGCCTCCGCCACACTTGGTGGAGGGGGTAGGATTCGAACCTACGAAGGCTTAGCCGTCAGATTTACAGTCTGATCCCTTTGGCCGCTCGGGAACCCCTCCGGGACTATCAAACAAAAGACGCGCGATTTTGCCTACGGCGGCGCACGGTGTCAACGGCAATGAAGGCGAGCGGCGTGCAATGGGCGGCGCCGGGTGTACGACAAACCTTTGGTCGGTCGCAGGGGCGACCCTGGGGCGACCCAACGCGTCGCGTCGCGCGGTCGCCCGCGCTGATCGACCCGAAGCCGTTCACTGCACGAAAACGGGCGGGGCGCGCCTCCCGGCGCGATAGCCTCGCCCCCATTGATCGCGTCCACCACGGATTTGTCGTACACCCTCCAGTCGATATCGATTGAATTAACTGGTGCCGCCACGAGGAGTCGAACCCCGGACCTTCTCATTACAAG
>LXNJ01001147.1_pt1 | contig 16263 bp, 21 predicted proteins | sample 809081 | NCBI WGS metagenome assembly LXNJ01 (sample SAMN04870510, study PRJNA318959) | sponge metagenome | biome: sponge; feature: marine sponge reef; material: water | host: Petrosia ficiformis | place: Greece: Milos, Mediterranean Sea | collected 2013-05-29 | depth 5-7 m
GCATGCCACAAGCGCATGCTGCGTTGATTTGGCAATAAATTGCGCGACTACGAACCAGCTATTTCTTAAAAGGTATGTTATTTTATAGAAATGGTATTAGTACCGTTACATCAGCACCCTCATGTTGCTGAAGGGTTTCGGCAATGGATTCAATCAAAAGGGGCAGTTATGTCATCAGAAAAACGTGGATACCCATGTGTCAATATACAAACTTTCATCTCATCTATTTAGTAGTTCTTTATATTCCGCCTCTGATATGGGGGTTAGCGTTCCCTCAACTGCATGTGTTTTCTTTAGAAGTTGTAAAAACGATTCCTGTTCCTGAGTGTGTAATTCAGGATAGAGAGCTTTCAAAGCTTCTAGCCCGGAGATCTCTTCCTCAATTGTCCTTTCTTTCCCTCTCACAATCTTTTTCAAGTACGCATACGCGGCCCTAACTTCTAGCGTATCTCCGAACTGTTTGATGAGCGCATTAAGATCAGCGTTATATGTAGACCCTATGGGTCCTTTTTTCAGGCTCCACGGATCCTGCTTCTTAACAGACGCAGGTGTATTAGCCGCGTCGTCTCTCCAATCGTAATTCTTATCCGTGAGAACATCCTCCGTGTCGATATTTTTTTCCGGAACAATGTCATCTACACCTGAAACATTTACAGTTTTATTTCCATCAACCGTTTGAGCCTCTGGCGGTACCTCAATGTGAACTTCTGAAGTCGAGTTGGTGTTGTTAGTATCTAATGGTACAGATGCAGGAACTTTTGGGGAAATGTTTCCAACCGGCTCATTTCTGTTTTCTCGGAACAAAACCCAACTGGTGCCCAAAACGATCAAAAGAATGACGGTGAGAATGAGCTTTTTCATTAGGAATCTCCTTATTGTAAGGTCCCAATACATACATGTCGCACTTTAATGCAACTTGAAGCAATATGTATTGGGACGAATAGAATTCTCAAAGTTGCTAACTTGAAGTCTGTCCACTGCAACTTTGCACTGTAACTGGAGGCATAGGCACAACGATAGTTGGGTGTTGAATGGCCGGTGCCCCGTGTTGAGGGTGGTTTGGTTGATTCATTATATGATGAACTCATAGCGAGTAACATCTAAGAATCGTTGAAAGTAACTCGATAGTTTATCATTAAACTCATAGCGAGTACGAGCTAAGAGTTTAACTTTTCAAACTAAAGCGATATGGAATGCGAAGACGTTGCGTAACGGCTACTTTGCCTTGCATCGCAGGTGTGAATAACGAGGATTTGAGTGCCTGAATCGCTGCTTCTTCACAACCAAGACCACTAATTCTTGTAACTTCAATAATCCGTATGTTCTGTGCTTTTCCATCTATGCCTATAGTGGCTTCAAGAACGACTAATCCCTCTTGGTGAGTAGATCGGGCAGATTCAGGATATACAGGATCAACTTTTTTGAGGAAGGTAGCGTTTTGGGTTGGTTCATTGATAGTCGGCATGTTTAATGGAAGAGCATCTATCTGTAAGCTGTCTGAACCTACTACTGACAAATCCGAGTTCCGCTCAACCCGTTGCGGGGCAACGTTAACAGATGAAGTAAAAACTGGCTTCGTTCCAACTGACACTGTGACAGGGGGTTCAACATCAGATAAAGAGTTTTGTGGCGCATTCAGGGTGAAATTTGCTGTTAGTGTCGGGGTTTGGGCCAATGTCGTGACCTCAGAGGTTTCTGTCGTTATCACAGGCGTAATCGGACGTACCGTCTGAAGTTGTTGACGATGTAAACGAATAGGTTGTGGGACAACTAATTTCGGTATATGTTTTTTTGTGGTAGGGAGTATAGCAACAGGTTTCGGAGCAGACATAGAAAAAACATCAATTTGCATAGCGTTGCTGTTACTATCTGTCGTTCTAACGGAAGATAGACCGATAATTGATATACCTATTAGATGCAAACAGACTGACAACATAAAAGACGTATTCGGTAAGAAACTACTGGAAAAAAGTTTTCCAATACCAAAACCTTTATGCGAACTCGGCTGTTGACTTCTTTTTGCGAAATATAAGAATTTGTTCACAATTTGGACAACTGTGTTCATTTTCTATACACCTTTTTACTATTCTATCTCTAAATCCTTCTGTAAAACCCTATAATGCCTGTTGTATCAACACAACTCTATTCTATTCCCTTTTACACTTTGAACTATGTTAAGCAAATTTCGTGCCATTTATTACCGTATCAACTAATTGTAAAAATTTTTACATTGCTGTTTCCAAGCCATTCAGTTTTCGAGTTTCTTATAGTAAAACCCATAATTATTTTTACGTTTTATTCTTATGTGGATTTCAAACACACGATAAATTTAAGAGGCGCAATGAATTGCGCGACTACAAATACCGCTAACCTTCAGAAAATGTAAATATATTTTTGATTTTAACTATAACATTTTGCGACGGTCGCGATCACCGAATCAACGCTAAATAAGCGTTTGGTATTTGTCGGGTCGCTCCTACAAGAAGAAACTTTGGATGGAAGGCAGAAATTATTGGAGAATTGAATGTTGCTGATCAGTTCCTTTTGAGTGTATTGAATTAGTTTAAATTTCAAGGAATTTTGACATTTATTGCAAGCCAATAATTATTAAGTCAGTGCGGTAGGCGCGGTTTCAAACTGAACCTATAAGAGATGATTAATTTTTCAGATTACACGCAGCTGAAATTTGCTTACGTCCGATAATCGGCATTAATTCGGATATAATCATAAGAATAATCGCATGTCCACATCGTTATCTCAGTATTGCCAGCGCGTAGGTCAATGGTAATTCGAACGGGATCATTGTCAAACAATTGAGTGGCTTTTTCCTCGTCGTAGCCAGCATCCATTCCGTTTTTGACAAGGAGATAGTCTCCAAGCAGCACGTCTACCTGATAGGGATCAAATTCCGCGCCTGATTTACCGATCGCCATCATAATTCGTCCCCAGTTGGCATCGTTAGCAAAAACGGCAGTTTTGACGAGTGGAGATTCCGCAACAGCACGGGCGGCTTTTTCCGCATCACTCCGGTTTTTAGCGCTTTTTACAACAACTTCAACAAGTTTAGTTGCCCCTTCACCATCGCGTGCCAGCATTTTTATTAATTCAGTGCAGACAAATTGCAATCCATCACAAAAGACTTCAAAATCTTTACCTTTGGCATCAACTATCTCGGTATTTTTTGCACCACCTGTTGCGAGAATTATCACAGTGTCGTTCGTGCTTCGGTCAGTGTCAACGGTTAAAAGATTATAAGTGTTATCTACAACATCGGTTAAAGCAGACTGGAGTGTATCGCTGTTGATGTTAACATCTGTAGTCAGGTAAGAAAGCATAGTCGCCATATTCGGGGCAATCATCCCTGAGCCTTTGGCAATCCCACCAATTCTTACAGGTTTTCCATTAATTTCTATTTCAAGAGCAGCAGATTTCGGGTGTGTATCAGTGGTCATAATGGCTTCAGCGGCATCGCCTCCGCCACCATCACTAAGTGCATTAACAGCGATCTGAATTCCGTCCTCAATTTTATCCATCGGTAACTGCTGTCCAATAACACCTGTAGAAGAGACAAGCACGAGATTTTGATCTATGCCGAGTTGTTCCGCCGTTGTGTTCACCATGCGTTGCGCGTTCGTCATCCCAAGTTCACCAGTACATGCATTGGCATTTCCACTATTGATTATAATTGCTTGTGCTGTTGGATTGCTGAGATTTTGACGACATACCAAGACAGGGGCAGCGGTAACGCTGTTTTTTGTGAAAACACCTGCAGCAGTTGCAGGTACATCGGTGACGATAAGAGCCAAATCTTTGAATTCTGTTTTTTTTATGCCAGCGTGAACACCTGCAGCTTGAATACCTGGGACAGCAGTAATCCCACCATCTATCTGTTTCATGAATCTCTCCTTACGAATTGTGTAGCAGGAATTTTAATATATAATGGTGGAATTGTCAAATGGAAACATTTATCTGGTGTGTAAAGTTTTTGACAAGAACTGTCCAACTCTTATTGTAAGGGCGGGTCCCTGTGCCCGTTCGTTGCTTGGCACATCCTATGCAATGGCGGGGCACAGGGACCCCGCCCTACAGTTGAAAACGCAAAAGATTCTTCGAAAATTGAACCAACGTAACAAAATATTTACACACCCACCTTTTTCAATCCTATATTTTTCTTGACATTCGACAAGAGGTATATACAATAAAGAGACCAAATGTTTTTGAATTGCGGAGGAGAATTTATGGCGAAAATACGGATGGCACAATACGGGACTAAACATGGACACGCACGCGGAAAGCTGCAAGCGATGCTTGTTAATCCCGATGTTGAGGTAGCGGGTGTATTTGAACCTGATAAAGAGCGGCGTGCACAACTTCACGCGAATGGCGGTGGGTTCAACGACATCCACTGGTTTTCAGATGCAGCGGAGATATTAGAAGATAATACGATTGTCGCTGTTGCATCTGAGGGGAACAATGCAGAAAGTTTAGATCAGACAGAAGAAATTGTTAATGCTGGTAAACACGTGTGGTACGATAAACCCGCAGGTGAAAACTGGGAGCAGTGGCAGCGTGTTATTAACACAGCGAAAGAAAAATCGCTATTGGTTCAGATGGGGTATATGCTGCGGTATCATTCCAGTTTTAAACAGGTGACCGGATGGGCAAGATCAGGATTCCTCGGAAACGTGTTCTCAGTTCGCGCGCATATGTCCACTAATATATCCAAGGAAGCGCGCACACGGATTAGTCAGCACATTGGCGGTATCTTTTTTGATTTAGGTGGACATGTGCTGGATCAAATTGTGTGGATGTTGGGCAGACCTGAAAAAGTTACCGGTTTTCTACGCAACGATGGAGGGTCAGTGGAACCTTTTAAAGATAACACGCTTACTGTCTATGAATTCGAAAAGGGCATGGCATTTATCTCGATTTCTGCTTTGGAACCGCGTCCAATGGCACGACGGTTTGAAGTTTATGGCACTGAAGGCAGTGCTATTATCGTTGAACCGTTTGAGCCGGGACATACGATTCGGCTCTGTTTACAAAGTGCTAAGGAAGGATATTCACAGGGTGAACAGATTGTTGAGATAGATGGTGAGAGTCGTCAACGGTTGTATGAATTAGAGTTAGATGCTTTTTTGGCAACTATTGCTGGCACGCAGCCGCCTGATAGACCTATATCACATGAATTATTAGTTCAGGAAACGCTTCTGCGGGCAACGGGGTTGATAAAACATTAATATAACGGAACCTCCACAAGAATATAGGCGCGCTTAGAAAGCGCGCCTACCTGAAATTTGTATCAATTAATTTTCTAAACCACCTGCCCACTTGATACATCCAACAATGTGGTCGTGGAACCAGGGTTGACTCCATAACCCATCTGGATGACCGAGTGCAGTATACATGACACGACCCTCACCGTAGGTATGACACCATCCGAGCGCATAGTCATCATCATCTCGGTTGCCACGAGAAACATCAATTGAATCGTTGTCCAAACGCATTAGGACATGTGTCTTCTCGCGCGACCAACTTTTGAACGTGTAAATTTCATCAACGACCTTGAAACTTTCACCGAGCATCCGAGTTGCGGGGTGATTCGTATCTTCAACAATGACGTTAACCTCTTCGTGCCACGGATGTCCGTTAAAATAGCCTCCAAGCATTTCGCCATATTCCGGCCAATCGTAGAAGGTATCGGTAGCGTTGTGGATTCCGAAGAAGCCTTTGCCGTTGCCAATAAAATTAAGCAGTGCCTCTTTTTGGGAATCATCAAACGGTAAATTTCCTGTTGTTGCAAATGCGACAATGTCCTGTTTTGCTAAATTATCTTCGGTGATTCGGTCACAGCGATGCGTTGTTACAACTCTCCAGCCGTTTGCTGCACCGATTTCTTTCAGAGCTACCTCGGCATTCGGTAAGTAACTATGTTCGAAACCAGCAGAATGGCGTAACATAAGTATGTTCATTATATTTCCTTTCGGAACTTGCAATTTGCTGGATATTATATAGGATTTTATAAAAAAATGGTAACATAAAAAATAAATATTAAAGCATTAACAAATCAACAGATTCAAAAAAGATTGGCAAATCGCAGCTTTTTATGGCATTATTATGTAAAGAGATTTTAGATAAGGAGAAAAGACGTTGAAATTTTTAAAAAAAGGTGAAAAAAATAAAGAAACACCTAATTCGACAACACAATCACATCCTCAATTGAAGGTTATCAGCGGTTCTGAAGTTTCTGGCAAGCGCACGCAGCAACCCAATCCTCAACAGCAACAAGCCCCGCAACAGAACATAACATTACCAAATATAAAGTATAAAATTGCAGTTGCAAGTGGAAAAGGTGGTGTTGGCAAGTCAACCGTTGCTACAAATTTGGCGATTTCGCTTGCAAAGATTGGTGCCGCAGTTGGATTGATGGATGCTGACGCTTATGGACCCAGTATTCCTACAATGATGGGTATTCAAGACAAACCACTCACCAGTCCAGAGCGAAAACTCATCCCCCTCGTGCGACACGACATTAAACTGATGTCAATTGGGTTTATGGTGCCTGAAGAACAAGCGATGATTTGGCGCGGACCGATGCTGCACAGTGCAATCCGCCAATTTCTGAGCGATGTAGATTGGGGTGAATTGGATTATCTCATTATTGATCTACCTCCCGGTACAGGAGATGTTGCACTTACCTTAACGCAGGCAATTCCACTTACAGGTGCGGTTATTGTCACGACGCCACAAGATGTCGCTTTGGCAGATGTGCGACGTGGGGTTGCTATGTTTGAACGTCTCGGCGTACCGATTTTGGGAATTATTGAAAATATGAGTTATTTTCTTTGTCCACACTGTAATGAAAAAACGGAGATTTTCAGAGCAGATGGCGGTAAAAATACAAGTGAACGGTTCGGTGTAGCTTTTTTGGGAGAAATTCCACTTGACGCAGAAGTTTGCACGGCAGGTGATTTAGGTGTGCCGATAGTCGCAGGGCATCCAGCGTCACCACAATCCGCAGCTTTTGGTGCTGTCGCAAACGAATTAAACACAGTGCTGCAGGAGAGTGCAGAGGAGGATGAATTGACTATTCTCTAAGTAGATGTAATTTACAAATAATAACTAAAGTCGTTGCTGATGAAGCAACGACTTTCTGTTTAAAAGTTATTCAATATTGAGAATAAGGTTGGGAGTCAAATGGTGCCTGAATCTTCGTCTAAGAGTTTTATGTCCATCGCATCAGCAATAAGACGCATTGCATGCTGGAGTAAGTCACCTTTTTTGACGAGGTCCTGGGTCGGTGATTTCCCAAGATTTCTATTTAAGTCTTCAAGTGGTGAGAGTCCAAAGTTCTCCATCCCTTCCAACATACCTTCAAGATAACCGAGTCCTGGCAATTCTATGTCCCGTGCATTGTCAAGCATCCGGTAAAACATGATGTCGCCATCATAGTATTTTTCATATAAAGATGGGTACCCCTCATATCTGTCAAGCAATTTCTCATCCTCCGGCGAAATTTCCCAGAGTCCTCCCTTAACGGACTTGTCTTGAGCTGGCATTAAATCAGCGTAGTACCGAAAAACGAGTTGGTAGCCCTGAAGCGTATATGCACCGAGGGGAACAGCGTTTTGACATCGCCACTGCATGTGTTTGATATTGAGATTTGAGCCATAGGCGAAATACTTCATGGTTCTACCCTGCATAGTTTAAACTTGAATTGCAAACCAATGTCAAAAAATGTTCTATCCTATTCCAATATCGTATTAAGTTCATCTTCACGTTGTGTATCAGATTTTGCAGCTGCCGTTTCTTCAGCAGATTTATAGCCATAAATCTCAATTTCGTTGATTCTGGCTTGGTAACTGGAATAAAATCTCCTGCCACCGGCAAAACCGTACGTTCCTCTTTCCATCGGCGTAGTGCCTCGGTAAAACTCCGCCTTTTCTTTTCGTCTGTTGGCACCTTCATCTGTTAAGTCTGTAACTACAATTCGAATATGATCTGTCGGAAAAGCGTATAAGAAAGGAATCACAATAGGATATGACTTGACAGATTTTATCTCTTTTATTAATTCCCAGTCAGTTTCAGAAAGAGCACTACCACCTTTATCTGCGTAGATGTTAAGCTTTTTGATATTCTCTGTATGGATAACGATCCGTCTGATGTTCTTTTTTTCTGGTAACTTGATTGAAACAGCGGATCCCCAACTTGATCCATACATGTAGCGTTGTCCAATAGTCTCTGTCTCACCGACGGTGTTGAGATCTCCATCAATCATTTGCGGACTGGATGAATTGACACCTTCCATCAACGCGTAGTTTTCGCTCCATTCTTGTTCTGTAAGCAAAATATGACACCCTACCATAAAAACTGCAAAACTGAAAAATATCAGCAAAAAGGTGATTCGATAAAACATTTGAACACTCTTATAGGTCGTTATTAGTGTATATATTAAAATTGAGTATTGACAACGTTTTCAGTACATATCAATTGTTGATGATATCATAACATATTTTTCAAAAAAGTCAAGAAAATTGCCTTCCATCCAAGATAGCATCTAACTTGCTCATAAGAGTTTATCATCAATACAATATGAGATTTACACTATTGCATAAATCCGATTTAAATTCATTTTGGGATACGCCGCACCCACAACAGCAATGCAACATTCATGCCACCCACGAAACCAAAAACGTAAGATTGTATTCCTGCTAACTGAGCCATCGATCTAATTAAGATAATCCCAGCGACTGGTAAGCCAAGGGCGAAACAAGTAAAATATGTCAAACTTTTCGCGCCTTTTGCTTGCCAGAAAGTTATCTCCCGTCTCAAGACTTGTAGATAAGACTTCTCCCAAAGTCGTGACGTCCATTTACCTTGCATAAACCCAAGTACGATACCGAAAGCATATCCGAAATTTGACCAGCGCAGATCAATCCACGGAAATTTAGAAATCGTTGCGACCCATAACACCTGCCCCAAAAATGTAACGATGATAAATGCCCAAAAGACAGGCAATTTCATATAGAAGGGGAGTAGCCGGCGCGACAATTTATTATTCATGAAAAATTCGCTTTCGCGTAATTAACAGCGTTTTTGAAAATCGCGAGCCCGTCACCTTCTTCAGGTAGGTCTTCTCGTGTCCAACGGGGATGGTTGTATTTTGTTAAAAAGCGTTCAGGATGAGGCATTAAGCCGAAAATTCTCCCTGTTACATCACAGATGCCTGCAATATCCGCATCAGAACCGTTGGGGTTGTGTGGGTACCCGGTTTTGTCTGAAGATGATTGCTTTATATTTCCATATCGGAATACAATTTGGTTGTTCGACTCTAATTCTTCCAATACGTCAGATGGTGCAGTAAATCTACCTTCGGCATGTGCTACTGGGAGATAGAGGTGTGATTTGATACCTTTTGTAAAGACACAAGGACTCTGTTGTGTGTCCAATTCAACCCATCTACATTCAAATTTTGCTGATGTGTTCATTGCTAAAGTGGTACGCTGGGTGATTGTTGTATTGCCGTTATCTGCCCCTGGCAACAACCCTGTCCGTACAAGCACCTGAAACCCGTTACATATTCCAATTATTAGCTTATTGTCAACAACAAACTGATTGAGAGTGTTTCTCAGCTTATGTTTCATCTCTACAGCAAGCAGAATACCGGCGGCAATATCATCGCCATAAGAGAAGCCGCCCGGAATAGCAAGAATCTGATAATCGGATAGGTTTGTCTTGCCAAATATGAGGTTTTGAATGTGGATTAACGAAGTTTCTGCCCCTGCGAGTTGAAATGCTACATCTGTTTCAGCATCGCAGTTTGTGCCTGCTGTTCGTAAGATAAGTACCTTCGGTTTCACAATTATCTCCCTGTAGCATAAACTTTCCAGTTTGTGCAATCTTAATAAGTAAAACACATGGATCGTTAAAAAGTTATGAATGCAATGGTGTTTGCCATGCAGATTTTAGCGTATCAATTGAACTTTCTACAACGCGTTTACCTGTTAATCCATTGATGACAAATTCTGGTGTTTTTGTAACAGCACCGAGGCAACCTATCGGCACGCCATCTATGTAATTTTCAAAAGCCACTTGGTGTTTCGGTTCAATTTCAACGAGAAAACGACTATTCGACTCAGAGAATAGCAGAAAATCATCAAAAGTAATTTCTTCTCCGGTAGGCACGGTGCTGAGATTTAGTGACATGCCGTATCCACCTGAAAAAGCCATCTCCGCTGCTGCAACGCCTATACCGCCTTCAGAGCAGTCGTGGCAAGAACGCACTAATCCACCCTTAATGGCAGCACTGAGTGTATTCATCGTTAACTTTCCTTCGTCTGGACGGACAACTGGAGCAGTGTTACCGATAAAGTCATGGATACCAAAATAATGTGAACCACCCAATTCAGCATAAGTGTTGCCAACGACATAGATGAAATTGCCCGGAGATTTCACATCCATTGTAACCGCGTTGCGAATGTCCGGCATAACACAGATTGCGGATATAAGGAGCGTTGAAGGAATTGCGCGTTGCTCGCCTGTTGTTGTATCACGGTATTCGTTGTAAAGACTATCTTTTCCTGATATGAAGGGGGTACCGTAAGCGGTAGCAATGTCGTAGCACGCCTTCGCTGCACGCACTAACGCGCCAAGCCTGTCAGGTTTATCAGGATTGCCCCAACAGAAATTGTCTAATAAAGCCGTTTTTTCAAGTGTTCCGCCAACTGCAACTATGTTTCGAAGTGCTTCATCAATTGCTGATGCTGCGCTAATATACGCATCAACATCGCTATATTTCGGGTTGATGCCGTTTGCAACGATGACCGCTTTCTCACTCCCTATAACCGGTGTCGTGACACACGCATCGCTTGGTCCATCATTTTCGACACCGACGAGAGGTTTGATAACAATACCCCCTTGTACCTCGTGGTCGTACTGACGGATGACAGATTCTTTACTGGCGATGTTTGGACTGGCAAGGAGTCGACACAAGTCTTCGGCGTAGTTTTCGGTTTGGCTGTCTCGCGATGGCATTTCTTGATGTTGTGACGGTTGCCAAGTCGCTTTTTTAACGTGTTGTGGTAAGCCTTTGTGCAGAAATTCCATATCTAAATCCGCAACTACTGCGCCTTCGTAAAAAACCTGTAATCTGTGAGTATTTGTAAAACTGCCAAGCACTGTTGCCTCAACCATCTCTGCCTCACAGATTTCCATCAGTTTGTCAAGATTTTCAGGTGGAACAGCGAGGACCATCCGTTCTTGTGCTTCAGATAACCAAATTTCCCACGGCGCCAATCCTTCGTATTTCAGCGGGACACGTTCAAGATGAACCTCTGCGCCTGTATCCTCACCCATTTCACCGACAGCAGATGAAAAACCGCCTGCGCCGCAGTCTGTTATGGAACGGTACAGGTTGCGATCGCGTGCCTGTATTAGGGCATCAACAATTTTCTTCTCCATAATCGGATTGCCGATCTGCACAACGCTGCCAAGGCTTTCAGAGGTATCGTCCAACTCTGCTGATGAGAAGGTGGCACCGTGAATCCCATCGCGCCCCGTACGTCCACCGATAGCAACAATTAAATCACCGGGTTCAACGGATTTGTCACATCTATCTCTTGGTATTAGTCCGACGTTACCACAAAAGACGAGTGGATTTGCAGTATAGCGCGTATCAAATAGAATTGCCCCGTTTGCTGTAGGAATACCCATTCGGTTGCCGTAATCACGAACACCAGCAACAACACCTTTGAATACGCGTTTGGGGTGAAGTGTTCCCTTCGGCAATTTCTCATAAGGTGTGTCCGGTAATCCAAAGCAAAACACATCGGTATTCAGAATCGGTTTTGCACCGAGTCCTGTACCGAGAGAATCTCTAATGACGCCGCCAATGCCGGTACCTGCACCACCGTAAGGTTCAATTGCTGAAGGATGGTTGTGCGTTTCTACTTTGAAAACGAGATTGAACGTCTCATCAAATTCGATGATACCCGCATTGTCTGAAAAGACGGAGACACACCAAGGTTTGTCTATCTCTTCAGTAGCGCGTTGAATGTAGGTTGGAAACAAGCCATCAATCTGCTCAGGTTCCTTGCCCTCTTCAGAATAGAGAATAATGCTTTTAAAGGTTTTGTGAACGCAATGCTCTGACCATGTTTGTGCTATAGTCTCAAGTTCCACATCGGTTGGGTTGCGTTGCAGTGTTGTAAAATGAGACTGAATTGTCTGCATCTCAATCAAGTTCAGCGATAAAGTCCCTTCTCGACTGGTCCGCATCAATTCAGCATCATCTGCATTTAGAATTTGAAATTCATTTACCTTATTGGACATTCTTTTCTCCGTTATTCCAAAGTTAAACCGCAGCCAAGCTGCAATGTTGGACACATCCAGAAGCGTAGCTAAAACGCAAGGATAGACTGAGACCTGCCAAAGAAATATTTCGCTGCGTGATAAATCCACGTGTCGTTTTTGTCTCTGTATTATTCTGAGTGTTCATTATGGTTTTCATCTTCGGTAAGTGCGTCAACTTCTGCCCGAAGTTCCTCAAGCGTTTGGGTAGTGGCGGCTTTCTCAAAAAGCATCTCAAGCCAGTTTCGGTCATCGAGGCTGCGAATCATTTCAGCAAGTGGTTCGGGCACATAGTGAAATCGGAGTTGTAAGAGTTTGAGAATATCTTCCCGTTTGGCTCGCGTTTCGCCTTGTTGTAAGTAATGTTCTGCCATGCTCTGCATGAGTTGTTTCTCCTTCTCTGATGTGTCCAAAAACGGATGGTTCTCAGAAACTATTTGATCTAACACCGGCCGCTCAACAATCGGACGACGGTAGAAAATAAGTAGGTGAAGATAGTAAATTGTCTGTTGCCACAACGAACGCTCTGCCTCGGGGAGGCCACGCAGATAATTACCGAGACGCAGCAGTGCCGCAATAAACGCTTCTGTCCCAGCGGTTTCCTGTTTCAGCACCGTCAGTAACCACCCGAATGGATGATTGGACTGCAGCAGCGTCTCATCAGCCTCGCGCTTGACATCAAGCAAAAGCGCAATCAAATTTCGGGACAAAGCGGTTGAGTGCTTCCGGCAAGTCCATCAAAGTCTCCAGCGAAGGAAACGTCTCCCATTTCTGATCACCGGTATAAAAAATGATCGGGATGATCAGTTGAAATCGCCACTCCCGGCGTTGGCTGTCCCATATCTGACACATATAAAACAACAGACGGAACCCCATCGTCCGATCCACTGTGGATTGATGCTCCAGGAGAATATAGACCAGCACCTCCGATGTCGCCCTGGTGTTATCCTTGTCTCGGAAGGGTAAAAGATAAACCATGTCAGACTCTTGTTCCCGCAGGTTGTCAGGGATAAAGTGGTACTCTTGATCTCAACCTTACTAAAATCAAGGCACTCAACGATGTCGCTGGCGATGATTTCAAGGAGCCCGCGGAGGTTCTCTGTGTTTTCTAATAACCATTTCGCGCTTCGGTCCGGAAACTGTTCAACACGTGTTTTTAAAGCCTCAAGTATGTCGTTGATGTCTAACATAATGGCATCTTCTTTGCGCCCGGCCCGTGCTGGCGTTTCCTTTTTTAATTATACGGCTTCTCGCTTGTTTTCTCAAGTTTTTGTTTAGAGACGGCACTTTGTCTGGAATATAAACACAACCAATATTTACGCATCAGTTATTTCGGCAGGGAGGTTGTCAATAATGCAAGCAGATTCTACAATGACAAAAACGATGCGTTTAATCGCTGTGCCAAGGTAACGCAGGGAACCTCCTAACATCTTGCAGTATTGCAAGCTTTCAAGATTGCAATACTGCATCATTGCAATTTATCAGTTTGGCAGGTTGGGTAGGTTTGCGAAAACAACTTTGTCTGAATCTCGGATTATCACGGATTGAAAGAAACTGGATGTACTATCTACCAGCTTGCTGAGAGGCTTTTTCTATCCAATTCCCGAGATTCTGATAACCATCATCATTAACCCAATCATAGTATGAACAACAAGGATAAACAAGGTTAGGTTTATCAGTAGGTGTGAAGTTAATTGGTGGTTGTCTAAAAGGACTTTTGCCTTTTGTAGAAGTCCACCCGTGTCTATCTTTTACATTATGGATATACACTCCAAGCAAACCATTCCTTTTTCAATGCTTTGCACAATTTCATACTTAACCCATTTGCTATCAGCGGTATGACTACCAATTAGCACACAAGCTACAGAAGTGCCATCTATCTGCTTATTTATCCACCGTTTAATAGCAAGATCGGTATTTCTTTTAAGCGTTTCGATTTGGGCACTGTCAACAAAACCGGCTGCAGTATAATACCAAATTAACGAGAATTGCATTGTTTTCATTGCCGATGGTAAGGGCGGGCACAGAGACCCGCCCCTACGATTTAGGGTAATTTGGTATAACTCCCCTTCGCAACCCAACTGTGTCGGACTTGATTAACACGCCAAACATCGTCCCAATCAAAACTGAAGAATACGTGCCTCATAGCATCCCTATATCAATTAGAAAAATAAGTAATTACACTCACAAAAAGGACCTCTATTAGATAAAAAATAATAAGCGTAATTGAAAAAAATGCAGATATCCAACTACATTTCGGCTCATTTTTATGTTTTTTGGGGTCCATCTCAAAATCGGTATTTTCCTGCTGGCTAATTTCCTTGTAGATTTCTCGGAACCGTCTTTCCTGCATAAGGAAATATCCATCTAAACCCCAAAACCCCATAACAGGAATTAGGAGCACAAGGTTAAAATATGGACTTGGTAAATCAGGTTTAGCGATTAAGACCATTGCTGCAACGAGGATTGTCATGCTCCAGCTTTTTAAGAGAAAACTGTTGCGTCCCAAACGGTTAATAACGGCTTGTGTCATTTCCAGATGCTTTACGACTTTTTCGGTGCCATTCATAGATTTGTCCTCCTCAATAAATCTGGCAATTTGACCGTGCAATCTTGGGGCAATTCGTTCCAGTTATCTCTACAACAGTAATATTGAGGGAGTTATATCGGACGAATTATACCAAAAATCGCACCCTTAATTGTTTGACACTTGCCATATTATACAATCTATAGATGAGTGTGTCAACATCCATTTCAGGCACTATACACATTACCTCACTTCAGAGTAACAATTCTCACCCAAAAACAATTACCGATATCGCTTATATGTTTCGTTCCAGTTCAAATAGCGCAGATTTTGAGGAGCACTTGGACGGTATACTCTTTCAAAAAGCATACGACGAGAAACACCTTTTCCAATCAACCCGAAAATATTCGAGACAGATTCAGCCCAACGCTTCACATCCTCATAGTCATAGAGTGGTGTCCCAAGATTGAGACAGCAACATCTCTTTTGCAGTCCCTCTATTCTGATGGTCACTTGATTCACCAGGGCTCACCTTGATAGCCTCGGTAAAAGCAGCAATGGCTTCCTTGTATTTACGTTCATTTATTTTCTGAAGACCTTGTTTTCTATATTGAGAGGCAGCAAGTTGAATTAATTTAGAGAAAAATTTGGCACGGTTAGGAAACCGCACCTACAGAGTTTTGAAAATTATAATTACCGTAATATTTTTTAAACTTCATTAAAAAAGTAGTTGACATGTTTTATGAAGTTTTGTATACCTTACACAAGGTGTTAAAAAATGCACAGAAAGTGTGTGTTACACCGGGGCACGTTTCACCCAGCAAAATGTTGGGGCGCGCTGACAGTGGAAAAGTGAAACACCACTATCAGCGCGTGGCCATGCCATAACCATACTATGACAGGGCTGGTTTTCATTTTAGCACAAACATCACTCTGATGCAATAGTAATATGGAAACCAGCGCGCCCAAAGGTTAGAGTTGACAGTAACGTTCATTTTGACAGTAACGTTTACTTTTCATTTTCCTGCCAACTTCTCCTTTGTGGTCTGTCAATAATTTGTATTTTGATAAATATGAAGGAGAACACAAATGAAAAGTTTTAGATCGATCGGCATCGCCGTGGCGATGTTACTTTCCTTGTCTTTGTTCGGAATGGTCAATAGTAGTCAGGGCTTTGAAATCACTTCTATGTCTGTTGAGAACGGCGCCTCTGGCTGCTACGTATCTTTGACAGCAAATGAAGATATAGATTGGATTGACTGGTATATAGACAATGAACATGTCTATACTAACGTGAGTTTGATAATTAACTGGACAGGCAAAAATTGAACAGAGAACGGGCATATTTGCTGAAAAAATCGTTATTTTGGTGTTTTTAACCCCCTAAA
>LXNJ01001148.1_pt1 | contig 16254 bp, 15 predicted proteins | sample 809081 | NCBI WGS metagenome assembly LXNJ01 (sample SAMN04870510, study PRJNA318959) | sponge metagenome | biome: sponge; feature: marine sponge reef; material: water | host: Petrosia ficiformis | place: Greece: Milos, Mediterranean Sea | collected 2013-05-29 | depth 5-7 m
ACGCGACCGCTTCGCGGTCGCCCCGAGAATTCGCTCAGCGAATTCTCCCGCCGGCGAGGCAGCGCCGACCGCCAGGCAACAGACGACGCGTTTGTTACATGGAAGGTAGGTGCGGACAGGTCGGAGTGACTGGGCCGGAGGCGGAGGCGGCTCATAGCGAATGCGAAGCGCCGGGACGGCTATGGGGCGTTACCGTATCACGCCCTCAAGAGCAGTCGCCTGTGGTCGCGTATGCGCTGACGACAGTGCTCGATGGTCTGCGCGCTCATGTCGCTCATGCGTTCGTCCTTCAACTCCCCATCCAGCGAGATGGCCAAGTCCTGCGCGACATCGAGCATATCCTCGAACGCGGCACCCGGATCCCGGACCTGTCCGAGGCCGAGCAACATCACGATCCCCGGCGTTTCCAGGGCAGCGGGTCGGGAGATGTCGAAATTGCCCGGCTCGACACCGTTCGCGACGGTGTACCACGGACCGCCACAACGCGGGTCCGTCTTCTTGAAGACCCGGTCGGCGTCGCACTTCAACCCGTGCGAAACGAACATCTTCAGGAGCGTTTCCCCATCGAGCCGCCGTCCCGGTCTCGCAACCAACCAAATGACAACGACCTCGTCTAGCGACTCCGAAACGTTGGGCTGGGGTTCGTTACGCTCTGCCGGCGGCGTGAATTCTTGGAACTCCGGGCGCATGGCCCGGGGCACGGTGGGTTCGGTTCGCTTCCCGGGGATCTCGATTCGACGACCCCTGCGCGGTTCGGGACCGTCATCCGCCGCCTCCGGCACGTCCATCGTCTCGCCTACCAGCGTTGCGTCGTCCGGCAACGACTCCGGCTCATCCGGGGTTCCTGGTTCCGGCATGGCGCCATCGTGCATCGCTGTGTCGTCCATTGCTGTCGTAGGCTCCAATAGGACGGGTGGCCCCGGCTCTTCGTCGTCAGCAATTTCTTCGACAACCGGTTCGTTGGCCTGTTCCGGCGCCATGTCGTTCCACAGCATCTCGGTGCCGTCTTCAGCTTCCATGTCGAGGGCGTCCGACGCCAGGTCCTCCTCGTCCGGCACCTGCCGATTGGCACGCCACGCCGAAACGAGTGCGTGAAGCAGAACGAGGCAGATGAGCAATCCGCCGCCAACAAGGATGTAGCTCTTCATATCCATATGAGAACCCTCAAGGCTATCTGGCCGCCATTCGCGCAGCCCCTTCCATATCCACAGATACCAGGCGTGACACCCCTGCTTCCTGCATCGTCACGCCGAGGAGGTGGTCCGCCATTTCGATCGTCTGTTTGTTATGCGTGATGACGACGAATTGCACGTCGTCTGACATTTCGCGGATGAGATTCCCGAACCGGTCGACGTTGGTGTCGTCCAAAGGCGCGTCCACCTCGTCCAAGAGACAGACGGGGCTCGGGTTGAGTTGGAAGATGGCGAAGATAAGAGCCAGGGCGGCCATCGCCTTCTCGCCCCCCGAAAGCTGATAGATCGTGGGGTGTTTACCGGGCGGTCGGGCCATAAGCGCCACACCGGTGTCTAGCCAATCGTCGCCCGTCTGCACCAGGCGAGCGCTCCCGCCGCCGAATATCCTTGGGAACAACGCCTGCAGGTTCTCGTTGACCTGCTCGAAGGTTTCCTTGAAACGGGTTCGCGTATCACGATCGATTCGGCGGATGGCATTCCGGAGGGTCGCGAGCGCCGCCTCCAAGTCCTCGCGCTGGGCGTCGAGGTTGAGTTTCTCCTCCGACCTCTCCTCGTACTCGTCGATCGCCGCCAAGTTGATGGGACCCAACCGCGTGATCCTTGCACCCAATCGTTCCAGGGAACCGATCCAGACGTCTTGTGTCGCATCCGCCGGCAACCCGCGCTGGGCATCGGCCAGGTCAATGCCGGTCTCGGCCAGTTGAGCCCGCTCGTTGTCCCGGTTCGCAACCAGCCGTTCGCGTTCGACCCGCGCCTCCTCCAGGCGACTTCGTCCCGACTCGACCCTGGCGTCCGCATCGGCCCGCCGGATCGTCGCTGCCCGGAGCTCGGCTTCAACGCTCTCCACCTCGTGCCGAAGCGCGGCGAGCCGGCTCTCAAGCTCCTGCCGCTCGGCCGACTTCTCCCGCAAGGCTTCGTGTTGACCGGGGATCACCGATTCGACTTCGACGATGCCCGTCCGCAGTTCCGTCATGCGGGCATCGAAATCGCGACGCTGGTCCAGAAGGCGCTGCCGTGCTGTCTCACTGGCCGAAAGGGATGCCCGCATCCCCTGGTATTCGCCACGCAACGCATGCAAGGCATCGCGCGCTTCGAAAGCATCTTGCCGCGCCTGCTCGAGTTCCCCTGTTTCGCGGTCGCGGTTCTCGCGCAGCGCGTCGGCCTCGGTTCGCATTTCCTCGGCGGCTTCTACGAGTTCCGCCAGCCGGACACGGAAGTCCACCAGCAGTGTCGTTTCGTCGTCGATTTGGGATCGAATCTCCTCCCGCTCAGCCGCGTTTCGGCGCGCGCGGACGCCGGCCTCTTCCATCCGCACTTGGCGGACGTCGTGCTCCAGCGTCACCCGGGACAACTCCTCGGCAAACTCGGAGTAGCGGGCTTGGACGGTCTCGCGCTCCTCTTCGAGAACGAGCAGCCGTTCGCGGGTCTCCGCCAAACGCTGTTCCTGATCCCCGACCCGGGCTTCGGCTTCCCTGCAGGCCGCTTCAAGGCGTTCGATCTCCCGGGCCCGTGCGACCACGCCACCGTCCTGGTCGCTTTGTGTGCCGACCCGGATCCAGTTGGGGCCCAGCCAAATGCCGTCCTTGGTCACGATGCTCTGACCCGGCGCAAGTGCCGAACGGTGCGCGAAGGCATCATCGATTGAGTCCGCTGCGAAAACACCGGCGAGAAGGGATCCCACCGCGTTGTCCACGAGACCGGCGAGCGATGGCAATGCCCATTCCGTGGACGATGACGAACTGGCTTCGTACAGCGTCACCCCACCGCCTTCGAGGCTTCGTAGACCGTTGGCGAGCGCCTCGGTATCGTCGACCGCGACGGCGTCCACGAAGTCGCCCAGAACCGCCTCCACGGCGGACTCCCAACCGGGCGAAACCGCGAGACGCTCGCCAAGTCTCGGCGCATCGCTCAACCCATGTTCGCGAAGCCAACGGGTGCTTTCCGATCCGTCCGGCACCTTCCCGACAGCGGCCCGTTGCACCGCCACGACACTTGCCAACTCACCCCGTAGTCGGTGCGACTCGCTCCGGGCATCGTCGCGCGCGCGTTCCCGCAACGAGCGTTCCTCGCGGGCACCGGCGAGCGCTTCGGTGTTGGCCGCCAAGTCGGTACGAAGCGCATCGACCCGGCGGGCGGATTCGTCGATCTGGCGCGCCAAGCGCTCGACGCCAGCATCCACGACGCTCCCCGGTTCGGCCTCCAGCGCACCGGCGCGGGCGCGCAGGCTCTGCAGCACCTTCTCGCCGTGTTCGATCCGGCTCTGCTTGACATCGGTCTCGCGACGGTTGGCGCCGACGCGGCTGGCATGTTCCTCCCACGCGCGTTGACCCTGACGCACGCGCTCTTCGATGTCCCCGAGCCGAGCCGCGGCGGCTCGGTCATCGGCTTCGCTGTCCGCCAGCCGGGGAGCCTTGGCAGCGAGTTTCGCGTTGAGGTCTTCGATCCGTGCCGAGTCCGCGTCGAGTTGCTCCTTGGTATCTCGATGCCGGGTTGCCAGGTCCTCGAGATCCCGCTTGTACTGCGAAAGTCGCTCCGTGTTGTACTCGATGCTCTGCTCGAGACGCGCAGCATCGGCAGCGAGGCCGTGCCAGCATCCCTGAACCTCCCCTCGCTCGTCGTTCAACTCGGCCAGTGCGGCACGCTTGGTTTCGAGCGCAGCGTCGAGGTTTCCCCGCTCCGCGAGGGCGCGTTCGTGCTCCGCGTCCAAGGTGCTGATCTGCGACTCCTTGCTCGAGAGCCCGGCGCCGATTGCGCCGAGACGCAGCGCGTGCAGTTCGGCGCTCAGGCGACGTTCCTGCGCCTTGAACTCGCGATACCGCTCGGCAGCCCTCGCCTGGCGCTTGAGGTGGGCCAGATGGCGACCGAGTTCGTCGGTCCGGTCGGTGAGCCGCTCGAGGTTGTCGACGGTGTGCTTGATGCGGTTCTGGGTCTCGCGCCGCCGCTCGCGGTACTTCGAGATGCCGGCCGCTTCCTCCAGGTACGCCCGGAGTTCCTCGGGCTTGGCCACCACCAACTGGGAGACCATGCCCTGTTCGATGATCGAGTAGCTGCGGGGCCCGATGCCCGTCCCCAGGAAGACATCGGCCACGTCGCGGCGTCGACAGCGCGTACCGTTCAGGTAGTACGTGGATTGGGCGTCCCGGGTGAGTTCCCGACGAACGGCTATTTCCGAGTAGGCGGCGAACTTGCCCTTGCCGAATTCGCCACCGGCCCGGCCGTCGCCATTGTCGAAGACCAGTTCGATGGATGCCAAGGAGATGGGTTGGCGGGCTGACGAGCCGTTGAAGATGACGTCGGTGAGCGCTTCGCCGCGCAGTTGCCGAGCCGAACTTTCGCCGAGAACCCAGCGCACCGCATCGATGATGTTGGATTTGCCGCAGCCGTTCGGACCGACCACCGCGCAGCGGTTGCCAGGGAAGGAGACGGTCGTGGGATCAACGAAAGACTTGAACCCGGCGAGCTTGATTTCCTTAAGGCGCATTCAGGTAACGACAGTCCATTGTCGCGCACTAGCCAAAGTGTAACGAAATTGCTACGCAATGCCAGTAAAAAAACGGACTGTGAAGTGCGCGCCGGCAGCGTGGCGCATGTTCCTTGGACGGGTCGGCGCGGCTGGGCCGGCGGGGGTGTCGGTGCACAGCGAATGCGAAGCGCCCACCGGCCACCCATGGGGCGCTGCTAGCCGGGTTCGGTACTCAATGCCTGTGCGCTCCCGGCAAGCCCGGCATCTTCGACCATGTCGTGAAACTCGCGCGGCACATAGTTCTCGTCGTGCTTGGCGAGTACCTCGCTGGCATTGAAGAGGCCATCCGCCGTGAGTTGACCGCGAACCATGATGCCCTTGCCTTCCTTAAACAGATCCGGCAGTAGCCCAACGTAGCGGACCTTGAACTCGTGGCCACCGTGGTCGGTGATCGAAAAGGCGACGCCAAGACCCTCCGGGTCGTGGGCGACGCTACCCTCGACCACCATGCCGCCGGCGCGGATGTCCACGCCGACCGGCGCTTCGCCGTTCGTCACCCGAGCCGGCTCGTAGAACAGGTCGACGTTTTCCTGCAACGCCAACAGGGCGAGGGATAGCGTGGCCGTTGAGCCGCCGATGACGAACAACACCACGGCGAGCCGCCGTCGGCGAGGCTGCCTCACTGTTGTTCTCCGCGCTCCTTGAGGCGCCGTATCGTAGCGCGTAGCGATGCCAGCGGCCAGATGCCGAGCCCGACGAGGGCGGCGAAACTCAAGGCGTAGGCGCTCCAGACATACACCCCGTGACCATCCATGAAGATCAACTCGGTCACGACTTCACGGTCCAATCGCGCAGCCACTTCGCACCCGCTTCCCGCTCGACGATACGCGCCCGCAGCGCCGCAATGACCACGCCGGCAACGAAGCAATAGAAACCCAACACGTTGACGGCCAACGGCCACAGGAAGACCGCCGCGATTGCCGGCTTCTTGCCGATCTCGATACTCGGCGGTTGATGAAGCGTGGTAAACCACTCCACCGAATACTTGATTATCGGAATGTTGACGACCCCCACCAGCGCCAACAGCGCCACGGCCCGGGATGCCCGATCCGGACGCTCGATCGCTTGGCGCAACGCGACCAAGCCAAAGAACAGGAAGGCCAACAACAACGTCGACACCGTGCGCGCGTCCCACACCCACCCGGTACCCCAGGTCGGGATGCCCCAGATAATGCCGGTCGCCAGCGCCACAACCGTGACCACGAATCCGATCGGCGCGGCCGCCTGAATCAGCATGTCGGCCATCTTCATCCGCCAGACCAGGAACACGAACCCCGCGATGGCGATCGCCACGTAGATGGCTTCCGCCAGATGGGCGGCAGGCGCGTGGATGAAGAGGATGCGAACGCTATTGCCCTGCAGGCGCTCCGCCGGGACGAACCCCAACCCCCAGGTCGATCCGATCACGATGAGCAATGCCCCGAAGACATACAGGCCGATCACCCACGGCCGGGAGCCGGTGAAGAACCACCGCGGGGAGCCGGTCTTATGGAAGGTGGTCTTGATCCATCCCATGGGTCGGGCCGAAAGTAACGCCGCCGCTACGCGTCATGCGCGGCAGGATGGGTGGATTGTAACCGCGCCGGCGGCATCCCACCGGCGATATGGGCTCGCCAAGTCAGTATTCCTGGCTGATCGCGAGCGCCTTGCCCACCGCGAAGGGTGCCGCGGTCAGGCACGCCGCCAGCAAGGCAGAGAGCGCCAGAAGTTGGAAGGCGACCGGATCGCCGAGCATCGCCGCCGTACTCGCGCCGGCACCGAAGATCAACACCGGAACGTAGAACGGCAGCACCAGGATGGCGACCAACAGACCGCCGCGACCGGTGGCGACGGTTAGCGCCGAGCCGATGGCACCCAAGAGGGTCAGTGCCGGGGTGCCGATGCACAACGTCAACACCAGCACCCCGATCCCGGTAGTCGTTCCCGTGAGCATGATTGCCGCCACCGGGCTCAACACCGCAACCGGCAAGCCGGACAGCGCCCAGTGCGCGGCGAGTTTGCCCACTACCGCCGGGAATAGCGGTTGGGCGTGGATCAGCAACTGCTCCAGGGTTCCGTCCTCGTGGTCGCGCCGGAATACCCCTTCCACGGCCAGCACGTTGGCGAACAGCGCGAGCACCCAGATCACACCGGGTACGAGTTCGGAACCCGTGCCAAGACCAAGGAGAACCGTCGCGAGCACGAAGAAGACCAACGGGTTCGCCGCGTCGGAACGGCTGCGAACGGCGAGAACGAGATCGCGCCGGAACTGGGTGATGAAAAGCCTCATGGACCCAGCGTCACGGCACGCGTCGCGGGCGCATCCGGCGCCGTAGTCAACACCTGGTGCGTCGCGCAGACCGCCGCGCGACCGGCCGAGCAATGCCGTGCCAGCAGTTCGCCCACGAAGTCTCGACCGTCGTCGTCCAGGGCAGTGAGCGGCTCGTCGAGGATCCACAGCGGCGCGGGCGTAACCAGCAACCGGGCCAGCGACACCCGCCGCTGCTGCCCCGCCGATAGCGAATCGCATACATCGTGCCGGGCATGGCCAAGTCCGACGGCCCCGAGCGCGGCTCCGATGGATTCGTCGTCCGCGCGCGCATTGGTGAGGCCGGCGAACCAGCGCAGATTCTCGATCGGCGACATGCGCCCGCAGATGCCGGACCGGTGGCCAACGTAGAGACTGTCGACGGTTCGACGGATGTTGCCCGCATCCGGTTCGTGCAGACCCACCAAGCAACGCAGCAGCGTGCTCTTGCCGCTGCCGTTGGGTCCCCGGATCTCGACGAGATCGCCCGGGTGCGCACAAAACGACAACCCGTCGAACAACACCCGGTCGCCGACGGTGCAACGGATGTTCTCGGCAACGAGCAGGTCGTCTTCCACCAAATTCGCTCTTTCGTCCGGCCGGATGACCGCCCCCCGGCGCCGGTTCTGCGGCGTGCAGTAAACGCCAAACGCGGATTCCACGTCTATAGTGTCGAGGTACCCAAGCCGACACACCGGGGCACCGATTGAGCGACCGTGCACTCGACATACCCGGGCGGTTGTTGGTCCGGGCGAGAGACGACGACAACTCGCTTTCCGACCTCATCGACGCGGTCGCCCCGGTCGTCAGCCGATGGGCATTGGTGCAGACCGGCGATGCGGCCGAAGCGGACGACGTGACACAAGAGGTGTTGATACGCATGATTCGCAACCTCGACGCCCTGCCGGAACCGCCTCGCTTAGCCGGGTGGCTGTATACCGTGACGCGGAACGCGGCTGCCGACCGTTTTCGATCCCGATCGCGGCAGCGTACCGCGGCCGACTCCGAGGGCATCCTGGAGACGGCGGTCTCCGACATCCCGAACCCGGCGAACGATGCGGAGCGCCTCGAGCTTGGCGACGTGTTGCGGTCGGCGTTCGACGAACTGCCAAGTCGCCAACGGGAGGTGTTCGATCTGGTCGAGTTGCAGGGTATTCCGGCCACCGAGGCCGCCGACATCCTCGGCATCCGGGCAACCAGCGTGCGAGGCAATCTCTTCAAGGCGCGACGCAACCTCCGGCGACGGATTCTGACCGTGTGGCCGGACGTGCAGGAGGACTGGCAATGACAGCGTGCCACCGCCCCGTTGAGCCGTTGTTGACGGCGGAGTTGGACGAACTTGCGGGCAAGGCCGACACGGAACTGGGCCGACACGTTCGCGACTGCCCGCATTGCTCCGCGGCGGCACGGAAGATCCTGGCGGCGAACGTCGTACTCAACGACTCGCTGGTGGCACAGCGGACGCCGGACACCCGCGATCTAGTCGATGGAGCACGTTCGGTAGAAGGGGCTACCGCGCCAATTCCCGCCTGGCGCCAGCTTCGATGGCCCGCCATGCAACCCGGCTGGCGATGGGTGCCCATCGCGGCCGGCATCGGTACCTTGGCAATCGCGGCGATATTGCTGGCCGTTGTCGAGAGCGAGGAACCGCTGCCCGGGTCCGAGTGGAAACCCGATCCGATCACGCCCGAATACGCCACCCGACCCCTGCTGGTGGATGCCCCCGGCTACACCGTCGCCGTGATCCCCACGGCGAATCCCGATATCACGATTTTCTGGTTTTCGAAGGAGGATGACGATGTGCAGGAAGTGGATCCGGTTCGCGACGGTCCCATTGCTATTGGTCCTGGCAACGGCCTGTGATCTCGGCACGAAGTTGGAGGTGCGGACCTTCCAGGTTGAGACGACGGACAAGGCCCAACTGGAGAGCGCCGGTACCCTAATCCAGCCATACGTCTACACGGAGCGGCCCAATGCGCCGGGTTCCATGTCGATAGCTGCGGGTGCGATCACGGTCCGGGAAACGCCGGACAACCTCGACCAAATCGCCAGGGTTCTCGCGCAACTTGACCTTTCGGTGACGCCGACGCCTTCGTTCCGGCTCCAATTCCAACTCATCGAAGCCAATGGCGCCTCGGAGGCCGATCCGGTGATCGCCGACGTCGTTGAGGAACTGCGCAAGGCTCTCCGATTCGACGGCTACTCACTCGTCGGCGAGGCACAGATAGCCGTGGCGCCGCGTGCCGACTTTGGCCAGATACTGCAAACCGCCGAGGACGAGTACGAGATCGGCGGTACTTTATCAGAGTCCGAATCCGGATACGTGTTATCCGTTGGTCTCAGCCAACGACGTTCCAGGACGCAGGGAAACAGCAGTTCCCGCTTCAGAGGCCGCGCTCTGGAAACCGATGTCGGCATTCGACCGAACCAGACCCTGGTGCTTGGATCAGTCTCCGTCGAGGGGTCGGCAGTCCTTTTTGCGGTGGTCAGGTTGATCGAAGTCTAACCCGTTCTGGGTGAGGTCCCTCGTCGGCATCAATTCGACCGAGCGTCTCAGGTTTTCGAATTCGACCAGGGCGTTGTCACCTAGGTGGCTCGGCACCACGTGGCGCATGGCGCGGGCGATGTTGTCGACGCGACCCGGCTGGATAGCGTCCCACTCGGCGAGCATGCGCTTGATGACAGGGCGCTCCAAGTTTTCCTGGGAACCGCAGAGGTTGCACGGAATGATGGGGTGTTCACGATACTTCGACCAGCGCGCGATATCCCGTTCGCGGACGTAGTAGAGCGGCCGGATCACGACGTGGTCGCCGTCGTCGGAGAGAAGCTTCGGCGGCATGGATTTCAACCGCCCGCCGTGAAACATGTTCAGGAACAGGGTCTCAACCGCGTCGTCGGCATGGTGGCCTAGCGCGATCTTGGTAGCGCCGATGCGCCGGGCGAAACTGTAGAGCACGCCTCGGCGAAGGCGCGAGCACACCGGGCAATAGGTCTTGCCTTCGGGGGTGACGGCCTTGACGATCGAGTAGGTGTCCTCTTCGACGATGTGATACTCGATACCGAGGGCGTCCAGGTAGTCGGGCAATACGTGGCCGGGGAAGTGCGGCTGCTTCTGATCGAGGTTGACAGCCACGACTTCGAACGAGACCGGGGCGTTGCGCTGCAGGGACAGCAGCATGTCGAGCAGCGTATAGGAGTCCTTGCCGCCCGACAGGCAGGCCATGATGCGATCGCCATCCTCGACCATGGCGTAGTCGCCCACCGCCTTGCCGGCGAGGCGACGGAGCTTCTTGCCCAGCTTGTTGGCTTGGGCGCTGGCCATCGGTCAGACCTCCCGCAGGACCGTGGCGGGCGGGGAACTCACCAGCTTGCGGGTGCCGAGATATCCCACCGTCGCAATCATCGCCATGCCAATGGCGGGACCCGTCGCCCAGAGCCAGAAATGCAGGCTGGTCGGCAGTTCGAAGATCTCCCGGTTGAGCGTGAACACGGTGATTTCCGCACCGATCACGGCGACGATGCCCGCGAATATGCCCAAGATGGCGAACTCCGTCACGAGGGCTCCCTGGATCAGCGGGCGCGTCCCGCCCAGCGCACGCAGCAGGGCGTGTTCACGCAACCGCTGGTCGCGACTCGAACCGATGGAGGCGATCAACACCAGCACGCCCGCCCCGAGAACCAGGTAGAGCACGAGTTCCACGGTCTGGGTGACCCGGTCGATGATGCTGCGCACCTGGCCGATGATCTCGTCCACCTCGATCAACGTGACGGTCGGGTGAGCCGACAGCAATTCGTTCAGGAACGGCTTCTCCTCCCGCGACAGGTGGAAACTCGTCATGAAGGTCGCTGGATATTCGTCGAGCGTGCCCGGCGAGAATATGATGAAGAAATTGGGCTGCAGGCTGTCCCACTCGACGCTGCGCAGGTTGGTGACGGGAACCGTGAGGGGCAGCCCGCCGATGTCGAAGGTCAGCGTATCGCCGACGGAAACGCCGATGGAACTCGCGTAGTCGTCCTCCAGGGACGCGGCGGGTTCCCGGGGCCCGTCCGCAGCCCACCAGTCGCCCTCCACGACGATATTGTTGTCCGGCAAGTCCCGGGAGAACGTGAGATTTCGCTCCGAACGAATGCCGGGTCCGGGGCGCGCCCCGACGCGGCGTCGCCACTCCCTGGCGGACACGTCGTTGACGGCATTGATACGGCCGCGAATCATCGGGAACAGTGCGCCGTCGTAGTCCGTGCGTTCGGTCAGCAGGCGCTGGACGGCTTCCACCTCCGACGGCACGACATTCATGAGGAAATGGTTGGGCGTGCTCTCCGGAATCTCCGCCTGCCAGTCCTCCACGAGGGCGGTGCGGACTAGCAGCATCACCAGCAAGAGCATGATCGCGAAACCGAAGATCACGATCTGGGCGACGTTCTCCCGGTAGCGGCGCTGCAGCCCGGCGAGGGCGAGCCGCCAGGTGCTACCCGCCTGCATGCCGAGCACGCGGCCACCGCGAAGAAGGATCAATGCGATGACCGCGAAGGTGCCGCCGGTCACCACCGCCCCGATGAGTGCCGCCACGGTCAGAATGACGCTGCCGCTGTGCCAGACGAGAAGGCCGAGACTGCCCGCCGCGGCGAAGGAGTAGGTCACGATGGGCGCCACCCCCGTCCCCAAGTCACGGCGTATCACGCGCATGGGCGAGATCTTCCTCAACGCGAGGAGCGGCGGCAACGCGAACGCCAACAGGCAGATGAAACCCGTGATCGAACCGACGATCAGCGGTCGCACCCCCGGCAGGGGCAGCGTGGGCGGCAGCAGATCGCCGAGGGCCGCGATGATGCCGAGATGCACCACGCCCCCGAGCGCCAAGCCCAGCAACATGCCAACGACGCCGATCACCAGCAACACGCCCAGGTAGCCCCACTGGATCTCCCGCGGTGTGGCGCCCAGTGTCTTGAGGACGCCGACGTGGTCGTAGTGGCGACGCGCGTACCGGTTGGCGGCCAACGCCACGGCGATGCCCGCCAGAAGCACCGCCAATAGTCCGCCCAACAGCAGGAAACTCTCGGCCCGGTCGATGGCCCGACCGATGGAAGCGTTGGTATCCCGGATGCTGCGCCAACGGTAATTCGGCGCCAGGTCCCCGCGGATCGCGTCGAACAGCGAGGCGAGTGCGGAGTCTTTCCCGGCCAGCATCAACGTATAGCCGATGCGGCTGCCCGGTTGCACCACCTGTGTCGCCGGGATGTCTTCCACGCGCATCAGGAGACGCGGACCGAAGTCCATGAAGCTGCCCCGATCCGGTTCCCCGGTAAGCACCGCGGTGACGATGAAATTCGCGTAGCCCACGGCGACCCGATCTCCCACCGCGACGCCGAGAGCCGGGAACAGCCGCGAATCCATCCAGACTTCGCCGACGCCGGGCACGTCCGGCGTCGGTACGCCTCGGGCAAACGGCTCGGCCGAGATTCGGGCCACGCCGCGCAGCGGATAACCCGGCGCCACGGCCTTGACGCTGGCCAACTGATTGCGGTCGGACCCGGATGCGTCGGCGAATACCATCGAGTTGAAGGTGATGACGTCCGCGTACTTGAGCCCTTCCTCCCGCGCAAGCTCCCGGAATCGATCGGGAATCTCCCGGGAGCCCCCGATCACCCGGTCAGCGCCCAAAAAGCTCGTCGACTCCTGTTCGATGGCGCGCTGCAGCCGATCCACGAACAAGGTGATCGACGAGACCGAGCCCACCGCCACCAGGAGCGCGGCGATCAACAGGCGCAACTCGCCCGCACGCCAGTCGCGCATCGCGAACTTGACGGCGAGCGCCGGCGTCACGGTGACGAGTCCCCGACGACCCGTCCGGCTTCCAGGGTCACCGTGCGTCCGCAACGCGTTGCCAGTGCCGCGTCGTGCGTCACGAGGACCAGCGTAGTCCCGACTTCGCGATTGAGATCGAAGATGAGATCCGCGACCCGGCCCCCCGTATGGGTATCGAGGTTGCCGGTGGGCTCGTCGGCGAACAGCACCTTCGGACCCGACGCGAATGCCCTCGCGATGGCCACTCGTTGTTGTTCGCCGCCGGAAAGCTGCCGGGGATAGTGGGTCGTCCTCGCCGACAGCCCGACCCGGTCGAGGAATTCGTGGGCATCCTCCTTCGCTTGCTTGTCGCCTCGGAGTTCCAACGGCAGCATGACGTTCTCGAGCGCGGTCAGGCTGTCGATGAGTTGGAAGGTCTGGAACACGAACCCCACCGAACGCGCCCGGACCTTGGCGCGCTGTTCCTCGCCCAACGCGGTGATCTCGGCACCGTCGAGCCAGACATCACCCACGGTCGGCAGGTCGAGCCCGGCGAGAATACCCAACAGCGTCGTCTTGCCGGAGCCGGACTCGCCGACCACCGCCAGTTGACCACCGGTTTCCACGACGAGATCGATGCCACCAAGAATCGTCAGTTCCCCCTCGGCGGTCGGGACGCGCTTGACGAGCCCCTTGGCGTGCAGAATGGATGGCGGCATGCGTTGAGTCCGAACGATTGGTGTCGGGGCTTGGGCGGCGGACCATCGCCGCTCTACTCGCCGGCTGCGATCGGCACCCGACCAAGACCTGTTCTGGTGAACGCGCGACACTATCAGCGCACCTGTGGGGATTCAAATGCGACGTTCGCACGACGTTCGCCGACGGCCCTTGACCCGCCTCGGCGACTACCGTAAGTGTGTCCGGATGAACGGGCACCTCAAGCGAGCCTTGGTCCGCGTCGCGTTGGTCGTCGCTACGCCGTACATCGCCGCCGACGACACCGGCTCAACCGCGAAGACAACCGTTCTGGTCGTCGGCGACAGCTTGAGCGCCGCCTACGGGATTCGCGCCGAAGAGTCCTGGGTGAACCTGCTCCGCGAACGGCTTGGCACCGGCTACGAAGTCGTCAATGCGAGCATTAGCGGCGATACCACGGGCGGCGGCGCGGCACGCATCGGCAAGACGTTGGCTACCCACAAGCCGGACATCGTGATCATCGAACTCGGCGGCAACGACGGTCTGCGAGGTCTACCCATCGAAACCATCCGCGACAACCTGACCGCCATGGCCGAGGCGGTGACCGCGATGGAAGCCGAACCCGTCCTCGCGGGCATGCTCATGCCGCCGAACCTCGGCCCGCGCTATACGCAAGCTTTCCAGCAGGTCTACGAAGAAGTGGCCGAAGCCACGGGTGCCGCACTGGTACCGTTCCTGCTCGAAGGCGTGGCGGCATCCGAAGAGGGCCTGATGCAGGACGACGGGGTACACCCCACCGCGGCAGCACAGATACTGCTGCTCGACAACGTCTGGACGGTGTTGGCACCTATGGTGGCGCAGGAACCCAACGAGCGACCGGCCTCCTAGCAAGAGACGGCGGGCTCACCCCAAGCGCGATTGTCCTCCCGACACGGCCAAGCCGTATCCAATCGTGTTCCCGTTTCGAAAATTCAGCCTTTTCTTACATCGGGAGTGGGCAATCTCGCTAACGGTTCTGCCCCGGTTGCTCCTACAGTTGATGTATCGTCCATTCGACATAGGAGTAGATGGGATGAAGATCAAGAAGCAGGTCCTAGCGTGTGGTCTTGTTGCGGGGTTGGCCGGGTTTTCCGGCGTCGGCGCCAGCGAGACACCGCCCGCAGGAGCACAACTCGAGGTTGGGTACTGGATGGCGAAGCAAGCTACCGAGGAGTTCGAACTCGGCGAGGATGCCGAGAACATCGTTCAAGCTGGAAGCCAGGCTTCCGGAGCGGTGATCGGAGCAGCGGCCGGTGCGGTTCTCGGCGCCAAGATCGGATTGGCCTTTGGGGTCATCGGGGGCGTCGTTGGTGCATTCGCAGGGGCCGCGTAAAGCCAGCCAACGGTCGCAGCATTCGTGCAACTCCTCGCCGTGGCGATTCCTCTAGCGTTGCCCGCGCTGGCGGTACTCATCTGGGTTCGTTCGAAGAGCGACGGCGAGGAGCCCGATCACCGGACCAAGGGAATGGCGTCGGTCGCGTCAATGAGCGCCGGCGCCGCCTTGGCGCTCATCATGGTCAGCGCCTGGGACTTGGTGCCCGGTTTCATGTTTCCCGAAGCCACAGCATGGCAAATCCACGCTTTCGTTGGCGTGTACATAGGTGGCTCACTCTACGTACTGATGCGGGTCGTTCTATTCGGTTCCTCAACCGTACTTCAGCGATGGGCTTGCCGATTGCCCCCCGAAAGCGTCGATCCGATTGGGCGTCGGCTGCTCGTCGAGCTCTGCGTTCTCGGCGGGTTCATGGTCACGGCCGTGGCCATCCAGGCCATCGCGCTCGTCGGGCGGTCTGTCCATCTACCGCTTTGGACATTGATACCGCTTTTCGCAGCGATTCTGCCGCTCTACAGCACGTTCCTCATCCCTTGGGTTCGATACCTGCGAGCCCGCCGTTTGACGTGCTACGACATTGCCCACGTGGACGCGTGGTTGAATGAACTCTGCGTGCAACGTGGGCTCCCACGTTTCCGCATTCGGATTCATGAGGGCGGACTTGCGAACGCGTTCGCCACCGGTGGCTTAGGCGCCCACTTGGTGGTGATCGGCAAGACCCTGTTGGAACGAATGTCGGGCGCCGAGCTTCGGGCCGTTCTCGCCCACGAGGTCGCGCATGTCGAGAGACGCCACGTACCCAGGGGGATCCTCCCGTTGACCATACTCGGCATAACCCTGCACGTGCTTTGCGTGATTTCCTTGGTGAACCCCCTGTTCGCCAAGGAAGAGCTCCTTGCGCTCTTGACGGGGATGCTGATCGCGGGCGTTTCAGGTGGCCTGTTCCTTGTCGGCCTTCCCGGCATCTTCATGCACAGGATGGAGTTTCGCGCCGACCGGCTAGCCGCCGAAATGCTCGGCGAAACCGAGCCCCTCGTCGACGCGCTGACCAAGCTCGCCGAGTTGAACCGGCAGCCGTTGGATGCCAGGTCCTGGTCCCATCCGTCGATGCAGGCTCGGATCAACGCGCTCCAAAACCTATCGACGCCGCGACAACAATAGCGCGCTGATCAAGCCTTTCTGGCTGTCGAACAGCCCGAACAGCTTTCGCCTGGCCCATAGAGGATCGATTGCCGGTCAGACGGCGACAGAGGCCGGCTGCAGTTCCCGCACAGATCGAAGCCGCCTTGCTGGAGCTTCCGTGTGACGGAAACCCGTTCGTCGAAGACGAAACACTCGCCCTCGAAAGCGTCGGCATCCTTGGCCTCCGCGAAATACCCGAGGATTCCGCCGTCGAGTTGC
>LXNJ01001149.1_pt1 | contig 16245 bp, 14 predicted proteins | sample 809081 | NCBI WGS metagenome assembly LXNJ01 (sample SAMN04870510, study PRJNA318959) | sponge metagenome | biome: sponge; feature: marine sponge reef; material: water | host: Petrosia ficiformis | place: Greece: Milos, Mediterranean Sea | collected 2013-05-29 | depth 5-7 m
CGCACGTCTCTGTTCCCATCACGGGCCTACTTGACGCCTGGAATCGACGGTGGGTGTCCCTAGCGCGCCTCGGCGCCTGGAATCGACGGTGGGTGTCCCTATAGGGGGGTACTTGACGCCTCGAATCGACGGTGGGTGTCCCTATAGGGGGGTGCCTATAGGGTGGACGCTGAACGGAGGGGCTCCCACGGTGGGTGTCCCTATGGGATGGGGTACGTCGCTAGAAGTGGGATACGCCGCCGTCGATGGCGATGGTGTCGCCGGTGTGGTAGCTGCTTTCGTCGCTCGCGAAGTACACGGCGATCGCCTTGAAGTCTTCTGGCTGGCCCCAGCGGCGCTGGGGAATCCGCTTGATGACCCGGGTCTGGAACGCCTCGGTTCGGAACGCCCGTTCGGTCATGGCGGTTTCGATCCAGCCGGGAATGACGGCGTTGGCGCGGATGCCGTATCGCGCCTGGCCGACGGCCAGGGACTGGATGAGCGCGATGACGCCGGCCTTGGTGGCCGAGTAGTGTTCGCTCCCCGCCGCTCCGAAACGCGCCGTGCCGCTGCTGGTGACCACCAGCGAACCGCCGCGGCCGCTCTCGCGCATGTGTTTGACCGCCTCGCGGAACGTGAACATGACGCCGTCCATGTTGACCTTGAACACCCGGTGCCACTCCGCCTCGGTCATGGCGTCGAACTGCGCCCCGCCGCCGCCCACGCCCGCGTTGGCGAAACAGGCGTCGACGTGGCCGAAGACGGCGAGGGTCTCGGCGAACGCGTCCACCACCTCCCCCTCGACGCCGACGTCGCACTGGAGCGCCGCGACCCGGCCACCGTGGCGTTCGAGGGTCTCCTTGGCTGCGGCGTTCTTGTCCTTGTTGGTGCCCCAGATGCACACCCCCGCCCCGTGTTCCGCCAAGCCTTCGGCGAAGCCCAGACCGATGCCGCCGTTGCCGCCCGTTACCAGTGCGACCTTTCCCGTCAGATCGAACATACCGCCTCCATCGATTGCGCGCGCAAAGAATACCCGACACCCGCCGTGGGATGCGCCCAATGACCACCCTGTCTGCAAGCACGAAAAGCGAGCCCGGACAACCGTTCGTAGAGGCGGCAGTGGTGGCCACGACCCGATTTGGACCGGGCGGAACAACCCTTTTGGTGGTAGAGTGCGCGACTGCCAAACCGGCCTGGTTGATTTAGGGGACGCGATGGTTAGCAGACAACCCCGAACCTGCGGCAAGCTCTTGACGATGCGATGGATCGTGCCCGCCGCCGTCGCGTTCGCGGCATTTGCGTTGTCCACATCGACCTTCGGCGCCGAGCCCGAGTCGGCCGCGCCGAGCCTCCCCGACCTGCCGCCCAAGCTTCGCGACAACTACCAGATCGACCGCCTGAAACGGGAGATCGAGTTAAAGCAGCTGCAGATCCAACTGGAACAGCTCGAAGGTCCGCAGGACTCCGACCTGGAACGCCGAATCAAGCAGGCGGCGGATCTCGAAGAGCTGCTGGTGGCCAAGAAGCGGATCCACGAACTGCTCATCGATGCGCCGGAATACGCTCCCCTGGTCGAGCAGATTCTGGGCGTCGATCCGACACCGCCGACCTGCGCCTGCCTCGACGAGGTGTGGGTCCACTGGATCGGGGCCGAGAGCGATCCGGGGAGGGCCGAGCTGTCCTTCCGCGGCACCCGCCACACCGAGGTCGGCGTCGGGGCAAGCATCGGCGGCACGGCGTGCCAACTCCAGGCGGTCACAGCCGACAAGGCCACGGTTGCCTGTCAAGGTCGCGAGCTCATCCTGGGACTCACCAGTCAGTTGGACTCGGGAGCGCGCTAGCGTGCCGCTGCCGATGTCGCGCTAGTTCGGAATCGGAACCCTGGCACTCCAGTCGTCGCCATGAGCGAGACCGCCCAGCCACCAAGGCCGCTGACCGCCACCCAGCCGATCGCCGGTCGTCGTAGATCGCGCGGCCTCGGCGCGCTGCTCGGTCGGTTGTCCCCAACCCGGTCCACGGCTCCCGCCGAAGTCGATGGCGCATCGGCCAGCCCGGCGGAGCCGTCGGTCACCGAGGACGGCGCCGCGGCGACACCCACCGAGACCGAGCAAAAGACCCGTATCCGCCGCCTGGCTGAGTTGTGGAAGACGCATCCAATCCTGGAAGAGGCGGATCTGATGTATCAGGATCTGAAGCCGATCACCCAGCCGGCGGTGCGCGACTGGGTCAAGCGCACCTGCGGGGACCATGCCGCCGTCCGCGTTCGCCAGGGCTCGGACGGAATCGATGCCTGCTGGATCATCACCGACGACCCCAACAGTGCCGAAGTCGAGGCCACCGCCTCGCTGCTGGCGCTCAAGGGCTGGACGGTGGAAGTCCATCCGGCGTTGTCTACGCTGGTGGCGAAGGCCCGCAACCCCGATCAGACGCTGACCGAGACCGAGGTGCAGTCGAAGCTGGACGAACTGCTGAAGAAGGCCTTGGAACGCGAAGCCTCCGACATCCACTTCGAGATGCGCGAGCCGGACACCGCCATCGTCCGTTTCCGGGTGGACGGCGAAATGCGGGAGATCACCGGTGAGGGACGGCCGCTGGTCACGGTGCCGATCATCAAGCAGCTCGGCAACTACATGTTCACGCGACTGGCGAAGCGCGGCTCGCGTCAGTTCACGACCACCGAACCGCTCAACGCCTCGGCGCAGATGCCGGTGACGACCGACAAGGGCCGTCAGACGATCGCACTTCGGTTTGCGACCGCACCGGAGATTCGCGGCGTCGACATCTACATCCGCGTCTGGAAGCCGGATGAGACGCCCCTGCAACTGGATGAGTTGGGCTATCGACCCGAACACCTCCGGTCCCTTCGCGAGGCCATCCGCAAGCCCTATGGGGTGATCGTCTTCTCGGGGCCAACGGGATCCGGCAAGAGTTCGTCGCTGACCGCCCTGCTGGACGGGTTCACGCAGGACGAGAAGGATAGACTCAAGATCATTTCCCTGGAGGAGCCCGTCGAACGGGAACTCGGGCACGTCACCCACGTCTCGGTCAGCGGTCTCGTCGAACACGCCGGCTGGAAGGCACTGCTGGGCGGCCTCAACCGGTGGGACTCGAACATCAACGTACTCGGCGAGATCAAGGACGGAGAGACGGCCAAAGCCATCCAGGATCTCGCCACGGCTGGCAAGCTGACCCTGACGACGGTGCACGCCGCCAACGTGCTGTCGATCCCCACGCGCTTGGAGGATCTCGGCGTCGAGCACCGGATGCTCTACGATCCCAACTTCCTCGTGCTGATGGTCAACCAGCGCCTGGTGCCGAAGCTGTGCCCCAACTGCAAACGGCCTCTGGCCGAGATTCAAAAGGAAACGCCTCAGGGTACGGCCGACGTCCAGAAGCCGGACGCCAAGCCAGGGGGTGTCGGCGAGGACGAATCCTCGACCATCGCGCGACTCTCCGAGCTCTTCCCCGGGATCGGGGAGGTCAGCCTGCGTGGCCGGGGTTGCGACGACTGCGAGGGTACGGGCATCAAAGGGCGGCAACTGGTCGCCGAGGTGGTGGACGTCGACGACCAGGCCCGCGAGTTCATCCGGGACAGGCGCTGGGACGAATGGCGCCAGGCACTGCGCGAGGACGAATGGCTGTCCATCCGCGAACATGCGATGAAACACATCTGCGAAGGGCTGGTCGATCCCCGCGACGTGGAGAAGCTCGTCTGTCCCCTCCGCGGGGAACAATACGCCCACTCCTACGCAGGCGATGCCGAGCCGGTCGTCGACCCCGAAGAGGAGGACGGGGCATGATCCTCAGTCATCCGGTCCAGTCGCTGGCGGGCGCCGAGGAAGCGTTCCTGCGCTGGCAGTTCCGCCTGTCCGTCGCCAGACAGGTCGACTTCCTCGACGGCATGATCCGGCTTCTGAGCGACGGCCTGCCTCTGCACGCCGTGCTCGGACACATCCACGACGTCGGCGAACCGCTGGAGCGTGCCGTGGCCGGCGTTCTGCTGCGCAAACTGGACGAAGGTGCCCCGGTGGACGAGGCCATGGAGTCCATGTTCCGCTTCGACGTCGCCGCCGCGATCGGTGCGGCGCGGGAAAGCGGCGACCTGTCGGAGACCGGGCTGCCGGTGCTTGAACGCCTGCGCGACCAGCAGGAAGCCCGCCGCGGCGTGGTCGCCCAACTCGTCAGACCCATCCTCTACCTCGCCGTTGCGGCGACCCTGTACGCGATTTTCTCCGCCCAGGTGTGGCCACGATTCGAGCAGGCGGACAAGGAATTCCAACTGCATCCACTGGCCGAGATCATCCATGCGGTGGGTACCTTCATCGGCGACAACTGGCTAATCGGGTTGGGAACGATCCTCGCCATCCTGCTCATCGTCCGCTACCTGCTCCGAAACTGGGCGGGGGCGACCCGACGGGGACTGGATCGAGTATTCCCGCTCACGCTCTACCGCGGTGTTCAGGCCGCCAACACGCTGGAGGAGGTGGGCACCTTGCTTGCCGCCGGGCACGAACCCCGGACCGCCATCGGCGCCCTGGAGACCCACGCCACGCCTTGGTTGCGCATGTACCTGGACCGCATGCGGCGGCGGCTGGACGAAGGCGCCGACCTTTCCGGCATGCTCGATGTCCGCTTGTTGATGCGCCGCGACATGGCTAGGCTCCACCTGTTGGCGGACTTCCGGGACCTGCGAACGACCATCGCCCTCACCGGAGTGGCAGCACGCAACCTCGTGCTGGCCCGGGTGAGGCGGGTCGCCCGGGTGCTGGAGGCGCTCGGCATCTCGATCGTGGCGTTGTCCCTGATCGCTCAGATCGGCGCCATCTACCTGACCGCCCTGGGAATCCAGCAGGCGTTCGAAGAGGCTCTTTAGCGATCCGCGCGACGATAATCGCCACGCGGACCAAGACAGTTCAACATCGTGCGAGGATCCAAAATGTCAACTGCAATACCAACCCGCCGTCATCGGCGCATCGGCGTAACGCTGATCGAACTCGCGTTCGTGATCGCGATCATCGCCATTCTCGTGGTCGCGGCACTCGCGGTGTACCGCGCCGTGTCGCAGACGCTGAGCATCAACAGCGCGATCCGCGACGTGGCGACCATCCGCCAGGCGATGAAGAACTTCGCCGGGGACGACCAGATCTGCTGCGGCGAGGACACCGCCAACCTGACCCAGTGGTTCCAGATTCGCGGCTTCCTGTCCGGCGCGCTCAGGGACGAGGCGATCCAGAACGGCACGTCGGCGACGCTTTCGGGAGTGAACCCGTGGCAGGGCGACTATTCGTTCACCGTCGACGAGGATCTGCCCTATCAGTTCCAGCTGCAGATCACCGAGATCGATGCGGAGATGCTCGACACGCTGAGTCGGAAGCTGGCGGATGGCGCCGAGGACGAAGTCGACGTCTCCGAGGGGGACGACTCGGGGCAGATCACGGTGATCTATCCCCTGTAGCGTGTCCGCACGGCTTGAACGATGTTCCATCGTCCGTCCCGTCCACCCGGCGATCCGTCGCGCACGAGGGGCACGACGCTCCTCGAGATCGCCTTCGCCCTGGGGTTCATCGCGGTCGCGGGCACCATTGCCCTGACCTTCGGATTGAACCTCGTTCGCGGACTGGAGGTGGATACGCAGTCGGCGAGGACCGAGTCGGAAATCAGGCAGCTCGAGAACGCTATCGTGAGCTGGTACAAGGCGTCCTACTGCCGTACGGAGCGGCCGGTTCACCCCGCGCCGCCCGTGCAAGCCCCCGAATTCCCGTTGGAGGGAGCGGACGTGGAACTCGGTGAACATCGGCTGAGCGGCACCGTCCTGCCGGCTCTCGGCACGGAGGATGGCGCGTACGACTGGCAGATCGACCTCGATGCCGACAACGTCGTTGCCTTCCGCGCGTTCTGGCATCCCCCGTCGCGGTTCGACGACCGCATCGCCGTGGTGGCCCGCCGGTTCGGCGGCTACTGCGACGACGACGGGGATGCGGCGACGGAAGAGCCCTGCGACGCCGACCCCGCCGGCGAGCGGGTGGTGCTGCCGCTTTCCGCCTCCCTGGGGCCCACGGGCGATCCCACGCGCAAACGCCGGATGGAGGCCTGGGTGGACGCCTTCGGAGTCGAATGCGACTCGGACGAGGACGGGCTGCTCGACGAATACTGCGACTGCGGTAACCACGAATGCCCCCGCGACGGCGGCCTGGGACCTCTGGACGTCAACGGCGACGGTCGCGACGACACGGGCTTCCTCGACGGCAACGGCGACGGCCTGCTCGACTTCGACTTGAACGGGGATCTCGCCGTGGACTCGCGGGATTGGGACGCGCTCGGCTGCTGACGACGATGAAGACGATGCGCCAAACCGGATCGAGACGCGGGAAAACGCGGGGCTACACGCTGATCGAACTCGCCCTGGTCGTCGGTGTGCTCGGACTGCTGGCCATCGCGATCACCGACTTCTATCTCGGCCAACTCAATCTCGATCGTGCCAACCGGCGCATCGAAGGCACGGTGAGCGACGTGCAGACGATCCTCGACGCCTCGGTGCAGTGGAAAGAGACAAACCTGTTCAGCCACTGGCCGAGCGAGTTCGACGAGATCCTCGCCGACCCGCTGGTCGACGACGGCAACCTGCCTTTCATCCCGACAGTCCGCTACTTCGAATGCCCCATGGGCTGCGGCGACTACGAGCTCACCGGCTGGGATCGGGACGCGAATCCGCTCCTGTCCCAGACCGGTGACTACGTCGAAGACCCCATGGACGCGGACGATCTGGTCATCCGCTTCAACGTCTGGGGCACCGGCGACGCGCGGCTCATCGCCTCGCAACTGCCCAACGGGATGGTCCTTGCGCCCCAGGGCGCTCAGGTCGACAACGACGAGCGAACGATCGAGGCGAGGTTGACCGAGGATGTCGCCGCCGGTCAGTACATGCGCCTGCGCAACGAGACACGAGCCGTGGTGTTCGGCCAGATGGCCGGCGAGCCAAGCGGCGACCTGCAGGGCGTGGCGTCCATCACCCTGGGCACGCACGACGATCCGCAAACCGCGACGGGGCCCGGCATCCGGCTGAGGGACGTGGACCCCGTCACGCTGACGCAAGAAGGCTGGGAGGTCGGCATGCTCGACGACGACGGTTCGCGGCTGGTGTTCGACACAATGGACCCCGACAAGCCCGTCGAAGCGCAAGGCGGTCTGGTCGTCAGGGACCGGGTCACCGACCACAGCATCGAACTCCAGGGCGGCGGCAACGTGACCGTAAGAGACGAAAACGAAGCCGAGGTCGCGTCATTGGACCTGGCAGACGTGGAACAACGCCTGAACGACCTGGACAGCGAAAGCCACTCGCATTAGCCGCGCAACAAGGATCTCTCCCCCGGCCCTGCCAAGGAACGACATGCACGACGAACACGATCACACGAAGGCGACCCACAACAGATGCCGCGCTTTGTTGCCCATGCGATGGACGACCGCGCGCCCTGCCAGGCGTGACGAGGTCGCCCCTACGGCACTCCTGGCAACACTCGGCGCTACGCTGCTGCTCGCCGGCTGCTCTCCCGCCGTCCTGCGAACCATGATCGGCGACACGCAGACCGCCGCGACCGAACTTCTCGAGGAGGAGACCGGCGTCCGGCCGAGGGCGTTGGTGGAGGTCCACGACGCGCCCTACCTCGCCAACACCCGGGTCGCCCACGCGCAAGCCGCCTGGCTCAGCGAGCGCGTCACGGTCAAGGCCTCCGAGCTGCCCTTCGACCGCTGTCTCTCCAAGGCGTTCGAACAGTTGACCCAGGTGCCGTCCATCGCCTTCGCCCCCGACCTCGACGACCGGACCGTGCCCGTCACCCTGGACCACAGCGGATCGTTCCGCGACTTCCTGACCCTGTTGGCCGATGCCAGCGGCTACGGCTGGGAGGAACGCGGCGGCGCCCTGCACTGGATGGCCAACATCACCCGGACGTTCGACGTGCACCGCATTCCGGGCACCCTGAGCTTCTCGATGAACACGGTGCGCTCGACGCAGACCGCCGCCATCCAGACGACCGGCGGCGGTGGCGGCAGCGGCGGCGGTGGTGGCGGCGGCGGTGGAGTACGCGCCACACCCAACTCCGGCGGCAATATCGGTCTCTCCGCCACCGGACGATTCTGGGAGGATCTCCAGTCGACCCTGGTGCGTCTCCTCGGCGAGGATGCCGAGACGATCATCGACCGCACCACCGGCACGGTGGTGGTGCGCGGTCCGGCGCGCCTGGTGCGCCAGGCGGGTCAGTACATCGATGCCCTGAACCAATGGCTGGAACGGCAGGTCCTGCTGGAGATCCAGTTGGTGACCGTCACTCTCTCGGACCAGAACGCCAGCGGCATCGACTGGGCCCTGGTGCGCAGGGCCGCTGGTGCCAATCCGATCGGTTCGAGCACATTCGGCGATGCCGCCGCCAAGGCCCTCGGCGTGGCGCCCGGGGTGTTCGGCATCCAGTTCGGACCCGCACCGCCCGGCGAGGCAGCGGAAGACCTCGAAGGCACCTCCGTCATCCTGCGTGCGCTCTCGACCCAAGGCCGGACCACCGTGCAGAAGAACCCCAGGGTGGTCGCGCTGAACGGCCAGGCCACGCAACTGCAAGTCCTGAACGACCGCGCGATTCTCGCCGGCATCGACGTGATCACCCGCGAGACCGCGGCGCTCACTACCGAGGTCCAGCTTCAACCGGGCGTGGTCTCGACCGGAATCTCGGTCACCATCCTGCCGAAGATCGTCGGTGAGCGGGTATTCCTCTACGCCAACATCCTGGTGAGCGACCTGGTCCGCCTGGACACGGCCGGAACCGGGGACCAGACGATCCAGTTGCCGGAGGTGGACCGAAGCCAGTTCTTCCAGAGCGCCCGGCTGCGCAGCGGCGAGACACTGGCTTTGAGCGGTCTCCTGGCCGACAAGGCGGCTTCCGACCGGGAGTCGCTTCCAAGGCTCGGCTGGATGGGCACGCGAAGGCTGGAGTCGGCCCGAACGGAAACCGTGCTCCTGATCACCCCCACCCTGTTGGACGCGCCGGCGCCGGACGAAGACCTCCTCCTGTGACCGCGTTCGCCCTTCCGGTCGCCCGGGAAGTCGTCCGTCTCCGACCGTTCGCCAGCGTCGCCGGTACGGAACGGCGCCGCGAGAAGCAGGTCCGATCTGCGCTCTCCATAGCCGAACGCGGTACCCGCGACGTCTATTGCCACTTCGGCCGTGACGGCCGCAACCTGGAGTGCGCGTTCTTCGCGGGTCCCGCCGGCGAGAACCCCGACAACCTGCGCCTGCTCGGCGAGACCGTGCGCGCCTGGTTGAGAACCGGCGTGCCGAACTACCTGTGGTGCGAACGACTGCGCGAGGGCATGGCCATCGTGCTCGTGATCAACGGCCGCGTAGCCAAGGACGCGCTCACGGACGAAGGCGCCAAAAACGAGCTGGCCGTCACGGTGGCCAAGCTGCTCGATGCGTCCACCACGCCGACCGTGTTCTGCGACGACGACGCGCTGCTTGCGCAGATCCGCAATGCCGCTGGCGATGCGACGATCCTGAATCGGCCGACCCCCGGAAGCGTGCTTGATGCAACGCCCCTACAGACCCTGGTGGAGGTCCGCCGGATCCCCGCGGTGGCGCGCTGGAACCAACTCCGGCGGTTGATGCAGAACGCGCTGCTGCTACTGGTCATCGCCGCGGCCGCCGTCGGCGCGTACTGGTACTTCACGAAGGACGTGGATACGACCGAGATCTTCGTCAGTTCGAACCAGCGCCTTCTGGACGAGTACAACAGCATCCTCGGCGAACCGGATCCCGCCGCGGTGATCACCAGCATCCATGCCGCCTACCTTCGCGCCGTTGAGGAGTTCACCTACTGGGACGTGCAGTGGTTGCGCTGGCAGGCCGAGAGGGCGAGCTCAAGGGGAAGAGGCGGCAACACCGTCGACACCGTGTCGATCGGCGCGGCACTGCCGCTCAACCCGGAGACGGGCGAGTTCGTACCGATCAGCGACCGGGAGGCAACCGAAATCACCGAGTGGACCGACGACCGCGCGAAGGCACTCGGCTGGACAGTCGAACTCGCCCAACGGAGCGCTTCCAATCCGCGCATGAAGTTCGAAGCCGAAGTACCTCTTGATGGCGTCTCGCCCCGGCGCCCCGACGAGATCGACGCCATCAGGTACCCCGAGCCACCTCGCGGCGACCCGTGGCACTGGTCGAGCGTGCAGCGGGACTTCGAGCAGCTCACCGCTCTGATCGGCACGACCCGCAGTCCCCGGCCGCCGAGGGCGAACCCGATCTACCGCACCCGGACATTGGTTGTCGAACTGCGCAACGTCGAGTGGGGTCGCCCCGACCTGGCGAATTGGCTCGCCCGCCGCCTGGGCGGTGGCCCGGTCATGGTGGAGTCGGTGGTTGTGGTGATGGACACCAACGCGCTGGCCGCGATGCAGATTACCTTCAAGGCCGCCTGGTGCACGCAGGATCCGGCCACGGGCGCTTGCGCCGCGCCCAGCTGATTGCGTACGCCCGCGCGCACTGAGGGGCGCGTTTGGAGTTTTCGCTCCGCGAAACTCCGCTGCTTGTCAAACGCAGGCCTGGGAGCTATTGCGGCGTTAGCGCGGGCCCTACGACGAGGCGTCGGTCGTGGCGACCGTGGTTGTGGGCACATCGGCGGGAGTCGCTGCGATGTCGACCGTCTGCTCGTCGTCCGCGGACGGCGCGACCTCGGCGGCGGTACCTTCGTCCGCCTCGTCGGGTTCGGCGGTCTCGATCGCTTCGCCGGGCATGACGACGTCCGTCTGGGCCGCGGGTACGCCCACCAGGACCACCCGGTTGCGTTCGAACAGGTCGGCGACGAATTCGCCGCTGTACATGCCAAGCAGGTTCTCCAGCGCACCCTTCAGGGAGTCGTTGTCGATGTCGAAGGCATGGTCGATGACCCGGTCCTCGTCGGCTCTCCAGACCAGCGACCATCCCCACGAGTCCACCAGTTGGCGGACGCTCGTCGAGAGGTAGCCCTCCTCCACCACGAAGTTCTCCTGCGCCGCCGCGGTGGCCTGCCAAGACAGTGCGCCGACGGCAACCAAGACGCCCAGACGGCGCTTAGGACTCGATATTCGCATGATCTTCCCGTCGGTTCGAGATGCGCGAACCCTATCAGAAAGCGGCCCGCCCCGCCCCAACTGCGCGCCCCAACAGCGACCCCAAAATAGGGACACCCACCCCGCTCCACTCGGCCCCCAAAATAGGGACACCCACCCCGCTCCACTCGGCACCGACAACGCCCCCAAAATAGGCGCCCCCAAGGTAGGGACACCCACCGTGCTCACTGGCGTTGCCGGTCAGCGCCGTAGTGATGTCTAGCGCGGTCTGTCGAAGACGACGCGGAAGCCCAGGGTCGGTGAGCGGTGGTTGGGCGAGACGTGGTTGCGGAAGTCCATGCGGGCCGTCTCGGCGCCCGGCAGCAGGTAGTTGCCGCCTTTGACGACCACCGAGTAGCGGCCGCCGGCGCTGGACACGCTGCGCGTCCACTCCGACACGTTGCCGCCCATGGCGAGCAGCCCCTCCGGCGTGGCGTCGGGATCGTCGGCAAGCACTACGCGTATGGTCCGAACGCCGCCGCCGTCGGGCGTCGTGGTCTCGATGTAGTCGTCGCCCCACGGATAGGGGTGCCGGCCCTGTCCGGAAGCCGCACTCTCCCACTCCTCGGCGGAGGGCAGGCGGCCGCCCGCCCAGGAGGCGAAGGCGTGGGCCGACCACCAGTCGACGTTGACGACGGGCAGATCGGGTTCGGTCATCTGGCGACCCCAGTCGGGCGGTCGGTGCGAGTGTTCCCGAGGCTGGTTGGCGTCGGCGTGGAATCCGGCGGCCACGAACGGGTCGTTGAGGAAGGCGGCGTAGTCGCGGCGCGTGATCTCGCGCGCCGTGACGTGCAGATCGACCACCGCGGGACGATGACGTGCTCCAGATGCGCTCGGCCGCTCGAACATCCGCGCCACGAGATCGAGCCGCTCGCGCGGCATGTGCGCCAGCAGCCCCGGCAGGCGGGCGCCGTCGGGGACACCCACCCGGTAGTCGCCGACCGGCAACACCACGGCCTGGGGTACCGCGCGCCACGGCGGCGTGACGGGCGGCGCGTCGTACGCACAGCGGAAGCCCAGATAGGGGGAACGGTAGGTCGCGGGCGCGTGCCGGTAGAGGATCGCCAGGCTGTAGACCTCGCGGGGCGCATTGTAGCCGTTGCCGCCCGCCACGAGGGGCGCCGGTGGCGAGCCGTCGCCGACCGTCCACTCGGCGACGTTCTGACCCATGTCGGCGACGCCGCCCGGCGTATCCGTCCGGGGCTGCTCGCCGCACGTCCGCGCCGCGTTCAACAGCGGATCGAGATACGGCCACCCATCGGCCAGAAAGTCGTCTCCCCAGGGATATAGACGCTGTTCCGTGCCCGTCGCCGCCGCGATCCACTCGTCGACATGGGGAAGCCGTCCGCCAGACGCCGCGCAATAGGCCCAGGCGTCGTACCAGGTGATGCCGTTGGCGGGCGCGTCCAGGCGACCGCTCACGGCGTGATCCCAGGTGTCGCTCAGGTGCCGCCAGCCCGCTGGCTGGCCCGGGGCCACCGGCGCCGACTCGGTATTGAACGGCAACCACTGGGCGAAGCGCTGGAAGTCCCCCTGGCGAACCTCGCAGCGGTCCAGCCACACGGGCCGGTCGATCCGCGCACGTCGATCACCGGCGGCGAAGACGTGATCGAATGCGCGCAGGTAGGCGAAATGGTCGAGCGCGTCGAGGAGCACGGCATCCAATCGCCCCCCGGGCGTGTCGTCCCGGGAGGCGAACTCGAGCCGGACATGCACCGTATCGAAGTCCCTGACCAGCGGATAGAACCCCAGCAAGGCACCGAGCGTGCAGACCGCCACGAGGCCGCCGATGAGACCCAAGACGACTCGACGCACCATGGCCCCGCGTCGATTCACGCGCGCCGCCAGACCCGGACCACAACGCCCGCGGTGAACAGTGCGGCGATCAGCCCGTAGAACAGGAGTTGCCGGCGTTCGCCGCGCAGCGCCACCGGCGGGTACGCCGACTCCACGGGGACGCCGCCGATCTCCACGGCGTTCTCGTCGACCGGCAGGCGCAGACGGCCGGCCTCGTCCACGCCCGCGTACACGAAACCGGTGACGAAATCGTCCACGCGCGCGCTGACCAGCGTCACGACCCGCCACCGGGGCGCCCGGTGGGGCGCGGCCACCGGCGGCATCAGCAGGTAGCCGTCGCGGACCAGCGGCACCCGCAAACCCCGGTAGATCGCCGCGTGCAGACCCAGTCGAAGCGTGACGTCCGTCTCCACTTCGCCCGATACCTCCCCCTGGTCGGGGCCACGCAACCAGTGGGCGATGTAGAGCGGCCGGTTCACGGGCACGCCGAGGGCCTGGCCGGGCAAGGCCTCCGCCTTGCGGTGCACCACGACGAGGTTCGGGTTCTCCTCCGCCGCCGGCTCGGACAACTCCTGGGCCAGGGCGCCGACCAGGCGCTCGTCCTCGTCGGCCAGCGAATCCTCGGCCTTGACGAGTATGTCGCGGCCGAAGTCGAAGGCGACGAGGGCCGACGGACGCCCGGCGTCGGCATCGGCCTGCACGGACCGCATGAACGCGAACAGCCCGCGGAGCACGGTGTGGAGATCGAAATCCAACTCCGCCGTGCCTTCCACGACGACCGGCTTCGGGGTTCGAAATCGGATGGACGATGTTCCCTGGGCCTCGCCGCCAGGCACCCCGGGCGTCGTCGACGACCCTTGCGAAGGCTCCCGCCCGGCGGGGTTCGGCGGCAGGTCCAGTGCATCCTCCGCGCCGCCCGGCCGTTCGCCGGTCGCCGAGCCGAGACCCAGGCCGTCCATGGGATAGGCCTCGGTTCCCGGGCCCGCGGTCGCCAAGTCGACATCGCCCGGCAAGGCACTCCCCTGGTGGACGTCGTCCGAGAGGTAACCCCGGGTCGACGAACCCGGGCCCGGCCAATCGACCGATGGTTCGAACACCGGCCGGTCGCGGCGCAGGCGTTCGGCGAGGACACCCACCGCCTCCCCCTCACCGGCCCCCCGGTCCGCACCCCCGGTCAGGAAGTGCCAGTGCCTCGGCTGCACGCCGTGCGCCTTCAGGATCGACATGGCGATGTAGAACTCGGTGATGCTGTAGACGTCGATCCGCACGGCCTGGAGCTGTTCGAAGGCGAGCCGGCCGAGGTAGGCGTCGAAGGCGTTGTCCTGGCGCAGCAGCTCGTCGCGGGTATAGACCCGGCCGGTGTAGTAGTCCCGCACGTAGCCGGCATGGAGCTCCATAATCGGCATGACGGCGTGCAGCGGATTGCGGTCCGGCGGGTAGGTCACGTAGTCGTGCAGACGTGCCGGGGCGCTGGTCGGCAGAGCGTTCATGACGAAGGACGTCGCCAGTTCGCGGCTCAGCAGCACCGCGACATCCTCCGCCTGTTCGAGCTTGTCCTCCTCCTCCTCGCGACGCGCCATCAGGGTGACGACGATCATGATGATGGCGATGGCGGCACTGTTGGCGAGGATGTCCGCCAGCGCCACGCCCGCGAACGGCGGAAACAGGCTTCCCGACGCGTGGCTACGGCGCCGCGGCGCTCCGTCGGCCGCCGACGCGGTCCTCACGGCTCGAGCGCCTGCTGGATGTAGGCCGGAATGTCGTTCAGCGACACCGACTTGAGCAGTTCGTCGTTGGCGACGATCCAGCCGATGGTGAGTTCCCGTCCCGGCAGCACGGTGCGGATGCAGTTGCGCGCCGTCGCCATGGTCGGCACGCCGCCTTCGAGGATCGCGAACACGATCTGCTGGCGTTCTGCGCGGTAGATTCGTCTCACGTAGTCGACGAACTCGCCGCCGGGATCGCAGATCTCGTCGGCGGCGACCGCCTCGCCCGTCTCGACGATGCGCAGTTCGGAAGGGAAGGCCAGCACCACGAAACCGGCGCCGCCGGCGTCCCATCCGACGCGATACAGGCCTTCCTCCTTGGCGGTCTCCAGGCGTTCGAACACGGCCGCCTGGGAGAGCAGGTTCACCAACAGGTAGAGCACCAGCAGCAGCGCGAACACGCCGCCGAAGATCTCCACCATGGGCGCGCTGTTGGACTCGCGATCACCCGGCGCGGGGGTGTCCATCCGTCACCTCCGGCGGACGGCGGTCGATCTCACCCAACTCTCGTAGTCGACCAGGACGTTGTCCTCCCAGCGCTGCAGGGCGACCTGCAAGAGGGTCAGAAACACGCTCAGCGACAGCGCGATCAAGGTCGTGTCGAAGGCGATCCCGAGCGGCGCGATGGCCTGCCCCAGTTCGCTCGACAGGTCGACGAGGCTCCGGCCCGATCCGATGACGGACTGGATGCCGTTCGCGGCCAGCGATATGCCCAGCACCGTGCCGATGAAGCCGAGGATGGGAATCGCCCAGTTGATGTAGCGCGGCACGATGTAGAAGTCGGCCGACTTGCGCCACACCATCTCGAGAAAGTCGTCGGTGTCGCCCGGGTCAGTCACCAGGGCGTCCTCCCGGGCGCGCATCAGCACGCTGCGACCGGGCGCGCCGCCGAGCATGCGCCGCTCGCGCCACAGCACCCAGGTCTTGTTGGCGAGCAGCAGCAGGCCCCAGAAGAACAGCGCGAGGGTCAACGGCGGGATGATCCCGCGGTCGGTGAACCGTGCGGTCACGAATTCCCACGCAGGCACGCTCAGGCCCGCGTAGCGGATCAGCAGCACCGCGCAGGTGGCGAGCGTGACACCCATGGCGAGCGACAGGACGAGGGGCGGGCCAGACAGCGCCCCGGCAAGCCGGTCGGCGACCGACGCCTCGCGCAACGCCAGGCCTGAACGGTTGAGGAACAGGTACATCACGTACAGGGCGGGGGCGATCAACAACAGCGGCAGGGTCGTCTCAAGGCGCACGTCGTCGCCTGCCAGTGCCGGCAGCAGCGCGGTGAGCGAGAGCGTTGCGGCGATGGCTATGAGGACGGCGAGGCCGGCCCATTCGGCGCAACGTGCCGCTTCGAGGCCGTGAACCGCGCGGGGCAGCCACGCCGGCAACGAACCCAAGCCGACGCCGACGGCGAGACCGGGCCACAGGGACATCTCCAGGGCGTGCGCCGCACTCGCTCCGGCCACGCCGCAGACGGCGGCGAACGCGGCGATCCGCAGGAACTGACCGAGGTGCTTCATGGGCGCTCCGAATGACTTGCCCGGCCAACCTCGGGCCGAGCAAGGATATTACGGTCCCG